>ERZ856578.1370-NODE-1370-length-46194-cov-11.725784_pt1 | contig 46194 bp, 39 predicted proteins | sample MGYA00514384_ERZ856578 | MGnify/ENA primary metagenome ERZ856578 (study PRJEB29103, sample SAMN06111958) | human gut metagenome | biome: human gut; feature: ankylosing spondylitis patient; material: healthy_person | host: Homo sapiens | place: China:Hangzhou...
GTTCAGCTTCCGCAGGGACTCAATGTATTCTTGGGGGGTCATCAATGCCATTTTTTGTTATCCTCCTAATTGATTTGATAGTACGAAAGCCCGGCAGCGCCGGGCTTTCGTGTACCATACGAACTTTGATACGATCAATGCTGATCGGCCAGACGGCGGTAACCGCTGTAACGCTCCTGTGCATCCTGAGTGGCCTTATCATAGAGCTCCTGTGCCTTTTCGGGGAAGGAGAGCTTCAAAGAGGCGTAACGGTTCTGTCCCATGAGGAATTGCTGGAAGTCACCGGTGGGTTCCTTGGAATCCAGCGTGAAGGGATTCTTCCCCTCCTGCTTCAGACGAGGATCATAGCGGTAGAGGTGCCAGTAACCGCATTCCACAGCCTTTTTTTCTTCCAACTGGCTCAAGCCCATGCCGCACTTCATGCCATGCTCAATGCAGGGACAATATGCGATGACAAGGGAGGGGCCGGGATAGGCTTCCGCTTCACGGATAGCCTTCAGAGTCTGAGCGGGATCGGCACCCATGGCCACCTGTGCTACATACACATAGCCATAGCTCATGGCCATCATGCCCAGATCCTTCTTCTTGGTGTTCTTGCCGCCGGCAGCAAACTTGGCGATGGCGCCGGCCGCCGTGGACTTGGAAGCCTGACCGCCGGTGTTGGAGTACACTTCGGTATCCAGCACGAGAACATTGATATCCTTGCCGGAGGCCAAAACGTGATCCAGGCCGCCATAGCCGATATCATAGGCCCAGCCGTCACCGCCGAAGGCCCAGACGGACTTCTTGGTCAGGAATTCCTTGTTGTTGCGAATAAATACGGCATTGTCACTGCTGTCATTTTCAATAGCGGCCAGCAGGGCATCGCTGACTGCCCGGGACTGTGCGGCATCATTACCGTTTTCCAGATAAGCTTCGCAGGCTTCCTGAGCGACGCCATCTGCTGCCAAAGCGGACACAGCGGCAATCAACTGCTTCTGGATGGCATCCTGACCCAGCAGATAACCGTAGGCGTATTCAGCGTTGTCCTCAAACAGGCTCATAGCCCATGCGGGACCGTGGCCCTTCTTATCTGTGCAGTAGGGGGAGGAAGGCGTAGAGCCGCCGTAAGCGGAGGAACAGCCGGAGGCATTGGTGATGTACATACGGTCACCAAACAGTTGGCTCACCAGTTTGATATAAGGGGTCTCGCCGCAGCCGGCGCAGGCACCGGAGAATTCAAAGTAGGGCTTGGCGAACTGGGAAGATTTTACATTCTTATCGCTGACAGCATCCTTCTTGATAGTGACTTCTTCCACGGCATAGGTCCAGTTCTCCGCTTCCTTGACCTGGCTTTCCAAGCTCTGCATGGTGATGGCAGTATCCTTGGCCAGACAGACATTCACACAGCTGCCGCAGCCGGTGCAGTCATAGGGAGAGACCTGAAGCCGATAGGTGTACTTGCCGTTCATGCCCTTAGCGGCAACAGTCTCAAATTCGGCGGGCTTGGCAGATTCCTCAGCTTCGTCCAACAAAATGGGACGGATAGCGGCATGGGGGCAGACCAGTGCGCACTGGTTGCACTGCAGGCACTTGGAGGCGTCCCATGCGGGGACTTCCACGGCTGCGCCGCGCTTTTCAAACTTAGAGGTGCCTGCGGGCCAGGTGCCGTCAGCCAGACCGTACTTCACCATGGTGGATACAGGCAGGCTGTTGCCCTCCTGACGGTTCATGACATCCACAACATCCCGAATGAAGGCGGGCTTCTCCTGCTGGACAGGGGCGTCCTCAGCGGTGAGCCAGCTTTCGGGGATATCAACAGATACCAGTTCGTTGATGCCGTGATCGATCGAGGCGTTGTTCATGTCAACAACGGCCTGCCCCTTCTTCTTGTAGTAAGTCTTATAGATGGCGTCTTTCATCTCAGCCACGGCCTGATCGATAGGGATCACACCGGTGAGGGTGAAGAAGGCGGCCTGCAAAATGGTATTGGTGCGGCTGCCCAGCCCCAGCTTACGGGCGATGGAAATGGCGTCGATGGTGTAGAGCTTAGCGTGCTTTTCAGCCAGTGCCCGCTTCATGGACGCAGGCAGGTTTTTCTCCAGACCGTCCAGATCCCACGGGCAGTTCAGCAGGAAGGTGCCGCCGTCCTTCAGATCCTTGACCATGTCATACTTGTGAACATAGGACGGCGTGTGGCAGGCCACAAAGTCCGCGGCAGTCACCAGATAGGGCGCACGGATGGGGGATTTGCCGAAGCGCAGGTGGCTTTGTGTCAGACCGCCGGATTTTTTGGAGTCATACACAAAGTATGCCTGACAGTACAGATCCGTGGCATGACCGATGATCTTAATGGAGTTCTTATTAGCGCCCACAGTACCGTCGGAGCCCATGCCCCAGATCTCCGCATCGGTCTGACCGGCGGGAGTGGTGTTGATCTCCTGAAGCACCGGCAGAGAGGTGAAGGTCACGTCATCCACAATACCCACCGTAAAGTGGTTCTTGGGTGTCTCTTGCTTCAGATTCTCAAACACAGCCAAAATCTGGCCGGGGGTAGTGTCTTTGGAGGACAGGCCATAACGGCCGCTCACGATCTCCATGGGGATACCCTTTTCCTGGTAAACGGTGCAAATATCCTGATACAGGGGTTCACCTGCGGAGCCGGGTTCCTTAGTGCGGTCAAGCACGGCCAGACGCTTGCAGGCAGCAGGCACGGCTGCCAGGAAATGCTCCACAGAGAAGGGCCGATACAGATGGACATTAATGAGACCGACCTTTTCACCCTTTGCGGTGAGGTAATCTACGGTCTCCTTGGCAGTCTCGGCAGCAGAACCCATCAAGATGATGACGCGTTCCGCGTCGGGGGCACCGTAATAATTGAAGAGATGATACTCCCGGCCGGTGAGCTTGCTGATCTCGGCCATATATTTCTCCGTAGCTTCGGGGATGGCATCCACCTTCTGGTTGCAGGCCTCGCGGCACTGGAAGAAGATGTCGGGATTCACAGTGGTACCGCGGGTAGCGGGATGCTCAGGGTTCAGAGAGTTGGCGCGGAAGGCCCGCAGAGCATCCATGTCCACCAGAGGCCGGAGATCCTCATAGTCCAGTGCTTCGATCTTCTGGATCTCATGAGAGGTACGGAAGCCGTCGAAGAAGTGCAGGAAAGGCATACGGCTGTGAATGGCGGTCAGGTGTGCCACGGCACCTAGATCCATAGCCTCCTGGGGAGAGGAGGATGCCAGCAGGGCGAAGCCGGTCTGACGGACGCCCATGACGTCGCTATGGTCACCGAAGATGCTCAGTGCGTGAACACTGAGTGTCCGGGCAGAGACGTGGAATACGCCGGGGAGCATTTCGCCTGCGATCTTATACATATTGGGGATCATCAGCAGCAGGCCCTGAGAAGCTGTATAGGTGGTGGTCAGGGCGCCGGACTGCAGGGCGCCGTGGACTGTACCGGCAGCACCGCCCTCAGACTGCATCTCCACGACCTGCACCGGCTGGCCGAACAGATTCTTTTTGCCGTTGGCAGCCCATTCGTCTACATGCTCTGCCATAGGAGAGGACGGCGTAATGGGGAAAATACCCGCAACTTCCGTAAAGGCGTAAGAGATATATGCCGCCGCCTGGTTGCCGTCCATGATCTCGATTTTCTTGCTCAATTCATTTTCCTCCTTAATCATGCTTATAAATGAAGATTTGACTGTGCAAAAGCGAAGTGGAGAAACAGTCCAGCTGCGCTGTAAAAAGTCCTGCTTTAGATACTGCTATTGTAACGGCGATCATTCCCGGCAGATTTGCATGGTTTCGCATGTTTTTTGCAGTTTCTGTGCTGTTTTCATAGAAGCATTTTTCCTGTTTTTAATGTATAAGCCAAGCTTTGTGAACAGGTTTGCGACAATCCGAAAGGCGGCAAAAAACAGGATAGATTTCGCAAAGCAGACTTGACGTACCATGGGTACAATGACATCAGTCAAAGGGAAAAACAAATCAGCCGGCAATCCCGGCCCAAAAAAATTGAGGAGGATTTTCAGTATGGATATGAGTTATTTGAAGGATATGCCTATCGCGATCCTGGGTGCCGGCGGCGTCGGCAAGACGATGGCTGGCGACTGCGCTCTGGCAGGTAAAGAGGTTCGTCTGTGGGATTCTCCCCGCTTTGCCAAGATGAACTTCGTCAACATTGAAAAGACCGGTATTACGCTGAGCGGCAACCAGTTCAGCTATTTCGGCTTCCAGCGCAGAGGCACCGCCAAGGTTGCCTTGGCTACTGACGATATGGCCAAGGCCGTCAAGGGCGCCGGCATTATCATCGTAGCTGCTGTGGCGATTGCCCATGAGGACATCTTCCGTCAGCTGATCCCCCTGCTGGAGGACGGTCAGGTTATTCACATCCTGCCCGACAACTGCGGTACCTTCATCTGCCGTAAGCTGATGCGTGAGATGGGCTGCACGAAGAAGGTTATCGTTGGCGCCTGGTACACCGCTCCCTACGGTGTGCGCATTGTCCGCCGCGGCGGCGTTGTCACCAATGAGTGCAAGATCGAAGACCGTATCACCACTATCCGCGGTTGTGCTCTGCCTACCGCCGATAATGAGGCTTTCATGGCTTCTGCCTATTACATCCCTGCTTTTGACGCTATCCGTGATGCAGAGGGGGAGGTTACCATCTCCAAGAAGGGTGAAGAGTTCCATCACGGCTTTGTTACCGGCAACACCGTTCTGGACATCAACCTGTCTAACGTGAACCCTGTCATTCATGTTCCTGGCACCATTCTGGCAGTTTCTACCATGCAGAACTTCGACACTGTTCTGGGCAAGAACAAGGCTGACTATTCTCTGTATGCCTTCGGTGCCTGCCCGGCTATCGCTGAGGTCCAGGCCAAGTTCTGGGAAGAAGAGAAGGCTTTGGCTGCCGCCATGGAAGTTGGCCTGTGCACTGTGAACTATGAGGACTTCTTCTCCCGTACCACCATGTATGGCAAGGAGTATATGGGCCCCGACTTTGCTGTGCCCTACACTGAGAACTATCAGAATTTCTGGGGCGACGGTCCCTTCGATCTGGAGAACCGCTACATCACGGAGGACGTGCCTGTGGGCTGCTACCTGATGAGCCAGCTTGGCAAGAAGTACAATGTTCCCACCCCCATCATCGACTCCATGATCCTGCTGGCCAGCACCATGCTGAAGCGCGATCTGACTGCCGACAGTAAGTATACACTGGATTATCTGGAGATCGGTCACATGACCCACGAGCAGCTGCAGGCTTACCTCCGCGAGGGCGTGTTCACTGCAAAGTAAGATTGTTTGAATCGAGACGCAATCGTTCTTTCATATGATCTGCAACCCGCAGACACCGGCTTGGTGTCTGCGGGTTTTTGCGGAACAGAAGATGAATGTAGCAAGCCGCCTAAGTGAACAAGGAATTTGACAAGCAGATGAAGTGATTTGTGCAATTCGCCGGAGATCTATTGACTGCAAATAAATTTTGCGAAGCCCTGCAAAGAAGCGCAAAGATATTTGCACTTCTTTGCAGGGCAAAATAATTGTAGGGCCAGGCGGACTTCTGGTACCGATTAATTTGACATTTGGTGAATTTGCAAAATAAAAACATTCCAAATGCATGAGAAAGGGATGATTTAAAAGGCAAATTTAGCAAACTTGAACAAAATGAGAGAAGAAAACACGATGAAGACGTGTTGAAACTGAATGATTGGCACGTTTGTTGCTTGTATAATTTGTCGAAACGCGGGAGCGCAGTTGTGGCTCAAAGGAGACCATATGAAATAGGAGGAGGCACCCAATGGCAAAAGCGTATATGGAGCGTATTGAAGCGCTGCGGCAACAGTACCTGGCAACGCGAGTGGACATGGACGTCTACAATGCAAAGTATGTCACAGAGGGCTTCAAGGACACGGAAGGTCAGCCCTGGATCATCCAAAAGGCAACTGGCTACAAGTATGAGTGTGAGCGTAAGCAGATCTACATTCAGGATCATGAACTGTTGGTTGGCGGCGTTGGCTTTAAACCTCGCTGCGGCATCCTGAACCCCGATAGTGCTGCCGGTGTTATTGAGAAGGAAGTAGACACCATCAGCAACCGGCCGTTTGACCCCTTCTTCCTGAGTGAGGAAGGAAAGAAAGTCTATCTGGAGGATGTTAAAGACTACTGGAAGAATAAATGCGTACTTGACCGCTGGAATTTGATGCTTCCTGAGGATGTGCGTCGGCTGCGTGCCAATGGTGCCATCTTTATTGACCGCAAGGCTGTCCGAGGCTACGGAGAGACCACAGTGGATTGGCGTATGATTATCAACAAAGGTATCGGTGCGCTGAAGAAGGAAGCGGAAGAGGCCCTGAGCAAGCTGGATGATGCGGTTCCCGGGGATCTGGAGAAATCTTTCTTCTATCGGGCAGAGATCATGGCAGCAGATGCCATTATTCACCTGTCTCACCGGCATGCAGATCTGGCTGAGCAGATGGCAGCTGAGTGTGCTGATGAAAAACGCAAGGCTGAATTGCTGAAGATCGCAGAGGTCTGCCGTTGGGTACCGGAGAATCCCGCCCGTACTTTCTATGAGGCCTGCCAGTCCATGCTGACTTATGAATATGCCTGCTTCATGGAGCAGAACGCATCTTCTTACAATATTGGCAGGGTGGATCAGTACCTGTATCCTTTCTATAAGGCGGATAAGGAAGCTGGCATCCTGACGGATGACGATGCACAGGAATTGCTGGACTGCCTGTGGATCAAAATCGCGGAAATGTCCCTATTCCAGGATGAAGTCACCGCACAGTACGCTGCTGGTTACTGCATCACAGTCCAGACCAGCTGCGGCGGACTGAACGAGTTCGGTGATGATGCAACCAATGAATTGTCCTATATGATGATTCAGGCTACTGAGGATGTAAAGTTCAAGGAACCCAACCTGTCTGTAACCTACAGCATTTCCAAAAATCCGGATTCTCTGCTACACAAGGCGGTGGAAAGCATCGGCATGGGGCTGACTATGCCGGCGGTGTATTCCAACGATGTGGGTATTCGCATGATGCTGAATAAGGGTGTACCGCTCAGTGAAGCTTGGGATTGGAACCCCTGCGGTTGTGTGGAAACGAACCTCTCCGGCAAACTGAAAGAGTACACCGACATTGCCGATATCAATATGGGTGCCATGGTGGAATTTGCACTGAATGACGGTAAGAGCCGTATCACTGGAGAACAGGTATCTGTTCACACAGGCGATCCCAAGAAGTTCAAGACCTTTGATGACTTTTTCAACGCAGTGAAGGCCCACATCGACTTTGCGGTAGACGCCATTACTTCCGGCAATCAACTGTTGGATTACCTGAGCATGAACTACCGGACAGTGCCGGTGCTGTCTTTGGGATTCCCGCACTGCATGGAAGTCGGTAAGGATTACAGTCAGCCTGGTGCAGCCAAATACACCGTGGGCGGCGGTGTTATCACTGTGGGCCAGGCGGATATTGTGAACTCCGTGGCGGCAGTGAAATATCTGGTCTTTGACGAGAAGAAGCTGACGATGGAACAGCTGGTGGATGCACTGGATGCCAACTTTGAGGGTTATGAGGATGTTCAGGCCATGTGCTTGGCGGCTCCCAAGTACGGTAATGATGATGAACGGGCAGATTTCTGCGTGGGCGAGATCTTTACCCATGTGGTAGACCAGTTTGAAAAGTACGATACGAAGTTTGGCAAGATGACCTGCGGTATGCTGCCGGTGTCCGGCAATACGCCCATTGGTCAGTGGGTAGGCGCGCTGCCTTCCGGCCGCGTGGCGGGTACGCCTTTGACCGATGGTATCGGAGCTACCGGCGGCACGGACCGCAACGGCCCCACGGCACTGCTGAAGTCCGTCAGTCATATTCCGCATGCCCGCTTCACTCAGGGGACGCAGTTGAATATGAAATTCGAGCCGGAGATGCTCAAGGGCGAAAATGGCATTGTCCACGGCATGAATATGCTCAAGACTATGTGCCTGCTGGATGTGTACCATGCACAGATCAACTGCGTGGACCGCAATACCCTGATTGACGCACAACAGCATCCTGACGAGCATCGTGATTTGCTGATCCGTGTAGCCGGTTATACTGCTTTCTTCGTGGAACTGGGCAAGGAAACACAAGACGAGATCATCGGCCGTACAGAGATCAACAGTTGGGTCGGTGGCTGCTGCGGCGGATAATTATGTATGTTTTGTTGGCGCAGGCAGTGGGGCTTCTGGCCATTGCGCTGGGGACATTGTCCTTTCAATGCAGACGGACTGGAACCCTGCTGCTGTGCCAAACGCTTGGAAATGTAGCCTTTGTTGTGCATTACGGAATGCTGGGAGCATACAGCGCATGTTTAGGACAGATGGTTCTGATTGTGAGCAACCTGTTTCTCTGCGGAGAAAAAACATCAAGGTGTGCCGTATTAAAATGGGGATGCGCCGCAACTGCGCTGGGTGCAAGCTTTACTGCGTGGAAGGATGGCTTCAGTGTCCTTCCGGGAGCGGCGGCAGTGGTGACAGTGTTGACCAACTGGACATTTCGTGGAGAAGTCATTCGGCTCGGGAAACTGCTGGTATCCTGTCCACTTTGGGTGGTGTATGACGTCCATGTGGGGTCATGGTCTGGCATCCTCTGCGAACTCATTGCAATGGGTTCAGCGGCTGTTTCCATTTGCCGCTATGGATCACAGGCATCCACGAATTCAAGCGGGAAAAGGAGGCCGTCTGCATGAGATATCTGGCAGCGCAGCTGGTGGGATTTGCGGCAATGGCATTTTGCGTGAGTTGCTATGTCTGCAAGGATAGTCGCCGCCTTTTGACGATCCAGATGATTGGAAATGCACTGTTCCTTCTCCAATATGTCCTGCTGAATGCCTACACAGGCTTTGCGGGCGTTGTCATTCTGGTAGGAAGCAGTCTGGTACAGGTACTGCGGATGCAGGGCAATGCGGCGGCGTCTCGTAAGGAGTGGAAATGGGCCTTTATGATTGCTTCCACTGCGATTTGCGGGGCTACGTGGCAGGATTGGTTCAGTATTCTGCCCTGTGTCGGCACAGCTGCTTTTATCTGGAGCAACTGGACCGGAGATGCCAATATCATCCGTCGATGGAAAGTACTGGCTGTGGGGCCTTGTTGGATCGTTTACAATCTGCACGTTGCATCTTATGCAGGTGCTGCCAGTGAGTTTATAGGAATCTGTACTGCTGTGGGGACACTGTTGTACACAAGGATTGCCGAAGAAAGAGGCAAGCCTGAGAAAGCGAAAGGTGAGAACAATGAGTCTACATTTCTTTGATAAAGACCGAGAGGGAATGGTACTGCGAATCGAGCGCAGTTCTATCCATGATGGCAGCGGCTTCCGTACAGTGGTTTTCCTGAAGGGCTGCCCAATGCGCTGCCAATGGTGCTCTACACCGGAAAGCCAATCTTTTGTTGAGGAAACAGCAAAGGATGGTACGGTGTATGGGACCCGAATGACCGTTGAACAGGTAGTCCGGGAGGTGCGGAAGGATTCATTGTTCTATTTTATCTCCGCAGGCGGACTGACTCTTTCCGGCGGCGAGATCCTGGCACAGCCGGAATTTTCGCTGGCTCTGTTAAAAAATGCCAAGATGGAATGCTTCCGCACAGCAGTGGAAACTTCATTTATCGCTCCATGGGAAAAGATACAACCTATGCTGCCCTACATTGATACGGCTTATGTAGATTTGAAAGTTTTTGATCCCAAGCGCCACAAAGAATATTGCGGTATTTCCAATGAACGGATCTTAAAGAATTTGGAACTGACCAACGTTGTGGAGAAAAAATTCCAACTCGTTGTGCGTACACCGCTGATCCCCGGTGTCAATGACAGCGAGGAAGAGCTGGAAAGCATTGGTCGCTTCTGTGCCGGACTGCGGCAGCTGCATTATGTGGAGCTACTGCCATACCACAAGCTGGGCATGGCCACCTATGAGCGGCTGGGCAGGCCGTATTTATTGGGAGATGTGCCGACTCCCTCGCAGGAACACATGGAGGCATGCCGGAAGATCGTCCGGCAATATGTGCAAGACGTTCGATAAACGGAGTATCCGGAGGTAAAGCTATGAATGACCAGCTGTGTATCCAGATTTTTCATGAATGTACCGGAGAGCATTCCCATGCCTATCCCCAGATCTTGGTTCCCATGCAAGAAGCAATGCGAATCCGGGCAGGTGAGGCAGAGTTTGAGGTAAAGCTGAAGGAACTGTTTTTCGTTCCTGCCGGAACGCAGCACCGCTGCAATTACAGAGGAAAACTGCTGGTCATCAATCTTCCGGCGGAGGTGCTGGATAACAGGGAAGTGGCTGCGCTTACCTGTCCAACAGTGGTGGCCATGCAGGGACAAATCACGCAACTGGTAGATCTGATTCAAGCAGAGCTACGGCAGGATCCGGGCAGCAAATCGGTTCGGTATCTCTACAATTATCTTTACAGCAAGCTGTGTGAAAACTGCGCAGCACCCTCGATCCGTTATATCGGTGAGCATTATGATCTGCCTATCACTGTCAATCAGTTGGCGGAGATGGAGCGTTACAACGTGACCTATTATAATGACTGGTTCAAGCAGCAGACAGGCTGCTCTCCCAGTCTGTATCTGCGGCACATTCGCGTGAGCCGCGCAAAGGAGTTGTTGATTGATAGTAATTTCAGCGTGATGGAAATCGCCGTCATGGTGGGTTATAGCAGCAATTCCACCTTTACCCGCGCCTTTCACAGCATTACCGGTATGACCCCCAAGGCCTACCGTGAATGCCCATGCTTTGCAAAAAAGCTGGGATAAAGCACATCCCCCTTTGACATCCACAAAATTAAGTTGTGTGAAACCATCTATGTTGAAGGGAGAAAGCAATGAAAGAGAAAGTAAAAGTCAAATGGTCGGTTATGTCCGTCACCGTGGTTTTGTTCGCAGTCATGCTGGCCGCAATTTTGATCAACGCAGAGAAGTTTTATGATGTTCTTTACAATGTTGTGATGAACAATGCCATGTGGGGGTTGGGTTGGTTTTCCAGTCTGGTCTGCCTGGCTATGGTTATTTTCTGCGTGGTTGTTATGGTAACACCTTTGGGTAAGGTCAAACTGGGTGGCCCCAATGCCAAGCCCAAGTTCACCATGATGCAGTGGTTTGGAATTTCCCTTTGTACCGGTATTGGTGCCGGTGTGGTATTCTGGGGGGCGGCCGAACCTCTGATCTTCGCAATGGAACCACCTGCCTATGCGGGAATTGCCGCCGGCAGCGATGCTGCTGTGTTGTGGAGCATGGTTCGCTGCTTCTCTCAGTGGGGCCTGACACCGTATGCCACCTGTGTGGTCACCGGTGTGATCCTGTCTTACCTGATCCTGAATAAGAAGGCCCCCTTCCGGACCAGCACATTGTTGATTCCGCTGTTTGGAGAGAAAGCTGCCACCGGAAAACTGGCCAACGCCTTTGATGCATGGTGTGCATTTGCGTTGACGGCTGCTGTGGCCGGCGGTCTTGGCTACGGCGCCATGCAATTGTCCACTGCGGTGAAGGCATTTGCCGGTATTCAGCCCAGTATGATGATCTATGTTGCAATCATTGCTGTTATGTTTGTGTGCTATAACGCTTCCGCAGTCAGTGGACTGCGCAACGGCATTACCTGGCTATCCAACCGGAACGTGCAGCTGTTTTTCATCTTGCTGCTGTTCGTATTTCTGGCCGGACCCACTTCCTACATCTGCAACCTGTTCACTGAGAGCCTCGGTGGTTATATTCGTGATTTCTTCTATGTGACACTGAATACTGCGCCTTATCCTGATGCCGGCATGTGGCCTCAGAACTGGGATATGTACTGGTGGGTGGACTGGATGGCCTATGCGCCGCTGTTGGGACTGTTTATGGTCCGTTGTGCGCATGGCCGCACCCTGCGGGAGTTCGTTCTTATTGAATGGCTGCTGCCTGCCTTGTTCGGTCTTGTGTGGTTTACTGTTTTCGGTGGCACGATCCTGCACTCCCAGCTCTGGGATGGTGTGGACTTCCTGAGCATCTACCTGGGCGAGGGCGCTGAGGCTCTGACACTGTCCATGTTCAATGTACTGCCCCTGAGCACGATTGCCAAAATCGTTATGCTGGTCATTATCACCATTTCTCTGGTTACGCAGTGCGACTCCATGGCTGTTACGCTGGCTGGTATGTGCATGGATGGAGCAGACGAGAATACCGAGGCTCCTGTTTTCCTGAAACTGTTCTGGGGCATCGTGTTTGCGGTTGTTGCGGCTGTGTTCGTGGTTCTGGGTGGCATCGGCGGTGTTAAGACAATCAAGTCTTTTGCCGGTATTCCCATGTGTTTCTTCTGCCTTGCCATTATGCTTGGCTTTATCCGTTATATCCTCAAGCGCCCCCGCAATACAGATGGCAGTTTTGTTCCCGAGCCTGAAGTGGCAAATGAGCCGGATAACGGTGAGCCGATGGCCCCGCGGAGCAAAAGCAGATTCCTGAACAAACTGGGCTGGTAAGCCTTCTGGATTACAAGCGGTTTTCACACAACTACGCTTACATTGGAAGGTCAAGTATATGAAAAGGGACGGCTGGTGAGTGCGCACCAGCCGTCCTTTTCTCTTTCAGGAGAAAGCGTGCATTTTCTGCACGATGAAAGACATATATGCCTGTTCTTGCCCAGAGGCGTGGGCAGAACCCTTGGGAAACCGTCAAAGGTTCAGTTCCTGACAGGTTTTTTGGACCAATTCATTTATATTAATTTGGTAACGCTTAATGCGGTATTGCAGGTTTTGTCGACTCATTTTCAGAAGGCTGGCGGCTTTTGTGACATTGCCGCCGCAGGCACGCAAAGCTTTGCAAATCATATCATGTTCGATGTTTTGAATATGACCGTTTAACGTGCGGGACGGTTCTTTTTCCAGAGACATCAGAGAACTCTGCCGAGCCCCCTCCAATACAGAGGCGCCTGCGGCTGGCTGTGTATGAGTGGGCAGATAGATCAAATCAGGGGTGATGAAGCATTGATCTGCTGGGATCAAGTTCATAGCGTGTTCAATGACATGCTGAAGTTCCCGAACATTTCCGGGCCATGGGTATGCTGCGCACATGGCCAAAGCAGTTTCACTCAGCCCAGTAACATTTTTTTCGAGTTTTTGATTAAATTGCATGATAAATTGCTTTGCCAGAAGGGGAATGTCCTCATATCGCTCTCGCAAGGGGGGAACGGTGATGTTAACAACGCCAAGCCGATAAAATAGATCCTGACGGAGTTTCCCCTCGGAGAGGGCCTGAGCTGGAGGAATATTGATGTTGGAAAGGACACGGACATCCACATGGAGTTCTGTGTTGCCGCCTACCCGGCGGATCATTCCATCCTGTAGCACTCGCAACAATTTGGATTGAACGTTGATATTCATGGAGTTCAGTTCATCCAACAGTAATGTGCCATGATCTGCTTGCTCAAACAGGCCTGCGCGGGATTCGGCACCAGTGTAGGCACCGCGTTCTGTGCCGAACAGCAGACCCTCTAACAGATTTTCTGGGAGTGCAGCGCAGTTGATCGCCAAAAAAGGACCGTCTGCCCGGCGGCTTGCATTATGAATACTCTGGGCTACTAACTCCTTGCCTGTGCCGGTTTCGCCATAGATCATCACAGAGGAGTCAGATTTAGCAGCCTGTGAGCAGTGTTTGATCATGCCATTCATACAACTACTGATATGGATAATATCGCGGAAGTGGTATTTTGCGTTCAGAACGCTTTTTCGCCTTTGTTTGCCGTGGGAGGAAGTCAAATCCGTCAGCTTTTCCTGAAGATCAATGATTTGCTTGTGCAGTTGGTCTACCATAGCCCAGTCTTCCATCAGGCTAAAGCCGCCTAAAGTCTGATTGCCCCGCAGTACAGGGAAACTGTTGGAAACAATATCCACATCTCGCCCATAACGGGTGGTATAGTATTGACGAACATTCCGCAGGGGGGTTTTATTCCGGATAACGGTGGGGACCAACAACTGCGAGTGGTCGTGTGTGAAATAGACATCCCGGATGTCTTCTCCAATCACCTCAGAGGCTACAATGGAGTCCATCTTCACGGCGGCGTCATTCAATAGACAGATCCGGCTGTCCTCGTCGCAAAGGATAATGCCTTCAGCACTTTGGTTCACAACGCTTAACAGCATATCACGATGTACGGCATCTGTGGAGTCACGAAAGACAATCAGTTCGGTACCAAATGGAAGATCATCGACGGATGGTGCCTGGCAGCGTGAAATATACTTGCCGAAAGCAATCCGATCATAACAGGAAGATTCGATGGGCTTGCAAAGTTCGGGGGCAATTTCGGTAAGATCTTTTCCGACCAAAGTGCCGTCGCCTAAAAGAAGCCTGTCACCGCTTTCGTTGATTTCTAAAATTCTATGGTTTTTTAAAAGGAGTGCGCCAAGTCCGCATTGCGACAGAACATTCATAATATCCTTGCAGTTCATGGCGCACGTCCTTTCGTAATAAAATAACAAAAATTGGCAAAGAAAATTGCGCTTAAGTATTATTTCTTTTCTGCAGCAATACGATCAGCGTTGATGTCCATCCAGATATCAGCGTGTTCAATTCCCAATTTCTTTGGGTTAAAATAGGGGTCTTTTACACCAGACTTGAGTTGATCGAAATAATCATCGTTGACCTTTTTGACCGTGGGAATCAACATCAGGCAGGCAACGAGATTAAACCATGCCATCAGCCCGAACATCACTTCACTGACAGCCCACACAGTACCGGCAGACACAACGGACCAAAGAGCAAAAAAGATCGGCATTGCAATGCGGATGCCCCAGATCAACTTGCTGCGGAATTCGGGCGACTTATTACGGCACAGGTAGGCCAAACCTGCCTCACCTTCATAATAGTAGGCAACGCAAGTGGAGTATGCAAAACAAGCGAGCATAATAGCAACCAAAATGCCGCCAATACCAGGTAAGACCGTGTTGGCACCTTCCTGCACCCAAACAACGCCGGCAGTGTTGGTAGCAGCCTGAGCAGCCATCTGAGTGGAGCCCTGACCTATATGCAGATAGGTTGAACCATCGGGGCCGAGGACATTGAAACAATCGGTAACGATAGCCATCAGGCCGGAGCAGATACATACGGCTACATCAATGTACACAGAAAAAGCAGTGACAAGTCCCTGAGTGGCAGGATGAGGAGTCTCAGCAGCTGCTGCGGAGGGAGGCGTTTCACCGAAACCGGCACCGGAAGAGTTAACTGCACGCTTAACGCCGTAGGAGAAAGCACCACCCATCATGCCGCCGAACATGGCGCTGCCATTGAAAGCGCTGGCGCAGATGGTGGAAATGGCGCCGGGAACTGCGGATGCATTGCCGATCAAAGTAATGGCTGTCAGCAGAAGATAGCCGACTGTCATGAAAGGAACGATGATAGTAGAAACCGATGCAATGCGGCGGATACCGCCGGCAATGACCAAGAACAGCAGAATGCCGACAACGATGCCAGAAGCAATGCGAGGGATTCCCAGACTGTTTTCGAATGCCATGGCAATATTGCTGGCACTTGGGCCTGTTACCATAAAGGGAACACCAATGGTGGCAAACAGGGCAAAAATCACAGCCATGGCCTTACCAAGAGGTTTCCACTTGATTCCGTTTGCCATGTAGAAGTACGGACCACCGCGGTATTGGTTGTCCAGACGCACCTTGTAGACTTGCCCCAGACTGTTTTCAGCGTAGGAGATAGCAGATGTCACAAGGGCGGTAATGGGCATCCATAGTACAGCACCAGGGCCGCCAAACAGAATTGCGACCATGACACCGCCGATATTGCCAACAGCCACACGATAGGCAACTACAGAGCAGAAGGTTTCAAAAGGAGAGATGCCTTCTTGAGAGCCACCGCCGGTTTTCAGTAGTTTCCACTGCAGTTTTATATTTATAATGTTACAGAACTTTAGAACGATGGAATAAAGTACGGCACCGCCAAATGTCAATAGGATCAGCGGAGTTGCCCAGACAAGACCGTTCAGAGTATTGATTAGGTTAGCCATATTTTTCACCTTTCTTTATTTTATTAGATTTGTAGATTCTTTTCAAGTATTTTACAGCGTTAGAAAAAAGCTGGATAGATTAGCGCCCGCGAATGCCGACATCCAGAACATCATGCAGATACTGAATACTCTTACGCATGGCCTTGATTTCCTCTTCTCGGCCGACCTCAAGCGTATACATAGACAAGGGCATTTCAATCTCCAAATCAATAGTATCTAACTCGGGCGGAGCCTCGCGACGCAGCGTGTTCATGACACGTATCAGATCAATGCTGCCTTCTCCCAAAGTGCAGCCATAAGAATGGACACCATCAGGATCCACGATGATTTTGGTGTCGCAGAAATGACAGCAATAAGTATACGGGGCCATTTTGTCAATGCAGGAAGCAATGCCTTCCATCATATTCTGAGCATTCATTGTATCTAAACAGGCACCGACCAGAGGATGATCGATTTGCTCAATCATCCAAATGACCTCGTCAGACCAGAGATCACAATGATTTTCAATTGCAACCTTCATGTTGTATTCTTCAATAAGGGGCAGATTTTTTTTGAACTCTTCTGCCAATTTGGCACACTGAATCATAGCTACAGGACTCATGCAGGAATGGGAAAGTTTTTCACCGTGTTCAACATCAGTGCTGAACTTTACAAGATTGGCACCGATGGCATGCCCAATTTCAATGGCCTGATCGATGGTAGCGTTGACACGGGGGTCGCAGGGAGCGTTGAAGGAAACGTTCAACTCCAGTTCTACGCCGAGCTTTTCAGATAACTCTTTGACGTGAGCCAGATGCTCCGGGGAGGTATCATTATCCAAGTCCACCAGAGTAATATGCAGAACATCGATCCCTTCCTGAACGGCAAACTCCATCAGCTTGTCCAGAGTCAGAACACGCTCGAAAGCATGAATCTCACCGGCGGACTGAAATCCCCAGCTTTCACCGCATCCGCTGAGATGCAGAGTATAACTGTGCATACCTAATTTGAATTTGCGTTTTGCAGCACTCATCATGTAAGCCTCCTCTGTATTCAAAAGTATTCAGTGATGTGCGCACTTGCCTGAATTGAAAGCAAAAAATGTGCCATTCGGTGCAAGACAACGAAAAATAATGCCGTGGCAGAATGCGATTTGTGCATTCCGGCAAAATGACTTGACTGTATCTCTGGTTTTGAATGGGAACATATGAGGAGGAGCAAAACTTTTTGACAAAAGGGAAAATATGCAAAAGGCGAGTTTTAATGAATACAAGATAGCAATTAATGCAGGTGCAAAAAAGTTTGCAATTTCGCAAAATGTTGAACTGTATTTTTGCAAAAACGCAAAAAGTGTACAGAAAATCTTCACTAAGAGCACATAGGAGAAAATAACAGAGAGAACATAGCTGACAGCTCATTGGACACAAAATAAAGGCAAGGATGACGGCCGGGTATCCCGGCCGTCATCCTGCTTAGGAAGAATTGTTATGGTAAAAATGATGAGAGAGTAATTACAGGGCCATCTTGTAGATCTCAGCGGCGATTTCGGGAGTGAGCTTGACAAAGTTACCATGATTAGGGGCACCGTGGAACATGTTTTCCACCATGACGGGGATGTCCTCTTCTTTGCCGCCCAGTTCGCTGATAGTAGCAGGCATGCCGATTTCGGTCATGAACTCGCGAACACGGCGGATACCTTCCATAGCAGTGACTTCGGGGTGCTCAAAATCAATCTCACAGCCAAAGATACGGCTGGCAAATTTTACAAACAGGTCAGTGCCGTTGGCTTTCATGGCATACTCCATCCAGTAGGGGAACAGGAGTGCCAGACCGGCACCGTGAGAAGCACCGTAGAGGATGCCAATCTCGTTGTCCATGTGATGTGTACCCCAGTCCTGTGCTCGGCCCACACCGGTGATGTTGTTCTGTGCAACCATAGCAGCCCACATGATGTTAGCGCGAGCCTCATAATCGTTGGGGTCCTTCATGACGCGGCGGCCTTCTTTGATGATGGTCAGCATGACGGCCTCCAGCATCCGGTCGGTGAGTTCACAGTCTTTTGTGTGGGAGAAATAGCGCTCCAGGCAATGCGCAAAGATGTCGGCAAGGCCGCTGGCAGTCTGGTAAGGAGGCAGGGTCATCATCAGTTCAGGATTCATGATGGCGAACAGGGGACGGAGAATATCACCGTCAGCACAGCGCTTGTACTGGTGGCCATCTTCGGTAACCAGCGTCACCACGGAGTCGGTGGAGCCTTCGGAGCCGGAAGCGGCAATGGTTACCACGCAGCCAACAGGCAGGGCTTCCGTGACAGGCCCCTTTTTGCCGCAGTAGAAATCCCAAAAGTCACCGTCATACTTGACACCCAGAGCGATGCCTTTAGCAGAGTCCATAACAGAACCGCCGCCGATGGGCAGAACGAAGTCCACACCCTCTTTTTTTGCCAGTTCGATACCCTCGTAAATCAGATCAGCGTGAGGACTTGCCTTGACTCCGCCCAGTTCCACATAGGCGATGCCTTCCGCATCCAGAGCTGCCTTCACACGATCCAACAGGCCGGAGCGCTTTACACTGCCGCCGCCGTAATGGATCAGGACCTTATGACCGCCATATTTTTTGACCAGTTTACCGGTTTCGGCTTCCGTACCCTTGCCAAATACGAAATAAGTGGGGCTGTAAAAAGAAAAGTTCTCCATAATAACCTCCAATGTGTTTTTTGAAATGGCGTTCAGCCTTTTATTAGGTTCGCTTTCAGTATAGCGGCGGTGTAGTTTTTTTAATGTGCCTCTCCTCACTTGTTTTTTGCCAGTTTTCACCTGTTCGTCAATAGGGAACGGCAACTGACTGCATGCAAAAATCATGTGAGATAGTGCAAATCTTTTCTGGTTCTTTTTTTTTATAATCAACACAGCAAACATGGGAAAGGAGCCGCTATGGATAGGATCGAACAGTTTTGTGAGACACTGGACCGTGCATATGCGCAAGGAGAACCAGAGGCTGTGGAAAAATTCCTGCGTCAGGTCAATGATGATGCACGAGTGCGGAAAGACCGATGGTTGATGCTGACAGTTCAAAATGAATTGGGTTCCTTTTGCCGTGGTGCCGGTCGGTATGCAGAGTCATTGGAAGCATTTACGAATGCAGCGGAAGCTGCAAAAGAACTCTGTGGCCCTGACAGCGAGGAATACGCAAATGTGCTGAACAATATGGCGGGCGCTTGCCGTTTGCTGCATCGCAGTGAGCAGGCTGAGCATTTGTTTTTCAGAGCAATGGAGGTTTACGAGACGGCGGGATTACAGGATGGATATTCCTACACCAGCGTTCTGAATAACCTCTCTCTGGTCTATCAGGAAACTGGAGAACTGGATAAGGCGATCTATTATCTGGAACGGGCCTTGCAGCGGATCGAGGCACAGCCGGAACGGCAACAGGAGTTGGCTATTACTTACAATAACCTCACAACGCTTTATCATGCTGCGGGAGATCCGGAGAAAGCGTTCCATTGTGTTCAGCGGGCACTGCAGGCCTATGAAAAATGTCCGGAAGCAGAGCGTGTTCACTATGCAGCTGTACTGAACAGCCTGGCAGGTTATCTTTACGGCCAGGGGGACTGGCGGCGGGCACTGGAACTGTACCAGAGATCCGCACGCTACACGCTGCGCTTTTTCGGCGAGAATGAAGAATATGGCATTACCTGCCAGAATATGCGCTGGGCTTATCAAAAATTGGGAGATCGTGAGGCGGCGATTCGCTGCCTTGAAAAAGCAATGGCGGTCTATGCAAGACTGTTCGGGTCGGGGAGTGACCGTGCGCAGGCTGTGACGCAGGAACTACAACGCTTGCGGGAGAGCACTTCGGCATGAATGGTTTGGCATTGGCTCGCGACTACTGGGAGAATATTGGACGACCTGCTTTTCAACTGAATTTGCCAGAATTGGAAAAACGTATGGCGGTGGGACTTGCAGGAGAGGGGTCCGAGTGCCTGGGTTATGACGATGCGATATCGCGGGATCATGATTGGGGACCGGGCTTTTGTATCTGGCTGACAGAGCGGGATCATGCTTTGCACGGCGCGGCAGTGCAGACGGTCTATCGGAAGCTGCCGGGTGCCTATGGAGGGTATCCGCCGCGGCGGGAACTGCCGCAGGCACGGAATCGTGTCGGATGTTTTTCTGTGCCGGCGTGGTATATCCGCTATATTGGGTGTCCGAACGCGCCAGAGACTCTTGCCCAGTGGAGAAAAATACCGGAGCATTTTCTGGCGACGGCTACCAACGGACTTGTTTTTCAAGATCCTACCGGCGAATTTACAGAGATCCGACAGCGGCTGCTGGCATTTTATCCGGAGGATATCCGACGAAAAAAGCTGGCGCATCGATTGGCGATCATGGCACAGGCGGGGCAGTATAATCTGCCGCGAAGCCTGCGTAGGGGAGAGACTGTCGCGGCATCCATGGCGCAGTATGCATTCATGCAGGCGGGGATGTCTGCAGTTTATTTGTTGAACCGCCGCTATGCGCCTTTTTACAAGTGGATGCACCGCGGACTCAGAGAGCTTCCACTATTGTCGGAATGTGGCGATTGGTTTGCATATTTGACAGCGGCCAACGAACATGAAAGCAGACTGGAAATCGTGGAGAAGATATGCAGAATGATCGCAGAAGAAACAGTGCGGCAGGGACTGTCGCAGAAAACAGATGCATTTCTGATGCTGCATGCACAGTCGGTATTTTCTGGTATTAACAACACGGAACTGCGTGAGACACATATCATGGAGGATTGAACATGGATAAGAGGGAATTGGTTTGCCATATTGTTTCTGCGGAATGGACCATGTTTGACAAAGTGCATAACTGCGGCGGAAGAGCCTGCTGTCAGGATGACTGGGGAACCTTTGAGATCATGCGCGGCAGTCAAATGGAAGCCTGGCCGGAGGATCTTCTGAACAGCTATCTCAAGGATCTGAGAGAGGCAGCCGCCGAAGAACGGAATCTTTTATGCGAGAAATACGCTTATATGATGGAACGCACCTATCCGGAAGAATATGAGGTAATGCGGAATCGACTGCCGGTGCCGTCATTGGAGAAAATTTGGCTAACAGAATGGATCTGCGATGCAATGATTGTCTGGCAGGAAGAGACTGCGGTTTGCTATCCTGAGCTGATCCGGAGAGGCCGGCCTATCAGGCGGCAGGAGGATCGTCCTGGAACTGTATCGTTTGAAACCTATTTGCGGGGAGAACTGCTGACATATTCAGTGGAAACGCTGCGAGCTTATGCAGCGTATATCGAAAAACTGAAAAAGGCAGATGAAAATATCTGCACGAAGATCCTTAAAAATATGGTTTGCCATTATGGGTATGAAGACCTTTCTACCGCGGAGGAGGCTGTGGAGAATCAGCTATGCCAAAAGGTACGTTGAGCGTTGCCGGCTCATTGGATATGCTGGCTGAGCCGCTTCTGCCTAAACTGCTGCTGTTTAGTTTCCCACTGATGATGTCCAGTGTACTGCAGCTTTTATTCAATGCGGCAGACGTCATAGTGGTGGGCCGCTGTGCGAGCTATATGAGCCTGGCGGCAGTAGGCAGTACAACAGTAATTGTGAATCTGGTGGTAAATCTTCTGGTGGGTCTTGCGGTAGGTGTGAATGTGGTTATTGCCCACTATCTGGGCGAGGGAGGACGGGATGCGGAGATATCTGCTGTGCTCCATACGGCCATTGCGCTTGCTTTGGCCGGCGGTATTGTCCTGGGAGGTATCGGGTATGTCTTGTCCGGCTGGATGCTGCGGATTACCAATGTTCAGGAGGACATTTTCCCTCTGGCTCTGAGTTATCTGCAAATTTATTTCATCGGAACTCCGTCAATTGTGCTTTACAATTATGGCGCTGCGGCACTGCGGGCAAAAGGGGATACCCGACTCCCGCTGGTATTTTTGACGATCAGCGGAGTAGTCAACGTAGTGCTGAATCTATTGTTTGTCATTGTGCTCCAACTGGATGTGGTTGGGGTTGCCTTGGCCACAGTTATTAGCGAGACGCTTAGCGCCGTGTTGATCCTGACGAGCTTTATACGTGCAAAGGATGGACTGGCCTTTTCGTGGAACAAAATAAGAATTGACCGCCGCAGCTTGATCCTGCTGGCTAAGATCGGAATTCCGGCAGGCGCACAAGGCTGTATGTTCAGTCTGGCCAATATGTCCATACAGAGTGCAATCAATGCCTATGGCGGCATTGTAGTGGCTGGGTCCAGTGCTGCCAGCAGTATAGAGGGCTTTATTTATGTATCGATGAATGCGTTTCACCATGCAGCCCAGACGTTTTGCAGCCAGAATATCGGGGCAGGACAGTACAGCCGGGTGCGGAGAATTCTGAGAAAATGCATCCTCTGTGCTGTAGTGACGGGTGTTGTGCTGTGCTCCTGTGCTCTGGCGCTGGACACACAACTCCTAAAAATCTACAATCAGGATCCCAATGTGGTAGCGGCTGGTATAGAACGGTTATACATTGTGGCGGTATTGTATGCGGTGTTTGGAATTGCTGATGTTCTCACTGGCGCAATCAGGGCCTGCGGCAGTCCGGTGTTGCCGGTGGTAATCAACTTGCTGTGTACCTGCGTGTTTCGACTGCTCTGGATCGCTGCTATAGATATCCATACGGTATCAGTTCGCTGGGTATATGCCTCATTCCCTGCTTCATGGGTACTGCTGATGGTTGTGCTGGCAGTTTGCTGGCGCAGTTTATACAAAAAACAGATTCTTCCGCATATAGAAGGAGAGAGGGACCGTGGATGAAAAGATACTCATTGTTAACGCATCAGAAAATAATTTGGATCACCTGACATTGGAAATTCCAAAGGAGAAATTGGTGGTTCTTGCCGGCGTGTCTGGCTCCGGGAAGAGTACACTGGCGTTTGATACGTTGGCAGCGGAGAGTAGTCGCCAGTGGCAAGCAACCTATCCGATGTTTCTGCGCAGCCGACTGCCTCGCTACGAGCGGCCTGCTGTGGATCGAATTGAGAATTTAACACCCTGCGTTGTGGTGGATCAGAAGTCCATAGGGGCCAATAGCCGCTCTACAGTGGGAACAGCTGTGGATGTAGCACCCCTGGTGCGGTTGCTGTTTTCAAGGGTTGGGACTCCAAGTGCTGGCGGTTCCATGGCCTACTCCTTTAACCATCCCAACGGAATGTGTCCGGCCTGTACCGGTCTGGGGGAGCAGGTGACGTTGAATGAAGAGAAACTCTTTGATTTGGATCGGTCTATCAACGATGGGGCGATCCGATTCAGTCAATTTTCTGATGGCAGTTGGCAGTCCTTTTATTTTCGGCATAATCCGTTGTTTCCAGCAGATAAAAAACTGAGGGACTTTACGCCGGAGGAGTGGCATGCGCTGCGTATTGGACCGGATAAGCCATTGTATCTGGATTTTATTCGCAACAATACCGGCCAGGTCTCAAAATTACCCTATGAGGGTGTGGTGACTCGATTTAATCGGCTGTATCTCCACCGTGATACCTCGGGGCTGGCAAAAGCTGTGCGGAATGAAGCCATGCTTTTCGTGAATAGGGAACCGTGTTCTACCTGCGGCGGTACCGGATTAAATCCAAAGGCGCTAGAATCCCGTATCAATGGATATAATATTGCGAATTATCAAGAAATGCCGGTGAGTGAACTACTTACGGTACTGGCCCAGATCGATCATCCGGTAGGCAAGTCAATCGCGGGACAAATCAGTCAATGTCTGCACCGCATGGTACAGGTAGGACTGGGTTATCTGAGTCTTTCACGACGAACGGACACACTTTCGGGAGGCGAGGCACAGAGACTGAAGCTGGTACGGCATCTCGGTAGTAGTCTCAGTAATATTCTTTATGTTCTGGACGAGCCGACAGCAGGCTTGCATCCGGCGGATGCTGATCGGATCGGCAGATTGCTTCTGGAGCTGCGGGACCAGCATAATACCGTGCTGGTGGTGGAACATAACCGGCGGGTTTTGGAACTGGCGGACCACATCATTGAAATGGGACCTTCGGCAGGTACTGCGGGAGGACGGATCATCTATCAGGGAAACTTAGAAGGACTGCGAAAGGCTGATACCCCTACCGCCAAAGGACTGCGGCAGACGCTGAGGCCTAATCCGAGGCCGTTACCTTGGACAGAGAGTTTTCCACTGGAACATGTGACACTTCATAATCTAAAAGATATTTCCGTGACAATTCCGAAGGGTGTTTTGACCGTTCTTTCCGGTGTGGCGGGTTCCGGCAAAAGCTCTTTGCTGGCAGCCTTTACGTCACAATACCCCCGGGCAATCATGATTGATCAACGGCCTATTGGAACGTCTACACGGTCTACACCTGCAACCTATACCGGTGTGATGGACGAGATTCGCAAGGTGTTTGCCAAGACCAATGGTGTTACGCTCCAATGGTTTAGCTTCAATTCCAAGGGCGCCTGCCCAGTCTGCAAGGGAAAGGGCGAGATCATGCCGGAGGTGGTATTTGCGGACCCCGTAGCCATTTTGTGTGAGGAGTGCGGAGGACGGCGCTATAATTCGATGGCACTCAGCTATACCTATCAGGGGAAAAATATCGAAGAAGTACTTAAGCTGACTGTGGAAGAAGCATCGACATTCTTTGCACAGAAAAAAATATCCCAGCCTCTGCAACTGCTTGCAGAAGTTGGCTTGGGCTATATGGCGCTGGGACAATCCACGGCATCTATGTCTGGTGGCGAGATCCAGAGACTGAAGCTGGCTGGGGAACTACAAAAAACGGGCAGCATCTATATACTGGATGAACCTGCGGCCGGACTGCACACCCAAGACGTTGCCAAACTGATGGAACTGCTACAGAACCTTATTAGCAAGGGGAATACCGTATTAGTGGCAGAACACCGACCTGAGATTATTGCTGCTGCGGACTGGGTTATTGATATGGGACCGCAGGGGGGTAACGAAGGAGGGCATGTCATATATCAGGGAGTTCCAGAAGGACTGTTGAATTGTGCAGACTCTCGTACAGGTGCATGTATGCGGGAAATGTTACCTGTGACAATCTGACAGTCTGCACCAGAACACCGGCAAGCGTTACCAGCGGCCGTTTTCTTAATGATTCCGGCAGCATGGGTGGCGAGTTTCGTGCGGAACAACCGTCTGTCCGCCGCTGACAGCGGCAATGTGATCATCACCCTACTGGATCAGAACGGTACCTGAGGGCCTCGTGTCATCAGAGCCCCTCGGGTAAAATCTTTTTTGTAGGAAGGATATAGTTTTTGTGGGCTGTAACAATCCATGACATGAACAGATCCGGTTTGTCGGAAGTCGGATTTTTTGCCCAGATGGGGATGCGGACAAAAAATTGGATTTTTCTCTAAAATAACTGATTTTCGGTGGCTAAGCAGTGGTGTAAGCGTCCATTTGAAGAGACGCCCATACCGCGAGATTTAATATCTTGTGGTATTGGAACGACATATTAAAATCGGTATGAAAAACGCAAGTAGGAACGGTTTTCGCCGTTCCCACTTTACTGTCTCGGTATCGAAAATTTCAGTTATCATCCCCATTGCTACACGATAATTGTCATATTCCATCCTATCAACCGCCTCCGAACATTGCCGCTAAAGAGTGGGTTTTCCAAATTACCACAACATACAGCGCTGTGACAGCCAGCAGCATCGGTACCGTCTGCCGCTCATGGCGAGCTTCGGGCGTTGAAGCCCGAAACTCGTGGAGCAGGCATACCATGCTTGCGGCATAGATCAGTGTCGCAATGATATCAAACCAAAGCAAAGTCATATCAAACCTCCAAATTGTGAATGTTCAACTTGAACATTCATAATCACGCGCATTCCAAAAGCATACGGGTCTTGGGAACCAGCAAGGACTTGCGCTGGGGAAGATTCTTTTGCACAGCCACATCCAGAGCCTGAGGGTCACCGTAAAGAATGACCCGTTTCTTGGCACGGGAAATGGCCGTATACAGCAGGTTACGACTGAGCATCCCATCCATACCCTTGGCAATGGGGAGCAAAATGGTGTCATACTCGCTGCCCTGTGACTTGTGGACAGTCAGGCAGTAGGCAAGGGACAACTGTGCGAGGCCGCTGGCATCGTCCCACGTGGGGCAGCGACCGTCCGGCAGCTCCACGCAGTATGTGACCCGCTTTTCTTCAACCTTGAGGATGTGGAGAATCCCCACATCCCCATTGCTGCAGTTGCGCTCACGATCATTCTGGAGGATGATCACCCGGTCGTTGTCACGGAAACTGTCCTTGTCTCTTTTCAGCACTATTTTTCCACGTTCCAGCGGGTTGACCCGATCCCGGATGGCCATATTCAGTGCATAGGCGGACAGATTTCCCTTGTTGTTGTAAGGAGAGAGCACCTGCACAGACTCCCCTTGTGCGAAGCGTCTGACAGCTTCTTCTGTCACGGCCTCCTTGATTTCCGCTGTCCCCATTTCGTGGAGGCAAAAGCTTTGATCGAACGCCAGATCCGGCTTGGAATGCAGCTTCTTAAAATCCACTACATTGTGCAGCAGCGCTTCGGCCTCATCGTCCTGCCGGTGGTTCAATTCCAGCCGGGCGCAGGGAACACCCAGCGCCAGCAGATCAGGCAGGACGTTGCCTGAGCCAACAGACAGCAGTTGGTTGGGATCCCCCAGCAGCACCACCCGGCAGATTTTGGGAACCCGGTGCAAAATTCCGGCCAGCATTTCCAATGTCATCATACTGGCTTCGTCCACGACAACCAACTGGGTGGTATTCCATGTCACAGGAGCCAGGAAGTCCTCGTCCGGGTGCATTCCGAGGGCACTGTGAACCGTGCGGGCCGACAGACCGGTTCGCTTTTCGAGATTACGGGCCGCCTTACCGGTAGGAGCGCACAACACCATAGAGTGCCCCGCGCCAACCATGTTGACGATCGCCCGAATCAGGGTGCTCTTGCCGCAGCCGGCGCCGCCCAGGATCAGCGACAGCTTGTTGGTCAGAGCCAGTTCCACCGCCGCCCTCTGCTCCTGGCAGAGGGCGATGCCGTTGACGGACAGGTTTTCAGGGACGGCCATAGCCGGAAGCGTGGGCTGCCGCAAAATGGTGACCAGCTGCTTGGAAGCGTCTTCCTCATAACGCCACGTCCGATTTATATAGAGGTGAGAGCCCTCGGGATGAATGTACCCCAACCGGATCTGCTCGGCCAGATCAGCCTTGAAGGTCGCGTAGGAGAGACCTCTCTGCCGCTCTTTGCAGTGGTGGTAAAGAACATCCTCAGCAACATAGGCGTCGCCATTCAGGCAATGGTCTTCCATCGCACGCAGCACATAACGGCTGTGAATATCCTTACAATTTGTCATATTGATCATCCTCCTCAAATTACGCAACGTTCTCCTTATGGGTCTCCATGCCCAGCTGGACGGCCAACGCATGGTGAAGCGCCATGCGGTCGTAGGCCTTGTAAACGATGCCCATCCTGCGCAAGAGATGGGTCTTGTCCACCGCCATCACTTGCTCGCATAAAGCGATGCTGGCGCGGTCCAGTCCCTGTCCCCACAGGTAGACATGGGTGGGCAACTGATGCTTATTCATCTGAGAAGTCAGAGGAATCACAGTGACCACCGGGCTGTGGGTATTGGCCAAATTGTTGGAAATAATAACAACCGGCCGACGGCCATGCTGAACGTGACTGCCTTTTGGGGCGGGAATATCCGCCAGCCAAATATCATACTGCTTCATTTCCAGCACCCCTTTCGTATTCCTTGTTCAGCAGGGAGACTGCGTTCGACAGGGTCTCCATAGAAGTGTGTGTATAGTCATTGGTGGTAGCGATGCTGCTGTGACCTGCCAGACGGGCGATCAATTCCAGCGGCACACCCTTGGCCTGCAGCCGGGTGACATAGGTGTGGCGGCAGCAGTGGGGGGTAAGTTTTCGTACCCCCTCCACCTGTCCGATGGCGGTATAATACCGCCGCCGGAACGCTCCCACACTGTAATAGGGATTGCGGCCGGGAAGGCTCCAGATGTGATCCTTTCCTCCGTACTCCCGGAGATACTTTGCAGCGGCCCGCGCATCTTCAGGGATCGGGATCGTGCGGAATCCGCTTTTGCTCTTGGGTGGGCCCAGAACAGGGTGGTTATCCACCGTTTTAATGGCATGGCAGACCCGGATCTCAGAGCCATCCTCGGCGATATCCGACGGAGAGAGGGCCAGCAGTTCCTGGACCCGAAGGCCGGAATCCAACATCACGCGGATGCTGTAACCGGTCAGGTTGTGGGGCAGGTTCTTTTTAAGCAGCTCGACCTCTTCGTCATCAAAGGCGTCTTTCTCATATCGGGGCTCAGACAGGGTTCCATCCTTGTCCCGGATGATCTTGGACTTTCGGGCAGGATTGCCTGCTACAAGGCCGTTGGCATCGGCAGCATCAAAAATTTGAATCAACATGGTTCTGCACTTCCTTATCTGAGAGAGGCTGTAATTGCTCGCTACTAAAAAATCCATAAAACGGTTGATGTCGATGGGTAAAACATCACAGAGAGTCTGCGTCCCCATTTGCTCTTTGATGATTTTGAGCGTATACTGGTATCCACTGTAAGTGGACGCCTGTACCTGCGACTTATAGTCGCAGTACCAGAGGTCTGCCCAATTGCTCAGGGTCAGCTTTTTGTCTACATGGATGTGGGCATCCTTTTTATTCTGATAGTCCCGGATCTTATCCAACACTTCGGCTTTTGTTGCCGCAGAAAAGCTAATAATTCGCTTTTTGCCATCGGCGGAGTAACCGTCCATGACTTCACCATGCCAGTTTCCGCTCTTTAATTTGCGAACGCTGCCCTCTCCATGGGATCTCTTTCTTGCCATGGCATGTACCTCAGGCAATGAGATCGTTAGGGATGCAGGTATGCTGATCGACCCAGGAAAGGAATGCCTCCCGGGGGACCCGGATGCTGCCACCGAAGCGGCAGACCGGGAAATCCTTGCGGTGGGCCAGCTCATAGGCCTTAGACTGGCTGATGTTCAAATACCGGCCAACATTGGCAACAGTGAGATACTGATTCTTCAAAATATCGTTACTCATAATGACCTCCATAATTTTATTATTTTTTGATGGGAGCGGGATTTTGCTGTTTTTTAGCAGAAGTCCTTCATGGTGCCTCACACCTTTCTTTCGGATACAGCAAAAAGCGCCATGCAGGTTCGGAACCCGCATAGCGCTTCAAACTGCTCCGGAAAGGTGAGGCCCATGTCCCGCCGTTTTAGGTCTTGCATAACGACTGAAAAATAGGTATAATTACTCCGTAGCGTAGTCTTGTACTACTGTGCTGGTGCCATTACCACCTGCGCAGGCATGCGGGAGTTGCCGCTCCCGTATGCCGCTGCTCTTTACTTGTTGATCTGATTATAGCACTATATGGTCGTACATGCAACCTTGTACGAGAAAAAATACGACTATATGTGAATTATGCCTTGGGTGATTATAATGGAAACTAAAAAACCAGTATCTGATGCACAAAAAAAAGCTCATCGTAAGTATATGGAACGGTTTGTTGAAGTAAAGGTCCGTATGACCCCTGAAAAACGCGCGGAAATACAATCACACGCTTTGGGGCAGGGTGAAAGTACGACCGCTTTTATCAACCGCGCAATTTCTGAAACCATGGATCGGGATCAATCTTCATCAGATTCGACTAATTAGTCATAGAATACCCAATGAAAGCGTGCTACCTGAAATCTATAGGAGATTTCAGGTAGCACGCTTTCCTCCTTCTTGCTTGGCTAATACTCAAATTTTTCGGCCGCCGAATTATCGCAACCAGGAGTCCTTACCTTGATATCACCCTGTAAGCCGTATTCGGAGTAGATATACAACTGTCCACCCGGAGGGATAACAACCTTTCCGATGCATCCGATCAGTTTGTCTGCTCCCGCCGCATGAAGTGTTTTTTCAACCATTCCGGCCTCTGTTTTGCGTTCCGTGATTGGCTTTGTCGGGGCAGGCTCAGGAGCAAATCGGCTGTCCCGCCGGACAGTGCCTTCCAACCTGCGCTCACCGTCGGTCCCGATGTACGATACATAATAGTCATCGGTTATCTGTTTAATTTCCCCTCCGGTTAAAAATGTCATATCGGCGCTAGTCGAATCTATTCCGCATTGCTCTTGAAGCATATGTCGGTAATGCTCATTGCAAAGGATAATCCCTGCTCCACCAGGATGCTTGCCATTTTTAACACCATACAGGGCAATTTTGCTTTGGAGTAGTTCTGATCTGATATGTGAAGTAATCGCACTTGTTGTTGCTTGTTTTTTGGGATCGTTGGCGTCAGGCACAACATACATTTTTTCCAATGCACGTGCTGTATGTTTTTCCCTCAGTTGATCGTAGTGTGACAACAGAAGTTGTCTGCCGGCGGGCTGAAGTGGTCTGGTATAGTTCTGAGTCCCACCAGTGTACTCTGGATGGAAAATCCGGATTTGTACGGTGCGATCCATGCCTACACCGTCGATCAGCACATCCTTCCACTTCAATTCCTGGATTTCTTTTACATTCAATCCGGCATCGATGGCCAGTAAAATCACCATCGCAAACTGAGTCCCAATCTTTTTCTTGATTTGTTTTCTCAGGAGTTCCTCTTTATCCTGATCGATACGATGTATCTTCTCTGCTTTATCGCCTCCGGGCGATTTTTTTCCTTTTTTTGCTGCAGAAGCTTCCAAATATTTTGTAACAGGATTTGGCCCAGTGTAAGCTTTTCCACGGCAAAACTCAAAAAACTTTTCAGCCATAGCAAATAATCCAGTGGCTTTGCTTTTTGCCAATGTCTGATAGACTGTATGTAGGTCAGTAGTTGTCAGTTCATCAATGGGTTTATCATCCAAGCCCGCACAAATTGATTCCAAAGCATTTTGCTTTTCCTTCCGCGTGCTGGCCTTGTTTTTTGTGTAGAACGTGAGGAAAAACTCTTTGCCATAGGTATGGTACATTGCCAATGCGTGGATGCTTGCAGCAGAGGCCATGCTTTTGAGGGCCTTCTTTATTGTGTGATAATTTTGCCTGTAGAGGCGCTCGGCGCCTTTTTTGACAGCAGCTTTTACTGCTGCCTCGGTTCCATCGCGGATGTATACAGTTGTTGTGGCGTTTAACTTTTCGACTTGCTTCCCGTCCTCAAACATCTTCTGCTCTTTAGCGGAAAATGTTTTCTTTTTTTTCTGGCGCCGCTTTCCTTCTACTTGCAGTGTTTTTCCTGTTTCAGGTGAGAGGAGTCGGATGTGGACTTCGTACGGAGTTTTCCCGTTGGGAGGACTGCGGACCCAGTAGGGGAAGAGGCAGTCACTGTATGTATACTGCCCAGATGCTTTTTTTAGCTCACCATCCTCTGTGTACTCAGGATTATAAATCCAATTCATGCAAAACCTCCTCTTAATGGTCGTATTTTTTTAACAGCGGAGATAAATCGGTTTTCGCCGCTTCATCTTTCCACTTTTTGATGAATTCAGAATCAACCTGACGATTGCGGATTCTGCGCCCCATACGATTGGACGGCGTATCACTCGGGGTTCTCCGTTGTAAGCGTTTGATCTGAGCACCGGATCTGGCCTGAATAAATAGAGAGTCGTTCGGCTCAAGATTCAGCAGGTCAAAATCAATCACAATATTGTGATCTGTGTTATTTTCAAAACTATACGCCGTATTTCCTATTAAATGTATATCTGCATTGTCAATCAGCTGTATCGGCCGGAAAGCGGGGTTTTGAGTCAGATTTTCATCGAAGACAAAACTCACTTCTGCTTCACGAGCCAACCTTCGCATGGTATCGTTAGAGGCATAGTCTTCGCATTTATTGTCCGGATTTTCGTGCCCCAGGATTGCATCCAATTCAAGCGCTGAGAAGTGTCCTTTCATCCTTGTTGCATAGTCTCTCCGGCACAGATGAGATGTCACATCTGGTATGAGGCTTCCGCTTTCATCGCGCTCCGGATTCCTATACATCAATTTAGTCGCTTTTTCCATGTATTCCGCATTACAACCGGCCATGACCAGCAGGTTTTTTGCAAAATCAGCCAATTTCTGTTGGCTAACAAACTGGTTCGGCGTGTCACGGTATGCGACAAAAGGCATTTTTGGGATTTGCTCATCAGAGAATCCAGATGTCTTGAGCTGTTCGATTCGCATTTGGACGATTCGTACCATGGCGGATGTCAGCGGAACATAACGCTTTGATGCATTCCGTTTTAAATAATGTGTTCGTTTTCCATGGCTGTCTAACTGATACTTGACAAAATACTTGCCGTAGAGACAAGTGGTGTCATCTGTGATCAGAATCAGTTCACTGATCAGAGGAGCGGCTGCCTCGCTGACACGGAGTCCACAGAAGAACTCCAACGCTACGCCAAAGGCCAGGGACACACCCATGGAGCACAGCATAACGATCAGGTTTGCCAAGCGAACCCGGATATCATCTGGGAGAGCTTTGGCTTTCTCCGAGGTGGATTTTTTCTCTTTGGGACTTTTGATAAACTCGACGTCCGGCAGTTCCAATTCCGGATGATTTTCCAATACCCATTGGTATACGATACCGGCTCGCCGGTAGCGTTCCTCCAGACCACTCTCCACAGTATCAGCGGATTTTGGACTGCGTGTACCATCTTTCTTCAGCTTTCCGCGTGCGCTGGCAGCAGCACGTGCAATAAGATGTTCTTTGATATCACGCATATCTTCTTCGCAGATATCGTCTCCACGTTGATCCATAGCTGGCGCAATGCTGCATATTAGATAATTTACAGCTGATTCCGTGGTAGATGCCGCCCAGATCTTGGATGTATACTTTACGTAATTTTCAGGACAGAGCAGTTCACCCTTAATTTTCGATAGCTTCTTTGTAATTGTATTATCTCTTTTGGCCTTCTTTGGGCGTTTAGCCGTAGGGTTGAGTCCTTTTTTGTATTTGGATACAATTGCTGCCGCGAGGTCGCGGAGGCTCAACTCAATGCTGTGGATGGATTTAGCGGTCCGTTGGGTAGTCTTTGTATCCAACTTTTCTTTAGGACTGGCTCGTATGGGGTAGCCAGTCAGGATGGCCTCCCCAGCTTTGGTGGGCTTGATTGTAATATGCGCCTGTATTTCAGGATCGGAGGAGGGATAATCAACTGTAACCTTTTCATTATTTTGTAATTTTTTTATGATTTCACGCGTGTTTAATACCATAATTTGTGACTCCTTTTGCATTTTATTACGCCCAATTCCCCTTCATGCTCCTATGCATTCCTGGACTATTGGGGATACAAGGGTTTTAAGCCTTCTGGCATAAAGCCAAACTGGGACTTTTATTAAATTATGGTATTTTGAGTTGACGACACGCACTATATTTTGTAAAATAGTAAACGTAGATTATGCAAACATATTATTGTTTACTATTCAGGAGGGGGGATAACGTGAATAGTTGTCAGCATGATACAAGCAATTTCAATAGATTTCCATATACTATAGTCCTGACAGACAAACGCAGAGTTGTGTTCCTGTATCACGAAAATGGCCTCTTCACAGGCCGCCTAAAAGTTTCCGCCGAGACAACAATATATGAGCTGTTTTATGATTTGCTGTATTCGGATTCATGGAAAGAATATTTAAGCGACACATGGAGACCGTGGGTGTTCAGTGCCATCCAGAATATTTATTATTTTGAGGAACGGATGGCCTTTTGGCTTAGCAAAAAGGAGCGTTACATGCTGTACCAGCAGTATCATCATTCTGATGGAATTACTGTGCGACATGAAGCAGACCGTGTAGCGGAGGATTTAATCGCGCCAATCTTAAAAAAATATGAAAAGAAATACGGTGACGATTTTGAACTTCCCACATACAGAACATATGATGAAATGCTGAAAGCTGTGGAAACCGCCCAGATCCGTGTGCCCATAAAAGAATTTTATTCTTTCCCCACAGGGAATGACCTAGCCACATGGGTATTTGAACAGATTATTGATGCGGAAAAAGATATCCCCAAATGCAAATGGTGTGGTCGATATTTTGTGCCGATCAGATCGGACGCACAGTTTTGTTGTTCTGAATGCCATCAAAAGCAGATTGCGACTGGGAAATTCTGCGGTGTACCAGAAATAAAAAGCCTGTATGGCAGTATCATGACGGCCCTCAACCGTAAACGAAACAGCAAGAAAAAGTACATATACAGTGGAATGCCATCCGAATACTCGGATGGATATGATGAGCAACAGATGCTTTCAGTGGCTGCACCGGATTCAAAAGATATTGCCTCGCAGATATTTGAAAAAAAGAATTTCAGCAATGTACATGCTGCCTTTTTAGCGGAGAACGAGTTGAGGTATGGACACTTCCGTGATGTCCATCAGAAGATGCAACAGTTTTTAATTTCAGCTGTTGATTATGAAGCAGAGAAAGAGCGCTATATTACATGGCTCAAGAATGTGCGCAAACAGCTTACACGTTTCGAGTGTTACTAAGCAGTCATCAAAACTAACGGCGTATAATCACTTTACCACAAGTCACGTTTACTTCCTCCCAGTGGGATTTGCTGCTGGAGATGGTGGCGGAGAATAAGGGCGTCACCATTATTTGCCGCCCACTGGTGGAAAAGCTTTACAGCGGCCAGGTCGTCTGCGTTCCATTGAAAAAGCCAGAGTTCCCATGGACCTTGGGGTTGATTGCGAAAAAGAACCACAGTCTGCCCGGAGCCGCAAAAAGCCTTTGGGATTTCTGCGCGAAAGTGTAAAAACGAAAATGAGAGGGTCCCCACTGAAATTCAAGTGAATTTCAGTGGGGACCCTCTCATTTTAAGCCATTGCACATAAAAACCCTTCGCAAAGTGGGCAAACAGTATGAAAAACCGGGACTGCTTTTTATCTGTTATAGATGTACGCTGGATAAGCTGTTACACCTTCAAAATAAAATGGCTTTTGTGAAAGTCGAGCAAGCCCTCATCCCGCATTTTTCCAAGCTCCGTGGACAGTCCGCTGCGCTCCACACCGAGGTAATCCGCAAGCTGCTGGCGGGAGAACGGAATGTCGAATTCATAGCCGCCCCGGCGCTGTGCCTCGGCGGAAAAATAGGACATCAGCTTTGCCCGGGTCGTGCGCTGGCCCATGTGGGTGAGTTTTTCGTTGAGCCGCAGGTTTTTCTCCGCCAGTTCGCCCAGCAGGTTGCGGATGATCCGGCTATGGTGGGAGCAGGCGGAGGGGCACACGCTCAAAACGCGCCTTATGTGCAGAAACATCACCGTCACCGCGCTCTCCGCCTCTACGCTCACGTTCAGCACCGCTCCCGGCGCGCAGGCGAACACCTCCGCGAAGGTCTGCCCCGGCCCGGTCTTGGAGAGGATGTTGCGGTTCCCCCAGATGTCCTCCTGCACAATGAGGGCGCTGCCCGCCAGCACGAGACCCACCTCCTCCACCGACTCCCCGGCGCGGAGCAGGCGGGAGCCTTTGGAAAAGGTGTCGATCCTCGCCCCAAGGCAGGAGAGCATAGCGGCAAGCTCCTCATCGGAAATGCCGGAGAAAAGCGCCGCCATATGGAGTACCGGAAAAAATTCTTTCATAAAAAGTCCTCTTTCGTTGAAAATTCAACCGACTTGTTGCTTTTAGTATAGTACAATGAGCGCACAAAAGCAACAGGAGGACTGAACATGAAACGACGGATCATTGAAATCGATCAGGATAAATGCAACGGCTGTGGTGCCTGCGCCGCCGCCTGTCACGAGGGCGCCATCGCCATGGTGGATGGCAAGGCAAAACTCATGCGGGACGATTACTGCGACGGCTTGGGTGACTGCCTGCCCACCTGCCCCACCGGGGCCATTACCTTTGTAGAGCGGGAGGCGGCGGCCTATGACGAGCAGGCCGTCATGGAAAATAAGCAGCGGAAAATGCGGAAGGAGGGCATGACCCTGCCCTGCGGCTGCCCCGGCAGCCAGTCCCGGAATATTCAGCGTCAGGACGCGTCCGCCGTGGAAACGCCGCAAGCCCAGCAGACGAGCCGCCTTTCCCAGTGGCCGGTGCAGATCAAGCTGGTGCCGGTAAACGCCCCGTATTTTGACGGCGCGCGGCTCCTGATTGCCGCCGACTGCACCGCTTACGCCTACGCCGCCTTCCATGAGCGGTTTATCAAGGGGCACATCACCCTCGTGGGCTGCCCCAAGCTGGACGGCGTGGACTATTCCGAAAAGCTGACCGAAATCATCCGGGAGAACGACATCAAGAGCGTCACCGTCGTCCGCATGGAGGTGCCCTGCTGCGGCGGGCTGGAGTTGGCGGCGAAAAAGGCGCTCCAACAGAGCGGGAAATTTATCCCGTGGCAGGTGGTCACCGTGACAGTGGACGGCCGGTTGGTGGAAGAATAACAAAATCATTAGAAAAAGAAAGGAAGAATCACGATGAAGTATGTATGCAGCGTTTGCGGCTGGGAATACGACGAGAGCATAGGTTACCCAGAGGGCGGCATCGCTCCCGGTACGCCCTGGAGCGAGGTGCCGGAGGATTTTGAGTGCCCCCTGTGCAATGTGGGCAAGGATTCCTTCGAAGAGGCGTGAGCTTCTGATAAAAAGGACATGATCTGAACCGAAATAGGAGGAAAATGATAATGGATCATAAAATGTTTTGCTTTCAGTGCGAGCAGACGGCAGGCTGCGCCGGTTGTACCGGAAAAGCCGGCGTCTGCGGAAAAACCGCTGAGGTGGCGGAACTTCAGGATCAGCTGACTGGCGCTCTGGTTGGACTGTCCCGTGCGGTAGATAATGCCCCGGACGTGAATGAGGGGACTTGGCGGCTGATGATCGAGGGCTTGTTCACCACCGTCACCAATGTGAGCTTCAACGAAAAGACCATTCGGGAGCTGATTGATCGGGTACACGAGGAAAAGGCCCGCCTTGTTCCCGGCTGCTCCGGCTGCGGCTCCCGCTGCGGGCGAAACGATGATTATGATATGAACTTGCTCTGGAACGCGCAGGAGGATATTCGCAGCCTCAAATCCCTGATCCTCTTCGGCGTGCGCGGCATGGCGGCTTACGCCCATCACGCTATGATGCTGGGTTATGCCGACGAGGAAGTGAACCGCTTTTTCGCCAAGGCTCTTTTTGCCGTGGGCGAGGACTGGGATATGGACGCGCTGCTGCCCATCGTCATGGAGGTGGGCGAGAAAAACCTCAAGTGCATGGCGCTGCTGGATAAGGCCAACACCGAAAGCTACGGTACGCCCGCGCCTGCCACCGTCCCGCTGACGGTGGAGAAGGGGCCGTTCATCGTTATCACCGGCCACGATCTCCACGATTTGAAGCTGCTGGAGCAGACCGAGGGCAAAGGTGTCAACATCTACACCCACGGCGAAATGCTGCCTGCCCACGGCTGTCCTGAACTGAAAAAGTACGCCCATCTCAAGGGCAACTTCGGCACGGCGTGGCAGAACCAGCAAAGAGAATTTGCTGACATCCACGCGCCGGTGCTGTTTACCACCAACTGCCTGATGCCACCGAAAGCAAGCTACGCCGACCGCGTGTTCACCACGGCGGTGGTATCCTACCCGGAACTGACGCACATCGGCGAGGATAAGGACTTTACCCCTGTCATCGAAAAGGCATTGGAGCTTGGCGGCTACAACGAGGACAAGCCGTTCACCGGTATCAACGGCGGCGGCACGGTCATGACCGGCTTCGGTCATGGCGCGGTGCTTGGCGTGGCGGATCAGGTGATCGAGGCGGTAAAGAGCGGCGCGATCCGGCACTTTTTCCTGGTGGGCGGCTGTGACGGAGCCCGCCCCGGACGGAACTACTATACTGAGTTTGTCAAGCAGACGCCCGCCGATACCGTGGTGCTGACGCTGGCCTGCGGCAAATACCGCTTCAACGACCTTGACCTCGGGACCATTGGCGGCCTGCCTCGGCTCATGGACGTGGGCCAGTGCAACGACGCTTACGGAGCTGTCAAAATCGCGCTGGCGTTAGCGGAGGCGTTCGGCTGCGGGGTCAACGACCTGCCGCTGTCTCTGGTGCTCTCGTGGTATGAGCAGAAGGCAGTGTGCATTTTGCTGACGCTGCTGCATCTGGGGATCAAGAATATTCGCCTTGGTCCCACGCTGCCGGCGTTCGTTTCGCCCAATGTGCTGAACTACCTCGTAGAGAATTTCGGCATTGCTCCCATCACCACACCGGAGGAAGATTTGAAACAGCTTCTCAAATAACAGCGCCTCAGGCGGCGGTGTAGGCAAGCGTAAGACTCCGTTTCTGTGCGTTAACAAACAACGCAATAAAAAGCTGCTTCGGCATGTAAGTGCCGGAGCAGCTTTTTTTACATCTATTGTGGAGGCGGGCAACTCTGCCCCGAAATGCGGTTCCTCAGGTATTGGGGGCAGGCTGTTCGGCTCTGCCAATGACTACACGAGAGCGCAAATCGCCGCGTTCCTGTGATGGGTGTACAGCAAGTGGCGTATTCGGTTCTGCTGTGCGCCCGAAAAGGCCAGTTGAAGTTGGCTGCTGTCATCATCCATGTGGCTGATCACACTGGAGCGTAGCCGCCTATGCAGATACGGTGGTGCTCGATCAGAACGAAAAGGGAAGAGTGATCTGTGAGATTCGCTTCGGTGGGTATCTCAAAATGGTTCGGGCTGTGGCGGATGCCATCTACGGCGGTGTGGACATAGAAGCCACCCAAAATGATTACGGTGAGACAGCTGCAAAGCAAGGGTATCAGCGGCAGTTATCTCATGACGGAGTATATGAAATGAGCATTTCTAGCTTTGCTACTATTCGCGTCGGGCATAACTAACCGCCAGGGGGGTGGGAATTCCAAACACCAACACTACATTCAGATGTCTTCGAAAATCCGTTGTTTTTTTGATAGAAAAATGAAAAAATCCACGGATTATTATTTTCGAAAATCCGTTGTTTTTTTCATAAAATGTCCTCCGAAATTCTGGCGTTTTTTGCAAATGAAAATTCTAAAATGATGGTTTTTTAATTTCTGATTTCCGTGGGATTTTTAGAATTATCCCTTTCAATTTTCCTCGGATTATGTTATAGTATAGCTGTCGAAAATCCGCATGATTGTTGAGAGTGCTTGTCCTCAAAAGCATTACGGCACAACGGTTTGATCGTAGCCTGCGTTCGGAATCTGTTCGGAATAAGATTAAAATATTCGAAACGGAAATAAAATGTTGGAATTTCAAACGCCCCAATTGTTCCCGATTTTACAGCCTTTCTTTTGGTTTTTGAATTGTTCGAAAAAACAAAAGACTGGGGGTCAAGGGGTCGTGAGTTCAAGTCTCGCCACTCGGACCAAGTAATGATAATCCGAACTACATTATCCAAGTGGGTAATGTGTTCGGATTTATCATTTCTATTGAAAATGTTCTATAGTAAGCAAAGGCAGGGACAATTCTTGTCCTTGCCTTTGTTTATATTTTACATTATGATGATAAAAATGGGAACATTTTAAAAAATTTAGCGTCTATATAGATGTAACTAACAATATCAACAGTTTGGAATATTCTAAAAGGGAAGAAGTAAACGGCGATGGACAGAGGAAAAGGAAGGAGTATACCATGAAAAAAAGAGTCTTTGCCATTGTCCCAACAGTCATCTTGTGTATTCTTTTGTTCTATTTAATTAAAACCTCTCAATCCCCCAAATCCCCTTATCAAAATTTGACCCCGGTAAGCGGATTCTCTATTCAGGCTGTGCAAGCACAATACACTATTGATACTAAGCAGATATCTCTTTGCATAACAAATCATAGCGATAATAGCCCGGAACTCTATCTGCCATATCTCGAACAAAATATTAATGAAACATGGGTTATTGTAAAAAAATCCCCTCATATAAGAGATACAGATAATCTTCTTTACATCCCATCAGGAGAGACAATGAATGTAGATTTTTTTCTGACGGACTATGACCAACTATCTGTCGGTAAATACCGAATTATTTTCGGCTTAGCTCATAGTAATGACTTTTTTTACTTTCCTTTTGACATTGTTGATTCTTAGGTATTGAATGAGAGCAGTTAAAAGTATAACAAGGCGGGAGCATCTTGACCGATGCTCCCGCCTTTGTTATGCCTTATTTTCTTGTTCGGCCTGTTGCTTCGCTTTCCACTCAGCATATTCCCGCTGTCCTTCCTCGCTCTCAAAGAACTCTTGTATCTCCGGGAGCAGGACACGGGCAAGGGCCTCTACCTCGTGATAGGGAATCCCCGTGCCGTAGTCATTGGGCTTCTTTCTGCGCGGCATGGTATCACCCCGTTAAAGCTGCCCCTCGTCGAACAGGTAGCCTTGAAACACCGTACCGTCTCCGGTAATGAAACGGCCTCGCGCATCCTTTGGAATCTGTTCGGCGGCGCTGGTGTTGTCGAGAATAATTTGCGAAAGTACGCTGTCCGCCCTGCCGCAAACACGGAAATCCATGTTATTGCGTATCTGGCCGGGGATGATCGTTGCATCCGGCCTCTGCGTGGCAAGAATAAGGTGGATACCAAACGCCCGCCCCTGCCGCGCGATGGTGGACAGCCTGCTTTCAATTTGCGCCAGCAGCTTCTTCCGCTCGTTGTCGGCTCCGGTCTTGTCCAACATCTCCGCCACCTCGTCACAGGCGAATACAAGCCTCTGAATGGGTTGCTCTGCGGTTTCGTTGTAGGCGTCGATGTTTGGACAGCCCAGCGCCTTGAACGCGCTCTTGCGGTGTTCCAGTACCGCCGCGAGCTGGTCGAGGGTATCGCGCAAATCTTCCTCCGTGAAGCACATCCGGCATTTTTCGTGCCAGACCTTGGGAAAATCCACACCACCTTTGAAATCGGCAATGTAGACCTCCGCGCCTTTGTGGAGCGCCTGCATGAGCAGCAGCTTCAGCAGCACGCTCTTCCCGCTGCCCGTGGAGCCGCCCAAAAGGATATGCGGAATGTGCGCGAGGTTGACCGTCACAGGGCCGGTGTAGCTTTCGCCCAATGTCAGCACAAAGTTCTTAGGAGGAAGATAACTGCCTTTCCATTCCAGCACTTCCGGCAAATCGTCTCCGGCAGAAACGGCATACACCAGTACACGGCTCTTGCCCTTGGCGTAGGTTAGCTTGACAATGGTGATTCCCAATGCGGTTTCAATGGCAAGGCGTTTCTTGTCCCACTCTTGCAGAGGGATGCTTTGATTGCGGAACTCCCATACCGTGACGCGGGGATTGTCTTTGTCGCGGCGCTTGCGGAGCAGGTCGGGCGGCACTCCCGCGTGGTTTACCAACCCGATGCATTGAAGCTGGTCTTTTGCCGCCCGCCTGCCAAAGGGATAGAGCAGGAGCGCCAGCAACACCGCAGCGCCCGCCAGCAGATAGGCGGTCAAGGCGTGTTCCATCGCGGCCTTGAGCAGCGGAGAGATCAGAGGGATATTCCCCGCCAGCGTGCGCCACGCCGCTTGCTTGACGCAGACATACGCAGCACCCATGAGGTACAGCGCAGCCAGCACCAGCTTTACGGGAAACTCCGGCGTTCCGCTCAATCTCTGCCACAGGTTACGAAGTGTATTTCTTCTCTGAACTTGAAACTTTTCATTTTTTGTCACAGGGAAAGCCCCCTTTCTTGTGCTGGACGGTGGAGCCGTCCGGCAGATACTCAATGACATTCTGCACCCGCCGGAGGAACGCCCGCCATGTTTCCATCTGATACCGTTGAATATCCCGGTACTGTTCCTCTAAGGGGATATTGCTGGTGATATAGACTTTGGTATAGCAAGCGATTCTGTCGGTGTATCGTGCGGGAAGTGTCAGCGGATAGATGTCCAGATAATTGAGCACGGCGCTGATGGGGATTTGCGAATGAAATTCCTCCAGCACCAGCACATCTTGACAATGATAGGCGTCGAAGCGGACGCCGTTCCTGCCGCCGTAGTCGGTGATACGGCAAATGCTTTTCCTGTCATGCGTTTCGAAAATGCCCCGTGTTTTTCCCGTTCCGCTTGCGCCGTAGAGGTAGGTCACTTCCAGCGCCCGATTCTCGGCACTGTACTTTTCCTCCAAAATGGCTTGACGGAGGGTTTCGATCTCCCGAATACGGAAAGCGAGTTTGGGATTATCCTCGATGATTTCCATAACGGACTTTCCGGCCCGGAGGTCTTGAATGAGCTTGAACATTTCCGGGGCCTCTTCCTCCTTTTCGGCGGGGAGGTCTCCCCATTCCTCAAAGGTGCCGGGAACGGAGGTTTCTGCCTTGTCGGTATCGGCCCAATGCCCCTCTTTGAGAATGTAGGCGCGGTTCGTCTTTGCACTTCCGTATGCTTTCTCAATATGCGCCGTGGGGAAGCGGTTTTTGATGGTGGAAAAGCGTATAGGCGAGGGAGCAAGCAGAAAGATATGCGTGTGATAGGTTCCGGTTGTCGCTATCTCATCCGCCATACAGAAATAGGACGGAGCGAAGCGATGTAGGATTTCCCGGATAGCGGCGTGGTCGAGTCCGGCCTCCAATGGGTTATTGATGACCAGCGCCCACTTGCGGGCTTGTGTATTGTTTTCCATGTCAGGCTCCTTTGTGATTGCTACGTGCTACATGGTTGCCATAAGGGTAATACTAACCCTTATGGCAAAGGGCGGCGCTGACGCTGCCGCCGGGGGACACTTCCCTTGATGGGAATTGCCTTATCCCCGTCTGCGCCCCAGCGCCGCCCCAGAGCATTAAGCCTTGGAGTTTACCAGATGGATACCGGTGGCCTTTGCGCCCACATGGTAGTCGCCCTTGGACCAATAGATGAACACTTCCAGGTTGTCGAAGCGCACCTCCACATAGCCGTCCGGGGCATCCATCTGCTGCTGTCCGTCAATGCGTACATCGACTTTATCCAAGCCCTTTTCGGGCAGCGCGACAGAGTAGCGATAGCCGAGGACGGTATCGGTGCGCTTATTGTCCTTGTACTCGTAGGCTGGGGACACATCCACCAGCCACAGCTTGTCCCCAAGGCTCTTGGGGGAAACGATCAAATCAGTCAGTTTCATTGCTAAATCCTTTCTTACGGCGCAATGCGCCATCCATCGGTTGACAGGTACATAACACGCGGCCTTGTGTTGTGCCTATCATAGCAAAGAAACTTTCAAATGTTGTTTCATGCGTGAAACACTTAAAAAGAGCGCAAAAAAGCCGACGCCCATGTGCTGTATAGGGCGTCGGCTTTTGGTTTATCGTTCAGTTGTCAGTAGTGGGAGACCTTTCTCATACAGAATATCGTTGGTTTCGTCCACAGTATAGCCTTGCTCTGCTACCTCATCCCATACGCGGAACTCCGGGAAAGCCGTGTCAAACAGTTCTTTCCTTTGTTCGCGGGAGAGCTTCAGCGCCAGGGCGATTGCCTGTATCGTCCTCAACAATGGCTGGTATTTGGGGTTTCCGTTCTTGTAATTTGTAATTCTGCTGATAGTCGCTTTGGACTGACCGGATTCTCTTGCCAGCCGTGCGGGACTCCATTCCCGTTCGGCTAAGTATCCGTTTATCAGCTCTGCTAATTCGACTCTATAATCCGGGTTTTGCTTTGGCAGATAAATAGCCAAAGCTCGGTCCTCGGATTACAGATTACAATTTAGTTGGGTTTGACGCCGGAGGTGGCGCGTTGGAAATTGCGTCGCTGGGGACTATGGTATCGGTGCGAAAGGGTATGCGAAAAAAGAACATATACCATAGCGACCACCTCCTTATCGTGAAATACGCCTTGGGTGAATAGTTGTTGCTATCCACCTCCGACGCGCAAAACCCGTTCACGATAATTCAATGTTGTATCGGAATACAGAATTGGAGCCGTATTCCATCTCCGTCTTTCGGGCATTTAATGGGATTGCGTACAGCAACCACTTTCCCTTGCCCTGCCAATTTGGGCGGCTCATAGCACCGCCCATGTCCTTTACTTTGCTGCTTGAAAGCAGCGTTCCTCTTGAGTTGTTAGTTGTTCTCATTCATGTTATAAAATAGCTCGGCAGCATATTCAGTATAATTTAATCGAAAAAGTTTGTCAATACGCCGAAAAGTAAACAGTTTATGAACGAATGGGCCATGTTGTGTTATATGACGTTATATGCAGTTATGTCGTGTTATTCCGTGTTATCTCATGCCGAAAAAATTTTTACCATGCACGCCCTCTGTCCCCTGTCAATGGTCAAGATGAACGGCAGAGCCGCCATTGACAGGAGCCGGAGGGCGTGCTTTTCAGTTATCAAGCAGCGTCAGCCGCAAAGTGCTGACGCTGCACAGTAATTATAAATTTCAAAATCAATATTTACTTCTATGCTTATTTGTGATATTTTATCTGCAAGGAGAGTGATTTTATATGGAGCAAATCGGAAAGCGGCTGCGGGCCTTGCGGGAGGGCATCCGGCTGACACAGGTGCAAATGGCGCAGATTTTAGGCGTCCAGCAATCCCGTATCAACCGATTTGAAACCGGACAATCCACACCTTCACCGGAGGTCTTTTTGAAATATGCGGATTACTTCGATGTGTCAATGGATTATCTCTATTGCCGCACGAACGAGCCACGGGGCAAGCTGTATGATTACCAGCCAGAGCGGCTGAAAGGCAAGAACATTCAGAATCAAGAGTTGCGGGATTTTATCGAAATGTGCTTTGACCCACAAGCACCAGTCAATAAGCGTCTGAAAGAGGCGTTATTCCGCATCATGGAGGAGGGACAGGAAACGACATGAAAGCCGTGATTTATGCCCGCTATTCCAGCGACAACCAGCGGGAAGAAAGCATAGAGGGCCAGCTTCGGGAGTGTATGGCCTATTGCAAGAAAAATGATATTACCGTTCTGCGGACATATATTGACCGTGCCATGTCTGCCAAGACAGACCACCGCCCGGACTTCCAGCGAATGATTAAGGACAGCGCAAAGGGCCTTTTCGATGTTATCATCGTCTGGAAGTTAGACCGCTTCGCCCGTAACCGCTATGACAGCGCCCACTACAAGGCACAGCTTCGCAAGTACGGCGTCAAGGTGCTGTCTGCCACCGAGAATATTTCAGACGGGCCGGAGGGCATCATCCTTGAAAGTATGTTAGAGGGCATGGCGGAATATTACTCCGCCGAGCTGTCCGAAAAGGTCATACGGGGCCATACGGAAAATGCCCTAAAGTGCAAGTACAACGGCGGTACGCCGACTTTCGGCTATATCATCGATAAGGATATGCAGTATCAGATCGACCCATGCACCGCCCCTGCTGTGCTGGAAATGTTCACCATGTATGACAAGGGCGCAACGATGAAAGAAATCGTTGCATATATGAGCGAACGAGGCGTTACCACGGTGCGGGGAAAGAAAATCGACCTTAATTTTATGGCCCGCCTACTGAAAAACCGAAAGTACATCGGAGAGTACAGCTACCGCCATATCGTCACGCCCAACGGGATTCCCGCTATTGTCCCGCAAGACCTGTTTGACCGGGTACAGCAGCGGCTTGCAGTAAACCGGAAAGCCCCAGCACGGCACAAGGCCGAAGACGATTATCTTTTGACAACAAAGCTGTTTTGCGGCACTTGCGGGGCTATGATGGTAGGCGAAAGCGGAACAAGCTCCAGCAAGGGCCGGAAGTACCATTATTACCGCTGTGTGAATACCAAGAAACACCGTGCCTGTGACGCCAAGCACAAGACCGTCCGAAAGCTGCCGTTGGAAAACGCCGTTGTCAATGCGGTCATGGCGAAAATCATGGACGATAATTTTGTAGAGTATGTGGCGGATGCCGTGATGGACATTCAGAGCCGGGAAAGCAGTGTACTCCCCGCCCTCCGCAAGCAGCTGGAAGAAGCCGAGAGCGGCATCACCAATATGCTCAACGCTATTCAGATGGGGATTATCAATGCCTCCACCAAGCAGCGGATTGATGAACTGGAAGAACGCAAAAAGGATATCGAGCTTCAAATCATCCAAGAGGAAATGAAGCACCCGGCTGTGAGCCGTGAGGATGTCATTTATTTCGTCTGCCGTTTCCGTTCGCTGGACACAAGCAAGCTGGACGCCCGCAGGAGGCTGATTGACAGCTTTGTAAACGCCGTTACCATTTTTGACGATTATATCCTTATTACATTTAACTACAAAGAGGGCGAGACAAGGATTGATTTTGCCGATATTGAAAGTTCGGATTTACAATCGGTCGGGGGACCATGCAGAGTGTCCTTATAGGATCTGAGTATCCTGTAATGGACACTCTGCTTTTTTATGTAGAGAATGGTGAAA
>ERZ856578.1371-NODE-1371-length-46108-cov-16.586453_pt1 | contig 46108 bp, 73 predicted proteins | sample MGYA00514384_ERZ856578 | MGnify/ENA primary metagenome ERZ856578 (study PRJEB29103, sample SAMN06111958) | human gut metagenome | biome: human gut; feature: ankylosing spondylitis patient; material: healthy_person | host: Homo sapiens | place: China:Hangzhou...
ATAGGGTTTGAGCCATTTGTGTCCTCATTATCAGTTCTTCTAGCTACATATTGCATAGGTTTACCAAAGGTGTAACCGATAATATCTCTAGTAAACGTACTAGCATAATTAATTACCACTTTATTATCCACGTCTGGTCTAATATCCTTTACACGATTAAAGATACTTTGTACACCATTGTGATAATCTCTTAAAAGTTTGATTTCATAGGCATTTTTATAATGTGTCTTTAATGCTAGATTTAATGCTCTTACGATATTATTTTTATCGAGTTTCTTAAATCCTGTCATTTCATCGCCAACCTGCTCTTTATTGATGTAATTTGTATATATTTTCTTTCGACCTTTGAAAATAGGAATTGGTTTATTAGCAGGTGTAACACCTTGAATGAGGTCACTTACTAAACTTTCCATCTTCTCTCTTTCTTTTTCTTGGTCTACAGTTGGTTCATCCATGTTATCACCTCTCTTGTTTGATTTTATCATAAAGAAAAAGACATATCAACCATTTGTGATATGTCCTTCTCCTATAGTTAAGGTGTTAATTCTATGAGAATAAATCGCGATTGATGCCAATTACAGGATTTGAACCTGTATCTTTCTCTATGCGCTATCTAGAGAACATTTTTACCCGATTGAAACTAAATTGGCATGTTTCAAGCCCCAGCGGGTAACTTGAAATCAATTTTACAAAAAAGCTAGTATAGGCAGTAATTATCTTTTTTACGCTAACCATTTGCGACTACCTAACGCGCTTTGAAAGCAACCTAGCGTACCAACTAGGGACTATTTATTATAAAGGAAATATAAAAATGTCTATCAAAAGAAATTACCTACTTATTCAGTACACTATTATATTACCATTTGTTTCGTCATATGTCAACACTAAAATGGTCTTTTAAATGGAGAACTTACAGCTCCTATCATAGGTTGCTTGAATAATTTGGCTAAACCAGCTAAACCATCTGGGCCGTCATCATGCAATGATGAGCCTGTTTGAACAAATGTCGTGACATTGGACATCATTCTACCATAATCGTCCGTTGGCTTATACAATGATGGGTCTTTGAAGTACATTCGCTTAATATCTGGTGCATACTGAATGATACGTACCAACTTGCTTTGTTTAGTACCTGCAGAACTCCATGTAATGTTGCACCTGTGTTTACTACCTTTTTTCACCATATCGTCTACATCACGTGCATAGAAATCCCCACCTCTGTCAGCTTCAAAGTGAGCCATCTGTACTTCATGTTGTACTATCTTACCTGCAACCATAGGTTCAGTTACTTTATAGTCAGCTTTACATCTAAATACTGTATCTACGACATAGCAATCCTCACCATAAATATACCCCACAGGGAAGTTGATGAAATCGTCACCACCAAAGGCGACGTCACAATGAGCAATAATAGCATCTGGTTTTTTATTAGGTAATGACAAGTATCTTTTCAATTCACTACCAGGAAATAATAAACCATCGCGTTCCATAGGATTTTGTTGATACACACACTCCCATGATACTTCATCCATGTTGCTTTTCAATTCTTGATACATAGCTGTCGTATATCCTACATTATAGTCATAGTCAAAGTTACTTTCACCATCTAAATTCAAAGCTGGCATCTTACGAGAACGAAATCTCTTTGTCTTTCCATATTTTCTTTCCAGTTTAGAAATTGGGTCATGTACCGACCATATAGTACCGATACCTAGAATAGGTGCTAATCGTCCTGTTCTTTTATTCATGACACGTCTTTGCATTAAATCAACAGTGACTTTAGACCATAGCTTTTCTAGTCGGTCAATATTCATAGCTTCTTCAATACCAGAGCACATATCATCTAGATACAACAGACTTTCAGCCTCTAACGCACCTGTAATCTGTCCGTCAATAGAACGGAACGTAAGTGTCTTATAACGCTCATTCTCCCATATGTCGATTGTCATATCTTTAGCGGAGGTAGTCAATTTACCTCTAGCCTCTGGGAATATGTCATAAAAACGATATTCTTCACTATCTATGAAATCCAACACCCCTTTACAAAAGGTATTTACCAATCCACTAGCATAACCAGCTCCAAAGATATGTTCATTTGGATAACGCCCTGCCAACCACGACATAAAGAATAAACCAATAGTACTTTTACCTATTCTTGGTGGCATGGACAATAAATATATGTCAATGACCCCGTCCCCTAAATCCTGTAAATCCTTCATAACAGGATGGAGGACTTTCATACGAGGTTGATAAAATCTTTTCTCTGGCTTTCTATCCCACTCCATAGCAATAAGATACGACTCTAAATCGTATCTCCCATTGTCCGTATGTGCATCACGTAAAAAATTGTAGGCTTTGAGTTTTTCATCATCTTTTAAATCTTTCATATGAGCATTTATAAGTTTAATCTGCCCTCTGCAAGTCGCTCTCAAAACATCAGTCTTATTTTCTTTTTTAGATAAATCACGTAAAAGATTGAGCTTCTCCATACGCATGAAATAAGGCATTGTTTCTTTTAGTTGAGACAAAAGAATAGCTATACTTTCTTCATTTTGGTTCATTATTCTTTAGGCATAACATAGAATTTTGCTTCTATCTTATATCTTTCTCTAATTTCTTGAAGGATTTCTTCAGCTCTTTGTTTGTTCTTGTATATTCCTAGACTATATACATTTTTACCAAAAGTGCCTAGAATTTCACATTTGTCATTTTCTTTGTATGGTCGTGAAATTGCAACTTCAAATAATCTATATGGAATATCAATTCTATCATCTTGACTTATAATTCTCATAAATCATCCCCCACTTCTTCATCTTCTTTATAAAAACTAGAAATATACATTACAAGTGCATTGACTACAATATCCTTGACCTTCATATTCGTGTCCAATGACAGTTGCTTGACCTGTTTATGGACACTTTTAGGAATAGGATAGTTGAAATACACTTGGTCCGCATTTGCCTTTTGACCCATGACTATCCATCCACTTCTTCTTTCAAATATTGAAGCTCCTCTTTGATTTTATTCAAAGCAGTTTCTTCTCCTTTGGTACATTTCACTCTTTTCAATCTCATTTCAATGTATTTTTCAATCTGTTCCACGTGAAACAATACCGCTTTATTTACTCTTTTTCTACCAAACATAATCTTTCTCCTTATAAAATATCGACTTTTTCAAATACTTTGAATATCTTCGGTGTCTGTATAGCCATCCAATCAATCATGGTTTCATTCACCGCCCATTCCTTTGTCCTAATGATTTCAGATGACACGATACCACTTTCGTATAAAAACGCATGGACGATTTCATGTCTGGCTATCATTTTTCTAAACTCACATTGGTCTTTCTGTCCGTACTCCAACTCCGGACGGACACCAATATGACATTCTTTCACCGAATTGTCACACCAACCATTGTGATGCTCGTAGAACTGAATGTTTTCAGTGGACTCAAAGATTATCTTCCATGTGCTACCTAGAATATTCACTTCTTTAATAATTTTCTCCATTACTTGACCTCGATAAAATCTTTTTTATTTTTTGATTTTGGTTTAGGTCTGTTATCTTCTGCTAAACATTTAAGGCATTTTTCAGCAGGATTTGTAGTAAGAATTTCATTATATTTCTTACATTCAAAATATGTTGTCTGTCTTAATTTTCTTTTGTGTTCACAATCTCCACATAAAGCCATGATATTTCCCTCCTTTTATGATTATAGTATATATCATAGTATTGCTAGTGTCAATTAATATTTAAAAAAAATGCCCCATTTAGGGGCGTGTGTCAAACAATTAAAAAATCTTAAATAATAAAAGGTTAATTTTGATGAATTTTCCATTTACAAATGCTATTTCTGGAAGCTAAATAGAATTACTGTGGTTTACCTTACCACGAGTATATATTACCATGTTGTAGAGTGAATGTCAACAGTTTTTGTAAAATATTTTTATAAATCTTCTCCCCATTTTACATAATTTTGATAAGCTTTTCTTTCGCCAAACACGGCTTCTTTTCCGCTCATATGTTTGGTATTTAAACGATACATTATAGCAGGAGTTGTAAATTCAGACTCTTTCGCCCATTCTATTATAGGTTTTTTAACTCCATCAATGGTCAAATATAATTTTGGAGTTGGATTTCTTTTATTGTTAGCTTGTTGTTTGTATGTTGCCCATCTACAATTATTAGGTTCATAATTTCCATCGTTGTTTATCCTATCTATAGTAAGATAATCTTCATATCCATTATCCATTGCCCAATTATAAAATGGTAAAAAATCATTTTTCCATTCTTCGCAAATACTTATACCTCGACCTCCATAATTTTTGTAACTTTCATTTTTAGGATTGTAACATCTTGCTTTCATTCCACTCCATATTTTATACAATCTTTCATTTGATAAGCCGTGAGTTTTATTATTTTCTTTGTTTTGTAATCTTATCTTTTCATTAGTACATTCTATACAAGCGGTTGCTAAATTATGTTTGATAAAATAAGGTATAACCTCTCTAGTTTTCCCACACGAACATTCACACACCCACTTTATCATTTGTAAATTCTCATCATATACAAAAGATTTAACTGTCAAATCACCACTTTTATATCCTATATATTTAGTATTATTATTTGATAGCCTATGAATTTTAGAAGTACAATGAGTTATTTCTCCGTTTAGAACTTTATATCTTTTAGCCAATCTAGTTTGTCCACAACTACATTTACATTTGAAAATCCTACATTTCAATTTTTTATCATAATAATCGTCTTCTACTGTCAATTCCCCATATTGCTTACCGATATATGAAATGCTAGTGTTTTCCCTTTTTAATTTTTTGGGATTTTTTGAGACTTTATTTTTACTAGAACATTCTCTACATTGTTTTGATTTTCCACTCTTTACATTGTATGTTCTTTGTTGAACTATATTTCCACAATCGCACATACATATCCATTCGTATTCATGTCTTTTTTCATTCATCACTACATCAATAACTGTCCAATGGTTGTATTTTTCTCCTATTGCATTTTGATTTTTCATAATCATTCCTCCTTTTTTTTGTTTATTATATCACATTATGGTGGGTATTACAATATGTTGTAGGGGAATAAAAATTACTGTACTTGGTGAGACGGTTAAAAAGAACGGGGGTGGGCATCTGACAGAATAGGGGTGCCCCCGTAGGAATATTATCAACCTAAAAATTTTTTATCACTTCCAGATAAAAAAATAACCTCGATTGAGGTTATCTAAGCAAACTCTATGATAATACTAATATTCTTTTCTTCATTTATATTCCCTTTCCTTTCTACACTTATATAATACACTATATGTCTATAAATGTCAATACTTTTCTAATAAAAAAAAGAGTTATTTTTTTAATAACTCTTTGAACATACCATATAGAAATACTAATACATAATATAATGCTTTTATTATCATTATCGCATACCCTCGCAATAATGAACAGCGAAACCGTCAATCGTGATGGTATCACATCCTTTTCTCAATTCTTTTTTAATTTGTTCCACTTCTTTATCAGTAAATCCCACCTCATCCATCAAGAATATTTTAAAATACTTACTTGTAGTTCTTGAATAATCCCAATCGTAACCAATGTTTACTTCACAAAAATCAGTGTACCATTTTACTTCTACAATGGTACTATCGTATGATTGGAATACCTTTCTGTCACCATCTTTGATAACAAATTGATTTACTACTGCTCTACCGCTTTGACCTTCTAAATTATAAACCTTCATTATTCTATTCCTCCTAAATCAATATCTAAATTTTGAAAGATGTAAGCATCTTCATAGCTTAAAAAATCATTTAGCTCTACTTCGTCCACTCCATCAGGATAAAGCTCATCTAATAGCTCCATTAGCTCATCTTCTTTTTCATGATTTTTTATTTCTTCTATGGTATTTGTCGCATTTCCCCATGCGTTGTTTTGAAGGTCGTCAAAATCCCAATCGTTTGACGTAGTTACATTAATATACATATTTTTATATTTCCTTTCTTTAGGGGGTTGCCCTTTCTCTTTACACCTATATAATACTATAGTTGTCTAGAATTGTCAACACTTTTATAATAAAAAATTAATTTTATTTTTTATCGAAAAACCTTGACATATCTATAAATATATAGTAATATATAGGTGTAAAGAAAAGGAGGTATTAAAAAATGGACTTCGTAAAAAAAATGATAAGAGATACCAAAGGCGACTATAGAAAAATGGTCGCCTATTGCAAAGAGCATAAAAGAAAACCCCCAAAAATCATAGCAACATCACCCTGTAAAATGGGGTGCTTGAAATTCGAGGGTCAAAAATTCCTATGGTACTACGAGGACGACCTCTACGGGCTTATGTCCATGGTTAGAGTAGATAAAGCGTACTGATGTACGCTCTTTTCTCATAATAATAAAATTTTCTCATACTGATAATAATTTATAAATCGTCATCCCACCCTGTGTCTGGTGGGATTTTTGTGTGTGTCTGTAAGTCTGCATGGGGGTGGGTGTCAAAGTCTGCAAGTCCGCAAGTCTGTAAGTCTGCATGGTCGCTCGAAGTCTGCAAGTCTTCACCTGCGAGTAAGTCTGCAAAGTCCTCCAAGTCTACACCCCTCGAAGTCTGCAAGTCTGCAAGTCCTCTAGAAACCTCATTTTCTTCGATTTGAGCGTTGTTTGTGTTTGGGGTATCAATTACACCTACTTCTACTGTTTCGCTCTCTACGGGCTTAAATTCAGCGTCTATGACTATTCCAGGGGTAGAATTGATAATTCTTTCTTGTTCATCCAAGTCTATCACGTTTGACGACGACTTATGGACCACTTCTGTCTTGTCTTGCATACCGAACCAGTTCTTACCTAAAAAGAAGTATAAAAGCGTATTGATTGAGCCTTGCATGGTCTTTTCAAGGATGAATTGATGGAATAATTCTTCGGCTTTTTTTAATGAGTTGGACAACGGGTTAGTGTTATCATTCTTCCATCTACCTATAGTATCAGAAGTAACCCCTAACCATAATGCCATAGCAGGTCTCGTTGGTGTCACCTTGTTTTCATCACAAAATTTAGCAAAAGCAAATATTTCACTATCAAGTGTATCTGCACTAGCATAACTCAATGGTCTACCATGTCTCTTTTCAAATGTACTTCCGTGTTTCATAAGTTCTATGGAATTGCTCAAACTTAAATCTCCTTCTGGAAATACTTTATTGCTATTGATACCTTTCTTTTGAGGTGCTAATTTTTTCATATTTTCTACTCTATCGTCATATTCTGTGTTTTGAGGTTTCAAAGCGTTTCTATGGAATTTATCTCCTGCCATATTAACACTCCTTTCTTGTTCTTCACTATTCTAACATTCAATCTTCAAAATCACAAGACTAGACGATAAGACAGGAGACAGCACCTCTTTTATATATTATAAAAAATATATTACATTTTATACTGTATACTTTACTATATATTATATATATTATTTTATTATTTATTTAGATATATAAAAAGATGTCTTATAGTCTAGTAATATAAAAAAGTCTATATATACCAATGGTTTCAAGCGAGACAGGACGTATAGACTCATGTGCTAATAACCGTCTTGTTCCTGTGCTAGTCTCTTAACATTTCTTAACATTTCTTAACATAACTATATGTATCTATAATCAACTGTACATAACTATATCTTACTAGCAATGTCTAAAGACTATGACAGCAAGACATCAAAATAAGACAGGAACAAGACAGGACAAAAATTCTCCTGTCATGGACATATGACGTAACACCACGACATAAAAAGAGTACCGATATGGTACTCTAAAATCCATTTAATAACGTTTCTATAGTGCCTAAAGCAATGAATATAAACAGCATGATGGTTTCAATACTGAAAAGTTGGTCAAACAATGTAATCAATTTGGTAATCGCATACATTGTATATTGTTCATTAAGTTTGCCTTTCCATTTTCTATTGAGATATTGGAAAACGACTAATCCGCCTCTCAAAAGATAAAACACTAGTATGTCAAATGCCAGAATGATTGTATAACTCATTAGTGTTTTCATCATAATTCCAATTCGCATAGTGCTAGACACGTTGCAATGATAACGATTAATGTAAATAATATAGTTACAAACAATGGTAGAAATAAGTTAACGTTATAACATAAATCCATTGCCCACATAAAGGCTGAAATAATCAATATGATGGACAAAACATAGACTATACCCACTTTGGTATTATGACTGATTAAAACTTCTTCATAAGGCTCTAAATCATCTAAAGAGAAAGCTACTTTGCACCCTCTATAACCCATTAATTGATAATATGCTCTCTGTTTACTAGTTAAGTTCTCATAGTTACGGATTAATAAGTGTCTAGGACTCACTAATATTATATTTACATTATGTTCATCATAGTCATAACGAGCAATAGTGATGTTCGTTCCTTTAACTCTATATTTCATTTCTGTCAATCCTCCACGATTTCACAATTTTCTAAAACATCTTCAATGACATAATATTTTTGACTTTCCCAGGCCACGAATTGGAATAATTGCTTTGTAAAAGCACTTAAATAAGAATATTCACCTCCTGCCCACCATGTAGGCTCATTTTCCATAATACGAGGCTCTTCTTCATATAAATTTATTAATCCACTTTCATCTCTACAAATATATTTAGCACCTTGTTTTTGAACAAATTTGAGTATTTCATAATCTAAACGAGTCAGTTTAATCGGCTCTAAAAACTCTAATTCGTCTAATTCATATCTCCATGTAAAATCATCTCCTTTTATCATACATTGTCTGATGTTCTCTTTACTCATAATATCCATATTATCATCGCATAAATCTCCAGCGTGCACATCTACTATATGTTCACAATCACGAAGTTTTCCTCTAATAATCATACCTTTATGGTCGAAAGTGTATCGAGGACTTTTTAACTTAAATTTTTTCATTTTCAATCACTTCATATCTATCTAAAATATCTTGAATTAAAGTAGGTTCTTCATTATCATAAGAAACAAAAGGATATAATTCTTTAAGGTACATATCGAAAATAGGGTAGTAATCTTCATTTTTACCAAACCATGCACCCCCATTAAATATAGGTTTATTTTTGAAAAAAATTCAATCTATTGTCTGTTTCATCCCGTGTAATATATTTGTACCCCATTTCTAATTGATGTTCTAGAAGTAATTTTTCTAGCATTGTAAAAGTAGGTTTTATTTCCTTTAAATAGTCTTTGCCGAATCCACATCTAGGATATTCCATACATTCAATGATTTGTTCTTTAGTCATGATGTCTACATTCAACTTACAAATATCAATACTGTTGATTTCTAAAATTTTAGTTCTTCCATCAATTTCTCCTTCAACAACCATTCCTTTAACCCACCAGCTTCTACCATTATTTTTTAATTCGTATTTCATCTTTCTCTCTCCTTCTTTAATAATTTTATCACTATTCATCTTCATTACCTCCTAAAAAATCATACATCAACATTGCTACACCCCATATAATCAAAGGTGTACATAAAATTAAGCCTACGTCAGCATTAAACATTGAATTTCACCTCACAATCTAAAATTATTGTTCTCCCATCATCTAAAACTTTTTTAATAAGTTTATTTGAGAACATTTCTCCTAATGCCATCCATAAAACAGGTGGATTACCACTTGCTATCAAGTTATGGTTGTTGTCAAAAACATGCCATATCTTTCTATTTCTTTTTTGAAATGCTAGTTCATATAGATAATCCCCTAATTCTTTTTTCATTTTTGTTCCCTCCTAAAATACTTGAACTGCTAATCTGATATAATGATTTTTACTGTTAGTTTCATTGACAGGATAATCAAACCATCTTGTTCCTAACATTATAACCAAATTACTAATCGTAGCACGAGCTATCAATTCATTATTGGCATCATGAAGTGTCCATATGTCAAGATGATTACTTGGTAATGCCAATTCAGCTAATACTTTACCTAAAGTATATTGTTCCATTTTATTCACCTCTCTTTACTTTTGATAGTGGGGATGAGTAACAAGCCAGACTATCAATAACCTTGTCTAACAACTCACACAATTCAAAATCTTCTTGTTCTTCAGGATTTACTCAAAATGAGTACATAAGATTTTAATTTGGTCTGATGTTAATGTAAATTCAATTTGTCTATCCATCTTTGTTCCCTCCTTCATTTGACACCCTTATTGTATACCCATAGTCTAGGTATGTCAATAATTTTCGGTATATTTTTTAAATTTGTTTAAAATGTCTAAAATGTCTTTACTTTAGTAGCTTTTTAGTGTAATATAGGTGTTGTCAAAGGAGGAAATATAAAAATGGAAGAAAGAAAAGTATTAGTCACAAATGTAGCTAGACAATATATTAAAAAGCAAATGAATATCAAGGAAGAAGATTTTAAAGACTATTTAGAAATTGATTTATTCAAAGAAAGTATTGAATATAATAAGTCTAAATATAATTTAAAAGAACTCATCATGGAAATTGACGATATGGATGACATTATCATCAATAGAAAAGGATATGAAGTAGGTTTTCTAATTGAAAGTAATATTGATTTTAGATAGGAGGAAGATTAATGAAAAGAATGTCAATCAAAGAAGTTCTTGAATACTTGGAAATAGGTCGGAGCACATTCTATATTTATCGTGACAAAGGTATGCCTGTGCATTATACTTTAAGTAAGCGCCCTCATTGTTTCAAGGAAGAAATTGACGAGTGGCTTCAAGATAGAGTAGATAACAGGAGGAAGTGATAATGCTAGAATATGCAAAAGCTTATGATAAATTGGGATGGGTAGTCATGCCCATCAAACCAAATGATAAAAGACCTATCATCAAGAATTGGTCGAAAATACAATCCAATGATGAAACGTTGGATAAATTCAAAGATACCTCAAATATAGGTATCATCATGGGAGCGACAAGCAATCTTGTATGTATCGACGTGGACGTTAAACATACAGATGGTGTAGCTACCCTAGAAAAATTAGAAGAACAGTTAGGAGAACTTCCTCAAACAGTTATGAGCGAAACACCTAGCGGTGGTATTCATTATTATTTCAAATATGTCAAAGGAATTAGAAATAGAAAAGATGTCGGTGAGGGGATTGACATACAGGCAGATGGTACTCAAACAGTAGAAGCACCAAGTCAAATTGACGGTACTTACTACGAGTGGGTGAACAGTCCATTTGAATATGAGATAGCAGAGTTACCTCAAAAATGGAAACAGTATCTATGTGAAGAAGTAGATGAAGATACATTGTTACTTTTAAACAAGCCATTTGAAGCGCCTAGCGAAGTTGAAGAAGGTGGACGCAATAATACTCTAGCGAGTTATGTCGGCTCTCTATTAGGTAAAAAATTAAAGAAAGCAACAGTATTAAAAAAAGCTTTAAAGTATAATGAAGAGTCGTGTAATCCACCTCTTGACGAAGATGAAGTGAAAACGATTGTCGACTCTATAATTAAAATGGATAAAACCAACAAGGTAAATAATGTCAAAAAAAGTATCAATGAGTCAAAATTAGACTCTAGTAATGAAGATGATTTGAAAGTAGACTGGATTTCTTTTGATGAAACAGGAACAGTCAATATCAATGACAAGAAATTTGCCGAATGGTATGTCAAAAGAAATGAACTTTATTGTATCAATGATAGATTTTATACACGTTATGGTCAAATTAGCGATAATGAGTTTAGAAACAATATTCATAATATCATAGGTGGTATTATTACAACTCGTTTGTCAGCTAAAGTAGAGTCTCTATTAGCGAGTGTCAAGAATGAAGCATTCACTAAACTAGACGCACCAGACAAGTATAAAGTACAGTTCGATAACATCAGCTTTGATGTTCGACACGGAAAGCTTGAAGAATGTGACACCTTTTTTACACTACATCAGATACCGCATAATTATGACGCTAAAGCTGATTGTCCTAAATTCAAAAGGTTTATCAACAATCTTTTCTATGAAGAGGACATTCCTGTCATTCAAGAATATTTGGGATATTGTTTGGTGCCGAACACTCTTGCTCAAACAGCTTTATTCATTGTAGGAGAGGGTGGGGAAGGTAAATCAAGAATTACAATTCTAATGGAGCATATTATCGGTCATGACAATGTAGTCATTGGTGATTTCATTGGACTTCAAGATAAATTCTCTACAACTTCATTGGATAAACAAATGATGTTCATAGATGATGATTTATCTTTGGAAGCTTTAGATGATACATCCAACTTCAAGAAGATTGTAACGGCTGAAACGACAATGGAAGTCGAACCGAAAGGTAAGCCTAAATATAAGACAAAGCTTTATTCGAGGATATTATGCTGTGGAAATGGAGCTATACAATCAAAATTTGATAGAAGTGACGGTTTCTATAGAAGATTGTTGATTTCAAAAGTTAAACCTGTACATTATGATAAACCAGACAGGACTTTATCAGACCAATTAGACAAAGAAATACCAGGTATTATTAATTGGCTTTTAGAAGGACTATGTAGAGTCGTTAGAAATGGTTTTATTATCGAACCATCTGCGCGTATGACACAAGAATTACAATCGGTAAGAGACAGTAGTGATACTATCCAATTATTCATGAGTGATGAACAGTTCATTGAATATACAGGAGATAAAGACGATAAAGTGTCAATCAAGCAGTTGTATGACGCTTACGAAAACTGGTGTCAAGACAATAACTATTTAGTCATTCATAAGAACACCTTTGGTAAGGTCATTAGAAAGACGTATAAAGCAAACTTGTCTAAAAAGATTATGAACCCTCAAAGAGTAAGCGATTTGATTTCACAAGAAAAAGTGTATATCAATAAGAAACAGGTAAGAGGGATTGTAGGAGTTCAATTAAAGAATTATAAGAAATCATTTACTGTAAGTGCATAAGGAGGAAAAGAAAATGACAGTAAGAGAAGTATTAGAAAATATGAAAGGCGGAGCGTCGATTTTATATATTAAAGATATTGAAGATATTGAAGATATTGAAGGGACTAATTTAGTTTTATCTAGAAACATGATACCTTTTTGCAATGAAAAATTGCTAGATACGAAAGTTAAAAATTTAGACGCAGGTGATATTGAAATGAAAGGAAAAGGTCTAGCATCATATAACGCATGGAGTTATTCAGATACTTTTAATGAAAAATTTATAATTTGCACATATGATAAAGAAAAAGAGTAAAAATATTTTTACTCTTTTTTCATATATTTGTTGACATTATTAGAAATCTATAGTAATATATAGTCAAGGAAAGGAGATAACCAAAGGTTATCAAAGGAAATATAAAAATGTTTGATGCTTATTTGGAAAGAATCACAAATGAAGCTTATTACAATAATGAGCCAGACCAAAGAGTTTTAGAAGAAATTGAAGAAGTTAAAGAAAAATTAGAAGAACTTCAAGATGAAATTTCTGAAACAGATTTAGAAAGTGAAGAAGCGGAAGATTTGATTGCAGAAGTAGATGAATTAAATGAAAGATTAGAAGAATTAGAGGAATTAGCTTATGGAAGTAACTAAAGAAAATTTAGAAGTGGCTTTGGACCACTTAAAATCTCAATGGGTGTATTATTGGAAAAAGAAGAAAGAAAATCCAAAGTGGGGCTACATACCCACTTTGGAATTTCAAGAGGGAGACATGGTTTATATCAATTTAGATGTGAACTTTCCTCACGAAATGTGTTTTGGGCACTGGTGTTACGTTGTCAAAGATATGGAAGGAAAATTATTAGTTATTCCTTCTACAAGTGTCAAAGACGGATGCCCTTGTAAATATGAAATGGACATCAATGTAACACTTGACGGAAGAAAGATGAAATCTCGTCTTAATTTTAGTGAGACAAGAGTAATTGATAAAATGAGAATAGATTGCAAAAAGCCTAAAATGAAAGCAGAATGTAGTCTAGTATTTATCAAATATAAATTGAAAGAGTTCATAGGAGGTTAGTTATGAAAGTTTTAAGTTTATTTAGTGGTATAGGAGCTTTTGAAGTGGCTCTCAATAAATTAAATATTGAATGGGAATTAGATCATTACTGTGAAATCGACAAGTTTGCGTGTCAGTCTTATAACTGCATTCATGGAACTACGGATAAAGATAATCTAAAAGATGTAACAAATATTGACTATTCAAAGATAGGAGATATTGATTTGGTAACATATGGTTTTCCATGTCAGGATATTTCTTTGGCAGGTAATCAAAAAGGATTCTTTGATGAGGATGGTAATCTTACAAGAAGTGGACTGTTCTTTAATGCGGCAGATGTTATTCGTCATACCAATCCTAAGTTTGCCATATTTGAGAATGTAAAGAATCTTACAGGAAAGAAATTCAAAGCGGAGTTTGAAACAGTTTTGTCTACTCTTGATGAGTTAGGATATAACACATATTGGAAAGTATTAAATGCTAAGGACTACGGTATTCCACAAAAACGTGAACGTGTATTCGGTATCAGTATTCGTAAAGATATTGACCATGGGTATACATTTCCTTTACCTATCAAATTGACTTTAAGATTGAAAAATATATTAGAAAAAGAAGTTGATGAAAAATATTATTTATCTGAAAAAATGTTTAATTATGCTTTTAATATTGAAAAAGATGCTAAAGGTGTTGGGTTTTCAGATGCTGTTGACAAGTCTTTTATAAACCCTGACGTATCTAATACTCTTTCTACAAAATCTTTAGGAGGACATAGTCAAAGGTCTGGTACAAGCACTTATGTCTGCGAACCTTATGACAAATGTATAAGAGTTAGTGAATTGAAAGAAACTATTGAAAAAAACAACGGAGAACTAGGGGAAGGGTTAGATTTATATAACAGAAGAGTTATAAATGATGGTATTGCGAAAACACTTGGAGCAAACTGTGGTAATAACGGAACAGCAGGAAATATGATGGTTTATAAAGATTTTAGAATCCGTCTGATTTTGTACAAAGATGGGGGTGAGGATTTGTGAGAAAATATGAAAAAGTCTTATCGACCATAGTAACATGGATGATGCTATTTTCTCTTATCTTTGTTAGTTATAAACATAGCAATCTGGTAGAAGATTATAATGATTTGACTACTAAATATAACAAAATTGTGAAAGAGAAAAAGACAGTTGATACTATGTGTCATATACTGTTAAATCAAGAGCCTTATGTAGTACATGAAGTCAAAACTGTAGAGTGCATAGGAGAGTTTAAAATTACTTATTATTGTGGTTGTGATGTATGCAACGGTGTATGGGGAAATATTACCTATAGAGGTACAATTCCTCGTCCTCAACACACAATAGCAGTAGACCCTAATGTAATACCACTTGATAGTAAAGTAATCATAGAAGGGATAGAATACACAGCCGAGGACACAGGAAATAAAATCATAGGTAACAAGATTGATGTTTATGTATCTTCACATGAAGAAACTTTGGAAAAAGGAACTGAAACTTTAAAGGTATATAAGGAAGTGAACTAAAAATGAAAGAAAAGATGAAAGAATTTTTAGAAGGATTTTTAGTTATTGATATACTAGTTTGTTTTTCATGGGCGATAGTTGAAATATTGATGTTCATACTTAAAATGATGGGAGTGATTTAAGATGGGTGAGATAAACAAACAATGGATGAACCAAAGAGGATTTGACGAATATCTCAAAGATGGCAATACTTTGATTTTTAAAGACGTAAATGATATTCAAGTAGGTGTCAAAAATAGCTATTATAGGTTTTATTACATTGTAGACGCTGTAGGGAAATATCATTTAAGAAGTACAAAATTCTATGATTGGAACAGCTTTGATGATTTCTATAATGAATTTAAAGAATTAGTAATGAATTTGAAATGGAAGGATGATGATTTATAATGAAAAACTTTGAAGTTTATGAAGATAAAATTAAAGAATTAAAAGGTGAAATTGCTCTAAATAAAAGCAATGAATTAGTATCATGTATTGGTTTTTATTGTAGGGATTGTAAATTTAGTAATAGTGGTAATAGTGAATATTGTCCCAAAAACATGTTTGAATGGCTATATGAAGAATATAAAAAGCCAAAAGTTAAAATTTCTTTAGCAACTAAATACTTTTTAGAAAGTTTAAATAATAAGTATAAATGGATTGCCAAGGATGAAAACGGTCAAGTTTTTGTTTATGAAATGAAACCTAAAAAAGACAAGGAAACTAAACAATGGTGTAACGGAAATAGAGGTACTACGTATCGTTTTGAAGAAAATGTTTTTAAAAAAGAATTATTCGATTTCCTTTCTTGGGAAGATGAAAAGCCAACAAATATTAAAGAATTATTAGAAAACTGTGAGGTAATAGAAGATGAATGAAAGAGAAAAATTTAAAAAAGATTTTGAATTAGATTTATTGTTAGCAGTAGATGAATTACTTTACGAAGTGAATGTAAGTTTTGGTGGAGTACCTATTTTATGTGAAATGAAAGAAAGAGAATATTTTCAAGATGCAAAAGATGATGAAACCGTGCAAGGATTGATTGAAAAATACGAAATTACTAAATATTGTGGGGTGATTGAAGATGAATAGACCTAAAATTAGAGATTTTATAGAAAAATGTGAATTGCCAAATTGTACAGTTATTAACATAGGTAGTCTTAATGTGGTGTCTTATCAAAATACTTTAAATGAATATATTGATTATTTAGAAGAACAATTAAGTAATCTTAAGGTTAAAAATGAAGTAGAGCATCAACAAAATGAATTGTTTTGTAAAAAAGTTAATGAATTAGATAAAGCGTTAGATAGAGCGTGTGAAATGTTATCAATGTATGACAAAGAAACTACCCATGAAGATGATGAAGTATTTTCTAAAGAACAATGGAAAGAGTGGTGTATGAAAGATGAATAGACCTAAGAAAGAAGAATTAAAAGATATTAGAGAAATAGGAGGCATTTATACTATTGACTTTACTAGATATATAGATGCATTAGAAAAATATGTTGACCAATTAGAAAAGGTATTTGATAAAGCTTGTGAAGAATTAGAAAAATGGGATATTAATAATTTTGACAATACAACAGTTACAAAAGAGCAATGGAAAGAGGAGTTGATGAAAGATGAAGAAGATTAAAAAGAAAATCATCTTCTACAAACATCTTCTAATAGAAGTAATTGAAACACTTCGTACTATCTGCTTTGTTTTAAGCTTCATACCTAATATCGACCCTTGGGATAGTGTATTAATAGAGCATAGAAACGAATTAAAAACATTTTCAAGAGAGTTAATGAAAAGAGGGGATGAATAATGTTGACTGAAGAAGAATGTTTAAAGGCTTTATGTCGTATTCAATGCGGAGCAAAACGAAATAAAAAGTGTGAAGATTGCAAATGTTTTGATACTAAAATAAACCCTTGGAAATGTGTTGAAAACACAAATGAAAGTTTAATTATTAGGAACTTAATTGAAGAACATTTTAATCCTAAACCTCTTAAATTTGAAGATTTGAAAAAAGGTATGCCTGTCGTAGATTGGTTGCATAAAATTGTTATCAAAATAGAATATATAAATCATCCAACAAGGTGTATAGGTTTTGAGGATAATAAAGGACTTCACGGTTTGATGTGTTTTGATGATAGTATTTTCTATCCATGTAACTATATGCCATTGGGAGATGATGAAAAATGAAACTATTTGAACACCAAAAACAAATACTTCATCTACTTACAAATAATGACCAATTCGCTGTATTCGCTGAACAGGGAACAGGAAAAACTTACCCTGTTCTTTGTCATTTATGCAACCTATTTATTGCTAGAGAAATAGAAAACGCTTTAGTTATATGTCCTGCTTCAACTAAAGGTTCATGGTATAGAGATATTGAAAAATTTCCAAAAAGAAAAAGAAAACATCTTAAAAATTTAGTTGTCGTATCTTATGATACTGTATGGAGAAGAAAAGAGTATGAGAAAGCGTGGGATTGTATCGTTTTAGACGAGTCTCATTGCATTGCACATAGAAATACCAAGCGTACTAAATTCATTCATAAACTTAAAAATATGAGCAAATACAGGTATATTATGACAGGTACACCTATGCACAATGGACATTATGAAGATTATTATTCTCAAATTGATTTTATTCTTCCTAATTATCTAGGAACTTATAATGAGTTTCTAGCACACCATACTGTACAAAGACAACTACCTGGTACTTATGTGAAAATAATAGTTAAGTATAGAAATGTTCAAGAACTACTAGACAAAATAAGTGAAAAAGCGTATTATATAGATAAGAAGTCATGTCTTGATTTGCCAGATATGTTACCTCCAAACATCATTGATTGTGAGTTAAAAGAAAAGAAAAAGTATAAAGAGGCTTTAGAAAACTTTATAGAAGAATTTGATATGAACATAGGAAATCCTATGTCGGTCATTGTGAAGTTAAGACAGTTATGTAGTGGTTTTGTAATAGATGACTACCAAGAACTTCATGAACTAAAATGTGAGAAGATAAAAATGCTAGATGAACTTATCGACAGTTTAAATGGCAAACTCGTTATCTTTGCCGAATTTACTTATTCTCTATCTCAAATTCATAAGCTTCTAAAGAAGAAGAAAATTAATTATGTAACATTAGATGGCAAACAAAGAAACAAGTCGATATGGAAAGATTTTCAAGAGAACGAGGATGTTCAAGTTATCGTATGTCAATATCGTTCAGCCAATGCAGGAATAGATTTGTTTGCTTCCAGCGATATGATTTTCTATGAGCCAAACCAATCAAGTACAGTTATCGACCAAGCTATGGCACGTATACATAGAAATGGACAAACTAGCAAATGCAGTTACCATTGGTTGATTACAAAAGATACTGTAGAAGAAGATATTTATGAGAGGGTATCTCGAGGAATGGACTTCAATGTTGACGCTTTAGATAATTTTAGACAAAGGATGTGATAAAATGGAACAATTCAATAGATGTGATTTTTGTAAACATTTACAAGAATGTAGAGAAAAATCTTTATTAATTGAAATTACATTGAAAGGGGATAGTACAAGGCATTTTATACCTAATGAGCTTCTTTCTGGATGTCCTGGAAAGGATGATGAAAATGATAGAGAGAACGTTTAAGATACCGTCATGGCACAGGCTTTATTCAGATTACTTTAGGTATTTGAATAACACTCAACAAGCTATCAAATTGCTTAAAGAGTTTAGAAAAGAACAGGATATTCAATGTGAACTAATTCTTCCTTATACAGACAGTCGTACCCAAAAACAATCTTTAAAGATTGCTACAACCAAAGACTATAGAAGAATAGCACATGACAAAAAGAAATTCGGTACAGATTTAAAGAAACCAGATAGTCAAGGCTTCTATGGTATTCGTCTTAATTCTAAACTTTATCAATCGTGGTTGGATATATTGAAAGCTAACGATAATTTTAAAATTCTAGACGAACCTAAAATAGCCGAATATATTGGTATCAACAACAAAGGTAAGGATTTAGGTAAATTTGAAAGAGAGTTTCTCGTAGATGATAAAGACCTTTATTTATCAATCAAATGTGAATACAAATTTATCGTGATAGATGATTTTATTGAGATTGAGCCTTATAAATTCTATGAAATAAAGGAAGGAGAGATATTGTGATTGAGAGTAAAAGAAAACAATTAGAAATCATAGAAGATTTCTATGCACTTTATATGCGTTCACCTAAACCATCTGAATACAAAGCTTTAGGAGGTACATATAAGACGAGTCCTTATATTACATTCCTAGCTGAAAATTATTTTAAACCTCCAACGTCTAAAGAAGAAACTTATGAAGTTGTTGACAGACAAGGAGACGTTGTCTATACAGGAATTCCTAAAGATATAGGGTATGAGTATGATACTACAGGTGGGCAAGTATCTAGAGCGTGTAGAGAAAAAACATTGTATAAAGGAAAATATACAATTAGAAAAAAAGAATTTGATATAAATTATTTCAATAAACATAGAAAGGATGATTTGAATGGAAAAATTGACTAAAAAAGATTTACAGAAACGTTGGGGCATCTGCGAAAGAACCCTTGACAGATGGAAAGATATGAAAGGGCTACCTTATCATAAATTACCTGTAAATGGTAGAATTTATTTTTATAAAGAGGAGATTGAAGAATGGGAAAACAAGATGATGGGTGGAAAAGTAGATTAGTAGCTTTTGACTTTGAAGTTACAGCTTACGATTGGCTTCTATGCATCAAAGATAGACAGACGGGTATATTTTATGATTTTCACAATGACCCACAGGGTGTTGAGGATTTTATCAATAAGCATGATTTTATCTATGTAGGATATAATAATAAACATTATGATAATTATATCCTTAAAGGTGTTTTAAATCATTATACACCAGATTATATCAAGGATATTAACGATTATATTATCGAAGAACATCAAGATGGATGGACATATCCATTCGACCAACCGTATATCAAAATACCACCTACCAGTGATCTCATGTTGGATATGCCTTTAAGACAATCTTTAAAGGAACTTGAAGGTAATATGCTCATGGACATTCAAGAGTCAACTGTAGATTTCAAAATAGACCATCCGTGGACTAAAGAAGAATTTGACGAAATGTTATTCTATTGTCATCATGATGTTGATGCTACATCATGTTTAATTGACGAAAGAATGGACTATCTAGAAGCTAAAGTATTCAATGGTACGAGAGAAGGTTTAACACCAGAAGAATCCTTATATCGAACAAATGGGCAGTTAGCGAGTATCTCTTTAGGTGCTGAAAGATGTGAGTTTAATGATGAAAGAGATATTCAGTTTCCAGATACTGTAAATTGGAATAATATCCCTGAAGAAGTGCAGGACTTCTTTAACCAAGCTTTTGATGAAAATATCCCTACGGAGGTACTTTTCAATAAGAAACTTAAAATTGATTTTTTAGGTTTGGAATGGGTGTTCGCATGGGGAGGTGTTCATGCGAGTGTTCAAAATGAAATCATTGTAAACAAAGATGGACATGTTCAAAAGATTGCAGATGTAACTTCCCTATATCCATCATTGATGGAAGAATATGGACTTACGAGCCGTGCAGTACCAGACCCTAACAAATTCTTCAACATGAAGAAAGAACGTATTGACGCTAAACATAGAGATGACAAGAGAGTAGCAAATTCTCTTAAAGTACCTATCAATACAGTTTATGGTATTTCCTTACAACAGTTTAGTGATTGCTACGACCCACGTAATGGTCGTTCAGTATGTGTGACAGGACAGTTACTATTGACAGACTTATGCGTTGAGTTATGTAAACAATGTAATACAATTAGACTTACCAATGTGAATACGGATGGTGTCGCTTTTATTATTCATGAAAGTGAAATGGATATAGCCAATGCGGTAATGGATGAATGGCAAAAGAGAACACGTCTAGAGTTGGAAGTTGAAGGTATCAAGCGTTATATTATTAAAGATGTGAATAATTATATCCTTGAAAAAGAAGATGGTTCATTGAAAGTAAAAGGTGCTTATGTGAGCGATTATAAACCATCATTCAAGCATAACTCATTTTCTATTGTAGCAAAGGCTATCATTGACTATTTTATCAATGATGTACCTGTAGAAGATACTATCAATGCTTGTAATGACCCTTTCCAATTTCAATTAATTGGAAAAACAGGAGGTAGTTACGATAAGACAGTTCATTATGTGAATGGTGAAGAAATAGAAGTACAAAGAGTAAATCGTATCTATGCAGTTAAAAATGAAACTCTAGGTGCGGTTAAAAAAGTGAAGAAAACATATTTGAGTAAAGAATTGTTCCAAGAAGTAGACTTTGAGGAAAAATGGGCAAGATATTATATCAATCAAAAAGGAAAGAAAACTTATAAGAGAGTATGGGAAACGGACGAAAAGGGAGATTTCTTTATGAGAAAAGACACAATCCAAAATTGTCCTCAACATGCACTTATAGACAATTCTTGTAAAATTACTATTGACACTATTGATAAAGAGTGGTATATTAATCTTGCAAAGAAAAGAATAAATGATTTTCTAGGCATTAAAAAAAATAAGAAAACAAAGGAGAAAAAGAAAATGGCAGTAGCTAAAACAAAATTAGAGCCAAGACCTGCTCTATACAAAAAGATTTTTGATTTAGGTCTATATTTAGCAAAACAACCTTATATTACAGATGGGTACAATGATGCACAAGGATATGAATACATCAAGTCAGCTTACTATCGTAAAGTATTAGGACAAGGATGTAGAGAAGTTGGATTGATTTATAAATTATCTATCGTAAATAGATTATTTACACCTCTTGAAAAAACTAGAAATATGAACTTGATTACTATTCAAGGGAATATGAGTCTAATTGACCCAGATACAGGTGAGTTTGAAGATTATCCAATTATTGCGGAAGGCAGTGATAATTTAGATAAAGGTATTTATAAAGCTGAAACAATGGCTATCAAATACTTTGTGTTAAATAACTTCTTGTTACCAGAAACACAAGATGAAATCGACCCAGAGTCAGCTAAAGAAGATAAAAAAGCAGAAGAAAAACCTTTAAATGTAACAAAGGATGAGCCTAAAAAATCTAAACCTACACCTCCTCCAACAAAGGAAGAAAGAGAAGAAGCTAAACAAGAAGTCGTAAACAACGACCAACCAACAATGGCTTATGTAGATGAAATGATTGACTTGATTAAGAAATGTCAAGAAAAGAAACCAGGATATGGCGAAAAAACTTTAACTAACCTTGAAAAATTCAAAAAAGGCGAAATGGCTTTAACTAAAACAAAAGCAGTTTCTATGATGACAAAGATTGAAGAAAAGGCGGACGAGTTAGGGGTTGAATAACCCCCAACTCTCAAATGATTATGAGAAGATTATTTGTAAGTCAACCAATGAATGGCAAAACGCAAGATGAAATTATAGAAGCAAGAGATAAAGCTATTGAAAGATTATCACGTAGATTAAATGAAGGTTTTGAAGTAGCTGAAAGTTATTTTACAGAAGATGAACCAAAAGATGTAAAAAATAGCGGTGTATATTGGTTAGGTAAATCTTTAGAATTATTAAGCGAATGTGATTTGGTTTTATTTATAGGCGATTGGATGAGTTATAGAGGGTGTGTCGTTGAGTATGATGCATGTATAAATTATGGTATAGAAATTATGGAAGATAGAGGAGAATAAAAATGTTAGATTGGAAATACAGTGAAGATGGGAAAAGAATTATTTTAGTAGATGGAGAACCAAGAAGTAAATTAAAAGTTACAGGTACTCGTCTAGCAGGTATTTTAGGATTGAATAAATGGAATACTCCATTTCAAATGTGGTGTGAAATTACTAAATGCGCTAGACCTCCATTTGAAGATACGATTTATACTTTAGCTGGTAAAGCTATTGAACCAAAACAAATTAAATGGACTAAAGAACAAATTAGTGAAAACGTATTATCACCAGAAGAATTTTTCGGTAACAGATATAGTGAGGTCAAATATGACTTCTATCCTAATGAAAAAATTTACGGTGGTATGTGGGATAGTAAACTTGTTCGTCCTAGCGGTAAGGTATCAGATATTTTTGAATACAAGACTACCAAACGTGCAGAGGATTGGGTAGACAATCCACCTGTTTATTATTTATGTCAAGCTTTGGAATATGCGTATTTGGAAGGAGCAAAAAGGGTTCATTTAATTGTTTCTTTCTTAGAGGATAACGATTATAACAATCCTCAAAACTTTGTAGTAGATGACAGCAATACTCAATTATTCACATATGATGTTGATAAAACTTACATTGATACTACGGATGGGGAAATCGTTATTTTAGAAAAAGGGGATGAAATCCCTACAAACCATTATAACATTAAAGGCTTGATTGAATTAGCCAATAAGTGGTATGATGAACATATCAAGACAGGTTTCAGTCCTGTATTTGATGAAGTGAAGGACAAAGAATATTTAGATATTTTAAGAACTTCAAAACCTCAAAATGATTTAGACGATAACGATTTGGTTGCTAAAGCTAATGAACTTATCGCTAAAATAGATGCCATTAAAAAAGAAACAGGTTTAGCGGATTTAGAAAAACAATTAGAAGCTTGTGAAAAGGGTATCAAAGAACAGTTGTCTTCACAAATGGGAGATAACGATACAAAAGCAGTTTTAGGTAACTATACATTATCTAAAACAGTTAAAGAAGTTGTTTCTTATGATGTTGAAGCAATGGAACTTGACGGAGTATTAGACAAGTATGAAATTAAATCAACAAAAGAAACATTAACATTGAGAAAGAAAAAATAGAGAAAGAGAGATTAGAGATTATGGACACAATTCAATTAGTAGAAAGTAGTTTTACATTAGTACCTGCAGGAGAAGATGTAGTTTTAGGAATTACAAGTGCAAAGGCAATGCCTAAAGCAAAACCATCTAAAATCGAAGTAGTATTCACTCATGCAAACGGTGGAACAATCAAACAAACTTATGACTTAAATAAAAAATTAAAGAAAACAGATAAAAATCCTATTGGTTTAGTATTGTTCTCAATTTTAGCAAGAACAGCTTTAGGAGACAGTTCTTTAGAAGACTTCTCATTATCTAAAGATTTACCAAAATTAGTAGGCAAAAATTTAGTGTGTGAAGTCAAACATTCAGACCCTAAAGATAATGAAAACGGATATGTTTATGCCAACATTAAAAAAATTGTTAGATTAGCAGATGAAGAAACTGTTGAGGAAGTAGAAGATGAAGAAGATGACCTTTAATAGGTCGCCTTTAGAGTCAAACCTAGTCAAGAAGGTTGAAACATATATTAAAACCACGTTTAAAGAAAAAGCGTGGTTTTTAAATATCGGTGGTAACGCTTCACAAAGAAGTGGAGTACCAGATATACTGGTATGCATCAATGGAAGATTGATAGGTTTAGAACTTAAAAGAGAAGATGGAACAGGACGACCAAGTAAACAACAGGAAATAGAATGTAGAAAGATTAATAATGCAGGGGGGATAGCAATCATTACAAATGATTTTGAACAAATAAAAAAATTGCTAAATGATGTTTACAACAATAAATATGTATGTTAGAATAATATATGTGAGAGGTCCCACCCATCACCTCTCACTTCTCCGTTAAAACATTTTGGTTGCGAATATGCAAAAAGACTACATTTATTTGTAGTCTTTTTTCATGCACATTGCATATCTTAAAGCTTTGCCATCTGGGGCATCTTTGTCGTTCAAGAACTTGTGCGCCATACGGACATAGGATGTTACATTATCTCCTAGCACTTCGCAATAATCACTATATATCATATTCATGGCATAATTCCAATCGTATTCGTTGAAGTCCCTAAAAGAGATACCATTACTACGTGCTACCGAGTTTGTTTCTTCTACACTCCATTTAGGAACTCTTGAGCCATCATCATTTACCATATCTTCATAAATGTCATTCAATGTGTCCTCGTCAAAATGATACCCATTTACTAAAATATAAAGATTTGTTTTAATATCTCGATAACGCTCTGGGTGTTCCACTTTGATAATATCCATGACAATATCAAAGTCCTCCATCATTTTTTCAATTACTTCTGGATGGTTCATTGCTTGTTGATACATATGTTTCATACTCATAATTTACCCTCCTTCAACAATTTAATGATTTCTTCGTTCTGTTCTATTATCTTTTTAGATAACTGTCTGTTTTCAATCATTAAAGACATAATATCATTATGAAGATTTTCTATGACTTCATCATTACTTGCTTGTTTATGAAGTTCATCATTGTTTTGTACTTGAAGAATAAAAGAAGCAAGAGTGATAGCGTCTAGAAAATCTAAATTTTCATTCATTATGCAATCTTCTTGATAATGATATTTGCGTCTTGAACAGTTAAAGGTAAAGCTGAATTATTTCCCAATGAAATAACGTATGAAGCACCACATGGTACTTGTACTAATGTACTACCATCTACGTTTCCTAATGCACTCGCTGTAGCTACTGTATAGATACTTCTAGTTCCACCAATGATTTCACCATCTAGTTCTAAATCTAATGAAGCTTCGCCTAGTGTAGCAGATGTGATGTTAGCACTATATTCTACCTCATAAATACCTGGTTTAGTTAAAGTAAATAAACCACTTCCTAAATCATGTGCCAACCATCCTTTACAAGCACATTGACAAGAACGTGTTCTTACTCTATCCGTTGGGAATAATACGTTTTGTCCTACGGCTACTGTTTGACTAGCCACTCCAATACTATTAATCATATAAATTCTCCTTTCTAAAATAAAAAGAACAGTTCCTTTGAACTATTCTTTTTAATGTTTAAATCCAAAGGTTTGATAAAACCTAATATCGCCATGCGACTAGATTATAAAGTTGTTCCATTGCATCCGCAACCATTACCGAAACAAGCACCGCTATTATAAGCATAATATGGTGAGCAAGTAAGATATGCTGGCTTAGGTGTAGGTTGTAATGTACTGATAATGTTAGCTGATTGTGCTTGTTGAGATAATTGGAAATTAGCAGTTAATAAATCTCTATCTCTATCGGCTAATCTATCTCTTAATTCTTGCATTGTGTTAGCATTGATTAAGGCTCTAGTTGCTTCACCTTCAGCATGGATTGCTGTAGTAATTTCACAAGTGTTTTTATAATCTTGTGCTACTACGTTGTCAATTGCACGTTGAGTTGCACAGCAACATTCTTGTTGACTAGCTTGTAGGTTTTGCATACCTAATTGAGTAGTATAGCGACTTTCCAATACATCACGTTGAGTTTGACAAGCAGAGTTAGAAACGTTTTGGTTAGTATTAAAAATATCACGTTTAATGAATTCATCATCAAGCAATGTGTCATTAGCGATATTATTGTTACCCCAACCATTATTACAAAATAATAAGATTAGGATAACCCAGAACCATGCACCAAAACCATTACCGAAACCATCATTGTCTCTTTCAGCTAGATTGTAAGTAGGTTGAATACCCATTCCTGCATCTGTTATAAGACCTCTCTCCTTTTCTATAATATATTTATAACTACATTAAAATTTAATGTTGTTACCGAACATCTTTTTAGCCTGTTGTTTAGCCATTTCCATTTGTTGAGGTGTAACTCCCATTTGTTTCATGAAATCATTTGGATTGACTCCACTGTTCATCATTTGATTTATTTGGCTGAACATTTGAGGGTTACGCTGTTTTAGCATATTCATGAGCATATTTTGAGGGTTCATCATACTTCCCAATGGATTTGTACCTCCACCCATGAAAGACTTTAAAGGGTTAGCCATTTGTTTTGCCCCCTTTTCTTGCGTTTTGAGGAGGTTTTTGTTCACTAGGTACATTTTGTTGTACTTGTTGAGGTTCGCCTTGTAATGCCTTTAAAATGGTGTCCATTTTAGCTTCTAACATATCCATACGTTCGTTGTTTGTATTTTCAACTTTTTCTTCTTTGATTTCTTCAAATTTGAATTTCTTGAAAGCGCCATCCATATTTTTCATATAGAAAACAGGATTGTTGTTATCAAACAATATTAGTGGAAGATTGTTATTTGCTACATTTCTTGCTTGTTCTTCTCCATCTACCCATTTACCATTGAAGTCAAAATTTGACGGTGTAGGATTTGATGGGATGTTGTTGATATTAATGTTGGGAACATTCATTTGCTGTAATGATTGTAATTGTTGTTCAATCATAGCTTTTTGTTGCATCAACGAGTCAACTCTAGATTGCATGGGATTATAATAATTATTCATGTTCATCCCCTCCTCGACTATTAATATAACACTTTTTAAAATGGAATGTAGTATCTTTTTAGTATCATTTCTAAAATAAAAAGAGCTTTTTAAGCTCTTTTAATGTTTATCTTTAAATGTGAATTAATTAAGTCCATTAATTCTTTATATTGTTCCTGTGTGATGCGGTCGCTATAGAAGAAAACGTCTAATTGATTTTTAGTTTTTTCAACATAAAAATCATCTAATAAACCTTTATTAATTCTAGAATTAATTCCTTTTTTCAATCTGTCATAAATAGTCATATTATTGTTCCTCCATATCTAATTCTAAACAAGTAACTCTATAATCAATATCAATGATGCTTTGATTGTCAAGTTCTTCTTTACTTTCAATATATTTTTTAGTATCTTTAATATATTCTAGGTCAATAGTGGGGTAGACATCACTTGCTTCAAATGAAATATTTGTTTTACCTGAATATGTTTGTAATTGTTTTAATTGAGTTAAAAGTTCAGTTGGTATATCTTCTTCTGTAGGTGTTGCAAGTTGATAAACTACAGTAATTGGGTTTTTATTGAGCCATGTTTTAAAATCATTTAAAGACGTAATCTCATTATACGAAACGTAAATATTAGTATTTGAAACATAAAAAAGACGGTTATGTGACAGTACACCGTTAGCCCATAGATTTGTAAATTTAAACATATTGCTTTTACAATAGGGGTTTATATGTTCTATCGATAGAATAGAATTGTGAAATATGTACAAATAAACACGACGGGAACCACTAGGAGGGTCTAATATTATATCTTCATCATCACTTCCATCAAAAGTTACAACACCAATGTTTCTTACAATCTTACCTCTATTTAAATCAATGTAATCATATACGTCACCTAACTTATAAAGTGGATTTTGAAGAGTGTAATTTAATAACGATTGCTTGTCATTTTCATAAGAAATATTATCCCAAGTATGACTACCTTCTACCAACATAATTTCACTAAAAGTACAAGTTTGACCACTTTGATAAATACCTAATCTAAAAGCTAAATAATTAGTAGAAGATTTTGTTGTAAAAGTCCATGCTTTTTTTAAATCACTTGATGTGTTAGAACTTGTATCATAATAGATAGAGTCATCATAATTCTTTTTTTCAAAAATGTAGATAGTACCTTGTACGCTTTTATCTCGCTTAAACAATAATGTATAAGTCGTATTTGGCTTAACTTTAATGTAGTTTTTTTTACTATATGATTCTGTATAGCAATCACTTGCATTGGAAGTTATCGTAACAGAATTATTTGTCCAAACTGCTGTACCTCTTATAATATTACTATCCTTTATGATGTTAAAATCAAATAAGTTTTTTGAATAAAACGCTCCACTTAATTTGCTAACCGCTTTAATCTCTTGCGGATATTCAGGTGAAGGAGAAGGTTTGCCACCTGTATATGGCTCATAATCATCATATGTTACGTTTAAATCTGTTGTAATCATTGGCTTAATAACCAAATTATTTAATACGACACCTTTAGTTACAACAAAATAAATAAGTGTGTTTAACTTATCTTCAGATGGCGTGTAAGTTGCGCCATTGCCAATGTCAAAAAACAATCCCCCGTCAGGCTCGATATGATATAATGTGTCAACACTACCACCTTTAGGGCATCCTACAAACTTATAAGTTATGCCTTTCTTGAAATCAAATACTCCAAGAGCTATATTTGTCCATGAGGTTGCTGTTCCATTTGCGATGACTACTTTATTGTCATTATCATATGTCAAAGTGATACCATTTACAGTTTGTGTTTGTTTGTATATTAATAATAAATTCTTACCACTTGTATTAAGTTGATAACTGTTACCTTTAATAACTAAACTATTTAATCTCTTTGTAGCAGTATCTGTTAATTGAGCATAACCATCCGTAATAGTCAATTCTTGAGTAATACCATTTGCATCCTTTAACTCACGGTCTTCTACTTCATTAACTTGTTTCTGTAAATCTGTATAAGTAGATGGAATACTATCTAAAGCTTTTTTGGCTGTATTTTCCACTAATTGGACTTATTCAGAGCCTTTATTTGTGATGTTTGTGATTTGATTACTTGACGTAGTAAGCAATCGGTTATTTTCGCTTTCAGCCAATGCTGATAATTCTTTTTCTAATTGAATTAAATAATCACTAGCAATCAATTGTTCTTTGTCACTTAATTCGACTTCGATACCTTCTAATGAAAGTCCTTTAGCTACCGTAGTATTCCATTCTAATGTAAGATTATCTTCTGATTTTTTAGCACATACAATGAATTTAACATCACCCTTGTATTTTGTTACTTTTCTACTGAATAGCCATGAGAATAAAATATTTCCTTCATTTACAGTAACATCATCAACAAAATAATTATCTCTTTCTTTATTTGCATTTTCAAAATTGACATATAGTTTCAATTTGCTTAAATCTACATTGTCACCTACAATTTTAGGACATTGAAAATACATTCTATCTGATTTTTCATCACTTTCAACACCGATTATATAATCTTCTGGAATATTGATAACCCTTGTAATTGGGTCAATTACAATTCTTTCTTCATTACTTTGTACCGAAATATCATCTGGTACAATAATATTATCTAAATCCATGTCTATTCACCTACTCTCATAATAATTTTATTTGTTCTAAAATATAATGTTCCTTCATTGATTTTTTGACCGGGTCTAGCATCGCTACCAACAACATAACAAATATGCACTCCTTTAATTGTCATAGTTTCATTAACTACTAATTTGTTATTATTGATAGGATAAGCTTTGTTATCAAAAATTAAATACCATTTCATAGATGGGATATTTGTTTCTATATCGAAATTTAAAGTATTCACACCTTTTTCGCCTTCGTTACCAATAATTAAATCTGAAGGATAAACGCTTTTATCATCGTAAATCTTGATTGTTTTTATCATATAAACTCACCTCATTCAAATTATACAATAAAAGCGACTTATTTTAAAGTCGCTTTTTCTATAAACTTTTTCAATCTCCTAATAACTGTTGTACCTTGAATATCCAATATATCCGCTACTTCATCTTTTGAATTGTCAATATAAAGATAAACAGTTTCAGCTACTTTAGGATTGATGCCTTTCGCTCTACAAATTTCATTTATGTGTTCTTCACTTAAGTCTTCTCCTAGTATCTCTATGATTTGTTCTCTCAATCTCTTCTTTACGAATGGTTTAGGAACTTCTTGATTGTCTATCAATTCCTGTATAATGTTCAGTACGTATGATAGATATACTCCAAAGAGAGGAGTGGCAAATAATGATATATTTAAAGGAATAACTCCTTTGATTAATAGATAGAATGTTACTAATGTAATCAATGTACATTTAGATAAGCTATCCGCATGATAAGATTTACCGAATACCATTCTATTCATTTGAAAACTGAAAAATATAAATAAAAACTCAATAGTTCGGTTATTCAACCATGCTATTGAGTAAACTAATAGAAACTGTAAAACTTGAACAATGACTACGAATATCGTAAACATCACTTTTTCACGTTTACCCATCTTAATTGTCTCCTTTATTTTCTGAATAATTTTTTGAATGCTTTTTCCATAGCTTTGTGACTAGGAAAGAAAAAATATGATGGATTTCCCCACATAATGTATACCCTCCTTTATTTAAGAATAAATAAGTTATTAATAGTAAGATATAATAATCTAGACACAATAATTGATTTTCTATAAATCAATAGTATCTAAATCCTAAACTAATATTTCTAATAAATAATGAAATCATTTGATAAATTATATTCAGTGGAATACACAATAATGTTTCTTTAAAATTAATATTTAACACTTTGCAACCAATAATCAATATAAATATTATATCAATAATGAAAGAAATACATTCTCCCATGAAATAACATACACAAATATTTAAAATATTGGATAAAATTATTAATTTCAAATGTTTCAAAGCGAATTTCATATTTTTACTAATTATAGAAAATATCAGTATTCCATTGATATTCTTAATTATCAATGTAAAGACAAATGATAATATCAAATTATTACTTATTAGATTATCTAACTTTTGTAATATTGGTATGCTCGTGTTCAAGTCAAACCATTTTACACCGAATAACTTAAACACGATACATACTACTAACATAATGATACACGTTCGCAAAGAACGCTTATATAATATTTTGTTTTTCATAACAATTACCCATCTTTCTTTTAACTTATATTCCCATTAAAGCCTTGATTGTATTCTTACCTGCGATACCATCAGCAGTCAATCCTTTAGCTCTTTGGAACTGTAAAACAGCTAATTTAGTGTTGTCACCAAATATTGCATCAGTTTTACCAGGATTGAAACCATAACAGTATAAAGCAACTTGTACCGCTCTTACCATTTCTTGGGTTTCACCATATTTAACATAATGTTTCCCTAGAGCATTGATTGTGTTTTTGCCACAAGCACCATCAACTTTTAGTCTACTACCATAATCATGGTTCATAGCTACTTGAAAACATCTAACAATATTAGCTTTTGTATTTCTACCGTTAATACCGTCAACTGTAATACTATGTCCTGTATAGTTGATAGTATGTTGTTGTCCTAAAGCGACTAAATCATTTTTAGGAGTTGTGCTAGGTTTAGTTGTTGGTTGAGTTGAGATAGCATCACTAAATCTAAAATGATAATCCCAACCACCTTTGTAATTGTAGAAACTTCTAACACAGATTTCCTTGCCTGTTTGGTCCCCTGGTTTACCACCTGTTGTCTTTCCTTTTTCATTGATAGATGCGTGGACGATATTGTTTGCATCTGTACACATAACGACATGGTGTCCTTCTTTTAAGAAAATGTCACCACGTTTACGAGCACCGCCTACTGAAACAGTTTTAAATCCACAAGCTAATAATTGCGCTCTCAATGTTCTAGTAGTAGACGACTTCTTGACATTAAATCCTGCTTGGTTTAATGCAGTACCTACTAATGAAGAACAATCATAATCAGTTCCACCTGTTCTATGGATTTGGTCATATCCATGGCTATCATCTTTTGCAATGTCAATCATGAATGAGACAGCTTTTTCAATATTACTCATAAAATTTCTCCTTTATTTTTTATTATAGGTATTTGTGCTAATTCCTAATAACACTCCTAAAAATGTATCTATGGCTGTGATAGTACCTACGATTTGTTCACCATATGGTAAATTCCAGATACCTGCTAGAGCAAAATATAAAGTACCACAAGCTGGTAGTACATATTGGGCGATATATTTAAGAATATCATATGTTTTGTTTGTTAACTTTAACATATAAATACCTCCTTTCCATATTTGTATTATAGCACCTAAAAAGCACCCATGTAAAGGTGCTTTTTATTTAGTAATCATAATCACGTCTCTTTTAATATTTTCTACGTCTTGCTTGATACCATTTACATCATCTTCTACTTCATCTATTCTATCATGGAGTTTCTTATGCGCCTCATGATTGTGAACTTTAAATTTATCTAAATCATGCTCCATACGTTTAAGACGAGTAATCAATTCAGTAATTGTAGAATTAAGATTAATGATAGGCTTCCCAACTGTGAAGAATAGTCCTACGATAGTTGCCAAAGATAGAATAACTGTCCATGAAATTGTCGCATCGTCCATAGAAACTACACCTCCTATTCATCCACTGTTTTAGTATAATATAGGATAGCTGTTACTTTATAATTAGACCAATTTGAATTACTAATAATTTCAATATTAGTATTATTAATTCTAGCATATATATCATAGAATGTACCAGAATCGGCATTTGAATAATAAACAATAGGTAATTTATACAATGTCTTATTACCATTTAGAGTTACATCATAATTGACAAATTCTTTAATATTACTGATACCATGCGCTACATTTTTAACACCGGATGTTATATTATTCCATGTTATGATTTTACGATATATCTTTTCCCCATTTAGCCATCTTTGACCTGTATATTGTTCAGCCGATAAAGAATATTTCATACTATCGTTTATATCGTTGATGGCTTTGTTTGTATCATTAATGTCTTTGGCACTAAATCTGTCGCCTTCAACCTGTGGTGTATAGGCTTTTTCTAATCTAACATTGGAATAAAGAGTGGAACCATTACTAGCCACTAAATTATATCTTCTCTGCTCTCCACTTTTTAACATTTCGTCTTTATAATTAGTTTTTAAACTCATACTTCAAAACCTCCATAATTTCCTAAAGTAAATGGCAATTCAGTTCTACCATTCCATAATTGTTCCATTAAATTATAAAACCCTCTAATAGCATTTGTCAATCTATTCAATTCAATATAGTCAATATATTTGTCTCCCTCTTGAAATGTTTTCTTTTCTCCTATCCCTACAATGTTACCCGTAAGATTGTCTAATAACTCAATCTTATCTTCAATCAAATTCCATCTGTCTGGTGTAGGAAAATCATTGTAAGAAACAGTAGGAGGGTTTTCGTTGTTATGACTTGTATCCATATCGTCGAATTTATCGCCTATAGGAAAAAATGCGTCCAATTCTTGAGATATATAATATATATGAACACAAAAATTATTATAATCATCAGCGTTAATATAGCTAGAAGCTGTCCAATTAGCTTCTGGTGGTATCATATTAGCCATTATATCTTTCTCCCTTCTATATAACCTCTTAATCCTCCTGCACTAAACGTCAACTCATGCTTCTCAATTCTAATGATGATTTCATCACCTAATTTGTTTAGAATTTTGATGTTATCTCCTGTTTCCAATATAGGATTTCCCATATAGTTGAAAGAATACAATTTATCTTTTACTTCTTCTCTAGCATACCATTCAGCTATGTCACTTGTCCATGCCCCTCCATAAGCCATAGGCAATAGATTATTGGACATTTCTAATGTATCTCCTACTTTAGCTAATTGGTATTCATCTTGTGTTGAAATAGTTTGAGAGCCTACGGCATATAATGTGATAGGTTGAGTTAAACTACTAGCATTAGATTTAAGAGTTAATCTTACATGTTTAATTCTACCACTTATCGCCGAAACTGTCACTTCCCCATTGTCAAGAGACAATGTACCACTTTCATTAAATCCTACGTCCCATTGGTTTCCTGTTCCTATGTCAAAACATGGTGAATTGATTTCTACTTCTACACTAGAGCCTAGAGAAGGGAATGTAACAGTTTGTTCAAATATCTTCCCTCTTTGTTGTTCAGGTTGATATTTGTCTACCTTGATAATCATATTTCTAATAGGAGTTTGAATTTCAACATGAGGGTAATAATCCACATATTGATTTTCATTCAACTCATATGCGTTCATATTTTCCATTTTAACGTATTTTAAATGAATTGTATTGTAAGGCACTGTCCAATTCACCGATAAGAATGTGACTTCTATAGAACATAAATCTAAATTGTCAAAATTAGGAATATCATTTTTAAGATTTAACACGATTGTGTCAGTTTCCCTAACGTCATGATACAATTCATTACTTTCATAATAAGACTTCCCTGTATTGGGATTTAATATCTTATATTTGTAACTTTGAGGAGTATGTCTATGAACAAATACCATTGAGAAATATTCTGGTGGTCTGTTCCAAAAAGCTAATCTAAATGACATATTTTCTTCAATATTCCCATCTTCATCACACATTTGATTGCCTATCAATCCTGTAAATTCATTACTGTTTTTCATAGGAAATACAAAGCTACCATCTGCTTTTACATAATCTTTTTCAAACGTAGCATAATTTCTCCATTGGTTTTCATCAGTATCATAATAATCAATCAAACTGTTTTCATTTGATATATCAGCCATATTTACATTTAACGGCATATCTAGTTGAGTAAATGAGCCTTTGGAATGTATCTTATCTTCGGTGTCAATAGTCAATATTTCTTGAAAGGCATTAGCCATCATTAATAAGGCTTCTTTTCTGTACCCTTTATAGATTACAGGGAAACCTTGTGGAATGAATTTATCATATGTTCTTAAATCAAATATATCTTCATATCCTTCTGACAATACTCTATTCAGATATTTACGATAGCTCATATTCACATTTATACTGTCAATGTCTACACTATCATTAATACAATTTAATTTATCTATAACGTTCAATGTTAAATGTTGCTCGTCTACTGTCCAACTGTCAAGAATAAGTTTTTGCCCTTGAACATATTCTTGTGTTCCATCTGAAAATTCATACCCCACCATAAAATATACTGTTTGACCTTTATCAAGCAATTTCAATTCATTATCTGGGTTTTCAATATTAAATCTATCATTTTGATTGTTGATAACAATATTGGCTTTCTTATAAGGTAATTCATCACTTTTAAAGAAAGTGGCTTCACTATAAGATAAAGCATTTCCATCTGTTAAATCTTCATTGTCATAAATCAAAACTTCTCCAAAAGACATGGATCTCATAATAAGCATTTTATCATTTGCAAAATCACTCATTGTAATTTCTAAATAAGTAATATCTTTAAAAGACTCTTTGGCTTGAAATCTATATCCTTCATTTTCAAAAGTCAATGTTCCATAATAAGGTGATGCTTTAGTGTCATATTTTATTTTAATAGTTTTAGGATAGTTGACATCAAAATCAAGAATTAATTCATCAACAGTTCTATCAACATAACTTTCATCAATAGAATATTTAAAAGTAATAGATGTGTCTTTATTGATTTCTCTCTTAAATGCAACTCCACTATAATTCTCTTTAGAATAAAATATAGGTGTACCATCAGCTAATGTAGTTTCTCTTTCAAATAAAGCAATAGGAGTATATGTTTTATTTGAAAGTAAATCATTGATAGGTGAAGATAAAGAATTCAATTCTTCATCAGTAGTTATGTTACCGAAGGATTGTAATGTATTGTTTACCGCCCCTATCATTACTTTAACAAGCCATTTGTTTTTAAATGGTTCGTTCATTTCACTTATAAATTTTTGACTTGCTTCTTTCATATTTAATACCCCATATCAATCAAGTTACATTTACAATCTATATATTCCAATGGCATACCCGTTTCTTTATCTACTTTCCAAAGCGTAAATGTTCTATCACCAGGATAGAAATAACGACCAATCCATGTAAGGGTAACGGGGTCTATGACTTCAATATAACACTTGAATTTTTCAAATTCTCTTAATGCTCTACTCCATGTTTGGGCATCCAAATGTGCCCATTCTAAATTGCTCAATTTTAATTGGTCTCTACCTACCTTACTACCTGTAACTTGTGCATTAGCGTTACGGCCAGAGTCGACAGTTGTAGTAACTGTGTATTCTAAACCTTGTTTAGGGGCAGGTAGAGGCACTCCATTTATTTTAATAAAGGGTGTGCTCATAACCATTCCTCCTATCTTCTTTTGATAAATCCATTAGATTGAATGACATCTTGCGTATTGTTAGCACTTTTGATTTCTCTACTGTCAAGATATACTTTGTTTTCAACCCTTATAGGATTTTCTCTATTTGCTTCTCTCATAGCATAAATCACACCTTCACGAACAGCTTCTTTCATTGATTGAACGAAACTTGTATTTTCAAGTGGCATAACTGTAGTCTTGCCTTGATAGCTTCCTACGATTTCTTTTCCAGCTTCCCCAGCCGTCCATAGGCTTTGACTAGGTGATACGAAACTTGCATTGGCAGGAACGAAACCACCTCTAGCAAAAGCTGTAACTGTTGGATTTTGCATAGAATTAGTACCGTAGTAAGTTACAGGAACGTCTACTCCCGTATCAGGACCCATACTGCTCCATGAAATCCATGTGCTAGGGTTATTCCATTTGAATTGTTTAGCATATTTGCCTAATCCACCAAAAATTTCTTTGACTTTCCTATCAAACCATTTTTGGAAACCTATAATGCTATCATATAAGCCTGTAAATATACCCCATATACCGCCTGCAAAATCACTAACACCACTTGTAATAGCGCCTGTAACTGTACTTACTACACCCCACATTTTGTCCCATGCAATTTGCCATTTGGTTTTGATTTTGCCTGTGCTTTCATCAATATAACCGTATTGTTCACCTAACTTATTTTTAACTCTTGTATTGATGTCGTTATAAGAAGCATCAGCATTGGCGATTTGTTCTTGGTATGCCTTATCAATAATACCTTTTTGTTTTTCGTATTCTTCTTTAGTCATACCATTACCATTGGTATATCTCTTTTCAAGGGATGCTAATTGGTCTGCATGCCATTGGTCTGCTTCTTCAATAGATTTCTTATGGTTTTTCTTTGCTTCTACAAGCATTTCACTACCTGCTTCTATTGTAAGTTGTTTTTGATTATATTTCAATCTATTGAGAATAAATGTTTGTTCTTGTTCACTTTCACTCATAGCAGTTACACCTATTTCTCCTAATTGGTCGTATAAACTTTGTAACTCGTTTAAATCCTCTTGTGTCATAGGCATATTCTTACCTTTGTATTTTGCTGTAATTTCACTAATACGAGCGTAAGTGTCATCTACTTTCTTTTGAGTTTCATCATAGTAAGTATTAGTAGAATTCAACATTTCAGTATATTCTTCGGCTGTTACAGTTTTTAAACCTTTCATCATATCAAGGTCTTTCAATTCACTGTTTCTATCACTACTCAATTCATTTAAAACCGCTTCTTTCATTTTTGTGGCTTGTTTAGTCAAATAGCTAATATCCTTATCAGTAATAATACCTTTGAAATCAATTTTAGCTAATCTCTTACCTGCGTTTTCCCATTCTTGAACGACAGGTTCTAATTTTGATTTTGTAGTTTCACTTACTTTGTAAACTCCATTACTGAATTCATCTACAGTATCTACCGCAGGTTTCATACCTTCATGGACGGCAACTCCTGCTACGGCAACTCCTGCTAATACAACACCTAAACCTGTAAGTCCTGCAACCAATGTACTACCTGTGATAACTCCCATAGAAGTAAGAATTGTATCTCCTAGTCCCACAAAAGCTGTAGCTACTGTACCTAATATACCACCTGAGCCTGCTAGGTTAAAGAACGCTCTTGCCAATCCGCCAATACCTTGTAAACCTGCTACAAAGTTGGATGTTGTTTGAACACCTTTTAATGCTCTAATAAAGTTAGTGATTTTACCTATCGTCCAGAGTCCTGCTAAAATACCAGCTATAATCATTAAAGGCTTTTTCCATTTCATGAATGTCTCATAAATTTGGTTTGCTTTTGAATTGATATTTTTAAGTAAATCATCATATCCATATTTGCTTAAATCTAGTCCTAAATCTCCTACTCCTCCACCAGAACCGCTACCACTTGCTCCTGTGTCACGACTTACAGTACCATCATCATTCAATACATTCAATTCATCAATACCTAGAATATAATCTTTCAATTTCTTCGCATTATCAGCCGATTTTTTAAGATTTTTCGCTGTATCTCCTGTACCTTTGGCAGTATTATTGATTTGTGAATTGACTCCACTAAAATCAATAGCTTTTAATTTTACTCCAAAGAAGCCTGCGATTTCAGCTACAATCGTTCTTATGAATTTAACAAATGCAATCAAATAAGGTAATACGGCACTTAAAGCAGGAATAAATAAAGAGCCTAACTCCCTAGCTAAAGAAGTTAATTGCGCTCTCAATACTCTTAATGCGTTTGCAGGTTGGTCGATTGTACGCTCCATGTCGTTCATAGCACTCTTTGATTGTTCCATGATAGCTATGAAACGTAATTCAGTTTTTTGTGCTTGTGTCATATCATGAACACTTTCTTGAATACCTAAACGTCTAGCTGTTTCTTGTAATCTTACTTCTGAAACATCCTTACCTAATCTACGCAATGGTTCTACAGTACCTGTGATACCAGCTTGTAATTTTTGGAACATAGCATCTGGGTCCTTATTATATAAAGAAGCATAGTCGTATGCTAATTTAGTAAATTGTGTAGATAATGTATAGGCATTTTTAGACGAAACACCTAATGAATTTGCTAAATCATAAAAAGATGCTTGATAACGCATAGCTTCTTCTTGATTGACACCGATACTTTCAAGTGACTCTACGAAATTCCATGCTTGTCTCGTTGAGTCCCCCATAACAACTTCAAAGAGGTTTTGGGTCTCGATATAATCATTTGCAGTTCCTAATAATTTTGAAAAAGCTTGACCAGCTTTATAAGCACCTGCGGTAAGAGCCGTAAAATTGACCGCTCTGCTCAATTTATTCAAAGCGGATGTATTTGACATATCAGTACCTTGTTGCTGACTAGGTGTCAAATTTGGTGCTTTTTTAGTAGTTGTATTCAATCCCCCAAAACTATTTGCTAATTTTTGCATTTTAGGGATTGTGCCATCCATTTGTTTTTCTAATTTTTCTAATTTAGTAATAAGAGTATCTATTCCATCAGTAGATTTACTAGCTTTATCTTCAATCTCTAATGTTAATTTATCTACCTCTGCCATTCAGTCCACTCCTTTCTAAAAATAAAATAGAGAACGATTTAGTTACCGTTCTCTTTACGTTTATTATTCATTGCTTCTACTAATTGTCCAAAAGCCATAAACTGTGCTATAGCTTGTTGTTCTTCGACTTTAGTTAATTCATCACTATCTTTAATTTCTTCTTGTTCTTCAACTTCCTTATCATCAAATTTTAAAGGTTCTTTAAAGTAAGGTTGTTTCTTAAAAAGTTGATTACAAGCTAGAGCGTGGTCTATATACAATCCTTGCAACCATGCTTTCCAATTCTCTTTATGAACAAATGCCTTTTCTTTATCCTCTAATTTTTGTTCATAAGCATCAAGATAGTTGTAGTATAGTGATGGTTCACCATGCCAAAATAAATCATAGGGCATATCAATAATAATAGATTGAGTGAACAGTTCATTAAATAATTCACTCGCATTTTCATATGAGGGTTTTTCAGTTTCTTCTACTTCCCTTTGCGAATTAGTTTTTTTCCTGTCTTTCCCTCTAATATAAAAACTTCATTTACCATTTCATTTAGGTTTTCGATTACTTCCATCATACCATATTCTTCTTTCATGAACTCTGCAAAATCAATAGCATCTTTCCATGTTGTTTTAGGTTGATGTTTAAGCATACCACCATAAATTAAAATTTCAAAGTTAGTATATAATTTTTCAGAAGGGTTGACTGCATTGTAACCCATCTTTTCCATTTCTACGATAGACGCTCTATCATATTCTAATCTAATTGTTTTGGTTTCATCACCAATAGTTCTTTCTACATCAATGTAACTCATGTCATGTCCTCCTGTTTGATATTTTATTCACCTGGCGTATAATCTGTCAATTCTACACTTGAAGTAGCAGTAAGATTTAAAGTACCTTGCATTGGATTGTCTGGTGTCCATTCATCATTTGCTAAAATTGAAGCTGTACCTCTAAATACATAGGCTTTGTTTAATGGTTTAGGCATACCTACTCTAAACCATACGTCATCTTTAGCTTGTTCAGTTTGAATTTTTCCAACTTCTGCAAATACTTCTGGTGTGAAGTTGACACTGAAACCTAATGTACCTCCGTTGTCAGTTAAACCTTCGATATACACTTTCATGTTATCATAAATAGTCGTAACATCATGTGTAGATGGTGTACCAACTAATGAAGGGATTTTGATAACATCTGGTACTTTTGCCCAACCAGTTGTTGGTGCACTACCACCAGCATTTTTAACCCATTCTAAAGTTAAACCTTTCGTTAATTGTGCCATACAGTTGACCTCCTATAATTGATAAATAATCATTGTTTCATTATCTATGATACCACCATAGGTAACGATATAACGTAAAATACTGTTATCAGAGGCATATGGCAAGATTTGATATGTACCTATCATTTTCATACCATAAGTTTCTCTCATAATAGTATCTAATTCATTTCCTAATGTAGTAACTAATTTACGTTTGTTTATCAGTTGTCCTTCATGAGAAATATCTCTCCCATAAATTTCAAAACGATAATGCAAATTAGTTCTAATGATTTTTCCATTGATTTGTTGTTGTGGAGTATTTGTAATTTCCTCAACAGTAATCATAGGATATACAGGTTGTTTAGTAGAATAAGGTTCTCTAATATCCTTAAAAGGCACAGTAAATGTACTATTTTTAATCTTTTCCATGATTTCATCTAATATACTCACCATTGTTGTTTCACCTTCTCTACAAACAATTTAACTTCTACATTTAATTTTTTAGAAAGCCATTGAGCAGTCTTATACATTTGCATATTAGCTCTTTGACCTTGTGTAAAACGATACTCGGTTCTTGTACTGTCGGTAGGAAAAAACCAACCTACTTTACCATCTTTAGTGGTAAAGATATGTTCACCTATACCATACACCCAACCTAATTTATTGGCTAACTCATGGGGTGTTTCACTTCCTACTTGACCTGTACCAAACTCTACATAAAGAACATTTTCTCCCTCTTGAACTATTCTATAGCCACTAGGGGTCTTTGTCCAATATGTATTGTAGACTAGGTGCCGTCCTTGTCCGTCTGAAATAGGGGTTAAAGATTGACAATACAATACGGCTTCATCCAATATGGACTCAATATCAGATGGAAAGCCTTTTATCGTTTTCTTCATATTTTGAAGGTCTTGGATAGTTTTCTTTATCTCTTGTCTGTCAAGAGAAATTGTTCTAACCTTATTTGCCAATTTGCAATCTCTTGAATAAAATTGAAGCTTGTGAAATACTGTCAGATACCGATTTGATTTCAAAATCAGCAGTATCACATAATACATCATGAACTAATGGCGGAGCTACATAGATATAAGCTCTATCCCCCTCATTAAATTTGTCAAGTTCATTGACGGAGATTTTAGCTCTACGATATTCTTTATAGCTGTCACCAAAGGCTACTATATCAGCTTCACTTGTTGTTGCTACAACATTCAATTTGACCTCTACAGGTGGCTTAAATTGAACAGGGTCACTATCCTTAATCTTCTCACAAATATATAATGCTTTTTTATCTCTTTCAAGCGTTCTCATGACTTGAAAGAAGTTCCTAACGGAATAATTCTACTCAATAGCGCCTTGGAATATGGAGAAGCATTATCATAAACTCTTGATACCCCATTATCACTATGAGATTTTTCACCTTCTGCACCATATTTAGATAGAGCCTCAACTACCATGTTTATTTGTAAGTTAAGGTATCTATCCTCAATAGGTTGTTCATCAGTAGGAATATAACCACGTATGTCATTGATAGTATCTTTAGCCATATCTAATTCCAATTCGATTTGAGCATCACTCGCCTCTGGATATTTGATTTTTACTTTGGATTTTTGTTTGTCTATATCATACATGGTTATTTCCTCCTATTTTTGAATATTTAAAGCTTCGCTAGTTACAGTACTAGGTGTTAATGGTGTTACAGTAGTAGAAATTCCTGTAATTTTAGCATGATACCATTCTGGTCCATAATCTAACCCTGCAGTACCATATAACATACCTTTGTCACCTGCTCCTGCTTTTGCTAATGGTTCCCAGAAAAAGTTACCTTTATTTGACATAGGCATTTCAACAATTGATAACACACCTAAATTGACAATTAAAGCTGTACCTTCTGGTAAGAAATTATCATATTGCATTACCCCTACTGTTCCTGCAGGTGTAACGATTTGGTCAATATTGATACCACCTACTGTACGTGATTGTGGTAAATAGAAACCAGGTAATTTAGAGAAGTTATTAGTAATTTGTGCTTTACCGATAGCATCACACATGATAACTAAACCGTTCATGTCTGCTCCAGCTTTAGACATTGCTCTTAATACTTCACTAATATTGTCATAATCTAACTCTTTATCTTCTAAAGCTTTAGTTGTAGTTTTGATGGCTTCAACTAAACCTCTAGTCTTATTTACTTCGGCATCAGTTGTTGCTTTTTGATAAGTAGATTGAACTAATGTTAATTCTAAATCTTTTCTAGCTTTTTTAGTTTTTTGAGCCATTTGGAAGTCAAATTCGTTAGGGACGTTATTAGCTTGTCCAGCAATATTAATCCCTGATAATGTTCCTGTATTGGCTTGTTTTTGATAAGATACAGCAGTAGTATATTGGAAAATTTGTACTACATTTGTTTCTTGTGCACGTGTTACATAAGTTGGTTCTGGTGCAGTTAATGAATCTGTTTCACTAATTTCTGGCATAGAAGCACTTTCACTTGCATAAGTAGAATTTACAACGAACTCTACAGATGATGTGTTACGTCTTGGTAACATTGATACTAAAGGTGTATCAATATTTGCTTTATCGAAAATTTGTCCACTATAGTTAAGGACTCCAAACGATTGCGCTGTTCCTGTTGGCATATAAAATTCCTCCTATTTTAATGTAATTCCTTTTTCACTTGCTTGTCGCATAATAGATGAAATTCTCACAGCTCTCATATAAGATGTATCTTTTCTAGCTTCATCTAATTGTGCTTGAAGTGAGTCTTTTTCATTGACAGTAGATGGGTTTGTGGCAGGTGTATCCATATTTCTTACGGATTGTTGTTGCTTTTTATCCATTCTGTCTTGTAATGATTTGTTATATCGAGAAACAAATGATTTTGCCTTCTCAACACTTCCGTCAATATCTTCACTAGCAAATAGGTCTGTGTAATATTGTAAATCTTCTGCATCATTAATTCCACCTTGCATTAATACATTTCTAACATCACCGCTAGAGATACGTTTATTTAATACTTGGATTTGTTCTTCTACAGTATGGTTTACTTCTTGTTCAAACCCGCTTCTTACTTGTGCGATAAATTCTGAGTCTTGTGCCAATTCTTTTCTAGCATTAGCACGAGCAGTTTGACTTGCACGAGTTCTTTCTTGGTCTAAATATCTTTTAAATTCTGGTGGTAAATTATGAATGTCGAATTCGACATTTTGTTGTGTATTTGTTGAATTATTTTGCGTTTGTTGATTTACCACTGTTTGATTTTGAGTCCCTTGTTGACTCGCTTGATTTTGTTGAGTTTGGTTGTCCATCTTTGTTTCCTCCTCCTCGAGTAGTATTATCGCCACCTTGACTCATTTGTTGAGTGAGTTGAAGTTGTCGTTGTTGCTCCTCGAAATTTTCTTCTTTTTTCTTTTTCCAATACTCCTCACCACGTTTGATTACTTCTGTATTGTCACTTGTGATGTCCACTATATCGAGTACGTCACTTGGCGCCATTACTTGTGTATTTAACATAGCTACCATAGCAGTTACTTTGCTATTCAAATTGTCTGTTTTGTTACGTGGGTATTTAATATCTACGTTTATCATACTCGTTTTAGAAATTTTTTTCAAGTCACGTAATATTTTTAATATAACACGCAATTCTTTCTTTTCAGATTTTTTGTTAAATGTTTCAGTAGTACGTGCCACTACTTCCATGTCTGCCCATCCGTCACGGAGTTTTACAGCATCACCTGTATCTCCTCCGCCACCGCCTCTTGTCTTGCGGTCTGGAATACCTACGACAGCCCTTAAACTATCTTCTAGATACTGTCTCAACTGTTCTACGGAAGTACCATCCAATTGTGCTTGGATATATTTTAAATCGCAGTTCAATCCTTGTGGGGAACGAATTTGGGCGAACTTGTTAGATTTTACATTGTTCATTTCTTTTTCAGTAAATTCAGCATTGATAGCTACTAAAATAGAATTTACGAATTGTTCTACGTCATTGACACTATCACTTCCTACTTTATTGATAGCATCCATCAATGTGATAGCAGTTTCCCAATGTCCCATTCTAAATTGATTGTTTTCACATTCAACGATAGGTAACACACCTAAAGGATTTGGTTTAGGATAGCCTGTAACTAAATTGCCATCTGTAACTGTCACACCAATATATCCATTGTAATCTGTTGTGCTAGAAAATGGGATTTTAAACATATAAATTTCACTCATAGTATAAACTGTCATGAGAACATAGTCATCTTCATTTTCTCCCCAACTTTTTGTATATGTGACCGCAAATACAGGGTCTCGTCTTAATTGAGAAGAATAGGCTACAAATGTACATTCACTATCTAAATTCAAATAATAATAAGGTGCTTCATCTTCATTGTCTACTCTATTAGGAAAAACCCCTCTATGAGAAATACCAAAGATACTACAATCAGTAGCTTTTTCTTGGTCACTTGATAGTTTGTCATTCATTTCAGCATAGTCATTCAATAAACGAACTTCTTCTTTGATAGGGTTTGAGCCATTTGTGTCCTCATTATCAGTTCTTCTAGCTACATATTGCATAGGTTTACCAAAGGTGTAACC
>ERZ856578.1382-NODE-1382-length-45922-cov-4.230254_pt1 | contig 45922 bp, 45 predicted proteins | sample MGYA00514384_ERZ856578 | MGnify/ENA primary metagenome ERZ856578 (study PRJEB29103, sample SAMN06111958) | human gut metagenome | biome: human gut; feature: ankylosing spondylitis patient; material: healthy_person | host: Homo sapiens | place: China:Hangzhou...
ACTGGTTGATAACTTTCTTGATACACTGCCATCACTTTTGAAGAGCCTGCTTTGTGCTGCATAGAAGCAGCGAATTTACAATCGTATATTGCCAAGTATTGAATTTTCAAGGTGCATAGCTATTTTATGTGTGAAGTTTGATTCAATTTAGACTATTTTTTAAAATGTACTTGCATTTTTTTTAAATATGTGTATAATATGAAATGATAAATGGAACGTTCCATTTATCGCTTCATAGGAAGCGAAATAAATTTTATTATTAGGAGGTAAATATGCGCCAACTGTACATCAATGGCTCTGTGGCCACTGTCGACAGCAAAATGTCTTACGTGCAGGCATTTGCTGTGGAAGACGGAAAATTTATCAAAACAGGCACGAATGAGGAGATTCTCGCCTTAAAAACAGAGGATGCCACCGTTGTGGATTTAGACGGAAAGACAGTCATGCCTGGCTTCAACGATGCGCACCTACACATTCTTAACTGGGCTTCTTACCATGGAGAAGACCGTGCCAAGATCGACCTAGAGGGAATTACCTCAATTGAGGAACTGATTGAAAAAGTCCAGGCATATATCAAAGAAAAGAATATCCCTGAGGGAAAGTGGGTTATTGGCCGCGGCTGGAATGAAAATAACTACGCTGAAAAGCGTTGCATCAACTATGCCGATCTAGACCGTATCTCCACGATGCATCCCATTGTTCTTACTCGTATCGATGAGCATGTTGTAGCCGTGAATTCCATGGGGCTAGAACGCATTGGTATTACCGATGAGACACCCAATCCTGCTGGAGGTCACATTCAACGAGACGAAAACGGCAAGGCCACGGGCCTGCTGCAGGAAAACGCCAGATACATGGCCTATTCTCTGCTACCGGATGCCGACGTACAGCAGATCAAGAAATTGCTAGTCAACGTCATGGATCATATCTCCAAGCTAGGTATTACATCCGTTTCTACGGATGACTTTGAAACCTTCTCCTCCAAGAACTGGAAATACATCCTCCAAGCTTACAAAGAACTGGAAGAAGAGGGTAAACTGAAGGTGCGCATTACGGAGCAGTGTCTATTAATCACCAAGCCACAGCTTTTGGAATTCTTAGAGGCTGGCTACAAGACTGGTGTCGGCAGCGATATGTTCAAGATTGGTCCCCTAAAGGTGGTTAGTGATGGTACAATCGGCTCTGCTACAGCATTGTTGCAGGCTCCTTACGCTGACCATCCTGAGACTTGTGGTATGGCAGAATTCGAGGAAGAGGTCATGGATGACCTGATCATCACTGCACATAAGGGCGGTATGCAGATCCTATGCCATACCATCGGCGACGGTGCTGCCAAGAGGTGCCTGCATGCCTTTGATCAGATGCTGGAAATCAAGCCTGTGGAAGACCCCCGTTGTGGTCTGGTCCATGTTCAGGTGGCTGACCAGGAAATCTATGATAAGATGCGCGACGATAAGGTGATCGCCTTTATCCAGCCTATCAATGCCGGTACCGATATGCAGTGTGCCGAATCCCGTGTGGGTCCAGAGAGAATGAAGTATTCCTATCGCTATAGAACAATGTATGATTACGGCATCATCACGCCTTTCACATCCGACTGGCCGGTTGATTCTGTCAACGTCTTTGATTCCATCTATGTAGCTACCACCCGCAAGAACCTACAGGGTCAGCCTGAGGGCGGCTGGTATCCAGAAGAATGCTTTGATCCTGAACAGGCACTACGCGGCTTTACCATCATCCCTGCCTATACTTCTTATGAGGAAAACAAGAAGGGTTCCATTGAAGTGGGTAAGTTTGCTGACTTTGTGATTCTATCCGACGACTTCACTAAGATTGATCCTGAGCACGTCCGCGATATTCAGGTGCTAGGTGTCTATCTTGGGGGCAAGAAGGTAAACTAAGTATTCTTGTAAAAAAGAGAAAGGAAATGGATTATGCTTAAGAGAAAAGAAGTCAAAAAACCATCGCTCTTCGCATCCCTGCTGATTTTTCTATTTTTGATCGGTGCACTGGTTGCCCAGGTCATCATTAACGGATCTGCGGATGCTCACATCACTTTCCTGCTGACCATCGCCTTCGGAGCTATTGTCCTGCTGATTAATGGTATCAGCTGGGAACGTATCGAAGATGGCATTGTTGAGGGCTGCAAAAGCGCCACTGTGGCTATGCTGATTCTAATGCTTGTGGGCATTCTAATCCCCACGCTGATGGCCAGCGGCTCTATCCCTAATCTGATCTATTGGGGTATGCAGTTGATTTCCCCAAAGATCTTCCTGCCCACGGTAGCTTTGGCTTGCGCCATTGCTTCTTTGGCTACTGGTAGTGCTTGGACTTCCGCCGCTACCTTCGGTGTTGCTGCTATGGGTATCAGTATCGGTCTGGGTATCCCCGCTCCTCTGACCGCCGGTGCCGTCATCTCCGGCTCCGTGTTCGGTGACAAGTTGTCCCCCCTGTCTGACACCACCAACCTCGCTCCTGCTGTGACTGGTACAGATCTGTTTTCCCACATCAAAAGCATGATTTATACTACCGTTCCTGCTATGGTGATCTCTTTGGTTCTGTTTGGTATCGTAGGTGCTAAGTACGGCTCTGACAGCATTGACAGTGTTGCAATCACAGCCATTCTGGAAAGCCTAGATGCTAACTTTAATGTAAAGGGCTTTGGTTTGATTCTAGGTTTGATTCCATTCGCAATGATCTTGATCATGTCCTTTAAGAAAGTGAATGTTCTTGCCACCATGGTCTCTGCCGCTTTGGTCGCATGCCTGATTGCTATTGTAATTAACGGCTATGGCATTCTTGACATGATGAGCTTTATGAACTTCGGCTTCGTTATCGACGCCGGTAATGCAGATGTCAACAGTCTGCTTAACAGGGGCGGTCTGCAGGGTATGATGTACACTGTTTCTTTGGGCTACTTCGGTTTAGGCCTAGGTGGTCTGCTTGAATACACCGGTGTTCTGGAAGTTATTTTGGAAAAGATGTCTGGCATGACCAAGAAGCAAGGTAACCTAATTCTGACCCACGTGCTCTCATGCATCTTTATCAATTTGTTCACTGCCAGCCAGTATCTGTCTATTATGATCCCTGGCAAGCTATTCGCCCCCGCTTACGACAAGCTGAAGATTCAGCGTTACGTCGCCTCCAGAACTTGTGAAGACAGCGGTACGGTTACATCTCCTCTAGTTCCATGGAACATGTGCGGTGTATACTTTGCCACAACACTGGGCGTGGCAACAACAGAATACTTCCCGTATACCTTCCTGCCTCTACTCTCTCCAATCATTGCTGTTATATACGGCTATGCGAATATCTTCATCTTCAAGGTCAACGAAAAGACCTCCGAGTGATTTGTCTCAATTTTCATATGACCAAATTTACTCTCATCAATTTTCGGCAAGGCTCCGCTGGTTTCTAAAGGCGGAGCGTTGCCATATCCAACTGCTACGTCTCTCGGGAGGGATTGCTCAATGACATGCTTTTTAACAATACTCTTGTCCCTTTTGTGGGGATTGTCTTTCTTAGGAACCAAGACCCTGTTGGTCACGTTGGCACCATTGGAAATCATGGCAGTACGATGGACTCTAGCGTTTCTTACTTTTTCGCTTTTGACAATAATTAAAGTAATCCGCATTGATTATCGTGGCAAGCCGCTTGGACCACTGTTGCTGGCAGTTCTGCTTCAGCCCTGCGCTTACGCCATTCTGGAAACGTGGGGCATTGCCCTGACTACTTCTTCGGAGAGTTCTATTTTTATCGCTATGATCCCCCTTGTAATTGTTCTTGAGGAGTGGCTGATCTATAGAAAAATACCATCGCCCAAGATCCTGATGGCAATGGCGATTTCCTTTAGTGGTGTGTTGATTAGTGTTCTCTTTTCGCCTTCCTTTTCCGTCGGAAGCAAGATATTGGGATATTTGCTTCTGATTGGTGCTGTTGTAGTAGGAGCGTTGTACAATACCGTATTTTCTCAAAAGTTTGGTAGCCTCTATACACCTGTGGAGATCACTTACGCCATGTCGATCAGCGGAACAGTATTTTTCAACATGCTCTCGCTATGGCAGGGCAACGGAATACACGGGTATGCCATCGTTCTAAGCGATTTTTCATCCACCTTGGCAGCAATCTTTCTTGGTGTAGGCTGTTCGTGTGCAGCGTACCTCATCCATAATTACAATCTTTCCAGAATGAAGGCAACAGTCGTATCTAACATTCAAACAAATGCCATCACAGTTGTGGGAGTTGTTTCCGGTATCCTTCTGGGCGGAGATGACTGGGGTTGGTATACACTCGTTGGACTAGTCATGGCAGTTGTTGGAATTTGGATTTCTTTGGAGGAGAACCATGCTTAAGTCCTCAAAAGCCAACATCTCATTTGCGTGAATAATTCTCGAAGACGGTTAACAAGTCTCTTCGTACATAGTAATACCTCCATAAAATAATAATCTCGTAATTACTTTTTATGGAGGCGCGTGAATTCCTATAAACATCAATAAAAAACCAGGATCCTGCTGTTGACAGCATCCTCCAAGCTCTTGCTGGTACGTCCAGCGCAGTGCTTTGTCTCAAGGGTATGAAGACTACCAGCCGCTGATTGTGTCAAATATTTTATGTAAACGGATTTCGTTTGCCGGAACATGTTTCCTTATCCTATGGTGTTTGTATAAAAAATGACGGTGAAAAATACTTTGCCAGCCGTCAGCTGGAAAAAGCGATTACAGATACGCTTCCCGGCATCATCTGCTGCACCCACGGCGCGTTCATCTCCAAAGAAGAGCTGAAACAGTGCCGATTGTTAGAAACAGCTGTCGCCTTTGTCTTCATCACCGATCAGGATTACGACACTTATGCCGATGCCTCTGTGCAAATTCCTGCAGGTCGATACCTCTGTAGCTATTATGAGGGGAAAATGTGGGATCGCATGGCGTGCTTGAAGCGCATGCTGGATTACATCGACGAACAAGGCTGGCAGATTACCGGTGATGCTTTACAGATCAATTACATTGACGATAACCTGACCGACTATACAAATGAATTTTTCTACGAAATTCAAATCCCGATTTAATAAGAGAGTCCCCTGCCGAGCTGCGTGCAAGGACTGCAACTCTTACAGGAGCTTCTCTATCTTCTTGCGAAAAATCACATCACCGCCGGAAGCAGAATCTCAAATTCTGTACTGAAACCCGGACTCGGCTTGTCCAAAAGCGTGACGGTACCGCCATGCGCCTCAATGATTTTTTTGGTGATGGCAAGCCCCAGACCGCTGCCTTCGCTGCTGCGCGAATCGGTTCCTGTCACAAACGGCTCGAAAATCCGCGCTCTGCGTTCCGGCGCGATGCCAACGCCATTATCTGCCAGACGAATCGCAATCGTGTTTGGTTTGTTTTTTTCTTCAGTTTCGACAATTTTCACACCCATGACCGTACCGAGTGCATTGTATTTCATCGCATTGTAAATGATATTGTTCAGCGCTCGCGTCATCATCGGCTGATCGAGCGCGCAGAGAATCATTTTTTCCGGAATCGAAATCCGCAGCGTAAACCCTGCCAGATTGATTTCATCGTAACGCCTTGCAAGATATTCCCTCAAAAATTCACAAATATCTGCCACCACCGGCTCCACCCGAAATTCCGGATGATTGACCTTGTTGTATTCATAAAAGGAATTCAAAAGATCGTTGAGCTCCTCTGCCTTGTCATCGATGAGCTGCAAATAGGTCGTGAGCTTTTCCTGCGGTACTTTGCCGTCCGCAATCGCGCGGGTATACCCACAGATGACTGTAATCGGCGTTTTGAGGTCATGGGAAATGTCCGTCAGCAGCTTCTGTCTGTCCGCATCCAAACGCTTTCGCTCTGCCTCACTCTCTGCAAGCTGGTTTGCCATATGATCAAAGTTTTGAGCGATCGTCTGAATCTCGTAAGGACCTTTCAGTTCCCCCACACGCGCATGCGCCGCCCCGCCTGCCGCCATGCGGTTGATCGCCGCGCTGAGCTGCATCAGCGGATTCTTGACACTGCGATTGAGGAACAGAATGAATACCGCGATCAGAAGCAGGCTGATCGGCAGCAGGCCCCAGTAGACCATATTGGACTTGCGTCCGATGGTCGTGTAGTCATCAATATCCCATTTTTTTGTGGCTGCAACGAGGATCCTGCCGTCCCGGAGCGTCGTACGTATCAGCTCCGCATTCTCCGGGAAAGCTCCGGTCAGAATACGATACTCCCGCTCGGTATACTTCTTTTTGTCCGCTTCAAAAGCGCCGCTGATTACCCTGTAGCCTTGATCCAGTACCATCAGCTCTGTTTCCGAATCCTCGTCATCCGGTCCGTAAATGGTCTTGACAAGCAGGTAATCACCGTCGTATTGCGGCACATCCAGATCGTAACTGTTGATAAAGGAATAGTCATCGTAGTCCGGGATACAACGAATCTCCGCGGCATCCAGCATATACGGAAATGTTTTTTCATCCTGATAGAGCAAATTTCCATCAGCGTCAAAGACAGCGAAGCCTCCGCCGATCCCAAAGTATCTCTGCGGCTTCACCTTCGCATATTCGCCCTTTACCATATGGGCATCTGTCGCTGCTGCTTCCATATCCGGCGTTAAAAGCATATGCTGGTAATAATGCTCGCTTGCCCAAAAGGCAAGTCCGACACAGAGCAGCAGGATCAGCGAAAAGCCGATATAGGCTTTCGCAAACAAACTGACTAATTTTCCTTTTTTTGACTTATCCCTCAAAGCGATACCCTACCCCTCTGACAGTCTTGATATAAGTCGGTCGTTTCGGATCGGTCTCGATCTTGTCACGTAGCTTGGAGATATGCACCATGATGGTGTTTTCATCGCTCTCAAAAAACTCTCCGTTGATATTTTCGTACAGCTGTGCCTTGGTAAAGATCCTGCCCGGATTTTTCATCATCAGCGAAAGCAGCTTGTACTCCGTCGGGGTCAAAACGATCTGCTTGTCGTTTTTCCACAGCTCATGTGAGGAAAGATTGAGCAGCAATTCTCCGCGTTTCAGTTCACTCATCTGCGCGGCGGCTCTGCGCAGCAGCGCTTTGACTCTTGCCACCAGCTCGAGCGGATTAAAGGGTTTCGCCATATAGTCGTCTGCGCCCATGTTGAGTCCCAGGATCTTGTCCTGATCCTGTCCCTTCGCCGAGAGAATCAAAATCGGCATCATCGTCTTTTTGCGCAGACGCTGCGTTACCTCCAGACCGGTCATCGACGGCATCATAATATCTAAAATTGCAAGCTGCGGGTTGTATTGCTCGATCATCGCCATTGCCTCTGCACCATCGCCGCTGCAGAGGATCTCATAGCCCTCGCTTTCCAGATACAGCTTCATCAAGTCGCGGATATCCGCGTCGTCCTCTGCAATCAAAATCGTTGCTTTCACTGTGCTTCGTTTCCTTTCTCCGCTTGGTCCGGCAGACTTTCAATAAATGCGATCGCTCGTTCAATCACAGCCTCCCCGGTCTCTCCATGCGGTCCGCCGTTGTGAATCTCGTGGTAATAGCCCGGCCACTCGACCAGCGTAAAGCTTTGCGGGTCCTGCAGCTTGGCAAATTCACGACTTCCCTGCACATCACAGATTTTATCTGCGGTTCCATGCATCAAAAGGCAAGGGGTTTTTCGCGCCCTGCCGTTATCCTCATTGCTGCCCTTTTCCAGTGCTGTACCGATGGTAAATCCCTCGTAAGCGCAAAGTGCCGTTGCATACGGATGTACCATAGGGTCTTTCTTATACGGACGCACATATGCAACATTGCCGAGGTCATTCTCCGGAAACTCGGATTTGATTTTGTAATTCGGTGCTATTTTTGACAATAATTTTACCGCAGTCAGCAGACCGCCGCTGACCGGACGCACCAGTCGAATCCATGGTGCCGAAATGATATAGCCAATCGGCACATCGTTGTGCCCGCCGCGTGCGCGGTAATCCAGTGTAATATTACCGCCCATGCTGTGTCCGTACATCACAATCGGCACACCCGGATAAAACGCCTGTGCATATTCGATCAGCGCATCAATATCCTTGAGCACCTCCACACGCGGCGCACATGCCCCGCGCACGCCTTGTGAGCGTCCATGTCCGCGCAGATCCATCGATACGACCGCGATGCCCGCGCGGTTAAAATAGTCCGCCACGCGGCTGAACCGACCCGCATGCTCACCGATGCCATGGATCAGACAGACCACATGATGCGGCGCTTCGCAGGGAAAATGATAGCCCTGTACAATACAATCCCGTTTCTCAAAATCAAAAAGTTGATACACTGTTGCACCTCCCAAAAATTGTAAAATACATTTAGATTTCAAAATCTTACATTTCAGTATCAAAATACGACATTTCACAAAATTTTTCTTTTCTTTTGTGTGGTTTTGCGTTATGCTTTACTTACATCTTAGGAACGGCTTAATGAATCAGAAACAAAGGAGGTAAAAATCATGAAACACTTAGAACAGAAGGAACAAAACAGTCAATGTTCCCTTTGCGGAAAGCGGTACCACATTACAGCTTTCCACGGCGGGTATGTTTGTGAATGCTGCATTGATTACATTAAGACCCATGACTAGGATGGAGGTATGAATGTAAGTTCCCCTATTTATGATTGATCTGAATCACGTAAGAACGCTCATGCAGCATAACTTCCGAGATCTGTGCTGCCGTACTGCTGCCTGCATCGCTCGATCGGGCAGGCAGCGGACGCAGCGCGCCGCATTATTTTTGCTTTTTGCGCACAGACCCTGCCTTGCGTTTCGTCTTATGTGCGCCCTTTTCCGGTTCCGTCTTTTGCGCGCCTTTTCCGCGTTCCGCCCATGCTCTGCGTTTCTCCTGATTTTGCTGTACACGCGCCTGGTGCGCCGCGCGGCTGATTCTTTTCTTTGTCTTTGGCTTCATCACCGCATAGCCGAAGCTGCCGATTGGATGCTTTTTGATGCCGAAGTACTGTCCGTGTACATAAGCCATCAGCCCGGCTTTTTCCATCTCGAACCGACCTTTTTCGTCGATGAGTTCCTCGTCAACGTGAACGGCAACGATCTCCGCGACAAACATATCGTGCGAAGGATAGGCGTGAACCTCTCGTACCTTGCATTCCAGATTAACCGGAGATTCCGCGATCATCGGGCACTGCACCTGTGCGCAGGCCTGCGGCGTCAATTCCATCTCCTGAAATTTATCGACATCACGCCCCGACTTCACACCGCAGTAATCGGTCGCAAATGTCAGCGCCTCCGTCGTCAGATTGATGACAAACTCGCCGCTTTCCGCGATCAAATCGTGGGAATAACGGGATTTGCGCACCGAAATATAGGTCATCGGCGGCGTCGAGTTGACGATGACCGTCCACGCGATCGCGAATATATTCGGTTGTTCGATGCTGCCGCAGATGACAATGACCGCAGGCAGCGGCATCAGCAGGGTGCCCGGTTTGATGGTTTTTTTCATAGGTTTATTCTCCCTTTCGCAGTTTTTGCAGGATCTCTGTAAAATACACCGGCAGCGGCGCGGTGAATTCCATATAGCTTCCGGTGCGCGGATGCACGAAGCCCAGCACGCCTGCGTGCAGCATCTGTCCATCCTGCGTGAGGCTCTGCTTCTTCGGACCGTAGACCGGATCGCCGACCAACGGATGCTTGATATAAGCCATATGCACACGGATCTGGTGCGTTCTGCCCGTCTCCAGCCTCGCCTCGATCAAGGTATAGCGTCCGAAACGCTCCAGCACGCGCCAATGCGTGACCGCGCGTTTGGAATTCTGCGCGGTGACAGCCTGCCGCAGCCGGTTTGCGGGGTCTCTGCCAATCGGCGCATCGATAGTGCCTTCGTCCTGCACCAGATTATCATAGACGAGCGCAGTATATCTGCGTGTGATGCTGTGCGCAGCAAGCTGCGCCGAGAGCGATTCGTGCGCCATATCGTTTTTTGCAATCATCAATAGTCCGCTGGTGTCTTTGTCGATGCGATGCACGATGCCGGGTCGAATCACGCCGTTAATAGAGGACAAGCGCTCTCCGCAGTGGTACATCACCGCGTTGACAAGCGTCCCGGTATAGTTGCCGACCGCCGGATGGACGACCATGCCTTTCGGTTTATTGACCACCAGCACATCGTCGTCCTCATAGACGATCTCCAGCGGGATATTCTCTGCCTCGATTTTAAGCTGTTCCGGCTCCGGGATACGAAGCTTGATCTCTTCCCCGGCAGTGACCAAATATTTCTTTTTGGTGCAGGTTTTGCCGTTTACCGTCAGATTCCCGTCTTCGATCAGCTTTTGGATAAAGCTGCGTGAAGTATCCGGTAATAGCAAAGAAAGCACTGAATCAATTCGAGTGCTTTGGTTGTCTTGATCTATGATAAAGCTATATGTTTTTTCCCGATTCATGTTCTGCTCCTGCTGCTTTCTCCTTCGGTTTATCAAAGAAAAAGATGTATGCGACCAGAAATGCGCAGCCGACGCAGATACAGATGTCCGCGATATTAAATACCGGCCAGATGTGAAAGTCAAACATATCTGTCACATAGCCCAGCGCCACGCGGTCAATCAGATTGCCAAAACCGCCTGCGATGATGAGCTGCATCGCAAGACTAAGCGTAAAATGCGCATCCTTATGCCGTTCCATATACCAAATCGCGATCAGAAGCGCCGCAAACGGCACAACGGTCAAAAAAACGCCGCGTCCGGTAAAGAGACTGAAAGCAGCGCCGCGATTCTGCACATAGGTAATCGAAAAGATGCGATCGATGACCGCAAACGTTTCTCCGACATACATGTTCTTGCGAATCAGCAGCTTGATTAGCTGGTCGAAAACGATCAATCCGAGGATCCATAAGTATCTGAATTTTTTCATGGCATACACCTAAGGTCTTGCCACGATAGTCTTAGAGAGATCAGGCTTTGCCTCTGTCTGCAGCTTTGGTTCACGGTCTGCCGCCAAAGCTGCCTGCGTTCCGTCCTGTGCTGCAGTGCCTGCACTGTCCGCTGCAGACTGCGTGCGTGTCAGCTCCTCACGAAAGTCCGCCATGGAGGCCGGCAGGAAATCCTCCTCGAAATCTGCAAGGATATCCTCACCTACGAAGTCCAGACGATCCAGTTCTGTCTCCAGCATCGCCTTGTAACGACCGCGCAGCATCTCGACGCGGCTTTTGAGGCGGTTGCCCTCTGCCGTCAGTCTGGAGATGGAATCCTTGGCGTCCTTCGTGATCAGGCTGGCTTCCAGCTCCGCGTTCTTAAGCAGGATCTCTGCCCGTCTTTCCGCGCTGGCTGCGATGTCGTTCATCAGAGATTTTGCTGCTTCTAATGTCTCATATACAGAGGTTTCTGTGGACATATGCTGATCTGCGTGTGTCTGCGCCTTTGCGATCTCTTCCTTGAGCTGTCTGTTCTCGCGCAGGAGCTTCTCCATGTCAACGATGATCAGATCGAGGAAATCATCGACCTCCTCCATATCATAGCCTCGCTTGACTCTGCTAAAATCTTTATTTTCAATATCTGCAGGTGTAATCATTATTTCCTCCCTATAAGATCAGGTATATCAATCTAACCAGAATATTCGTTCCGAACTGAATGAGCAGTAGCGCGATCAACAGTGAAAAATCGATCATGCCGGTGTTGAATCTGCTCATAAAATTGCGACAGGGCGCAACGATCGGTTCTGTAAACCGGATCAGCGCCAGATAAATCTTGCCCAGTGTGCTGTAATTGTTCGGCTGCGTAAACCAGCTCATGATCGCCCGCACCACCAGCGCGGTACTGAGTATCTCCCCAAAGGTGTAAATTGCGTATATCAGTATTCCTCTCATCTCAAATCTCCCCTATTTCCAAGGATTTTTATTTGCACCTCCAAAATCAAAGGCGCTTCTGTCATCCTGTCCGGCTGCGATGTCCACACTCTCCGGCGCGAAGATGAAAATATTATTGGCGACCTTCTGCACGTTTCCGTTCAGTGCGTAGGTCGCGCCACTCAAAAAGTCAAAGATCTTTTTGGCTGTTTCCGTTTCGATCTTTTCCAGATTGATGATGACCGGACGACGTCCCTTGAGGCTGTCCACCAGCTTCGGACATTCATCGAAGCTCTTCGGCTCGATGACCACCAGCTTGAACGCACTGGTGCCCGCGATCGAAATCTTCTGGCTGATCGGTACAGCCTTATCTGCTGCAGCAGGCTTCGGCTGGAAGCTGCTCACCGGTCTTCTCGTTTCCTCTTTCGCGAGCTGGACCTTGGCTGCCGCGATGTCTTCTTCTGTGAAGTCATCCTCCACGTCTTCAATGCCGACTAATTTTTTAAAAGTATCTCCGAATCCCATTTCCGTTCCTCCTATTTTTTTGAATAATCTCTGGCGCCGAAGATGGAAGTACCGACGCGAATCAAGTTCGAGCCATTCTCGATGGCTACTTCGAAGTCGTTAGACATGCCCATGGACAGGTATTTAAAATCCAGATTCGGATGCTGCATTTTGGCATATTCGTCATAGAGTGCTTTGACTGCCGCGAAATACTGACCCGCATCCTCCGGGTTGTCCTCGAACGGCGCAATGCACATCAGCCCGCGGATCCTCACATGCGGGCAGCTTGCAAGAATATCTTGAATCATCTGCCCGGTCTCCCCGGTCGTGATGCCGAACTTGCTCTCCTCCTGTGCGGCATTGACCTGGATCAGAATATCCATCGTAATACCATGCTGCGCGGCGCGCTTGTCGATCTCCTCTGCCAGCTTCAGCGAATCAACCGAATGAATCATGCACACCTTGTCGATGATGTACTTGACCTTGTTGGTCTGCAGATGTCCGATCAAATGCCATCTGACCGGCTTGACCGCATCATATTTATTCATGATCTCCTGCACCTTGTTCTCACCGATGTCGGTAATGCCGCAATCGATGGCTTCATTGATCTCCGCAGGATCGTGCAGCTTTGTCACTGCGACCAGCAGTACCTCCTCGCCGCTGCGTCCGCTGCGCCGGGCTGCCTCTTGTTTCAGCTGCTCGATATGTGCGATATTTTCTCTAATCGACATGCTCCTCGCTCCCTTTCAATTCCTGAATTTTTTCCTGACTGCGCAGAATTTCGTAATAGTTCCGCACTGTTTCGATCATATTGCCGTCCTCGTCCTGGTAAAGATTCTTCTCCACGACCGTAATTTCACCGTCCTGTGAAAGAATCCGCACCGACGTGAAATTATAGCCGCCATATTTATTGGCGACAAATACGCCTTTCTGGCCGTTCACCTCTGTAATACTGTCCGTTTCCAGCAGGATCCCGCTCTTGTCTGAGCGGATCAGCTTACAGGCTTTGGTCCTGTACTTCTGAAAATTCGTATAAAAGCGATTACAGGACAGGATCACCTGCAGCTTGTCCCCCTGCATGGTGACGCTGCTGACCTTCATTTTGAGCGGCGCTTCGCCCTCTAAAAAATCCACCAGCACAGTGCTGTTTTCCTGATACGCCTCTGCTTTATCTTTTGCAAGCCAGCAGATGATATACCACTGACTGTTGTCTACGATTTTAAATATCGCGTCGCCGCGGCTTGCCGTTTCCGACACGCACTTGCGCAGGCTGTAGTCCGGCTCGCCCTCCTGCGGTTTCTGTTTGACCTTTTGCAGGAAGCTGCTGTCCGCCGTCGCCATCGTGTCCGGGGTCAGCACCGACTCCAGCCCATCGTAAAAATAGCTGACGATGCCCTTTTCGCCGGAATAATACCCCTGCCCGCCGACGGTCACGATCCTGCTGCCCTTGCGCATCAGACTACCGCCGGAAATCACACGATCGACCGCGCCGCCGCCATCTGCGGTGTAGAGACGCTCGTTTCTAACGAACAAAGCCTCGCTCTCTTCGCCGATCTGCAGCGAGCCGTATTCCGCTACATAGGTTTCGACAAAAATATCCGAAACCTTAGGAACGACATAAATGCACACGTACAGCACGATGCAAAGCAGCAGATAAACCAGCACACCGATTCTAAACTTTGCTTTTTGATTCATCTTCATACTTATTTATTTTACCACAAAATCTCGTGCGTGACAACTAGCTGCCGGTGGTTTTGCGCACGATTTCTTCCAGTATTTTTCGTTCTTCCTTCGTCAGTGTCTTCTCTTTTTCGACCTTTTCGATATAGCGTCGAAAAAGATCCGGTCGCCGCGCTTGTGTCAGCTCTAAAGCGTTTCGGTACTGCGCAAGATGGATCAGCTTATGATTGCCACTATAGAGCACCTCCGGCACTGCCATCTCCTCATAGACCTGCGGCTTGGTGTACTGGTCGCATTCCAGCAGCCCCGAATAGATCGACTCCTCCGTCGCGGATTCCTGCGCACCGAGTACCTGCGGAATGAACCGCGCCACGCTGTCGATCAGGACCATCGCCGGCAGCTCGCCGCCGGTCAGGATATAGTCACCGATGGAGACCTCCTCCATATCCCACGCGTCCAGTACGCGCTGGTCGACCCCCTCATAATGTCCGCAGAGGATCACGAGCTCGTCCTCGCGTGCGAGCTGCTCGATCATCGCCTGATCCAGCATCCGGCCGCGCGGCGACATATAGAGGATATGCTTGCCCTCTGCCCGGATGGCCCGCAGCGCATCGAAGATCGGCTGTGCACGCATCACCATGCCCGGTCCGCCGCCGTAAGGCGTATCGTCGGTCCTTTTATGCTTGTCCAGTGTATAGTCGCGAATATTGATCAAATCAATATCCAAAATGCCTTTTTCTCCGGCTCTTCCCAAAATGCTGCTCTCCGTCACTGGCGGAAACATCTCCGGGAACAGCGTCAAAACATGAATTTTCATTCTGTGCGCACCGCCTCGTCATCGATAAAGCCCGGAATCAGTTCCACTGTAACGGTTCTGGTCTCCATATCGACCTGCTTGACGAACTCTGCGACCGCCGGGATCATCGCCTCTTTGCCGCTCAGCAGCGTGATGACATAAACGTCCTGCGCCGCGCCCTGCAGCACCTCCTTGATAGCACCGAGCTTCCCGCCCGTCCTGCCGTCCAGCACCGTGCAGCCCATCAAATCGCGCACATAGAAGGTGTCGTCCGGCAGCTCCGGCAGATCTGCCTCGGTGATATAGATATCGCGCTCTTTCAGCGCTTCGGCCGCGTTGCGGTCATCTACACCCTTGAGCTTGAGGATGACGATGTTTTTCTGATAACGTACGCCCTGGATCTCGTAAGGCGTGAGCTCCTTTTTGTTCTCTACGAGGATCTCTTTGAGTTCTTCATAACGTTCCTTGCGATCTGAGTAAGCGTAGACCTTGACCTCTCCGCGCAGCGCGACCGCATTGACGATTTTTCCGATTTTGATTTTTTCCATATTTGTCCTGATTTTGCCCTAATGATTGCGATAGGCACATACCCGGCTTCTCACTCACCGACGCATGTGCCTATTGTTTTGCAATAAATCACGAAGAAATATCATTCTTTCATGATCTCTACTGTCACCTTTTTATTATTTCTTGTGGCCGCAGCCTTAACAACGGTACGCAAAGCTTTAGCAATTCTTCCTTGCTTACCGATGACCTTCCCCATATCCTCCGGCGCTACCCGAAGATGGATGACTGTGCCTTGTTCGCCCTCCGTTTCCGTAACGATAACGCCATCCGGGTTGTCTACAAGTGACTTTGCAATTGCTTCAACCAATTTTGTCATTAGTTTTCACCGTTTCCTTATTTTTCAATAATGCCTGATTTTACAAATAAAGCCTTTACTGTATCTGTCGGCTGCGCACCGTTTGCGAGCCATTTCTTTGCGAGCTCTGCATCAAGCTTGATGTCCTTCGGTTCGGTCATCGGGTTGTAGTAACCGATCTCCTCGATGAATCTGCCGTCTCTCGGTGCTCTGGAATCCGCAACGACAACTCTGTAAAACGGCTTTTTGTGTGCTCCCATTCTCTTTAATCTGATTTTAACCATTGTGTAAGTCCTCCTTAAAATAATCCTTTTAGTCTTTTATTTTTTTTCATAAAGCCGGGGCTGCTGAATTGTTTCATCAATTTCTTCGTGTCCTCGTACTTTTTGATTAAGCTATTGATCTTGCTGACCGGCTGTCCGCTGCCCGCAGCGATACGCTTGCGTCTGCTGGCATTGAGCAACGACGGATTTCTCCGCTCCTCCAGCGTCATAGAATAGATGATGGCCTCCATCTGCTTGAATTCTTTTTCGCCCTTGGCGATGTCGTCTTCGCTGATCTTGCCCGCGCCCAGACCCGGGATCATGTCGAGCATCTTGCCGATGCCGCCCATCTTCTGGACTTCTCCCATCTGATCCAGGAAATCCTCCAGCGTGAACTCGTTCTTTCTGAGTTTCTTTTCGAGCTTGGCTGCCTTCTCCTCGTCGTAGGTCTCCTGCGCCTTTTCGATTAAGGAAAGCATATCGCCCATGCCCAGGATACGCGATGCCATCCGCTCCGGGTGGAACGGCTCCAGCGCATCCGTCTTTTCGCCGACGCCGATGAACTTGATCGGCTTGCCGGTCACCTTCTTGGCAGAAAGCGCCGCGCCGCCGCGCGAATCGCCGTCCATCTTCGTCATGATAATGCCGTCGATGCCAAGCGCTTCGTTAAAGCCCTCCGCGGCGTTGACCGCGTCCTGTCCGGTCAGAGCATCGACAACGAGCAGAATCTCGTGCGGTTTCACCGCCTTTTTGACTCTGACCAGTTCGTCCATGAGCGCCTGATCGATCTGCAAGCGTCCCGCGGTATCGACGATCAGAACGTCGTAGCCTCTGCGCTCCGCTTCTTTTTTTGCCTTGAGCGCGATGTCCTCCGCGACCTTGTTGCCGCGGTCGGTAAAGACCGGAACATCGACCGTCTTGCCGACGACCTCGAGCTGATCGATCGCCGCCGGTCTGTAGATATCGCAGGCCGCGAGCATCGGCTTTTTGCCGTTTTTCTTGAGATATGCTGCGAGCTTGCCGCAGGTGGTGGTCTTACCGGTACCCTGCAGACCGACCATCAGAAGTGTGGTAAACCCGCTCGGTGCATAGGTCAGCTTGCTGTTGGTGCCGCCCATCATTTCGACCAGCTCGTCGTTTACGATCTTGATTACCTGCTGCCCCGGCGTCAGACTCGAAAGAACGTCCTGTCCCATCGCCTTCTCCTTGACTTCAGCGACGAACTCTTTGACAACCTTGAAGTTGACGTCCGCTTCGAGCAGCGCCAGCTTGACCTCCCGCATGGCGTCGTTGATGTCCGCCTCCGTCAGTACGCCCTTGCCGCGCAGCTTCTTAAAGGTATTTTGTAATTTGTCCGATAAACTCTCAAATGCCATAAGTATCTCTCCATACGGTCCGCGCCGCGGGGCGCAGCCTGCAGACCGTGCTGTCACCGCCGGGGCTAAGCCTCCAGCGTGTTGATGATCTGTTTGATTTCTTCCAGTTTTGCGGTCAGATCGCTGCTCGTTTCCGCAAACTCCGCGATCAGCGCGTCGATTTTTTCATCGATGCGCCCGATCACCGCCTCCGAACGCTGCAGTGTCTTGACAAGACCGAGCTTCTGCTCGTATTCCGCCAGCGCCTGCTCCGCTTTCTTCAAGGTATCATGCACAGCCTGCCGCGAGATGCCGAACTCCTCCGCAATCTCCGAAAGCGAATAGTTCTCCTCATGGTAGAGCGCCATGACCTCCTGCTGTCGTTTGGAAAGCAACTGACCGTAAAAATCATATAATAAACTGTTCTCTGCGATGCTTTCAATTTTCATGCTGCACTGTCCTTGCAAAAATATCGGGTGTCAACAAAAAAACTTGACACCTTTGCTAGGATACCACAGTTCCCGCGGGGTGTCAAGCTTTTTTACTTGAAAGTTTTTGAACTTTGTTTTCTCACTGGATTCATAATTTCTGCATCTCTATGCTTCTTTACAAACGCCCTCTTTTTCAGTCTTTTTCATTTTTTTTGCCAATGCGAATGAAAGGATTACCGCTGCGGCACAGCAAATTCCCATGAATAGAAACATCCTAAAGTACCCTGCCTGCTCACCGAGCCTATCAAGCCAATTTCCAAACATAGCAGGGACAAACAGATCCGGTAAATAAATCAACATAGATGCAAGCCCGATCGCGGTTGCTGCATAAGTCACCGGAATCTTGATTTCATTCAAAATGGACCACATAATGCCGTACATCATCATCGAAAATGCAGAGGCAAGCATTGTAATTGTAACAGCAAGTGTCATGCTATCCTGCCCTGCCGGAATTCGCATTGTCACAAAGAACAGGACGGCCAGAACCGCAAAGCCGTATCCATAAAATTTCAGCGTTGATTTCAGAATTTTATCCGCAATATATCCGCCAAGCGGAGAAAGGAAATATAATAAGTATCCGCGAACAACTCCAAGAAATGCGGAATCCGATACATCTATTCCGATTTGTGAGCTTAAATACGGTGTGAAATAGCTTACATTGCTGTATACAGTGTATATTACAAACATAATTATCGAAGCCCACCATAAGTACGGATTTTTTATTGCTTTACCAACATCAGACAGCTTAAATTTTTCTTCATCCTCTATATTGCTGCTGTTTTTTTCTTTATATGTAAGCATTACAAAAATTCCTGCAATGATGACAGATACGGACATAGCAAGAATCGTCCGAAACATTGCAGTGTGCGCATCCTCAACAGAAGCATATAGTTTCCAAAATATCAAAGCTGTACAGAAACTGATAACAGCGCTTAAAGCATGATACCATCCGAAAGTTAATCCGGAGTCTTCTTCCCCTCCAAGCAGGCATAACCCCTTATTCAAAGCTGTCCAAAAGACAAAGCTGGTAGTAAGTGCAAGCAAAAAGAAAACGATCAGTGCCGTCGTATAATTCATGGAAAACGCAAGTACAATTCCTAAAATTCCCGTTCCAAACAAGGATAAAACCAACATTTTCTTTGCAGAAAATTTGTCAGCGACAATACCTCCAGGAATGTAAAGTACAAGACATCCGATTGCATATACGGATAGCAGTAATCCTGCTTGTGCATTTGTGATTTGAAATGCTTCTACCAGCTTATCATAATACACATATTTGATATATGGCAATTCATAGATGACACTCCCTGCAATCGCAAATGCAATGATTTGCATAATCAGTTCCATACTTAGTTTTTTTGTCTTCATTTTTTATCCCTCCTTTTTGATCCTTATCAAGCGAGTATTTCAAAAAGCTTTTCCAGCACAAAGCTGCACCTTTCAATCGATGGTATATATAATTTTTCGTGCACAGAATGTACATCGTATACATCCGGTGAAATCGAAATCATCTGCAGTTTTTGGTTCTTTTTATAAAACTCTGCACATTCCAGCACAGAATGTGTTGCGATGGCCTCCAATCGTTCTCCGGTCACTGTTTTGTATGCTTCCTGTATTTTTTGTAAAAGATCCGAATTCAGATCTGTCGGCCACGATGGTGTATATTCGCTTCGGGTGACGTGAATCTGTAATGACTCTGCCAGCGTTTTTATTTGCTCAGTCAAACGAATTAGATCTTCCTCTCTTTCCGCCCTTGCCAATATTTTAAAACTGCCTTTCCCTTTCGTAAAATCAAAAAGACCTAGATTTGAAGATAGGACAGGCAATCCTTCTATGCAGTTCGACATTTTTAAGACCCCGTTCGGACAGTTTTGCAGAAAACGCCAGATCGGATCAAGCACAAACACTTTTTGAAAAGGCTCTGTCTTTTTAAGTGTAATTTCAAGCGCTTGCTCTTCTTTGTGCGATTGTCTGATTGCCTCCTGCATTCTCTGCAGCAGACTATATAAGGCAGCCCAGTTTGAGGTATTCGCTTTGACAATGCATTCTCCAGGAATTGCATTCGAGGCTGCGCCTCCATAAAAAGCCGCATACTCCATTTGAATTCCTGTAGCTTTCAATTCTTCCGCAAGTTTACAAGCCAAGAGGTTCGCATTTATTCGATCTTTTGCAATATCATCTCCGGAATGACCACCGAGCAATCCTCTGATTGATATTTCGACTCCTGTTTTCATCTTTGCTTCATATCCTTGTGCTGCAAAGTTTCCTTCCATTTCCACGCATCCTGCAGAACTGACAATGACTTTATCACAGAGTTCCGAATCCAGATTGATCAAATATTTGCAATCCAGTTCCTTCGAGTCTAAAGAAACAGCCCCGATTGTTGTATTCTCTTCATCCACCGTAAAAATCAGTTTCAGTTCTCCTCTTTTTTGTACTTCATCAGCCAAATATTGTGCTAAGGCAATACCGATTCCATCATCTGCACCCAAACTGGTTCCCTTTGCTCTTAGATAGTCTCCATCAAAAACCGGAATAATCTCATCTTTCGCCGGTACATATCCTTCATAGTCTGCAATGCAAACCATATCCATATGTGCCTGTAAAATCACACACGGTTTTTTCTCAAATCCTTGCCTGGCAGGGCAGGTTATGATTAAATTTCCAGTAATATCACTTTTTACCTTATAGTTTCTGCTTTCTGCCCATTCTCGCAAATATATTTGGATTTGTTTCTCATGTCCGCTTGGTCTTGGAATTTTACATATTTTAAAAAAATATTCCAAAATTTTTTCCGTTCGCTGTTTCAATTTTTCGCTCCTCCTATTCCCGCAAAAGCGTTTTGTTCATTCTTGTGTTTCGGAACACGTTACAATCTGCAGCAAAATATCTGCGGACTTTTTCATCGCCTGAACCGATACGAATTCCCGGCAATTATGATAATTATGTCCTCCCAGAAAAATATTGACACATGCAAGTTTTTTGTCTGCCAGGGTCGAGCCATCAGTACCGCCGCGAATCGGCTTTATTATCGGTTTTACACCACAGTTCCGATAAGCCTTCAGGCAAGTTTCGATAAGCTCCGGGTGTTTCTCTATTTCCGCTTTGGGATTGCTGTATTCATGAATTCCTGTTAATTTTACCCGCCCTTTACCATACCGCTTTTCAATGGTTTCCGCTGCTTTTTGAAACAAAAGCTTTTTATTTTCCAATCCATCAATCTCGAAATCTCTCAGAATATATCCCATTTTTGCAGATTCAACTTGCGCATTCACCTCATACAGATGAATAAATCCTTCTCTTCCTTCCGTATTTTCAGGTCTCATATCTTGCGGCAGCAGCCGATCAAACTCAGCAGCTAAGGTACAGGCATTTATCATCTTTCCCTTTGCCTCTGCCGGATGAATATTATTTCCCTCCAGTTCAACATCGTAGGAAAACGCATAAAAGGTTTCATAATTGAATTCGCCGATGCCATCACCATCAACGGTAATTCCGTAATCAGCACCAAATTTTTTGACATCAAAAACAGATGCTCCGCCGATTGAAACTTCTTCATCCGGTGTAAATGCAATTCGGATTTTTCCATGTTTCAGTTCCGGATGCGTCACTAAGCTATGCACGACATCCATAATAATTGCGATTCCGGCTTTGTCATCACATCCGAGCAAGGTACGCCCGTCCGATGTAACAATATCATCGCCTAAGTATTGCTCCAGTTCCGGATAGCATTGAGGGTCAATTACCACATTATCTTCCAGTTCAAGAATTTGTCCAGCATATTTTGTATGAATTCTTGGCTGTACATTTTTCCCAATGCAGTCGGGTGCTGTATCCAAATGTGCCAGCAAGCCGATTGTTTTTTTGTTTTCGTATCCCTTTGTAGCCGGAACTGTCGCAAACACAAAACAATTTTCTGTCACTTCAGCATCCTCCACTCCCATTTCACACAGTTCGGTTTTCAATAGATCTGCGAGATCTCTTTCTCCTGCAAAACTTGGAATTGTTTTGCTCTCGTCGTTTGATGTAGTATCGATAGCTACATATTTTAGAAAACGTTTCAAGATATCATCCATTTCTTTGTTCTTCTCCTTTGCATCATATTAAAATTTTATTGCCAGCATAGCTAACAGCATCGCGATACACAGCGGAATATATATTTTAAAGACAAATCCTGCTGCCTGCTTCAAATACTTAAAAAAAGGCACCCCCGCCAATACACACATCGCATAGTTGACACCTTCCCAAGGCACAATCCATCCAAAAGTTCCACTGCCTAACGCAAAGGCAGAAACTGCAGTCTGCCTTGATATGCCTAACAAATCTGCGAGCGGCGCCATGATCGGCATAAGGATTGCCGCAAGACCGGAGGAGCTTTGAACAAAAAGCATTGCAAGTGAAGAAACCGCATACATCGCAGACACAGAAACAGCTTTTGGCATATTCGTCATCCCGCTTGACAGGAAATACAAAATAGTATCTAAAGTATTACTTTTTTCCAATATCATCGAAAGCACTCTCGATGCGCTGATTAAAAGCACCGCCGGAATTACGGTTGTCATTCCTTCAATGTTTTTTTCAATCATATCTGTAACACGCAGACCGCCTGCAAGCGGAATTCCTATGCCCATAATCAGAAAAACAGATCCGATTTCATAAAACCACCACCCTTTTGCGATAACTCCGTAGACCATAATTCCCATGCCTGCCGCAAGCAAGATAAGAACTATACAATTTCGTACAGAAAGCTTTCCAAAATTATCGTTCTGCGTTTCTGTTTGCCGTTTCAGAACTTCCTGCTCATAGCAGGGTGAGCAAGTCGGATCTTTTTTTACGCGGAAAGCGTAACGTAAAATATAAGCACTGACCGCTGTCATCATAATCAACCAGCATATGATTCTGACACCAATACCGCTTAACATCGGTACTTGTGCCAAAGCCTGCCCGATACCTACACAAAATGGATTCATAAACGCTGCTGATGCACCGACTGCAACTGAAAAGTGAACGGTCATCAGCCCCACCATCGAATCATAGCCCATACTTAGAAACATCGGAACAAGAACAAGAATAAACGGAATTGCATCCTCATACATTCCATAGGTAGCTCCTCCTAAGCCAAACGCAAAAACGCAAATTGGAATCGCCATATACGTGTGCTTACCAAATTTTTTTGCAATTGCCTGAATTCCATTGTCAACAGCTCCGGTTGCGATGATTGCACAAAAAGCGCCCGCACATAAAAGAATAGAGAAGCTTACATCTGCCGCAGAAACGGCACCTTCCATAAAATAAGTCCATATCTCACGAATACCTTGTGGAACAGATGCAGTATACTGGAATGTTCCAGGTACAATTAACTCTCGAATTTCCCCGCCTAATTCCTCAACGATTACCTCTCTGCGTTCAAACTCACCGCCCGGAATAAGGTAGGTAGCGAAAGATATCAGCAGAATGATAAGAAAAACGATGGATAACGGATGCAGATTCCCGATTCGCTCCCACATACTCTTTTTTTCATTCGCAGCTGCCTGCACTTTTTCTGCAGAATTTTCTTTTTTCATGAATTCTCCTGTCCGAAAAAAATATTTTTATTTTTATTTATATTCTAAATATTTTTTTATTTTTGTCAAGACAAAAAAGACAATATTTTCACAAATTTGTTTTTTTTCTTTTTTTATGCTATGATAGGTAGGGAAAATTCATAAATATCAGGAGTTCCACCATGAAAAGAAACGAAATTAAAGAACATATTCAAGAGCTATATCCCACCATGCCTTCAACGGTACAGCGAGTTGCAAAATATGTGTGTGCAAATTATGATCGCGCCTTTTTATTAGGTTCCTCTGAACTGGCTTCTGCTGTGGGTGTTAGTGATACAACGGTCATTCGTTTTGCAAAAATACTTGGCTTCAAAGGTTATTTGGAATATAAAAATGCACTGAAGGCAGAATATGCTTCAGTGCAAAAGGTTTACTCTTATTTAGGGCGTTTAGATCTCTCCGAAAGCGGTACTCTCATTCCCGCTTACTTAAAGTCCATCCCTGCAATTTTGGAAAATTTTTCAGCTGCGTTTGATTTTTCAGTTCTGGATAAAATCTGCGACACGATTATGGAATGTAAGACCTTATACCTTTTAGGATTGGGCTCCGATGCAGTTGTCGCTGTTTTTCTAAAAAACTATCTGCCTTTGATGGGAATACACTGCGTCTGTGTGACAAGTGAAGGATTGTCCCTAAGAGAAAAAATGTTCCTGCTTGATAAAAACGATGTTGTTTTACTTTCTGCATCGCCGACACTCCTTGATGATGAACGATGGGCTTCAGAATATACAAAGAAAAAGTCTGCGTCTCTGATTGTTCTCACCGATTCGGAAATTACAGCACAGGAACTTTGTGCAGACTATTCTGTATGCTTTCAGGAAAGTTCAGACACCTTTTTTAATTCCTATATTTTATCAATGGCCTTTTGTAATAGCTTGCTCCTTCGCCTATATGAACGGAATAAAGCTACAGTGGCTCGTACGATGCAAGAGTATCAGAACCTCTTTGAATAGAACCTCTCATTCAGTCACTGTAGCTTTTTTAAGACTTCGTGGTCATCTTACAAATTGACCGCTAAGCGTTTGTGTTTTCTTTTTCACGGTTCATGATCGCGATGGATGCCAGTACGCAGACGATTCCGAGCAGCTTGAACGGACCGACAGCTTCCTGAAAGAGCAGGATTCCGATCATGGCCGCCACAACCGTCTCGATAGAGGCGATCACCGGTACTTTGGAGGTTTCAAGTCCGCACCGCAGCCCCCGCAGGTAAAAGATATAGGAGCCGACCGTCGGGATCAAGCCATAGCCGAATGCCGTCAAAGTGAAGCGCAGGCTCAAGACATCCGCAAGGTTTTGCCACGGCTTGGCAATCAGCGCAATTGCCGCAGTGCCAAAGACAAAGCTGTAGAACAGCACCGTCAGCGGATGATAGTTCTCGGTGGCCGCTTTGCTGATGATGGTCATCAGGGCGTATAAAAAACCTGCTAAAACACCACTTACCACTCCGAGCACCGAAAAGGTGATCGCGGAAAAATCTCCATTGGTCACAGTCAGAATACAGCCCAGAATATTGATCAACAGCGCAATCTGTTTGACTTTACCTATGGTTTCCCGAAAAAATATTTTTGACATCACGCATACAAAAATAGGTGATGAGTACAACAGTACCGAAGCGGTCGCAACTCCTACATTTTGTATCGAAACATTATAGGAAATATTAAACATGGCTTGGGAGAAAATTCCCAGTGCCGCGCAGACCAGCAGACCTCGCCGCGGAATGCGGAACATACGGCTTCCGCCGCTTGCCAGCATAAATGGAATCAGCAGCAACGCCGCTGTCCCGATACGTAAAAATGCAATCGTTTGCGGTCCTGCGCCCTGCGCTTTCAGTAAATTCACAAACAAGCCGATGCTGCCCCAGAGAATCCCCGCGATCAGAATGTACAGATACCCTTGCTTTTTATGCTCCATTTTCCGTTCTTACTCCCTTGTTCTTTCATAAAATTCATTTTGAATTTCCGCTCTGAGGACTTTATCCCCTGCGATACGTGCCGCACTCATAACAAATGCTTCGATGGTCTGATCCATCTTCCGATAAGCTGCCTCTGCATTCACAAGCTTCAGTGCACTTTCATCGTGAAGCAGCAGCGTTTCTTCTCCGTCAAGTGCCAGCTCCACATACTGTGTCGGACAGACATGGCTGACATTTCCGATATCGGAGGAACCCGGCGCATCATATTGTTCGGGCGGGACAAAATCCGTGATCCCCACCTGCTCAAATTCTTTTCTGCATACTTTGGTAAGAGCAGGAATGCAGCATAAATCGTCAAACGGATTTTCGTAATCCTGATAAACAAGCTGCGTGCCGGCCATCTTTGCGGAGGCTTCGGCAATGTCGACGATCTTTTTTCGAAGTTCTCGCAGATATCGAACATCTCTTGCCCGGAAGGAGAATCGGCACACGGCTCGGTCCGGAATAATATTTGCCGCCTCGCCGCCCTCGGTGATAATTCCATGAATCCTTGCATCCTGTCTGACCTGCTGCCGCAGAGCATTGATGCCGTTAAACATCAGAATCACACTGTCCAGAGCATTGATCCCTTTTTCCGGATGCTGCGCTGCATGTGCGGCTTTTCCCTTGAACACAAATTCAACTGAATTCATAGCGAGAGTTGCCGGTTCTATCGCATTGGCACATTCCAAATGCGCCTGAAAGGCTGCGTTCACATCATCAAAGGCACCGCAGCGGCACAAATCATACTTTGCACCAAAGGTTTCCTCCGCCGGTGTTCCGATCAGTTTAACGCTGCATTTCAGCTCGTCCGCAAGCTTTGCGAGAACGATTGCGGCACCGGTCATGGACGCTGCGATCCAATTATGACCACAGGCATGTGCCGGTTCCCGTTTCGGGCCGTATCCCGGCAAAGCATCGTATTCCGCAAGGAATGCGACCGTAAAATCACCCTCTCCATACTCGGCCGTAAATGCGGTAGGGAGTATTTCGTAAGGAGCTGTGACGGTAAAGCCTTCCTGTTCCAAAATATGTTTCAGATACTGCGATGAAAGCACCTCTTCACCGCCTAATTCCGGATGTCTGAAAATATAATCGGAAATCTCTTGAAAAAGCCGGTGATTTTGTGCTATCTGTTTCTGAACCGTTTGCCGCAGTACTGTTTCTTGCATTTTGCACCCTCCGTAATCCTATCAATCTGCTTAAAACCTTTTTCATGATTCTACACCATTTCCGCGAAATTGTAAAATATAAATTTCATTTTTTCTCAAATAAAATTCATATTTTATTTGAGACGCACCAAACAGACGCCTTCTTTTAACGACTGATCAGTTCATCATATTTTTTCAATGCAAGCTCCGCTTTTGCAGGATCTGCAGCTCGTATCTTCATGAGAAGGATATCGCAAAGCATCATGGACAGCACATAGGAATGATAGAAGGTTTCGGTACTGTTCCGTGCAACAATATAGTTCTGTACATTTAATTCTTCTGCTGTCAGATCGGAGTCTGTAATCAGGAAAAGATCGGTCTGATGTTCTGCGGCATAATCGCAGACCCATCTTTCATCCTCCTGCACATTGGGGTAAACTGACATCAGGATATAATCTCCTTCGCAGATCTGCAAAAGGGACTCTTTCAGAGCCAGTCCCTGCCGGCAGACCTTGATCGTGCGTATTCCAAGCAGCGGCAGATAATTCGCCAGATGTTCTGCCACAACACAATCCGAACCGATTCCAATCAAAAATACAGTTCCTGCCTTTTGGATTTTTTCTGCAGCCTCATCCAATCGCTTCATGTCCAGATTTTCCGTAAAACACTTCAGATCCTTTACGATCGTATCATGATATGCCTGGATTGTTTCGTCATCTGCCTTTTCAGAAAAGACTTTTGCTGCTGCATAGGGACTTCGAAAAGCGCCCTTCTCTTCTTTCAGAGCATTTTTCAGCTGGCGGAAACCCGGAAACCCCATACTTTGCGCAAATCGGACCACCGCCGATTCGCTGACACCGGACAGCTGCGCGATCTCCTTTCCGGATAGTGTTAAGATCTGGGTATAATGATCGGCCAAAAATTTTGCGATTTTCTTTTCCTGCATCGAAAAAGAATCATATTGCTCTAGAATCCTGCTGCGAAAGGTTCCGTCTTTCTTCATCCTTCGTTTCCTTCCTTTCCTGCTCGTTACTGCCTGTATTTTAACATTCTCTGCTTTTCAATGCAATGGTAAATCCTTTTGGGATCTGAAGCCTTCTTTCCTGTCTTTGGCTCTGCGAGTGAGCCGGTATCCTGTCCCGGGAAATTTTAAAAAGTGATCCGCACACTGCAGCAAAACTTAAAGCTGCAAAAAATACCTTGCTGCATTTACAAAAAAACTGCAGCGCTACCACAGGGCAGGATTTTCCGTAGGAAGCACACCGTTTCTGACCTCGGATACCGCGGACGGTCAGCTGGATATGCAGGCGGTACTGTATGTGATCGAATGTCTGAAATCTATGGGTGCCTGACAAGAGCTGCATGCGCAGCACCTGTTTGCGCTGTGCAGAAGCGGAGAAAGGCGCGCACCGAAGTGCGCGCCTTTCTGCAAAACGATATCCGCAAAAAAGACTGTGCCCCCACGGTTATTTTCCGTTAAAGCCACAGCCCGTGTCTGCTGCTACTTTTCGATCGGGCAGAGGTAGCTGAACGCGAACTTGCCGTTGAGGTCAAGCAGCTGCTCGATTGCCTCCGCGCTCAAGCTGTTCTTACCGGAAGCTGCGCCGGCGGCCTGCCCCAAAAGCGAGGTCCAGTCAGAGGTGACCGGCGCCGTAAAACTCTCCACCGCGCAGTCTCCAAGCTCATAGGTCTTTTTCATATCCGCGGCAGCCTCTTCAAACGTTCCGATCTGGTCGATCAAACCATTGTCCAGCGCCTGCTTGGCGGTGTAGATCCTGCCGTCCGCGAGCTTCTTCACCTTGCTGATCTTCATATCGCGACCTTCCGCGACAATGCCGACAAACTGCTCGTAGGCCTCATCTACCATGCTCTGAAAGATTGCACGCTGCTCGCTTGTCATCGGCTCTACATTGCTACCCATCGCCTTATTCGCGCCGGAAGTGATCGTATTGGTCTTGATGCCCAGATTGTCCAAAAGCTCGCTGATATCATACATGGTCCCCAGCGTCACGCCGATGGAACCCGTCCAGCAGTTGCGATTGGCGATAATCTTGTCACAAGGCGCAGAGATGTAATAGCCGCCGGATGCTGCCATCGACTGCATCGAAGCATAAACCGGACGTTCCGTCTTTTCCTGATACTCCTTGATCTTAAAATATAGCTCATCGGAGGCGAAGACACTGCCGCCCGGCGTGTCTACATACAAAATCATGCCTTTGTTTTCATCGTCCGCGATCATCGCGTCGATGGCATTTAAAAGATATTGGTGGTTATAGGTGCCGCCCGCGTCCTCGCTGATCGTCCCCTCGATATAGATGGTCCCGATGTAATCATACCCGAAATCCGTACTCACGCTGTTATCAATCGTGCCGCTGAGCAGCGAGCCGTCCAGTCTGTCGGTCATCTTATCGATCGTCTTGGTGCAACTGGTCGCCAAAAATACCAGACACACGACGATCACACCGATGATGATCAGCGCCTTGCCCCAGCCCGGCAGCGCGCCCCAGCCTTTTTTCTTTGGCGGCTGCGGCGTTCCTTGCATTCTTTGTGTTCCCTGTGTCTGCCCCGTAAACAGCTGCTCCTTGTCATTGGTCAGCTTTCCATCCGCGTAGTACTGTACCTGCGGTTCGTCCTGCGGCTGATTTTGCGGCTGCGCCGCTTGCCTGTTTTCCTGTTCTCTGTTTTCAAATTGATCCAAAATCTTACCTCCTGTACGCTCAAGTTCGGCGTATGCCGCCGCATACGCCCGCCCTTACTTCCTATTATAGCCGCAAGCGTTCCGGCACGCAACGCATTTTTGCGCGAATCCTGCAGAATCCCGTCACCCGAGAAAATCTTAGCAGCCCGGCATCTGCAGTTTCCCGGCGGATTTTGAGTTATAAAGTCGTTCAGCATCCTGACAAGGCGCAGAGCGTAACAGTGAGTAAATGATATATATCATCGATTTTCTAATATTGTTGCGAATAAAGATTCAATGCTTTTTATGATGCTTTCATAGGAGATCTCCGCTGCATAGGAATATTTCTTTTTGTAACGTTCCCATAATTCTCGCAAATGTGCATCCTCCTTAATTTGATCAAGTACCGTTTTTCCGGTTCGTATCAAAATCTCCGTTCCTCGTTTCTTACAGGTTGCAGCAAAAGCGTCGCTCAATACCTTAGCATTTATGTCCTTGTCATAAAGGGACAAAAGGATCCTTATATCATAAAAATCTCTCATTCTGGTATTAAGCAGACCTCTTGCAAGAACTGTCTGCATCTTTTCTGCAAGAATGGTCTCCAAATTATATGACCATAAATCTATGGAACGATTCTCCAGCAAAAGTTTGTACTGATACTCCATTGCATGCGGTGTAATAACATCTCCGGTAGATATATCGATCTTCAGGGGTGTGCACAGGTTACCCATAACGGCATTCATTGTCAAACGAATTCCTGTATACTCCATTTCGTCCATAATGCTTGACGCTTCCTTAATTTCAAATGTCACTCCGTCTTCTATATCAATTTGACGGATTTCATCGATCATTCTTCTTGCCTCTTGTTCCGAAAGCGTATGATTTTTGATCGATGTGTCAATATCCATCGTAGAGCGAAGAGAAACGCCCACCATAGCAGTAATCAGCATCCCGCCCTTAATAACGAAATTATCTTTATATTTTGAAACTGAAATCCTCTCCAAAAATCTTTCCATCATGTAAACACGCATCAATATACGCGCGTCAGCATTCTTTTGTTTTGCTAAACTTCTGATTTTCCCTTTTACCTTTTCCGGCGTAAGCTGCATTTTACAATAACACCTCCATATACTGTCGAAGTATTTTTTGTACTCTAAATTGTTTCGCATATTCCATAAGACGGTTCAACTCCTTATCTTTTCTGGATATATAAGTCTTGAGAGCCGATGTAAAATCCTGCATTTCGATAGAGTTTCTGCTTCGCACAAGATCACAAACTGTTCGTTCTAAATCATATATAGGGATTTTGTTTCCACAATGGTCAATCACCATAATTTTCCCAACATCCAAAAGTTCTTTTTTTACTGTATAAACTTTACATTTTCCATTCATTGTTAATCGGTGCGTGTTATAGCCGCTATACACTGTTAACGTAGGGACAAGGGGTTCTCTGTCTGTCAGACCATGATAATAAAATGCCTCATCATGAGAAAACACAGCATTTGGGCATCTTTGGTGAAGAATAAAGAGTTCGTCAATCCAGGTATCCTTTTTTGCATATACGCCATGGCTGACATTTTCTAATTCGTTTTCATAAAGATACCTATAAAACTTAAATTTTGAAATTCCGTTTTCTCTGGCTGTTTTTAATGTGAGATAATCGCAGTCTTCAAGTTTTTCAAATTCTTTATTCATAGCTTCACCGTCCTTTCGTGCTTATATTATATTTTACATAAGCACGAAATTCAAGTACTTTGTGAATAAAAAAAGATTACAAGCGTTCCGGCACGCAACGCATTTTTGCGCGAATCCTGCAAAATCCCGTCACCCGAGAAAATCTTAGCAGCCCGGCATCAGCAGCCTTGCTTGAGAAAAATCCTCCGGTCCGGCGCTGGCAGCCTTGCTTGAGAAAACTGCTCCACCTTGGCGTTTCTATTCCCAGTCAATGGCAAGGCTTTCCGGGTCACGCGACTTAACGGAAATCGGATATTCCTCGGTCCGGGCCGTTTTCAAAGCATTGTTCAGCATTTTGGCCAGCCGCAGGGCGTCCGCATCGGAGAGCACCAGCCCCTCCTCGGTATATCCACCCGGCTCAAACCCCGGCCGGATATATTCCCATACGATCGGCTCCGCGGCATTTACGCCTTGCGACAGATCCGCCGCATAGACCAGATCCGCGTCAAAATCAGTAAAATAGTCTCCGCTTTCCTCTCCCTGCTTCAGCTTAATGCCATACAATGCCTCCACCTCTTTCGGGTCATCCGGTTTATCCCCAACCCGCCAACGGTCAATCGCCACACGTACCCTGCCGTCTCCGCAGTCCGGCTCAAACTTCACATCCGCATCCGTACCGAGCTGGGGAAAATTTTTCGGGCATGTCATATGATAAATGCCCTGCTCCGCTTCCGGCTGCTTCCCCCAAAGACCAAGGAAGCCAAGCGGTGTATCGCTGTTCATTTCCTCTTCGCTGACAATCTGTGGGTCAAAATAAGGGCTGTATCTCCCATCCTCATGTTTCTGAATGCGTACGATCGCGATCTGCGGCTTATCCTGCACGCTTGTCCGCACATAGACCTCTCGGTGAAAGAAATCCATATCCTCCGGCAGTTCGTAATCAGCGATGATCTCATAGGGCTGCAGCATGCCGAGTTGTTTGTTCAATGCTCGATCCAGTGCCGCGTCCGAAGTACGCACATACTCGCTTTGCGGCCGCAAAGCCAGCACACAGACCGCCAGCAGAATCAGGATCAGATTGCGCAGGATCTTTTGTCTGCGCGTCAGCGGCGGCAGCTTGCACGTCCGACTGCTTTGCGTCTCCCTCTGTTTCATCGAAATACCCCTTCTCCTTTAACTGCTCAACGCCCTCCGAAAAATCGAGCACGCCCTCCGCATGCTGCCCGAACTGGTCGAACCGCAGATAAATCTGCGGGTGGTCAGGATCCAACGGAAGTCGTATGGTGCCCTGCCGCAAAAACTTTTGTCCCGGTGCGGAGATACTAGAGTACAGGATCTCCCTCTGCGTACTGCCGTACAGCTTCCCATCCGCGTTTAAGAAGCTTTCCAACGGCGCATAACTCATGAACGCCTCGCCGTCTTTTCCGGACTGCGTGTACACAATTTCCAAAAAACTCCATTCTTTGTTTCCATTCGTCTCAACGCCGTAAATATCGGTAAATTTGACCTGAAAGCCCACAAACGACACCGTCTCACCGCATTTAACATGAAACAAGATCTGATTGTTTCCCTCACTGTATTGCCTCTCAATGCCTGTTCTGGTATCGCGGTAATACCCCGCACGCAAATTTTTATAAACATCCAGCGCACCGATGCCGTATACAAACAGAGCCGCCACCATCAATATACTTGTCAGGACCCACAAGCGGCCGATCCACGGATCATGCGCCTTGTTCAATTCCTTGCCGAGTGTCTTGGCATCGCCCATACGCCGCACCGCCTCCGCTTCTGCCTCCGAGGTCGTCAGCCCGTCGCGCGCCGCAAGATACTCTCCCTCATCTTCCAGATGTGCCGTAAGCTCCGCTCGAATCTCGTCGTGATCCAAGCTGAAACGCACCTCGCGCAGGACAGCGTCCAAAAAAATTTCCCTTGTCATCATTTTCCCCCTATGTTCCCCCGCCGCAGTGCCATACGCCTATACGCCCGCGAGCACATGCTGCACCGCCGCCTGAAACGTCTCCCACTGTTCCCGTTCCTGTGCAAGCTGCGCCTGGCCGAGCCCGGTCAGCGCATAATACTTGCGTTCACGCCCGACCTCGGTCCGTTCTTTGTACGAACGCACCCAGCCCTTACTCTCCAGCTTGTGCAGAATCGGATACAGCGTGCCCTCACTGTAGAGGAACGTCTTGTCCGAACGCTCCTCCAACGTGCGGATCATCTCGTAGCCGTAGCAGTCCTTCTCCGCCAGCAGACTCAGCACCAGAAGCGTCGAGCTGCCGCCCATCAGTCCTTTATCGATTTTCATAAGCCCCTCCTGTGTTTACAAGGCCTGCGCCGTCACCCATGCATCCCGGTCCGCATACCTCGAAGTTCTATGCTTTCTGTTCTCTTTATTATACATAGAAGTTCTATGTATGTCAACTTTTTTCAGCAAAAAAATAAAAGAAGTTGCATTTTAACAGTTTTGTGGGTATAATAAATGTAGAGATGCGGCGTGCCGCATTTGGTGGGCTAACACCTTAATCCGAATCCTTGTCGGACATATGTGCCGATAGTTGGCAGACAACGAAAAAATCTGAAATGCTTGCCGAACGAATGTGTCGGTGGTTGGCGGACAACGAAAAAATTAGCCTTAAAAGAGAGTTAATAAACGCCTCGGCTTTGTTTCTCTCTTTTTTATTACAGAAATAATAATGGATATTATATTCCTAACACTTGTTTGCTTGAGGACATCAGAACACTTGGCATGCCGCCAAATCAAATCCTTGCAATGTTATCAAAACCCGCGTCAAAAGAAACTTCTTTGTATTCTACGGTTGAATATCACGCAAAAGGTATATCGAATAACACGATCCGTAATTTGAAAGCAATTCGTAATCTCATCAACCTCTCATAATCATTCTGCATCTAGATGTCAGATTCTAAAGATTGGTATCCTACTGTTCCTATAAGTACTTCCGGTATTCGTCGCGAATCCCTGCCGCGCACTCTTGCATTCTGAAGTTTTCCTGCGTATTTCGTAAAGTAATCCGTTGACAATGTACCATGACATATGATACACTTAACACACAAAGGACGGTGTGCCGCGTACCGCCTCGCGCAGGACGCGGCGCATCCGCCAAAAAATCTTGACAGAAAGGGGAATCAGCATAGATGTTACAGCTAGACTTAAAAAGCCGCAAGTCCATCTACGAGCAGGTCATGGATCAGCTCAAGGAACAGATCATGACCGGGCAGATGGCAACAGGGGAAAAACTGCCGTCGGTGCGTGAGCTTTCCAAGTCCATCACCGTCAATCCGAATACGGTGCAGAAGGCTTACCGCGAGCTCGAACGGCAAGGCTACGTCTACACCACCAGCGGTGTCGGCACCTTCGTCGCGGATCGCAGTGAGATTCACGCGGATCTGCCGGCGCTGCAAAAGGCACAGGAAAACCTCGACGATGCCTTTCGCCAACTCCTGTTTTTGGGAATCGGCTACGAAAAAGCAAAGAATCTGACCATGCAAATTATCGAAAGGAGGCGACCGGACCATGATAAAAATTGAACATGTGACCAAATATTTTGAGGACTATCCGGTCTTAAACGATCTGAGCTTAACGGTTCCGACGGGTTCCATCTACGGACTCATGGGACTCAACGGCGCGGGCAAAACGACCCTGCTGCGGCATCTTTCCGGTTTTCTCAGACAGAACAGCGGCAGCATCACCATAGACGGACAGGATATCACTGACAACGAGGCATTAAAACGGCAGGTGCTGTTTATTCCGGACGAACTGTTCTTCTTCCGCGGCTACAGCATGACCGAAATGAGCAGATATTACCGCAAACTCTATCCGCGCTGGAACGAAGCCCGTTTTGAGGAAATGACGCGTGACTTCGGTCTCGACCCGAAAGCCAATATCGGCAAATTCTCCAAGGGTATGAAAAAACAGGCGGCATTCTGTCTGGCGATGGCAGCCATGCCGGATTATCTGCTGCTCGACGAGCCTGTGGACGGTCTGGACCCCATCGTGCGCCACAAACTGCGCCGCTATCTGATGGACGACGTCGCCGACCGCGAAATGACCGTACTGGTATCCTCGCACAATGCCAAGGAAATGGAGGATATCTGCAATTACATCGGTATTCTGGCAAAAGGCAAGATGGTCTTTGAGGGTGACCTTTTGGAACTCCTGCCGACCTCTCTTGAAGAGCTTTTTATCGAAAAATTAGGAGGTGAGCCTCGTGAACAATAAGAACCTATCGACGAATCCGCAGGCAGTCGGCTCGGCAGCGGGCATCGCAGGCGGCAAGCGCGGCGGCACATCGATTTTCGCGTGTTCTCTGCCGCTGCTTTTGGAAAACTTCAAATTGTACTGGTACATTCCGCTCTTGTCCTTTGTAGCGTACTTTTTCGGCGGGATCTTCCCGATCATCACCCACCGCGAAAATATCGACGATTACAGCGGCTTCCTCACGAACAGCTTCGCGAACTACAACGTGGCCTATCTTCCGCTTCTGGTATTCGTGCCGCTGATCGCGTCGGTCACCGTCATGAACTTTTACCATAGGCAGGATCGCGCGATTGCCCTGCACAGCCAGCCGCTGTCCAAATCCCGCATTTTTAACAGTCAGATTCTATCCGGCTGGCTGATGTGCGCGCTGCCGCTGCTGCTGACCGCGCTGCTCTATCTCTGCTTTATGACGGAGTGCAACGTGTATACGGTCACCGAATATGATAACTTTTACAGTGGCAGCCCGGCTGCGCAGAGTGTCAATATCTACACCGCGGCGAACATCGCGCGCTGGCTCGGCAGCACGACTGCAATGATGACCTTCTTCTACGGGCTCTATACGCTGGCGGGCGCGCTGGTCGGTACCGGCATCATGCAGGTGCTGCTGTCCGGCGTATTCTTCGGCGCCTGCCCGATGCTCCTCTTCATCGCCCAAGGCTATTGTCAGGAGTTTCTGCGCGGCTACAGCGGTATGTCTCAGACCGCGGAAAATCTGATGCTCGGCGCGAATCCCGCTGTGCAGATTTTCTCGAAATTCGGCGAGATGCTTTCACTCAGACTCTGTCTGATCTATCTGGCTGCCGGTGTGCTCGCGCTCGTGCTGGCTCGCCTTGCTTATGGGAAAGCCAAGCTGGAAAAGGTCGGAGATTCGATGATATTCCGGACGCTGGAGGAACTCATCACCTGGCTGATCAGCTTTGTCGGTGCCACCGCCTGCGGTATGATCTTTTATTTTCTGCTGTCGGAAACCCTGCCGACCCTGCTGCTCGGCGTTTTCGTTGGACTTTTGGCGACCTACTTCGTCGTCAAAATCATCATTGCCAAATCAGTCAAGGTCTTCTCGAAGCGCAATCTGATCTCGCTCGGCATCGCCGCGCTGATCTGCCTGCTCTTCCTCGCGGTGACAGTCTTTGACCTCACCGGCTACCATAAGCGGATTCCGGCGGAAAACCGGATTACAGGTGTTTACGCTATGGAGCTATCTCCGAACAGCAGCGGTGCCTATTACGGGCTGCCTGCCGCGCTGCGCACCGAAAATCAGCTGATCACAGATCCTGTGGTCATCGAAAAGGTGCGCAAGCTGCACAAGCTTTGCGTCGAACTTTCCAAAAATGAAATGCAGCTTTCCGCTTTGCGGCGGAGCGGCATCCTAAAACCGGAAGCGTTTCCGGACGGGAAGATTCCGGAGATTTACAAGAACTCAACAGACAGTGCCGGAAACCTGATCGCGGATTCCATGAGCTCCATCACCTGCCGTTTCCACTATCAGCTCCAAAACGGCAAGAGCTTCAAGCGTTCTTTCACTTGCTTTCTAACCGATGAAGCCGCGGAGCTGATCACCGAGCTGCAGGCTATGCCTGTGTACCAGGACACGCTTACCATCGGAGATAAACTCAAAACGTTGGATATTCTCTCCATCAGCGCCGACGTGCAACGATACTATATCGAGGACGATACGGTCGATACGGAGGATCCGACTGTCGGAAAGGAATATGACGCCGATGCACCCGAAGCTACGTACTCGGACAGTGACTACGACAACTTCCTGCTCTCAAATAAGGACGCGGAAAAGGTCTATGGCTTAATCGAGGCGATGGATCAGGATATTCGCGAGCAGAATTTCTATCAGGATTCTCTCACCTATCGACTGCGCGGCGATCGGTACATCCTTGGCAATGTCAATGTCAGCTTCACGACGCAGACCTCTTTGGACAGGGAAAGCTTCAATCAAAACCCCGGCAGCTGGGACAGCCCGATGCCACTGGCAGCAAGCCGCACAAGCGTGACAAATCTGCCTGCGGGCAATCACTACAGCTTTGGCTTCGATATCTCAAAATCCGACAAGCACACACTTGCTTATCTTGCGGATTTGGGGTATAGTATAGGGTATGGAAATTAAACATGCTTACGAAACTATCGTCATCGGCGGCGGCGCGGCAGGGCTCTTCTTCGGAGCCGCCGCACCGGCCGGGCGGGACATTCTGATTTTAGAAAAAACCAAACAAACGGGAACCAAGCTTCTTATGAGCGGCAGCGGGCAGTGCAATCTGACCCACTGCGGCTCCATTAAGGAGTTTTTGTTATGCTACGGCAAGAACGGAAACAAAATCCGCACCTGCCTGTATCGGCACAGCAACCTCGCGCTCTGCCGTTTCATGGAGGGGCTCGGTGTTTCCCTCATCGAACGCGAGGACGGCAAGATCTTCCCGCGCTCGATGGACGCCCGCGAGGTGCGCGGCGCCCTCCTCCATGCCTGTGCACAAAACGGCGTGACCATCCGCACGCAGGCAGAGGTCACTGCCATCTGCGCCCTGCAGCAAAGGAATGCCGACAACTGTGGCAGCAAACAAACGAACCGTTTCCGCAGCCAAGCGTCGGACGCGACAGCGTCCGACGCGCGCGATGACGCGGCGGACACATCGTTTACACCAGCCGCCGCGTCCGGTACGCAGAGTAAAGACGATGCCGCGGATATAAACATGCAGCCTGCTTGCACCGACAAGGATGTGCCAAAAGGCATCTGCAAAGCGATTGCTGTGCAGCAGATTGCCGCAGCTTCTCCAAACGCTGATGTGCGCAGCGCTGCACCGCCGCCCGCGCCCCGGTGCGCAAATGCGGCAGCGTTCAATGTGCGCGATGCCGCGCCCGACGCACAAGCCGACGGCGATCCTGCGCCCTGCGAAAAAGCGCAGTTCGACTGCGCACCGGACCTTGGCGCGGGTTTTGCCCTCACGCTGGCAGACGGCACGTGCCTTGCCTGCCGTAATCTGGTCATCGCTGCAGGCGGCGCTTCTTACCCGACGACCGGCTCGGACGGCACGCTTTTAGACATCCTCGCGCTCGCGCCCCCGGCGGGGCTCGGCATTCCCATCGTGGCGCCTCGCCCCGCCCTGACCCCGGTCTTTATCGAAAACTATCCGTTCGCAGATTTGGCGGGCATCAGCCTGCGCGATATAGAGCTCAAAATTTTTTCAAAACCGCAGGAGAACCTATGCGGCGAACAAACGCGAAGCATGACAGAGGAAGCCGCGCCGATGTTCTCCAAAAAGAACAAAAAACAAACAAAACCCCAGAGTGCAGTCGGCGACTTGCTTCTGACGCATAAGAACCTCTCAGGACCGGTGATTCTGAACCATGCGCGCGAAATTTCCGCGGGAACAAGGCTTGCAATCAACTTTGTTTTCCCCTATACTGTAGATACTGTGATTTCTCGTCTAAAAGCGGATTTTTCCGGCTGTCGAAGCATGATTTCCGCTTATATCGGGGAACAATATCATTTGCCAAAACGATTCGTAGCAAAAATCTTACACTTGATTTCCTTGACAGATAAACCGCTCGCCGCAATCAGCGGCAGCCAGATGCGCGCGCTCAGCGAGGCTTTGGCTGCGTGGCCATGCACCGTCAGCGGTACCGGCGGCTTTCGCGAAGCGATGGCGACCGCAGGCGGCGTTTCCTTAGACGCGGTCAATCTGTCATCGATGGAATGCAGAGACCATCCGGGTCTTTTCTTCGCAGGGGAAATGCTCGACATTGACGGAGATACCGGAGGATACAATCTGCAGTTCGCCTATGCCTCGGCGATGGCGGCACTCACGAAGATTTACCGTTCGTAGGCAAAACATACCAAAAAACACAAGAGAGAGGAAAAAAAATGAAAAAAAAGGCTTTGAGATTACTTTCCACCGTTTTGACAGCCGCGCTTCTGGTGACGGCTGTTCCTGCGATTCCCGCTTCCGCGGCGCTCTCGGAGGTCAACAGTCCGGCAGGCGTTTCATCCTTCCAGTCAAGCGATCACTTTGACGCTGAACTGCTGCGCGCCTGGGTCGTCAACGACGGTGAGGACTTAAAGATCGACTATCAAACACCGCTGATGACCAGCCAGTTCAATCTTTCCCTGTATCGGGTCGGTGCGAACAAGGGCAACCTGTATCTCAATATTCTGTTGGAGCCGGAGCTGAGCATCTCTTCGGACAATATGACACAATACGGGTTTCTCTATTATCTGAACATCGAACGCTACAACATTCCGAACGGGTATTACAACCTCTACATCCGCAGATACGCAAGTCCTGAGGACGCAGAAGCACGCAGCTACGGCAGCGCAGGAGTTTTGTACAAAAATATGGAAATCAAGGTGACAAATGGCAAGGTCAAGATTCTGCGCTACAAGGACGTCATCGACTACAATCGCTCCATTCAAAAAATCGGGGAGGCCTACAGTCTTGACAAATACCTGGACAACAGTCTGGAGGACATCCGCTTCGTCCTGCGCAATCCCGCAACCAATGTGTACGACACGATCACAGAGTACAAGTCTGCCTATTTCAAGACAATTTCCGACCGCATTACGGCAGGGGCGGCAAGCGATTATGAAAAGCTCCGCAGAATTTACGAATATACCGCGTCGAACTTTTACTACGACTCCGTTGCGTTTTCCACGCACTCCTATCAGTACGCCAACCCGTACGACAATCTCTACAATTTTGAAAACGGTCTGAGCAGTGCAAACAGCGTTTCCGGCAAGGTTCACACGACCTGTCAGGGATTCTCGGCGATCTATCTGGCACTGGCACGCGCGCAGGGCATCCCGACGCGTTTCGTCTACGGACACCGTCTTGCGGTGCCTTCCAACGACTGGCTGACCGAAAACAATATTGACGTACGCGATCACTGGTGGGCAGAATCCTTTGTCAACGGACGCTGGATCTTTGTCGATCCGACCGTCGGCACGACCAACAAATACAACAAGACCACCGGCGCCTGGACCTACCATGGTCTGACGAACTACACCTATTTTGACGCTTCCGAGGATCAAGTTGCAACGAGCCATGTTTACATGAATATTTATCCGGATTATCGTTACGGCAAGTATCTGGACAACGCTTACGAGGTCCAGACGCTGACTGCTTTCCTCGATCAGATGAACGCAGCAAGCAGCAAGACCAACGGCGCACTGCTCAACCCTGCCTATAACGCCTTTGACAAGGAAACCTGGGGCGACGGCACGAAATCGCACTTTATGACGGACGGCCGCGGCAATACCGCACAGATTCAGTGGAGCAGCAAAGGCTTTGAGGGCGAAATGAACCTTTCCAGTTTCACGAAGATGACCCTGCTGTCCGCGCATCACAACAAGCTGACGAAGGTCAATCTGTCCGGCAATTCCCTGCTCAAGAATGTCTACCTCAACGACAATGCGCTGGAAAGCCTCAATCTGGCTGACAACCCACGTCTTTCCTATGTCAGAGTGCAGAACAATCCGATGAAGGATCTGACGATGTATGTGAACGGCAGCAACCGCACCTTCTCCGCAGAGGGCAGCGGTACCTTCCATTTCACCTACGATAAGCGCTACAAAAACACCAGCTTCTCCCTGTATTCCAAACCGGATATCGGCTACAAGCTGCAGGGTGTTTACAGCACCGGTACCGGTAGCCGTCTGTCAACGAAAACAACCTGGCACTTCACGCCGAAGGCTGTCGGTTACGATATTCGTTTCGCGCTTGATCCGGACAGCTTCCAATATGAGCTGGCCGAGGGCGACAGTTCCCACACCAAACTGCCTTATGTACAGGCGGCAGCCAAGCGCCTCGCTGCGCTCGGCTATTACGCGCCGACCGGCTACACCTACGTTTCCGGCTACGATTACGGCTACACGCCGCTGACCGCCGGAGAAGAGACCACATTCACCGCAGCGCTGAAAGAAGCGGTCATCAAGTTCCAGGTCATGAATGATCTTCCTAACGACGGCATCATCGATGCAGAGACCTGGTCCGTCCTGTTCAGCGAAGCAGCCGCGTCCATGGCTGCCAGCGATGCCGAATACCAGCAGATTCTTGCTGATTACGAAGTGCGTATACAGCAGCTGCGCGCAGCCCGCGAGGAGCTTGCCGCGGTCAGCATCCAGGCGACCTCCAAGGCTGTCAAGGGCGCGATGAAGCTCTCTTGGACAACGACCGCGCAGGCCGCTGACGGCAGTGTGACCGCCTATCAGCCTGACGGCTACGAGCTTTGGAAGTCCACCTCCAAGACCAACGGCTACACCCTGCTCAAGAACTGCAGCGGCAAGGCATTCAAGAACACCTCCAATATCCAAAAAGGCAAACGCTACTACTACAAAGTACGCGCCTATAAGATCGTCGGAGAAAAGAAGCTCTACTCCGCTTGGTCAAATGTGACCTACAAGATCGCAAAATAGCGGCAAAAGCAAATAAAAAAAGGCTGACAGCCCGTTGATACACCATCAACGGCTCTCAGCCTTTTTATTATGCATGGAAATATAGCTGTGCGATATTTTCGGAACCACGACAAAAGCACCTCGCGAAGCGGTGCTCATCTGTGAGCGCTAGATGTGCGCAACGAAAACTGCGTTTCCTATGCGTACTTTTACCCAATCTTCCAAATCTTCCTGTCCCTGCCTCTCTCCTGCAGGAAGAAAAAGCGCGATTGCACCGCGCTTTCCCGCCTTTCTTTTTGTCGACGCGCACGCAGCTGATTCCGATGCCGCCGCCCGCTTGCTGCACCGCAGCTTATTCTGCTGCTGCCGCCCGCTTGCTGCACCGCAGCTTATTCTGCTGCTGCCGCCCGGCGCAGCAGCATTTCCTCCTCCTCGGTCATCTGCATGGCAAGGCAAACACGCTCTATGGTCGCAAGGTCCGGGATAAAATCCGGCTCCGTACAGAGCTTCGTGAAGTCGTTCTTGCTCATGCCGATTTGGGAGAACGTGATACTGCCCTCCTCGATCTTCCGGTCGTAGAGCCGAAAAAAGAGTGCCTTAAAGGTGAGATTTTCCATGTGTATTCCTCGTCTTTCTGTGATATAAAAGCTGCAGACCGGTGCAGAATAAGATCGTCAGCCCGATGATCAAAAGCCCGCAGTGCATAAAGAAGGTATCCGGTAATATGGTGATGATCGGATCTGTCTGCGGGTTAAACAGCCAGTCATCGTTGTCGAAAAAGATCTTATGCATCAAAGTAAAGGCTTTCTCCCAGTCGATGATGACTGCCAGCAGCACGATACCGCCGATGCCTGCCGCAAGCCATACTGCCCAAAGCATCCATCGGTACCGCAGCCTCAGCGTGTGAGCGGCATGAAAAGCAGCGGCTTCTCGCATTTTCCCGGTGCGTACCGCGTCCCGCAAAAGATAGATTCCAAAGACAGCAAGCCCAAGCACCGCAACCCACTGCATAGCAAGGAAAATATCTTTGACCTCTTCAAAATGCTTTCTGCCGCTTTCGGACATCGGCATCGTCGGGAACATCAGCTTAGCGCTGCCGCCCGGCACATTGTAGTCGATCAAGGCATCATAATTCAGCCTGCAAAGCTCTGCGGACACACCGGAGCTTTGCGGAATGTCCAAATAGTCAATATCAAAATAATACAGCGGTCGAAACCATACGGTCAAGCTGACCGCTAGGCAAATCATCACCACAGTCCCTGCCAGCCCCAAAAGCATATTTTTGATTATCTCTCCGCGTGTTGTCATCGTCCTCTCCTGTCCTATCTGATTTTGATTTTGCGCCCCGCACCGATCTTCCCCTTGTGTCCTGCCCACAAAAAGTGCTATACTATGAAAAAACAGGGAGGGAATGAGCTCATAACATGATTATATCATACAATTATCATACACACACGAGTTTTTGTGACGGAAACAATACTTTGGAGGAAATGACTTTGGCGGCGATCGCGGCAGGGCTCAAAGTGATCGGCTTCTCCGGGCATGGCTACACGGCTTACGATGATTGCTACTGCATGAGCCGGGCGAATACGGCAGCGTATTTCACGGAGATTGACCGCCTGCGCGAAGCGTACCGGGGCAAAATCACCATTCTGCGCGGAATTGAACAGGATTTTGGTTCCGATGAACCGACAGATGCTTATGATTATGTCATCGGCTCGGTGCATGCGACTTTCGCACCCGCTGCAGACGGCTCCGGTGATAACTTCCACGGCTTTGACCGCAGCCGCTTCTATTATATCGACTGGACCGTCGATCGCATTCTGGAAGCGATCCGCGATGACTTCGCGGGCGATCCCTATGCGTTCATCGAACACTATTACGAAACCGTCGGTATGCTGCCGGAGGTCACCGGCTGCCACATCATCGGTCACTTCGATCTAATCACGAAATTCAACGAAAAAGAGCCATGGTTTGACGAAAACCATCCAAGATACCGTACTGCAGTCTGCCGCGCACTTGACCAGATCTTCGCGTCATGGCCACAAAGCCGCGGCGCCTGCCGCGCCGGGTCCGCGCCGATCTTTGAGATCAATACCGGTGCAATCTCGCGCGGCTGGCGCACGACCCCCTATCCTGCGCCTTGGATTTTGCAGGAGATCCGCGCCCGCGGCGGTCAGATCATGATCAACAGCGACAGCCATGCGGCGGATACCATCACCTGCGCCTTTGCAGACGCGGTCAAGCTCGCGCAGGACTGCGGCTTCCACCAGGTCAACATCATCACAGAGAGCGGCTTCGCAGATCACAGCCTGGAGCCTTGCCAATCAGGACGATAGACCAAGTGCAGCGCGTGCGATGCTGCCTGCAAATCCGCGCTCTTTTTATTTTGTGTTTTTACCTAATTTTTTCCCAAAAAACATGTTGACACACCACTGCTCTTTATGTATAATGGGATAAACCGATGAGGGAGAGCAAGTACTTTCTATACAGGACATCACAGAGAGCTGCAGGCGGTGGGATCGCAGTATGTACCATGGACAGGAATGGACTCCTGAGGGCAAGCTGAAACGCATACAACCACATGACGGAGAACATGCGAAAGTAGGTAAGACGGAGTAACTCCTCCGTAAACAAAGAGCTGCGTATGATGGTACGCGATGAGTCGGGCGCGCTATGCGTCAAGCCGGGTGGCACCGCAGGTTGTATTTTCATCCTGTCCCAGCAGATTATGGGACAGGATTTTTTGTGTTTTCATCCCCTGCCCCATGCGCATTGAAAATATACAAAGAATATGGAGGAAAAAACAATGCCAGCAAAGAATGAACAAAAGATTCCTTATAAGATTTATCTCACCGAAGAAGAAATGCCAAAGGCATGGTACAACATGCGCAGTGACATGAAGGTGAAACCGGCACCGCTGCTCAATCCCGGCACAGGTGCGCCGATGACCGCTGAGGAGCTCTCCGGGGTATTTTGTGAAGAACTGGTGCAGCAGGAGCTGGACGAGGATACCGCTTATATTGAAATCCCGCAGGAAATTCAGGACTTTTACAAGATGTACCGCCCAGCCCCGCTGGTCCGCGCCTACTGTCTGGAAGAGAAACTTGGAACTCCTGCCAAAATCTACTATAAATTTGAAGGAAACAACACCAGCGGAAGCCATAAGCTGAACTCCGCGATTGCACAGGCATATTACGCAAAAAAGCAGGGGCTCAAGGGCGTGACCACCGAGACCGGTGCCGGACAATGGGGTACGGCATTATCCATGGCATGCAGCTATTTTGATCTGGATTGCAACGTATTTATGGTAAAAGTATCTTATGAGCAAAAGCCGTTCCGCCGTGAGGTCATGCGCACCTATGGTGCAAAGGTCACGCCATCTCCGTCCATGACGACAGAGGTCGGCAAAAAAATTCTTACAGAATTTCCGGGAACGACCGGAAGCCTCGGCTGTGCGATCTCGGAGGCTGTGGAAGTGGCAACAACCCATGAGGGCTACCGCTATGTACTCGGCAGCGTGCTGAATCAAGTACTGCTGCATCAGTCCATCATCGGCTTGGAAACAAAGGTCGCTTTGGACAAATACGGCATCAAGCCGGACATCATCATCGGCTGTGCCGGCGGCGGCTCCAACCTCGGCGGGCTCATTGCACCGTTTATGGGCGAAAAGCTCAGAGGTGAAGCGGATTACCGGATCATCGCGGTCGAACCGGCTTCCTGTCCGAGCTTCACCCGCGGACAGTTCAAATACGACTTCTGCGATACCGGCATGATCTGCCCACTGTCAAAGATGTACACGCTCGGCAGCGGTTTCATTCCATCTGCCAACCACGCAGGCGGTCTGCGTTTCCACGGCATGAGCGCTACCCTGTCCCAGCTCTACCACGACGGATATATGGAAGCCAGAGCAGTCGAACAGACCGAAGTCTTTGCGGCAGCCGAACTCTTTGCCAGAATCGAAGGGATTTTGCCTGCACCGGAGAGCAGCCATGCGATCAAAGCCGCGATTGATGAGGCAATGAAGTGCAAGGAAAGCGGTGAGGAAAAGACCATCGTATTTGGTCTCACAGGTACCGGCTACTTCGATCTGGTCGCATACCAGAAGTACAACGATGGTGAAATGAGCGATATTATCCCGACCGATGAAGACCTCGCAAAGGGCTTTGCAGGTATCCCGGATATTCCGCAGAACAGAGAATAAAACATAGAAACGTATGGCAGGGCTGCTGCTGAGACCGCCCTGCCATACTGCACCATACTCTGATTGAATTCATAAAGTTTCCCCAAAAATATCACCAAACCCCTTGACGAAATGCGTCATCTGTGATAGAATACAAAAGATGGTTTTAGCAGACCACATATGTATGATAAACGTGTGCGGAAGTGGCTCAGGGGTAGAGCATCGCCTTGCCAAGGCGAGGGTCGCGAGTTCGAATCTCGTCTTCCGCTCC
>ERZ856578.1389-NODE-1389-length-45764-cov-5.248495_pt1 | contig 45764 bp, 42 predicted proteins | sample MGYA00514384_ERZ856578 | MGnify/ENA primary metagenome ERZ856578 (study PRJEB29103, sample SAMN06111958) | human gut metagenome | biome: human gut; feature: ankylosing spondylitis patient; material: healthy_person | host: Homo sapiens | place: China:Hangzhou...
GGCGACGGGCGCATGGAGATGATGGGCGGCGAGTTCTGCGGCAACGCCACCCGGGCCTTTGGCCTGCTGACGGCCAAGAAGATGGGCGCGCCCGCCCATGTGCGCATCGAGACCATCGGCTGCGACCACATCGTCACCGTGGACACCGACCTGGCCGCCGGGACCTCCCGGGCGGAGATGCCCCTGCCCCAGTGGCTGAAGAATGTGGAGTTCGCCGGGCACAAGGGCACCCTGGTCCACCTGGGCGGCATCGCCCACCTGGTGCTGGAGAACGTGGAGCCCAGCAAGGCCATCTTTGACCAGGCCGAGCCTCTGTTCCAGGACATCCCCGGCCTGGACGCCTATGGCGTCATCTTCCTGGACACCAACACCCTGCACATGACCCCCCTGGTGAAGGTGCCCGCCACCAACACCCTGGTGTGGGAGGGCAGCTGCGGGTCCGGCTCCCTGGCCTCCGCCCTGGCTCAGAGCCGGGACATGGCCGACGGCACCTTCAGCCGCAGCTACATCCAGCCCGCCGGTACCGTCACCGCCACCGCAGTGCGGGAGGGCGGCAAAGTGGTCAAGACCTACATCGGCGGCCCCGTCACCCTGGGCGAGCCCTTCGAGACCGAGGTCAAGGGCTGAAATCAACTCTCTTGCAGAAGACAGCAAAGCAGCACCCGTTTCGGCGGGTGCTGCTTTTGCGCGCTTATTGGGGGTGTTTCCAGTGTTTGAGCGTGGGCAGGGTGGCCTGTAAATAGGCCCGGACCTGATCCTCCGGCCAGGCGGGGCTGGCCATGTGTCCGGCACAGAAGTCGATGAGGGTGTTCAGGTCTGTGTAGGCAAACTCTCCGTCGGCATAGCACCACTGGCAGTAGTCCTGGTTGGGGGTCCCGTCCGGCTCGCGGCTGAGGATACTGTCCTCCAGGGGCATCCCGCAGCACTGGCAGATCAGCTTTTGAGGAGAGCCCAGCAGGGTGTTGATGGACACATTGAACAGCCGGGAGAGCAGCTTCAGCGTGTCCGGGCCGGGCACCGTCTCCCCGCTCTCCCACCGGGACACCGCCTGACGGGTGACAAACACCTGGTCGGCCAGGGCCTGCTGAGAAAATCCATGCTTCTGCCGCAGCGCGGCGATCACATCCTTCGGTTCCATGGTTATCCGCCTCCTTTTCCACAGAATAGCAGATATTGGGGAAAGACACAAGCAACAGACAGTTGCGGGAAGGGGGACGGATTGCCACGTCGCTTTGCTCCTCGCAATGACGGCTGTCGTTCTTGTCATTGCGAGGAGGGTAGCGCCCGACGCGGCAATCCGTTCCGCAAAAAACGGACCGCCAGATCGGCGGTCCGTGGAGATATCACATCAGCGGGATCAGGGGCTGAACGCTGTAGTGGAGCTTGGCGGGGGAGTGGGGGTAGCGGCGGGCGAAGGAGAGGAGGATGCGCTGGCAGACCATGCAGCTGTTTTCATAGTTGGCCTGGGGCAGCATCAGGATGTATTGGGACACGCTGCAGGGGGCCACCACATCCCCCCGGCGCAGGCTGTAGCGGATCTGGTCCAGCAGATTTTTCATGGCCCGGTTCAGGCTGCGCTTGGGCAGGGGCTCGTTGTCCTCCCCCTGGACGGAGATGAGGGCGATGTGCACCGCGTCGCCGCTGCGGGCGACTAAACGGGATTGCATCTGGTACAGGGTGCGGAAGAAATCGAACTGGCAGACCATGGCCCCCCGGTCCGGGTCGGCCTCGGTGAGCCGCTCCTGGATCTCCTGCAGGGGCAGGGGCTGGTCGCTGACGGAGCTCATGGCCTCCCGGTAGAGGGCCCGCAGCTCGTCGGAGGGGTTCACGCCGAAGTTGTCATAGAGCAGCTGGGTGACCTCTTCATAGACCACGATGGCCTCCTTCTGCCGCTCCAGGTCCAGCAGATTGCGCATCAGGTGCCAATAGAGCTCCTCACAGTAGGGGTCCAGCTGGATGGCCTGGCGGCAGAGCAGGGCGGCCTCCTCCCGGCGGTCCGCCTCCTCCAGCATGGGCAGTACCTCGTGGACCACCTGGAGATAGATGTTGTGGTAATAGGCCGCCACGGGCACCACCCAGGGGTCGGAGGAGAAGTGGGCCAAAAAGTCCCCGTTATACAGCTCCAGGGCCTTGAGATAGCGCTCCAGCCGCTCTTTGGGGCGGGTGGCGTCAGAGGCTGCCTGGCACAGCTCGTCGAACTCCTCCACGTCCAGGGTGAGGGGCACCTTGCAGTTCCAGGCGTAGCTGCCCCCCTGGCGGACGATGAGGATGTGCCCGGCGGAGTCCCCCAGCCGGTCCAGGGTGGTGCGCACCCGGTGGAACATGGTCTTCAGGGCGTTGGCGGGGTTGGTCACGTTGTCCCCGTCATCCCACAGCAGCCGGACCAGCTCCTCCTGGGTCACGGGGCGCTTTCTGCAATAGATCATATAGGCCAGCAGCAGCCACACCTTGCGGGAGCGGTTGTCGCTGTCGTTGATCTCTGCGCCGCCGGACTGGATGGAGAGGCCGCCCAGCATATTCACTTTTAGCGAGGTGATGCACATGGTCCAGTACCTCCACAAAAGAAAACGGTCATGACAGACCGGTCATCCTAGAGAATCGTTCGAAATTCAACTTTAATATACTACAAAAGATTGGAAATGACAACTGGAAATACGAAAAAGCATGAAAAAGGAAGAAAAAATAAAAAATGTAACAAAAATGCGGAAACCATCTTTTCATTCTGCCGCAGCTATAGTATAGTATAAGAGAAAAAGTAGATCCTGTCGATTTACAGCCTCCCGTGAGAGATAAAGAAGGGAATGTGCGATGTGTAATATGTGGAAACGAGTGCTGGCCCTGGCCCTGGCAGCCATGATGCTGTCCGGCTGCGCCCAGAATACCGCCGGAGACGCGGTCCAGGCCATGGCTGCCGCCTCTGCGGCCGACCAGAGCGGAGACGCGTCCTCTTCGGAAGTTACCCTGGAGGACGAGATGGTGGCCCTAGCTGCCGGACCGGGGGCCATCGACCCCAGTCTGACCACCTCCGCCCCCGGGACCCTGGCCAAGAAGAACGACAAGGCGGTGGTGGACTACTCCAACACCAAGGACGGCTATGTGATGGTCCAGTACACCGCCCAGACGGACAAGCGGCTGAAGGCCCAGGTGAAGGGCCCCACCACCACCTATACATACAACCTGACGGCGGGCAGCTGGGCCACCTTCCCCCTGTCCGACGGCAACGGCAGCTATCAGGTGACGGTGTATCAGAACACCGAGGGCAGCAAGTATGCCGCCGTGGTCTCCGCCACCTTCAACGCGACCATGACCGACGAGTTTGCCCCCTTCACCCACCCCAACCAGTATGTGAACTATGCCGAGGCCCCCAACACCGTGGCCAAGGCGGCGGAGCTGACCAAGGGCGTCACCGACCCCCTGAAGAAGGTGGAGCTGGTGTACAACTATGTGGTGAAGAACATCACCTATGACAAGGAACTGGCCGCCAGCGTGAAGAGCGGCTATCTCCCTGTGCTGGACACGGTGCTGGCCAAAAAGACGGGCATCTGCTTTGACTATGCCGCCCTGATGACGGGTATGCTCCGCAGCCAGGGCGTCCCCTGCAAGCTGGTGGTGGGCTACGCCGGAACGGCCTATCACGCCTGGATCAGCGTGTGGACCAAGGAGAACGGCTGGGTGGACGGAGCCATCTACTTCGACGGCTCCACCTGGCAGCGCATGGACCCCACCTTCGCCTCCTCCGGCAAGCAGAGCGCGTCCATCATGGCCTACATCGGGGACGGCTCCCACTACTCCGCGAAATACTTCTATTAAAGATAACACTCTGGAATCGGGCCTGCGGAACACCGCAGGCCCGATTTTTCTGTCTCTCCCTGCGGCCTATTGTTGAAACAGGTCGAAGGTGGTATAATCACCGTAACTGCAACAAAATTTCTGCCCGGGCAGCCGGGAAACGCGAAGGAGACCGCTATGAGGGAGAAGCCCCTTTCCAACCAAACTTTAATGGACCTGTGCGGCGGGCTGGCCCTGCTGCTCCACGCGGGGGTGGGCACGGCGGACGGCCTGGACCTGTTGGGCCAGCAGCAGGAGGACCCGGCCCTGGCCAAGCTGCTGGCCGACCTGGCCCGCCGGGTGGACAACGGGGCGTCTTTGGCCCAGGCATTGACGGACAGCGGACGCTTTCCCCACTATCTCTGTGCCCTGACGGAGGTGGGGGAGGCCGCCGGGCGGACGGAGGAGGCCCTGAACGCCCTGGCCCGGCACTATGAGAGCCGCATGAGCCTGGACCGCCGCCTGCGTTCTGCCCTGCTGTACCCCTGTATCCTGATGCTCATTATGCTGGGAGTCATCGTGGTGCTGCTGACGAAGGTGCTGCCGGTGTTCGACCAGGTCTATGCCGGGCTGGGCGGCAGTCTCACCGGTGTGGCCGGGGGAATGCTGGCCCTGGGCCGGGTGCTGGACCGGGGGATGCCTGTGCTGTGCCTGCTGCTGGCCGCCGCTGGGGTGTTTTTGGCCCTGTTCTCCCTGTCTGAGGGCTTCCGCCAGAAGTTAGTTTCCCGGTGGCGGCGGCGCTTTGGGGACCGGGGCGTGTCCCGGAAGATCAGCGATGGCCGCTTTGCCCAGGCCCTGTCCATGGGCATGGCCAGCGGTCTGCCCTTAGAGGACGCCCTCACCCAGGCCGCCGACCTGCTGGAGGACGTCCCCGGGGCCCAGGCCCGGTGCCGGGACTGCTTGGACCGGCTGGACCGGGGGGATGAACTGGCCCAGGCGGTACGCCAGTCCGGGGTGCTGCCCCCGGCGGAGTGTCGGCTGCTGGCCCTTGGATTGCGCAGCGGCTCCGGCGACCGGGTGATGGAGGACATCGCCCGCCGCCTAGGTCAGGCCGGGGAGGACGCCCTGGAGGACCGGGTCAGCCAGGTGGAGCCCGCCTTGGTGGGCGTGACCTCTGTGCTGGTGGGGGTCATCCTCCTGTCGGTGATGCTGCCCCTGATGCACATCATGTCCGCCATCGGGTGAGCGGCCATGGGAACGAGACGAGAGAGATGCCGGGCGGTGCTGTCCCTGTTTGGGGGACTGGCTGCGGTGTGCTGCGCCCTGGCCATCTTCTTTGGGGCCATGGGTAATTTGAACGCGGACAGCGGGGAGCAGAGCCGCCGTCAGCTGGAGGAGACCCTCCGCCGGGCGGCGGTGGCCTGCTACGCCGCTCAGGGGGCCTATCCCCCGGATCTGAATTACATAGAGGAGCACTGGGGCGTGCAGATCGACCGGTCGCGCTATGCGGTGTTCTATCAGGTGGAGGGGTCGAATCTGATGCCCGACATCACCGTGCTGGAGCGGGAGACATGAGAGAGCAAAACACAAAACTGCATATGTCCGCTCTGCTGCCCCTGGGGGTGTTCGCCCTGTTTGCGGTCTGTGTACTGTCCGTCCTGCTGACGGGGGCCAAGGTGTACAAGGGCCTGGCCCAGCGGGACCAGGACAGCTATCAGCGACGCACCGGGGCCCAATATCTGGCCACCCGGGTGCGTCAGGCGGAGGGCCCGGTGACAATTACCGATCTACAGGGCACGCCCGCCCTGGCTTTTGACCAGGAGGAGGGCGGTGAGGTCTACACCACCTGGGTCTATTGCTACGACGGCTGGCTCATGGAGCTGTACGCCCAGCCCGGCAGCGGCATGGGCCCGGAGGACGGCGCCCAGGTGCTGCCTGCGGAAAGTTTAGAACTATCTCAGGAGGACGGCCTGCTGCGGGCCGCCCTGTGCTATGACGGGGGGGAGCGGGCCGACCTGGCCCTGTATCTGCCCCTGAACGGGGAGGCGACGCCATGAAAAGCCGTGCGCCCCTGGCGCTGATGGAGCAGACAGTGATGGTGCTGGTCTTCGCCCTGGCCGCCGCCCTGTGCTTAAGGGCCTTTGTGCTGGCCGACGGGATATCCCGCCAGGTGGAGGCCACAGACCGGGCCGTGCTGTGGGCAGAGAGCGCCGCCGACACCTTGAAAGCCCGGAATGGCGACCTGGCCCAGGCTGCGGCAGAGCTGGGCGGCAATTTGGACGGCCAGCGCTGGATCATCCCTCTGGACGAGACCTGGCAGGAGACGGCGGGGGAGTCGGCCTATACCCTCACCGTTCAGCCCGTTGAGAGCGATCAGCCCCTGCTGGGCAGGGCACAGATCGACATAGCGGAGAAAAACGGGGAGAGCCTGTTCTCCCTGGAGGTCTGCTGGCAGGAGGCGAGAACATGAGAGCGCGCATGAGAGAGGGAAAAAATCCCGCGCCCATGGTCGGGGGCAGCTCCCTGCTGGTGATCTTCGCCGTGCTGTGTCTCACGGTGTTCGCCATGCTGTCCCTCACCCAGACCCAGGCGGACCGGCGGCTGGCCCGGAACAGCTGGAGCGCCGTCACCGGCTATTACCGGGCCGACTGTCAGGCCCAGGAGATCCTGTCCCAGCTCCGGGCCGGGGAGCGCCCCGACGGCGTGACGGCGGAGGGGGAGGGCGTCTTTTCCTATGCCTGCCCCATTTCCGACGCCCAGACGTTGGAGGTCCGGGTGCGGCTGACGGGGGAGAGCCATGAAATCCTCGCCTGGCAGGCTGTTTTCACGGCGGACTGGCAGGCGGACGAGGACCTGGACCTTTGGGACGGGAGCACATGACTTTATTTTTGACAAGGAGGCGATCCCCATGGCGGAGCTGATGGAATATTTGACCCAGGCGGTGGAGCGCCGGGCGTCCGACCTGTTTTTTGTGGCCGGCGGCTCGGCCAGCGCCAAGGTCGAGGGGCAGATACTGCCCCTGGACGACGAGCGGCTGCTGCCCCCCAAGACGGAGGAGCTGCTGCGGGCCATCTATCAGCTGGCCGGGCGGGACATGGACGGCTTTCTGGCCCGGGGGGACGACGACTTCTCCTTCTCTGTGCGGGGGCTGGCCCGGTTCCGGGTGAACGCCTATCGCCAGCGGGGGTCCATGGCCGCAGTGGTGCGGGTGGTGGCCTTTGAGATACCGGATTTTCAGGCCCTGCACATCCCGCCCCAGGTGATGGATCTGGCCGAGCTGACCTATGGTATGGTGCTGGTATCCGGCACGGCGGGCAGCGGCAAGTCCACCACCCAGGCGTGTATCCTGGACCGGATCAACCGCACCCGGAACTGCCACATCATCACCCTGGAGGACCCCATCGAGTACCTCCACCGGGACCAGAAGAGCATCGTCAGCCAGCGGGAGATCGCCATCGACACCCAGGACTATCTCTCCGCCCTGCGCGCCTGCCTGCGCCAGGCCCCGGACGTGATCTTATTGGGGGAGATGCGGGACCACGAGACCATCCAGACGGCCATGACCGCCGCCGAGACCGGCCACCTGCTCATCGCCACCCTTCACACCCGGGGGGCGGTGAACACCATTGACCGGATCATCGACTCCTTCCCCCCCGCCCAGCAGGCCCAGATCCGGGTACAGCTGAGCTCGGTGCTGCGCACGGTGGTGTCCCAGCAGCTGCTGCCCGACGTGGACGGGGAACAGGTCCCCGCCTTCGAGGTGATGCAGATGAACAGCGCCATCCGCAGCATGATCCGGGACGGGAAAAATCACCAGATCGACAACGCCATCGCCGCCGGAAGCAGCGAGGGCATGCTGACCATGGACCAGTCCATCCTGGCCCTGTATCAGGCCGGCCGCATCACCCGAGAGACGGCGCTGAATTACGCCGATAACCCGGAGCAGCTGCGGCGGAGAATGGGGAATTGAATGTGTGGAGAGAGGGCCCGCCGTCTGGCGGGCCTTTTTCATAGCCTTCCCCACCCTCATCCGCCCCCTTTTTGTACCCACAAATCCCCCCAATTCCCCCAAATGACACCCTACTCACAAAAAACACCCCCTAATTGTACCAGTTGCCCAAAAAGTTTGGGTATAATTTGTGCAGGATTTTTTCTGTGCCCGCGAGTTGAAAAGCAAAATGTAACGGGTTTTGTAACCATCATATGATATACTGTTGCCATCCTAAAGAGAGGGGAGGACTTGACAGCGTGCAGAACCGAGTCCAGGCGAATGAATACCGGAACACCCTGGTGTGCATCGACTCCTATGAAGACGGAGTATTAGACGGGCGGCTCTACCACCCCCAGCTGCACAGCGGCGAGCAGTTCCACAGCGTCATCCACTTCCTGCGGAAAATGGAGCGGCTGCTGGACGCCACAAAGTTTCCCCAGGCTTTCAGCACCCCCCGGGCCTTCGGCGCAAGCGCCGCGGGAAAGGGCAGCGCAGCAGTCGGAACAGGACCCAGGACGGGCAAAATCGCCACCTTCACCGTCAGGGTCATCTTCCGGCAGAACGCCAGCTGGCAGGGCTCTGTGGCCTGGCTGGAGGGCGGCAGCGAACAGCGATTCCGCAGCGTGCTGGAGCTGCTGCTTCTCATGGACAGCGCCCTAGAGAGCGCCAGCCAGATGGAAAAGAGCAGCTGACCCCACCCCAGGCAAAACCCCAGCGACCCCGGCCCACAGGGCCACTGAAAGACACTGACCACGGCAAACCGCCCGAAAGAGCGGGACGCAAAGCAATGGGGGCTAAAGCATTACGCCATGCCAGCCCGGCCGCCAGTATTCCGTTCCTGTTGCAAAAAATGAGGAGGAGAACGAAATAATGGGAAACAAACGATTGAAGAAAAGAGCGTATTCGCTCAAGGGCCTTGGCCGCAGAGGACTGTCCCTGCTCATGGCCATGGTCATGACCCTCAGCCTGGTCCAGATCAGCGCCTTCGCTGAGGAGGACGTTGCTGAGAACCAGCCCGACCCCCTGAAGCCCGAAACGGTCAAGAACGTGAACGACCACGGCATTGACCTGACCAAGACCGCCGATCGGGTGGGCGACACCGAGTGGGAAGTCACGGTTCGCGCCGACATCGGCGACACTAGGATCAAGCAGCAGCCCCTGGACGTGGTGTTCGTCCTGGATAAGTCCGGCTCCATGATGTTCTGCACCGACCCTGACCACGACAAGGGCGACCACGAGCATAGTATGTGGTGCTACCAGCGCGTTTGGGTAGAGGATGACAGCCTTTTGGGCGGCCATTATGAACGGCAGCTGACCTGCACAAAGAAAGAAGTCAGACACGAGGTTCCAGGCGGCTGGGGTGATGCTACCGACTGGCTGCCCTGCCGGTATAAGGACGAGAACGGCAAGTGGGTCAACTATGAGACTCGTCTGGAGTCTGCCAAGGCGGCAATGACCGCACTGGAGAATTCTCTGCCCGCGGGCGCTAACGTTCAGTACGTCTCTTTTTCTGACGATGCCAAGCAGGAAAACAGCCTGAACGATGTGGTTGCCGATGGCGGCACCAACATCATGGCCGGTGTGGACAAGGGTATCGACCTGCTGAATCAGAATCAGAGCACCGTGACCAAGAAGGTTCTGGTCCTGCTGTCCGACGGCGAAGCAACTGCTGGCGGCGAATATGGCAATAGATACACCTCTAGCACTTATAGAGACTTTATTAAAAACAAGAAAAATGACGTGTACACCGTGGGCTTTGCCCTGGACAACCCGAAGCTGGCCGAAATGGCCAAGGGCGACGGCGAGTATATCTACGCCAAGAATGCCGAAGCGCTGAACTCCGCCTTTACCGAGCTGTCCACCCGCATCGCCGCCATGATCGTGGACCCCATGGGCGACGAGGTGACCTATGTCAGCGGCAGCGCCAAGGATGGCCCCAAGGAGAACGAGGACTTTGCGACCGTCAAGGGCAACATTACGCTGGACAGCGATGGCCGCACCCTGCGCTGGACCCCCATGGATACGGATTCGTTCAGCAATACCGTTATCCAGTACACCTATCGCGTGAAGCTGAACCCCAGTAAGGATGCTGGCAACTACACCGGTATCAAGCTGAACAATCCCACTTATCTCCAGTATGGCATTGAGCAGAATGGCAATAAGACCGCGTACACTGGTCAGTTCAACATCCCCGCCGGATACTATAAGGTGTCCAATCTGACTGAGAAGTTTGTGGACAAAGATGGCAAGGACATCAGCCAGTATGTGGAGAAGCCCCACACCTTCTTCCAGAGTGCGGTCACGGACAACATCGAGATGAATGGCGATACCTATCTGGACGTGAATGCCCCCGCCAAGACTCTGGATACCAACGACGAGCACGTCAAGTACCTGTATGTGTCCTCTACCCTGGATAAGGCGGATTACGCCTATAATGTGGATTCCGACGGGAATTATGTTGCTGACAGCCTGGATGTGACCGATAAGGCTGAGGCTCACGAGCTGATCCACGTCTATGAGCGTGCCACCGTGAACAGCGTGGAGTACAAGTATGCAGGCGATATTCCTGAGGACGCTACCAAGCTGACCGACGGTTACGCCAAGACCTGGTATCCCACCGGCACTACAGGCATTGAGGTCCAGCCTGACGCGGAGTCTAAGCAGTACAACTTCTCCGGCTGGGAGAAGATTTCCGGCGAGGCTGAGGTTGAGACCGAGACCAGAAACGAGGTCGAGTACGCCGTTCCCGGCAGCACCTTCACCCTGACTGCGCCCGAGGGCGATGTTCCTGCTGGCGACGTGGTGTTCCAGGGTCAGTGGACCCTGAAGCCCAGCTATCAGATCGTGGCTGATTATTATATCATCACCGATGGCGGCGACCGGGTAAAGCAGAACACCACCCCCATGCCCTTGACCGACGTGGAGTATGAGATCAATGACGACCCCGTTTCTTACACCGCTGATTCCAGCACCTACGACTCCAAGACCTATGATGAGGTGGAACTGAGCCAGGGTCAGGAGCAGCTTGAAGGACTGAGTTGGGATGCGGGTACCTCTACTGTGGGTAACATCATCCCCACCCAGGAGACCACCGTCGTTCACCTGGACTATATCCGCCACGAGAAGTCCGACGCCGACTACACCGTGAAGCACGAGTATTACAACGTGGTCTCCAACGGTGAGGCCCAGCCGATGACAGAGGATGACTACTCCCAGAACTTCACCGCCAAGCACGGCGACAAGATCTCTGTCACCGATGCCATGAAGGATTCCACCGCCAATGGCAACCGCCCCTCTGGCTATTATGAGTACGTCGGCAACAACGGCCCCATCGAGCTGAACAAGGCCGAGACCAAAAATCTGACCATCAAATACAACCACTATCAGTATGTCGTGACCACCCAGGGCGACGACGGCGTGAACAAGGACGCTCTGACCGGGGCTGGCACTTACGACAAGGGCGACAACGCCCAGGTGAGCTTCACCCTGAACGAGGGCTATCAGCTCAAGTCCATCACCGATAACGGCAATGACGTGAAGGCCAAGGTTGAGAACGGTGTGTACACCATCAGCGGTATCACCGAGGACCACAAGGTGAAGATCGAGACCGAACTGATCAAGTATAAGCTGAACGTGTATTATGTGTTCTCTGACGGCAAGAAGCCTGCCACTGGATTCAAGGATTATGAAGAGACCCTGGACTATGGCAGCAAGTATACCGCCAAGGTAGTGGAAGCCCCTGCTGGCTATACCCTTACCTATGAGGAGGCAGAGGTCAGCGGAACGATTACCGGTAACACCGAAGTTTGGTTCCTGTATACCCCCAATGGTCAGGCCAGCGTGAACGTGTTCTACAAGATCAAGGACGGTTATTACCTGTTGCCTCGACGCAGCACCTCTGATCTGATTGGCCGGACCTATGATGTTTCCTCCTGGAAGCTGGATTCCATCACCACCCCCGGCGGCAAGATTTACGACCTGGAGAACAAGGATGAAGTGATGGAGGGCACCTACAAACTGGGCGGCACCAACATCACCCTGCTGTACACCGAGCGTGCCAAGGCCAACATCACCATCAAGTATCAGAGCGAGGACGTGAACAAGGCCACCTTCACCAAGGCCGACTACACCGCCCAGGGCTATCTGAACACCCAGTATAACATCAGCGGCACCACCTATCTCCCCGAGACCATCACCGAGACCCTGGCTGACGGCTCCACCCGCACCTGGTATTATAGCGGCAGCGACCAGCTCATCCCCGGCAAAGAGGCGCTGACCGGCCCCCTGACCGGCGACATCACTGTGGTGGCCAAGTACTACCTGAAGCCCACCTACTCCGTCACCGCCACTTACACCACCGTGAGCAACGGCGTCTCCTCCAACCAGACCGATGCCGTCGCCAAGCAGACCGGCGAGGCCGGCGAGAAGGTCCCCTTCGACCTGAGCACCTATAAGGTGATGTACGGCTTCACCAGCAGCAACTATCAGAACGACCTGAAGGTCAACGATGCTTCCGTCACTGAGATGCCCGTCATGGAGAAGTTTGGCGACTACGCCGTCACCCTCAGCTATAAGAAGAGCGTGAACAGCGGCGTGAGCACCACCATCCAGCACGAGTTCAAGACCTTCGTGGACGGCGTGGAGACCCTGGACACCACCACCGCTCCCGACGATGCGGTCACCGAGACCTGGGGCAAGACCGTGGACATGAGCAAATTCTCCAAGGCCGGCCAGGCCGGTTACGAGGGCTACACCGTGGAGAAGTACAGCGCCGAGAACGGCCAGCTCCGTGCCGGCGACAAGGGTACCATCCACTATGTGCGCAACCTGGTCTCCGTGGTGTTCGACCTGAGCGGCGGCACCTGGAACAACAGCCTGAACAACGTGAACTACAACGTGGTCAAGGGCGGCAGCCTGGACAAGGACGGCCAGCAGCCCATCCCCGCCCCCACCAAGGACGGCTTTAAGTTCGCCGGCTGGAAGGCCCAGCCCGAAAATGCCATCCCCACCGGTAAGTTCGACCAGCGCACCGTGTTCACCGCCAAGTGGGAGCAGGAGATCGTGGTCACCAAGAGCTACTTCTACACCGTGACCTACAACTACACCGTGACCACCGACGGCACCGTCACCTATCAGGACAGCGAGACCACCCAGGTGCAGGATACCACCAAGGCCAGCCAGACCATCACTGCGTCTGCCACTGCCAGCCACGGCGGCTATACCTTCGACCTGGCCAGCCCTGCGGAGCAGACCGCTGACCTGACCGGCACCACCCGGGAGGCCCCCCACCAGTTCGTGGTGAACTATGTGCTCACCGTGAACAACGGCGGCGGCGGCGGCCGGGATGACCGGGACGACGACCGGCCCGCGCCCAAGCCCGACCCCGACACCGAGATCAAGGACGATGACGTGCCCAAGAGCGACCTGCCTGAGCAGCCCGTGGAGATCCCTGACGAGGATACCCCCAAGGCCGACCTGCCCCAGGCCCCTGTGGACATCCCCGACGAGGACACCCCCAAGGCCGACGTGCCCAAGACCGGCGACGCCATGGGTCTGTAGGTGATGGCCGCTGCGGCCTCCGGCGCTGGCCTGATCTGGCTGAACCTGACCGGCAAGAAGCGCAAGGACGACAACGGCTAAGCCAAAACCAAAGCACAACAAGGGCCCGGACTTTGGTCCGGGCCCTTGCTATTCCAGTACCCCCGGGAGGAGAGACCATGAAACCGAAATTCCGAAAAGCTCTGGCCGCCCTGCTGGCGGTGATCTGCGCCCTCTGCCTGGGCAGAACGGCCCTCCAGCTGGTGCAGTACCGCCAGGGGGACGAGACATACGCCCAGGCCGAGGAGCTGGCCGGGCTGCCCGACCTGTCCGACCTGCCGGTGGTGGACTTTACCGGCGGGAGCGGGAGCGTTTCAAGCTCCGCCAGCACCGACGGGGCGGGGGAGGCCCCGGAGGAGGTCCCCGTGTGGCAGGACCCCTACGCCCAGGCGCTGAAAGACATGGACTTCTCCGCCCTGCGGCAGCAGAACCCGGACGTGCTGGGCTGGATCCTCATCCCCGGCACCCGGGTGTCCTATCCCGTGGTCCAGGGGACGGACAACAGCTACTATCTTGACCACACCTGGCGGGGCGGGAAGAACTCCGTGGGGGCCATCTTCATGGAGTGCCGGAACAGCAGCGACCTGAGCGACTTCAACACCATTATTTACGGCCACCGGATGAACAACCGCTCCATGTTCGGCACCCTGAGCCAGTACAAAAGCCGCAGCTATTGGCAGGCCCACCCCTATGTGTACCTCACCGACGACAGCGGCACCCACCGTTATGAGATCTTCGCCGCCGGAGAGGTGAGCGTGGACAGCGACGTCTATCGCCTGGGGCTGCGCAGCGACAGCAGCCGCCAGAGCTTTTTGGACAGCTGCCTGGCCCTGTCCGCCCTGAACACCGGGGTGACGCCCCACACATATGACAAGGTGCTGACCCTGTCCACCTGCACCGGAAACGGCCACGCCACCCGCTGGGTGGTCCAGGCCGTCTGCCCCGGCCAGGCCCCCGAGACGCCCGAGATACCTCAGGAGGAGCCGACGCCCCAGCCCGACGCCTCCCAGCCGGAGGAGAGCGTCCAGACCCCGGACGTCTCCCAGGAAAGCCCGGCAGAGCCGGAACAGCCCCAGGAGCCGGAACCGGCCCCCTCCCAGGACATCCGGCCTGAAGAGACAGCTTGAAAATTGCCCGGCCAGACGAAAATTTGGCCGGGCAAAAAATTTTGCTTTACAATTCCAGAAAATCTGCTATAATGATAAAAGTCCTTCAAAAAGAAAATACGGGCCTGTAGCGCAGTTGGGAGCGCACCACATTCGCATTGTGGGGGTCGTCGGTTCGAATCCGATCAGGTCCACCAAAAAGCGAGACATGATTCGTTCATGTCTCGCTTTTGCTTATGCCGTTATGCGCGTTATGATCTTTTCCGCCCGATGTATCGTGCGATAGTCATTTTCACTTTTCCGATGTCCAGGGGCTTGGAGATGTGCTCGTTCATCCCGGCCTTTCGGGACTCCTCCACGTCCTCGGCAAAGGCGTTGGCCGTCATGGCGACGATGGGGATGGTCTTGGCATCCAGCCGGTTCAGGCTGCGGATGCGCCTTGTCGCCTCGTATCCGTCCATCACCGGCATCATCACGTCCATCAGGATGATGTCAAAGGTCCCGGCGGGCGCTTTGGAGAAGGCGTACACCGCCTGCTGGCCGTTGAAGGCCTTGGTGACAGAGGCCCCGGCGTCGGTCAAAAAGGTCTCCGCGATCTCCATGTTCAGGTCGTTGTCCTCCACCAGCAGGACCTGAACGCCGGACAGGTCGCACTGCTCCAGCGCCGCGTCGATCAGATCCGCCGCCCGCTTCTGCTCGTCAATGTCCATCACCAGGCCGTATCCGGCGATGGGCGTCCCGTCTGGCCGCCGCAGCACCGAGGCCGCGGCGCGCTGCCAGCGGATGGCGCCGTCCTTCTGCCGGGCGCGGTAAGTCACGTCGTACAGGGTCTAGCCGGAGTAGTCCTTGACAGCGGAAAAATAACTGTTTTCCACATAGCTGCGGTCCTCCGGTAGGATGCAGTCCATCCAGGAGTCCCACAGGTCGGGGAACTCGCCCTCCTGGGAATAGCCATACAGCCTGCGCATGGCCTGGGAGTATTTGATGCCCAGCATGGTGTTTCCCTGCAAGTTATAGGTACACACAAAGGAACCGGCGTTCAGAATGAAGTGTACCGCGTCCGCCGCGCGGGTCAGCTCGCCGTTCTCCTCGCTGAGCACGTCCCGCTCTTCGGTGAGATCGGTGTTCTTGCGGGTCAGGTCATCCCGTTCCTCCGTCAGGCCGCTGTTGCGTCGGGTGAGATCATCCCGTTCCTCCGTCAGGTCGTTTCGCTCCTTGGTCAGGGCGTCCCGTTCCCGCTTTAAATTTGTGTTGTCCAGATGGAGGGAGTCGCCGCGCATCCGCTCCAGGTCGGTGACGTCGTCGCAGATCACATAGGCAAGGACATGGCCGGTTTCAGCCTCCCGGGACAACAGATAGGTGATGCGCACGTATTTATCCCAGGCGGCGTAGTGGAGGTTGGCCTCCAGCTTGGTCTTCCCGTGGTCAAAGGCGTCCAACAGGGCCTGGCGGGACAGAGTGGTGATGGAGGACTCAGAGGTATAGCGGCACTCCAGAGCCTGGCCAAAGGCCCGCTCCATCATGGCGTCGAAGGAGCAGGGGACGGAGAGCCCCAATATCTTTGTGAAGTTGACGCCGTTTCTGTCCACGATCTCCTCTTCCACCAGACCGATGGACACATCGAATTCAAAGGTATAAAGAGAATTTCGGGTCAGCGCTTCGACAAGTCTGTTTTCCTGCATGTTCTTACTCATAAAAACCCCTACCTCGGGCGCGCAGCATCGCTGCGGGCATACGTGGACCTGGACAAGAATCACTTTAGCAAAGTATATCACGACCAGGAGGAAAAAGAAAGGCGCAGAATGCTCAGGTTTTCCGTCCATGAATACGTCCCCGCACGCGGTCAAATACTTCGTCCCCGGAATAACGAACGTCGGTACGCTCCGCGGCGCGGTCTGCTTCGTTCAGCTTCAGTTCCACCTCGTCAGTCAGGGCAGCATACTGCTCGATGCTCATGACGACCATGGAGCCATACCCGTTTTTCGTCAGATAAACGGGCTCGCCGGTGTTCAGCACCGTGTTTTCAATTTCGGGGAATTTGTTGCGCAAGTCCGAAACGGGCCTGATATTGATCATGGTAACGCCTCCTTGTGTGATGATGGGCCTATCAATACTATCGCAATTTTATCAGAATTTTATCAAAAAATCAACTGTGAGGTGACACTGAAATATGGACTTTCAAGCGGATTTGCGGCGGTTTGCGCTGGAGCAGCTGGAGCATTACGGCGTGAAATATCGAAAGAAAGACGATCTGACCACTTTGCTGATTAAATTATACACGTTTTTTGAAAAGTACATCGTGCCGCGAGAGCGGGAGGTCTTGATGGCCCGGGAGCTGGAGGAGAAGCTGCCCCGGCTGCCGCCCTCCGTCCGGGAGGCCCTGGACAAGCTGGCGGAGTGGGTACGCGGCGGCGTGGACGTGAACTGCTTTCAAAGCAGGGGGCTGTATGGCCAGGGAAGCCGGGACTATCAGAATATGCTGTATGGCATCGTCCACCTGCACCTGTCCGCAAAGGAGACCGACACTGAGCCGGTGGTGAAAGAGGGCAAACGCTTTGCCAAGCCGGGGAGCCACCTGCTGTATGCCAGATTTGAGCCGGACCGGGCCTATTTCCTGGACGTGGCGGAGCACCCCGACAGCGGGGAGAGCGAGGCGTGGACCAGTAAGCGGGCCTGGGAGACCGGCCTGAAGAATTGGCCGGAGGTGTTTGGAGAGAGCGAGCTTCGGGGGGCCTATCCCTGCGACCAGGACGGAAACCCCATCACCATAGATGACGCGGCCATCGCAGCCCTGACGAGGGCGGGGGTGAATACCATGATCCCGTCGGGCGGCAGTCTGTACGCGCCCGGCCTGGGCTGTGCGGCCAGCGGGGACAGCGCCCAGGCGGTCATGCGGGCGCTTCAGATAAAAAACGCGGCGGCGAAGACGCAGTTGGACTTTGCCGCCCACGCGCTCTCGATATTGCGGGGCTTTCGAACCGTGCTGGAGCGGCAGGGCCGCCCGGTTCCCTCCAAATATGACTTACACTATGACTATCTCCCGGCCCTGAGCCGCTTCGTGGTCTGCGACCGCATCTCCCATGCGGCCTGGGACCCGCAGCGGGGAACGGTGGGACTGCTGGCGGAGCGGGAAAAAACATAAAGCTCTTGGCATTTTGCACGCTTTTCTCTATGCGGATTTCGTACAATATCGCCTTTGAAAAAAGAACGATTTTGTTATAAAATAGTCACAGAATAAGAAAAAATACAGGGAAAGGAGTGCGCCCACTGCATGAAGTATGACGTCGGCCAATATGTGATGTATCGAAACAACGGCGTCTGCCGGATCGAGGCCATCGGAAAGCTGGGCTTTCTGCAAAACAGCGACGAGGAATATTACACCCTCCGTCCGCCCTTTACCACCAGCGACGAGCACAGCTATGTCCCCACCAAAGAGGAGGAATATCTCCGGTCCGTCATCACCCGGCAGGAGGCATATACTTACCTGGACCGTCTGAATCAGCTGGAGGTCAGCCCTTCCGGTATCAAAAAACGCCAGGAGCTGGTCTCGTATTACCACGAGCTGCTTTCCGCAGAGGGCCTGAACGGGCGGCTGCGGCTGCTGAAGGAGCTGAGTTTGAAGGAACAGACCGAGCAGAACAGGGGAAAGCGGCTGACCACCACAGACGAGCAATATAAACGAAAGACCGAGCAGCTGCTGGCCGAAGAATTCGCAGTGGCCCTGGAGGAGTCCCCGGAGCAGGCGAAGGAGCAGCTGTATGCAGCGATGTTTGGGGCGAAATGACCGAGAAAAAGCGCGGGGATTTTCCCTACGCTTTTTCAGTCTCTGAGCCGGATTTGCCGGGACAGCGATTTCAGACTGGAAAATCGGGCGCTTTTAGGCGGAAACGTGTTCAGTCTCTCTGCCTTACTAAAGTTGAAAAGTTCCATAAAACAGAGATTGCGTTCTTCGGATAACTATGTTAAACTGAACAAACTTGTTTGAAAAATACGCCTGGTTCTCTTTTGGTCCTCCGCCCCCGCAGGGGGCGGGGAACATGGTAGATTCGATCAGCTGGGGAAGCGCGGAATGAAACCAGGCGTAAAAACGGATTTAGGAGAATGTGAAGTTATGGAGACGCATCATCACAAGCGGAGCGCCTTTTCCGGGAAGCTGGGGTTCGTCCTGTCGGCGGCGGGGGCCTCGGTGGGCCTGGGGAATATCTGGCGCTTTCCCTATCTGGCGGCCAAATACGGCGGCGGAATTTTTCTGCTGATCTATATCATTCTGGCCGTTACCTTCGGCTATACCATGATCATGGCGGAGACCGCCCTGGGCCGCATGACCAAGAAGAGCCCCGTGGGTGCCTTTTCCGCCTTCGGCAAAGGGCCTGGGCTGTCCTTCGGCGGATGGATCAACGCCATTATCCCCATCCTCATCGTGCCTTATTACTCGGTCATCGGCGGCTGGGTCATCAAGTATCTGGTGGAGTATCTTCGGGGCGGCGGCTCCGCCCTGGCTCAGGACGGCTATTTCTCTGAATTTATCTCCAGCGGCGTGTCGGTGGAGCTGTGCTTTGTGGTGTTCACCCTGTTCACCCTGGGCATCATCTATGCCGGGGTGCGCAACGGGGTGGAGCGGGTGTCCAAGTGCATGATGCCCGTGCTGGCGGTGCTGTCCGTTATCATCGCCGTCTACTCCGTCACCCGGCCCGGGGCCCTGGCGGGGGTGAAGTATTTCCTGGTGCCCAATCTGGACAACTTCTCCTGGATGACGGTGGTGGCCGCCATGGGGCAGATGTTCTATTCCCTGTCCATCGCCATGGGCATCCTTATCACCTTCGGTTCCTATATGAAAAAAGACGTGTCCATCGAGGGGTCCACCACCAATGTGGAGATCTTCGACACGGCCATCGCCATCATGGCGGGCCTGATGATCATTCCCGCCGTGTTCGCCTTCTCCGGCGGCGACCCGGACACCCTTCAGGCCGGTCCCGCTCTGATGTTCATCACCATCCCCAAGGTGTTCGACAGCATGGGCATGGGCACGGTGGTGGGCGTGATGTTCTTCCTGCTGGTGCTGTTTGCCGCCGTGACCAGCTCCATCGCCCTGACGGAGAGCGCCGTGTCCACCTTTGAGGACGAGCTGGGCTGGAAGCGGCACAAGTCTACCCTGCTCATCGGCGTCATCATGGTGGCCCTGGGCAGCCTGTCCGCTCTGGGCTATGGCCCTCTGGGGTCGGTCACGGTGTTCGGGATGCAGTTTTTGGACCTGTTCGACTTTTTGACCAACTCCGTGATGATGCCCATCGCCGCCATCGCCACCTGCCTGCTGGTGTCCCGGGTGGTGGGCGTGGACAAGATCGAGGAGGAGGTCACCCAAAAAGGCGGCCAGTTCCGCCGGAAAGCGGTCTTCAACTTCATGATCCGATACCTCTGCCCCCTCTTCGCCGCCATCATCCTGGTCAGCTCCGTGGCAAACGCCTTGGGCTGGATCAAGATGTGAGAAAAATTGAAGATTTTGGTTGACGAAACGGCATAAAGTGCGTATACTATAGACAGAAGCAGCAATGCTTCCGGTGTGAGAGCACCGCAAAAAGTTGAGCTGGATACGGGACAGGGTAAACTCCCGTAACGTTTAGATGCTTTCACTGGGCATCGCGGTCGGCAGCAGACAGAAAGGGCTGTAGTCCATGTGGGGGACTTAACAAACTCACACCTTTTAGGTGCTTTCACTGGGCACCGCGGCTGGCAACCAGCAGAAAACTCTCTTTTCTAAAATTTCTGAGGAGTGAATCGTATCACTCCTCATTTTTTTACCATAGATGTCGAAAGAGGTCAGAGTATGCGCCTTCCAGAGAAGAAAAAACTGGCGATCAGAACGAAAATTTTAGATGCGGCTTCTGTTTACAGCGAAGAACTGGCGGGAAAAGTGTTCCTGTATGTCGTTGGAGATAAACACTTTGAGGTGGCGTTTCCGGTGGACCGCTTTAAGCATTTGACGGGAACAAAATCTAGTCTTTCGGCGAAAGATTTTTATAAAAAAGCGAAGAAAGCGACGCTGACTACCGACCAAATATTTTTTGACAAAAATCACCCGTACAACAACGCAAAAAAGAAACTTGGATATCTGGAATTGCTTCCTGCCATTACATCGGAACTCGTCTGCGTCGTAAAAAATCTAAAAACGCCGACCATTACATACAAGCTGGGGGTGACAAATCTCAGCTTTACGATAGGGCTCATCCAGTCCAGCGACGACACATCCAGGTTTATTCCCATGACACTACGGATCAATGATAAAGCGATTGAAAACAGCACAGATGCAGAATTTGTCGACTTTATTTTTGGAAAGTCCGCGGAAGAAGACGCGTACACGGAACTTCGCTATAAAGACCCGGAAAAAGTGATTCCCGTTGAACTGCGTGAGCTTCTTTCAAAAGAGTTGCAGGAGCAAATTTTGCATTGCCAGGACTAGGTCCACAAGGAAAGCCGCGTAAAAAAGCCGCCTGAAACTTTGAGCAAAACTGCCTTTGCCTTTTGAAGTTTGCTCCGGTAAAATAAAGTTACAACGTGTCGCACCCATGCGTAATTCCAGTTGCGCTTGGGCGGGGCACGTTGTTTTTATTTCTCCCATCTCCTTTCGCAGTCCCCGCCCCCAGGGGCGGGGGCCATATCACATGACAGGAGCGGGAGCTTGATCTTAAAAGGAAAAGGTGAGCTTTGTGGAAACATCCGATCAGTTTTTGGGCCAGCGCCCGGTGGGGCAGCTGCTGCGGCAGTATGCCGTGCCATGCGTCATCTCTCTGCTGGTGGGGGCGCTTTATAACATTGTGGACCAGCTGTTCATCGCCAACGCCAGCTATCTGGGCTCCTACGGCAACGCCGCCAACACGGTGGTGTTCCCCCTGACGGTGGTGGCCCTGGCAGTGGCGGTGATGATCGGGGACGGCTGCTGCGCCTTTGTCAGCATCAGCCTGGGCCGGGGAGATATAGAGAGGGCCCGGAAGAGCGTGGGCAGCGCTGTGGCCCTGGCCATCGTCAGCAGCCTGGTCCTCACCGCCCTGTATCTGGCCTTTGCCGACCCACTCGTCACCCTGTTCGGAGGCCGGGTGAACGAAGAGACCTTTGGCTATGCCCAGGAATATCTGTTCTACATCACCCTGGGCCTGCCCTTCTACATGTTCGGCCAGGCCATGAACCCGGTGATCCGGGCCGACGGCAGCCCCAAGTTTGCCATGGCGGCCACCCTGGCCGGGGCAGCGGTGAATATCGTCCTGGACCCGCTGTTCATCTTCCCCCTGGGCTGGGGCATGATGGGTGCCGCCGTGGCCACCGTGGCTGGGCAGGGGGTGACGGCCCTGCTGTCCGCCTGGTACATTCTGCGCATGAAGCAGCTGCGCCCGGCCCTGGGCGAGCTGCGGCCCTGGCGGGGCATCACCGGCCAATCTCTCGCCCTGGGCGTGACCAGCTTTTTGTCTCAGATATCCCTGGTGGCCGCCATGGCCGCCTGCAACAACATGATCCAGAAATACGGGGCCTTGGACCCGGTGTTCGGTCAGGCGGAGCTGGCCCAGATACCCATGGCGGTGGTGGGCATCGTGATGAAGTTCTTCCAGATCGTCATCTCCATCGTGGTGGGCATGGCTGCCGGGTGCATCCCCATTGTGGGCTTCAACATGGGGTCCGGGCGGAAGGACCGGGTGCGGGAGCTGTTCACCCGCCTGCTGCTGTGCGAGGCCGCCGTGGGCGCGGTGGCCTTTGTCCTGGTGGAGGGCTTCCCCAGGCAGCTTATCGGCCTGTTCGGCGCGGCCAACGAGAGCGTGTACTACACCAAGTTCGCCGTGCGCTCCTTCCGGGTATACCTGTGCATGATCGTGCTGGCCTGCGTGAACAAGGCCTGCTTCATCTTCCTTCAGGCCATGGGCCGGGCGGGGGCCTCCACCGCGCTGTCTATGCTGCGGGAGGTGGTGTTCGGTGTGGGCTTTGCTCTGCTGCTGCCCCGGTTCTTCGGGCTGGACGGCGTGCTGTACTCCATGCCCGTGTCCGACCTGCTGGCCTTCTGCGTGGCCGCCGTCCTCATCCGGGGGACCTATCGCCGGTTGAGCGGGCCGGAAGAAGGACGAAATTGAATCAGTAAATCAGAAATTCCATTGCTTTAAGTGCAGAAAGCCGTCCCCCATTGGAGGACGGCTTTCTGGCTTCATCTCGCGTCTTGCTCAGCACCCGGTGCCGGACGATGGTTATATTTTTCAAACAACTGGAAATATACCTCCATCGAGCCTCGACACATGGGACCGACTGTGTCTTCCTCGGTGGTCGAAAATCGATACCAACAAGTTAGATCCTTCTCTGATACCGGATCGCTGCTTTTGCCGGAGACAACGATCAGTAAAAATTCTGTCCCATCGGTATTGTAAAAATCACAGTCATATAGAATACTTCCACCCATGCCGATTCCATGCAGAAGCAACTTGAGTCTGGTCCCTTTGTTTTGCATGGCATTTGCTTCATCAATCAGTGCCTGTATCTCCCCAGGATCATATATAGACCCACGTTCAGGGTAGTGTGAGCAGCTGATTTGAACATATTCTACTTCCTGGGCAGAAAAATCGATGATATGAACAGTCCCCCAACCGAAGAGCCAATACCACAGGAACGGGGCAGCAATCACCAGCAGTAGGCGGGCAATGGGCAAGATTCGATCTTTCGGCAAGCTGTTTATTTTCATTTATCTTATTATTTGGCGATGGTTATATACAGACCAACATCACGGGGATCAGAATTGGTGACTGGTGTATACTTAAACGTCATTGACCGTCCTGTTCCGGTAACAGTCAAAATTCTGACGCCGCTGTCATCTGCAGGATCCATAATTGTAGCGCGATCCAATGTCCCCGTTCCTGCAGTGTATACATAACCGCGCACAACAATGAAATGTCCTTCGACTAGTCCTTTATACGAAACACGTGCAATAATTGGATTCCCCTTGTTCGTACCAACGCCAATGTTATCCATTACAGTACCCATATTGAGTGTTGAAAAGACATGTTGAGTGGTCTCACATCCGTATTCATATGCCAACACATCTTGTATCGTATTATACGATTTTGCATCATCTTTTCCATTTGCATAATCGTTCATAATATTTGTAACGGTAAGGTGGACAGACGGCTTTAGATAACTTCCCACGCTCACCGCACATGCTGCCCAGCATCCATTATCCCACGGGGCCTGAGCGACAAGAGGTACGCTTACAGAACCGGAGACGGTGGAGTTGGTGGCAGCCGTGCTCACAAGATTCAACTCTGTCATAGAGCTTATTACGCTGCGGTTTAGTGACTTAAGCTGAGAGGTCCTTGCTGTTTCCGCGCCGAAAACACCTCGGGAATCATCATGGAGCGTCGCGCTTTGCATCACTGTTTGGTTTTGGCGGCCGTCAAAAATCGTGACTTCCGTCTGAGCAAAAATGAAGCATATCTCAGCGTCGCTCTGCTTATACTCAGTCAATTCTTCGCAGAAGAAAGTATTGTACTCACAGGTCAAAGTTTCATCATCACCTTGTATCCGAGCGATGAGTAAGCCTCGGGCTACATCATTCTGATCGAAAATCCCATAATACTTGATATTGTCGGCCTCAGTAAAAGTGTTATCGGCCAGCAGCTCGTAAATGGGGATGCTGTCAGATAGATACAGAGATGTGATCTCGCTACTATCCTGACCAGGAACGACGCCCTGGTCCAACGCAATGTTGACAAGTTCTATCGCCTCAGACTGGATAACATCGGCGGGAAAGGGGTCTTCGGAAGAAACATTAGCAGAGACAGGCACTTGCAGCATAAGAAGCACAAATGCCATAACCAGTGCAAGCATTTTTCTCTTCATGATAAGGCTCCTTTATTTATTATCTTGATGCAGCTTGTTGTTAGTAACGGCACATGGATGGTTTCAGGCGAAATCAGAACATTGGAATCACTTCCTTTCCGATACACAACGAGCGAAGGGAACCAATCAGATGGACATGAGAAAAAAGATATTTTCGGAAAATTCATTTGTCTAAAATGACGATTTTTATATAAAATTTTTAATTTTTTTGTTTGATTATAACACATTAAAAATGTCTTGGCAAGAGAGAACGACGAAAAAGATACGCTGTTCTCTCTTGATTTTTTTCTCCCCTTTTCCCGTCGACTTCCGGCGCGAAATCTTGAAAACAGGGCGGGGGTGTGGTAAAATACAATGATATTTTATCCCCCCACGAAAGAGAGGTGTGTCCATGTATCTCAAGGCGCTGATGCTCCAGGGCTTTAAGTCCTTCCCGGAAAAGACGGTGCTGACCTTTGACCAGAGCATCACCGCCATCGTGGGGCCGAACGGCTCCGGCAAGTCCAACCTGTCTGACGCGGTGCGCTGGGTCATGGGGGAGCAGTCCACCCGTGCCCTGCGGGGGGGCCGGATGGAGGACGTGATCTTCGGCGGCACGGCCAAGCGGCGGCAGACGGGCTATGCCCAGGTGTCCCTGGTGCTGGACAACAGCGACCACCGCCTGCCCCGGGAGGAGAACGAGATCATGGTCACACGGCGGTATTACCGCTCCGGGGAGAGCGAATACTACATCAACCGGGACGCGGTGCGCCTGAAGGATGTCAGTGAGCTATTCATGGACACCGGTCTGGGCCGGGAGGGCTATGCCATCATCGGCCAGGGGCGCATCGACGAGATCCTGTCCCAGCGGTCCACCGACCGGCGGGAGGTCTTTGAGGAGGCGGCAGGCATCTCCCGCTTCCGCCACCGGAAGGAGGAGGCCCAGCGCAAGCTGGAGCGCACCGACGAGAACCTGCTGCGGGTGAACGACAAGGTGGACGAGCTGGAGCTTCAGCTGGAGCCCCTGCGGGTCCAGCGGGACAAGGCCAAGAAGTATCTGACTCTTCGGGACGAGCTGCGGGGGCTGGAGATCGCCGTGTGGCTGGACAGCTTGGAGCACATCCGGGCGGGGGTCATCCAGCTGGAGACCGACTTGCAGAGCACCACGGCCCAGCGGGACGGGGCCAAGACCGCCCAGGAGGCCGCCTATGCCGACGCGGAGGACTGCGCCCGGCAGATGCAGGAGCACGACGTGGCCGCCGACGGCCTGCGCCGGCAGGAGCAGCAGCGCCAGGAGCAGGCGGGAGCGCTGGAGTCTGCCGTGGCCGTGCTGAACAGCTCCATCGCCCACAACGACGAGTCCGCCCGGCGCATCCGGGCCGATTTGCAGCAGCAGGAGGGCCGGGAGGGTTCCCTGGCCGCACAGATCGCCCAGCGGAAAGACCGCCTGGAGGAGATCGAGGGCCAGCTATCTGCGGGTTCCCAGGCCATCCAGGTCCAGCGGGAGAAAGTGGAGGAGAACGCTAAGTCCGCCGGACAGCTGGAGCAGGAGCTGGAGCGCCTGCGGGACAGCCAGGCCCTGGCCCAGGCGGACGCCGCCGACGCCCGTGCCCTGCGCTCGGCGCTGGCCGCCGCCGCCCAGGAGGTGCTGGACCGGGATGAGGCCGTCCGCCGGGAGCTGGCCGAACTGGAGGAGCAGTCCGCCGCCGCCCAGACGCAGCTGGCCCAGGCGCAGGAGGAGCAGGAGCAGGCCAAGCAGTCTTTGGACCAGGGGCGCAACGCCGCCCAGGGCTATGCTCTGCTGGAGGAGAAGCGCCGGAAAAAGGCGGAGGGCTGCAAAGAGTCCCACATGAAGGCCCAGATGGAGGAGAACGCCCTGGCTGCCCGTATCCGGCTGCTGTCTGACATGGAGCGGCAGCGGGAGGGCTTTTCACGGGCGGTGAAGCTGGTGATGGACCAGGCGGACCGGGGCGTGTTAAAGGGCGTCCACGGCCCGGTGGCCGGACTGGTGAAGGCCCCGGACCGGGTGGCCCTGGCCATCGAGACCGCCCTGGGCGGGGCCATGCAGAACATCGTGGTGGACCGGGAGGAGGACGGCAAGGCCGTCATCCAGTTCCTGAAGCGCCGGGAGGGCGGCCGGGCCACCATTCTGCCCATTGCGACAATTCGGCCCCACGCCCTGCGGGAGGGGGAGGCCCTGTCCCGTCAGCCCGGCTTTGTGGGGGTGGCGGACCGGCTGGTCTCCTTTGACGGGCGCTATCAGAATATCTTTTCCAATCTGCTGGGCCGGGTGGCGGTGATGGAGGACCTGGACCACGCCATCGCGGCAGCCCGGAAGTTTGGCTATCAGTTCAGGATCGTCACCCTGGACGGGCAGATGCTAAATCCCGGCGGCTCTATGACCGGCGGCTCCGCCGTGAAGGGCGCGGGCATCCTCAGTCGGGCCAACGAGCTGGAGCAGCTGGAGGGCAGGCGGGCAGAGCTGGCCGAGCACACCGCCCAGTGGGCCAGGCAGCTGGCCGACGCCCAGCGGGAGGCAACAGCCGCCGCCTATCAGCGCCAGACCGCGCAAGAGCAGCTGCGGGAGTTTGAAAACGCCATCCTGCTCGCCCAGGGCCGCATCCAGCGGGCCCAGGGGGAGAAGGCTGACCTGGAGCGGCGGCAGGCCGCCCTGCGGGGGGAGCTGGAGCAGCTCCAGGCCCGTTCGGCCAAGATCGACGCCGACGCCAAAGCCGCCCAGGCCCGCCTGACCCAACTGGAGGGGGCGGCCCAGGACAGCCAGAGCGCCCAGGTCCAGCAGGACCGCCGCCGGAGCGACCTGAAGACCCAGGCGGAGGCGCTGACGGCGGAGCTGTCCCGCCTCACCGCCGCCCAGGCCGCTTTAGAAGCGGAGCGGGAGGCCACCCAGGCGGGACTCCGTGAGCTGGAAGCCCTGCGGGAGAGTCTGGCGGGGGACCGGGCCCAGAGCCAGAGTCTGGTGGCCGAGTATGAGACGAAGAACCAGGGCTTCTCCAAGGAGATCCAAGAGAAGCAGAACGCCCTGTCCGCCCTGCGGGAGGAGAGCCGCCAATGCGCCCAGCAGCTGGAGGGGCTGAACGCCGCCCGGCTGGAACTGGAGGCACGGCGGGTCCGGGCCACCCGGGAGAGCCAGACCCGCAGCGACGAGCTGCTGCGGTTGGAGGCCGAGGTGTCCCGCCTGAGCCAGAAGAAGTCCGCCGCCGCCATGGAGGAGAAGCAGCTACTGGACAAGCTGTGGGAGACCTATGGCCTCTCCCACGAGGCCGCCCGGCGGCAGCGGCAGGAACTCGACTCCGTTCCCGCCGCCAACCGGCGCATCGGGGAGCTGAAACGAGCTATTTCCGCTCTGGGCCAGGTGAACGTGGGCGCGGTGGAGGAGTTTGACCGGGTGAACCAGCGCTATACCTATCTCACCGGCCAGCGGGACGACGTGGAGCGGGCGAGACGGGAGCTGGAGCGCATTATTTCCGGCCTTACCGGGGAGATGAAGGCCATCTTCCAGCGGGAGTTCGCCCTCATCGACCAGGCCTTCGGCCAGACGTTTGTGGAGCTGTTCGGCGGGGGCAAGGCCAGACTGGAGCTGGAGGACCCCGACGATGTGCTCAACTGTGGCATCGACATCAAGGTCCAGCCCCCGGGCAAGGCCCTGAAGACCATTACCCTGCTGTCCGGCGGCGAGAAGGCCTTTGTGGCCATCGCCCTGTACTTTGCTATTTTAAAGGTAAGGCCCACCCCCTTCGTGGTCATGGACGAGATCGAGGCCGCCCTGGACGACAACAACGTGGCCCGCTTCGCCCAGTACATGCGCGCCATGGCGGACAAGACGCAATTTATCGTCATTACCCACCGCCGGGGCACCATGGAGGAGGCGGACGCCCTGTATGGCGTGACCATGCAGGAGCAGGGGGTCAGCCGGATGCTGTCCCTGAACTTGAACGAGATGGAGCGGGAATTGAACCTGCGGGAAAGACCGTAAGCGGAGGAAATCAGATTGAACGAAAACGAGAAGAAAAACGGCTGGTTGCCCATTCTGGGCTATGTGGCCCTGATCGTGGTGCTGTTCATCGGCATCAAGGTGGTCTTTGCCGGACTGGGCCGGGCCATCCCCAAGACGGAGGATGTCCAGCCCCAGTTCACCGCCCTGAACAACCGGGAGGGCCAGCAGGTGAGCTATGGCCTGCGGCTGCTCACCGACGAGGAGGCCCAGTCGGACGAGGTCCGGCAGTGGCTGGAACAGGCCCAGGAGCAGGCCGGGCCGGACGCCGGGGCATACTGGCTGGTGCGGCTGGAGGAGGACGACTATCTCCTCTGTCTGCCGGGTCAGGACCGGAGCCTGTCCGCCAGCAGCTTTACCGCCACGGAGGAGCGGGACCCGGACGGCATGATCGCCCTGGTCCTCCGGGTCCGCACCCCGGAGACGGGGGAGAGCGTGGAGCCGGGCAGCCAGCTGTTCTGCCTGCGCACCCAGTCCAACCAGTGGCAGGGCGTGCGCCTGCGCATCATCGTGGACGGCCGGGAGCAGGCGGTCAACAAGCTGGCAGAGCAGAACGGACAGCTGTATTCCACGGAAGAGGTATACGTGGGACGGGATAAATAAACAGACGGCCTGGTTTGCCTTCCCCTGGGGGAAGGTCCCTCCAGTGGGTACACTGGAGGGGGATGAGGGGAACGCCAATGTGTTGCGAAGGTCCTGATGAAAACACACATAGGTCGGTACCCTTCCCCTCATCCGTCACGGCTTCGCCGCGCCACCTTCCCCCAGGGGAAGGCATTATTAAAAATCAGAAGGGAACAGAAATCATGGGCTTTTTTGACAAGCTGAAAAAGATCAACATTTTTTCCAGTCTGGCACACCTGGGCTCGGAGCTGAACGACGACTTTTATGACGAGCTGGAGGAGTCCCTTATCCTGGCGGACACGGGGATGGACGTGACATTGGAGCTGGTGGCCGAGCTGCGCCGCCGGGTGCGCGCCGAGGGCATCAAGACCCTGGAGGAGGCCCGGGCCTGCATGTGCCGGGTCATCGCCGACGCCATGAACGTGGGGGACGGGGCGCTGGACCTGTCCACTTCCCCCTCGGTGGTGCTGTTCATCGGCGTAAACGGCGTGGGCAAGACCACGACCATCGGCAAGATCGGTGCCCAGCTGCGGCATGAGGGGAAAAAGGTCCTCTTCTGCGCCGCCGACACCTTCCGGGCCGCCGCCGCCGAGCAGCTGACCATCTGGGCCGAGCGGGCCGGGGTGGACATCGTCAAGCAGCACGAGGGGGCCGACCCCGCCGCCGTGGTCTTTGATGCCACCTCCGCCGCCAAGGCCCGCCGCAGCGACGTGGTGCTGGTGGACACCGCCGGGCGGCTGCACAACAAGCAGAACCTGATGAACGAGCTGAACAAGATCTCCCGTGTGGTGGACCGGGAACTGCCCGGCTGCGCCCGGGAGACTCTGCTGGTGCTGGACGCCACCACCGGCCAGAACGGCCTGATCCAAGCCAAGCAGTTCCAACAGGCCGCCGGGGTCACCGGCATCGTCCTGACCAAGCTGGACGGCACGGCCAAGGGGGGCATCGCCATCGCCATCGCCAAGGAACTGGGCGTCCCCGTGAAATACGCCGGGGTGGGCGAGGGCATCGACGACCTGAAGCCCTTCGACGCCATGGACTTTGCCCAGGCGCTGATTTAAGACAAGTTTTCCACCGCCAGGGTGGGAAATGTGGAAACAGAGTCGAATTTTCGGGAAAAACAGAAAGTTTACATGCTGTTCATCCTTTTCCGGGATGGGGCATACTAGAATGAAAAGAGAGGAAGCGGAACACTATGGCACGCATCGACCAGAGAGCATTTGACCAGCTGCGGCCCATGGAGATCATCTCCAACATCAACAAATTCGCGGAGGGCTCCTGTCTCATCCGCTGCGGCAACACCCATGTACTGTGCTGCGCCAGCGTAGAGGACAAGACCCCGCCCCACGTCCCCGAGGGGGAGGGCTGGGTGACGGCGGAATATTCCATGCTGCCCCGGGCCAACCGGGAGCGCTCCCGCCGGGACATCTCCAAGCTGAAGCTGTCCCCCCGCAGCGCCGAGATCCAGCGTCTGGTGGGCCGGGCCCTGCGGGCTGCGGTGGACCACAAAAAGCTGGGGGAGCGGACCATCACCATCGACTGCGACGTGCTCCAGGGAGACGGCGGCACCCGCACCGCCAGCGTCACCGGGGGCTATGTGGCTCTGGCCCTGGCCTGCAAAAAGCTGATGGCCCAGGGGCTGCTGACCGAGGACCCCCTGATGGGCAGCGTGGCCGCTGTGTCTGCGGGCATCGTAGACGACCAGCTGCTGCTGGACCTGTGCTATGAGGAGGACTCCGCCGCCCAGGTGGACCTGAACTGCGTGATGACCGACCGGGGCCAGCTGGTGGAGATCCAGGGCACCGGCGAGGGCCGCTCCTTTACCATTGAGGAGCAGCGGGGTCTGGTGGACCTGTGCGCCAAGGGCATCCGGGACATTATGGCCATCCAGCAGGCGGCCATCCGACAGGGGGAGGAGGGCTGACATGGCACAGGTTTTCGAGATGCTCATGCTCATCACGTTCGGCCTGTCCTGGCCCTTCAACATCACCAAGTCCCTGAGATCCCGCACCGCCAAGGGCAAGAGCGTCTGTTTTGAAATGTTTATCATCGTGGGCTATCTGTGCGGCATCGCCGGAAAGATCGTGGGCCACAACGTGACCTATGTGATGGCCTTTTACATCATTGACATCGCCATGGTCTCCACCGACCTGGCCCTGACCTTCCGCAACCGGGCCCTGGACCGGGCGGCGGAGCGCTGAGGAGGAAATACATGAAACTGGTATTGGCCAGCAAAAACGAAAAGAAGCTGGCGGAAATGAACGCCATCCTGTCGGAACTGGGGGTAGAGGTCTGCTCCGAGGCCCAGGCCGGGGTGGATGTGGACGTGGAGGAGACGGGCACCACCTTCGAGGAGAACTCCCTGCTGAAGGCGAAAGCCGTGATGGAAGCCAGCGGCTTGCCCGCCATCGCCGACGACTCCGGCCTGTGCGTGGACGCACTGAACGGGGCGCCGGGGGTATACTCCGCCCGCTATGGCGGCCCGGAGCTGGACGACGCCGGGCGCTATCGCCTGCTGCTGGAGAACCTGCGGGGGCAGACGCCCCGGACGGCCAAGTTCGTCTCGGTGATCACCTGCTGCTTCCCCAACGGGGACGTAATCACCGCCCGGGGGGAGTGCCCCGGGACCATCGCCTTCGCCCCCATGGGGGAGGGCGGCTTTGGCTATGACCCGGTGTTCTTTATCCCGGGGCTGAAGAAGACCTTTGCCCAGCTGTCTGCCCAGGAGAAGAACGCCATCTCCCACCGGGGCCGCGCCCTGGCCCTGTTCCAGCAGAAGCTGAAAGACTATTTAAAGTAAAACCAGCGCCCCGCCCTGCCGGGCGGGACGAAAAAAACAAAACATCAGAGGAGAAATCACAGACTTTATGGAACTGACAAGCAAACAGCGGGCCCAGCTGCGGGGCCTGGCCAACAACATCGACACCATTCTCATCGTGGGCAAGGACGGCATCGGCGACAACCTGGTCAAGCAGGCCAACGACGCCTTAGAAGCCCGGGAGCTCATCAAGGGCCGGGTGCTGGAGAACTCCATGCTCTCCCCCCGGGAGGCCGCCCAGGAGCTGGCCCCCCTGACCCGCAGCGAGGTGGTGCAGGTCATCGGAACAAAATTCGTCCTGTATCGTCCAACCCACAATAAGGACAAGAAGGACAAGATCGTTCTGGTGCCGGACAAGAAGAAAAAGCCCGCGGACCGTTAACAGAACAGGGCAGGGGGAGGACCCTGCCCGGAAAGGCGGCGTAAACATGAAGATCGGAATTTACGGCGGAACCTTTAATCCCCCCCACCTGGGGCATATGGCGGCGGCAAAGGCGGCGGTGGCGGCCCTGGGGCTGGACAAGCTGCTGCTGATCCCGGCGGCCATCCCCCCCCACAAGGCCCTGCCCAGCGGCACGCCCCCCCAGGAGGAGCGGCTGGCCATGGTGGAGAAGTGGGCCGACGTGATGGGCGGCCACGTGGAGGTGTCCACCCTGGAGCTGGAGCGGGAGGGCAAGAGCTATACCTCCGACACCCTGCGCTCCATCCGCCAGACCTATCCCGACGCGGAGCTGTGGCTGCTCATGGGCACGGACATGTTCCTCACCCTGCACCTGTGGCACGAGCCGGAGGTCATCCTGTCCCTGGCTGGCGTCTGCGCCTTTGGCCGCACGGAGCAGGACGGGGAGGCCATGTTCGCCCCCCAGCGGGAGTATCTGCAAAAAAACTTTGACGCGAAGATCACCACCATTACCCTGCCCGGGCTGGTGGACATCTCCTCCACCCGGCTGCGGGAGCTGCTGGAGCGGGGGGAGGGCGGAAAATACCTGCTGCCCTCCGTCTATGGCTACATCCTGCTGTACCGGCTGTACGGCACCAATGCCGATTTGACCCGGCTGGATCTGAAGCAGCTGCGGGCCTGCTCCTATTCCATGATGCGGGCCAAGCGCCTCCCCCACGTCATGGGCGTGGAGGAGGAGGCGGTGAAGCTGGCCCAGCGCTGGGGCGCCGAAGCGGAGCTTGCCCGCCGGGCGGGCATCCTCCACGACTGTACCAAGTATTACGAGCTGCCCGAGCAGCTGGAGATCTGCGCCAAGTACGGAGTGGAGCTGGACGAGCTGGAGCAAAAGGCCGTAAAGCTGCTCCACTCTAAGACCGGGGCCTGCATCGCCCGGGAGGTGTTCGGCCAGCCACAGGCGGTGTATGACGCCATCTTCTGGCACACCACGGGCAAGGCGGACATGACCACCCTGGAGAAAGTCCTGTACATCGCCGACTATATGGAGCCCAACCGGGACTTTGACGGCGTGGAGCGCCTGCGCCATCTGGCTTACACCGACCTGGACAAGGCCATGCTGCTGGGAGTGGAAATGACCATCCAGGAGATGGAGGAGCGCCAGGTCCCCATCCACAAAAACACGCTGCAAGCCAGAGACTGGCTGCGCCAGCACGGAGTTACCACAGAGGACTGAGAACATGAACGAGTACAGAAACAGATCAGGGCGGCGGATGGCACAGCCCCATCAAAAGACGGGCCTTTGGACCCAGTACCGCCGGTGGGTGGCCGGGCTTACCCGGGCAGAGCGCATCCGCTATCGCCTGCTGCAGGGGGCGGTGATCATCTCCCTGATCATCATCGCGGCTTTCTTCATTCTGCAAAGCTGGATACGGGTGCCCCAGCTGCCCAGCGTGGACAGCGAAAACGGGGACATTCTGTCCGGCGACGTCAGCGGCGAGATGCCCGACGTGGCCAAGAGCGGACGAAAGGACGGGGTGTATACCTTCCTCTTAGTGGGCAAGGACACCGCCGGAGGGGGCAACACGGACACCATGATCCTGCTCACCTATGACACGGTGAACAAAAAGATGTATGGTCTCAGCCTGCCCCGGGACACCATGGTCAACGTGAGCACCACCAGCAAGCGGCTGAACGCGGTGTATAACTATAACAAGGGCAAGGACAAGAGCACCCAGGTGAAAAACGGCATGGCCGCCCTGAAGAAAGAGGTGGCCCACCTGACGGGCATCACCCCCGACTTCTATGTCATCGTGGAGTGGGAGGCCATCGGAAAATTGGTGGATGCCGTGGGCGGCGTGGAGTTTGAGGTTCCCTTCGATATGGACTATGACGACCCCACCCCCGGCCAGGACCTGCACATCCACCAGAAGGCGGGCCTGCGCCTGCTCAGCGGCGACGACGCCATGCAGGTCATCCGCCACCGGAAGAACAACGACGGAAGCCACTCCGACGGCGATGTGGGCCGCCTGAAGGTCCAGCAGTCCTTCCTGAAGGCGGCGGCCAAGAAGTGCCTCCAGCCCGCCACCCTGCTGAAGGTGCCGGAGCTGGCCAAGATCTTCTCACAGAACGTGACCACCGACCTGACGGTGGGCAACATCCTGGCCTTTGCCCAGCTGGCCAGCGGCATGGACGCGGAGAAAGATGTGGACTTCACCACCGCCCCTCTGGGCAGCTCCTTCATGTATAAGGGGGCCTCGCTGGTCACCCTGGACCCGGACGAGCTGCTTCAGATCCTGAACGAGCACATGAACCCCTATCACCAGGACATCCAGCGCAGCGACCTGCAGCTGGTGTATAAGACCGGCAGCGGTACCTTGGCCGTGACCAGCGGGAAGCTGCTGCTCAGCGGAAACACCACCTCCTCTTCCTCCGGCAGCGGCAGCAGCAAGCCCAGCACCTCCGGTGGGAAGAACAACACCACCACGACCACACCCAGCCAGGAGGAACCCGCTGACACTTCCGAGCCCGTCACCCCGGAGGAGCCGAAGGACAACAGCGGTCAGACCAGCACAGAGCCGACCCCGACCCCGGAACCCACCCCTCAGCCCGAGCCCACCCCGGAGCCCGAGCCGACCCCGGAACCGGAGCCTACTCCCGAACCTACCCCAGAACCTACCCCCCAGCCTGAGCCGTCCACCGACCCCGTGTCCCAGGACGTGCCCGATGCGGCTTAAAAATAAAAACGATCAAAGGAGAACGACGAATTGACTTCTTATGAGATGGCTGTGGGCCTGGCCAAGGCCCTGGACAGCAAAAAGGGACTGAACATCAAGGTGCTGAAGACGCAGGAGCTGACCACCCTGGCCGACTACTTCGTGCTGTGTACCGCCACCTCCACCACCCAGGTCAAGGCCATGTCCGACGCCTGTGAGGAGGCCATGGAGAAGCAGGGCGAGACTGTCCACCACATCGAGGGCCACCGGGACGGGGCCTGGCTGCTGATGGACTTCTCCTGCGTCATCGTCCACGTGTTCACCGACGAGGCCCGGAAGTTCTATGACCTGGAGCGCCTGTGGGCCGACGCCCAGGAGGTGGACCTGTCCGATATCCTGGTGAAAGAGTAACGCGCCGACACAAAACAAGATCGCCGTACAGACTTGCCCGTCTGTACGGCGATCTTTTGTAAAAATCAAACTGGAAGCGCTTCAGCTGCCCCGGATGATGGTCAGGGCCCGCTGACAGTTGACGATCTCGTTCACCGACTCGCTGCCGCCGAACTCCCCGTCGATGGTCCAGGGGATGGGCTGTTCACAGGTGAAGGTGAGGTGAGAGGCCTTGAAGTGGATGCGGGAACCGGCGCTGGGCTGGTTCTGGTCCAGCAGGGCCTGAAAGCCGTTGGCCACGTCGGCCAGGCTCACCGGCTTTTTGACCAGGTCCACCTCAAACAGCCCGTCGTCCAGCACCACGTGCTCGCTGGTGGGCAGGCGGATGCCACCGATGGAATAGGCGTTGCTGACCATGCCGAAATAGAAGTCGTCCTCCAGGGTGTTCCCGTCGTATTCGATCTTCATGTGATAGGGGGTGATGGAGGGGAGAGAGGCGATGCCCGCCATCACATAGGCCAGGTGGCCGAAGGTGTTCTTCAGGTCCTGGGGCGTCTCGTAGGCCACCTTGGTAAAGGCCCCGAAGGCGGCCACATAGACGAAGGGGCGGCCATTGAGCTTGCCGATGTCGCTGGGCCGGGGGACCCCCTGTCCGGCGGCGATGGCGGCGGCCTGACGAGGGATGCGGGGCAGCCCTAAGTTAGCGGCGCAGTCGTTGGTGGAGCCGAAGGGGATATAGCCCAGGATGGGCGGGTCCTCCAGCTGCATCAGACCGGTGACCGTCTCGCTGAGGGTGCCGTCCCCTCCGGCGCACACCAGGCGGGAGAAGCGGGGCCCCAGCTCCCGGGCGGCCCGGACGGCGTCCCCCTTCCCCTGGGTGGGATAGGCGGTGACCAGCCAATTGGCCTTTGTAAACTCATCCAGCACGGCGGCCAGCTCGTCGGGCAGCTGCCCCTTGCCGGCGGTGGGGTTGTAGATGAGCAGAAGGGGTTCCATGGAAATTGCCTCCTTTGGCGGTGAAACTGTATCAAATTCTTATTATACGGAGGGTACCGGGAAAATCAAGGCGAAAATCGCCAATCTTAACCCAATCTTAGCAGACCGGGGAAGAAAGGGTTGCATTGCGGGGAGAAAGCGGGTAGAATAGGAGGAAACTGCGCAAGACAGAGAGGAACGGATATACATGAAGAGGACGTTTGCCGCCGCGTTTCCCGTGACGGCTCCGGTGCTGATGGGCTATCTGGCCATCGGCATGGCTTTTGGCCTGATGCTCCAGTCCATTGGATACAATGTGCTGTGGGCATTTTTTATGAGTCTGGTGATCTATGCCGGGTCGGGACAGTATCTGGGGGTGTCTCTGCTGGCCACAGGGGCCTCTCTGCCCCAGGTGGCCTTCCTCACCCTGATGGTGAACTTCCGTCACCTGGTCTATGGGTTGTCCCTCATTGAAAAGCTGCGGGGTATGGGGCCGCGAAAGCTGTATGTGATCTTTGCCCTGACGGACGAGACCTATGCCCTGCTCAGCTCCGCCAAGCCCCCCCAGGGGGTGCGGGACCACGACTTTTACTTTGCCGTGGCCCTGCTGGACCACATCTATTGGATCGGGGGCTCGGTGCTGGGCTCCCTGGTGGGGGCCGCTCTGGGCATGGACACCACCGGCGTGGACTTTGCCATGACCGCCCTGTTCCTGGTCATCGCCGTGGGCCAGTGGAAGGCGGCGGGGAGCCACCTGCCCGTGCTGCTGGGGGCTGCGGCCACCATTGCCAGCCTGATGCTGGTGGGGGCTGACGAGATGCTGCTGCCGGCGCTGGCTGTGATCGTGCTGGGCCTGACGATGCTGCGGCCCCGGCTGGATGACGCTTTTCCTAAGCCGGGCAAGAAGCAGGAGGTGGGCGTATGACACTGACCACCGGTCAGGCCGTGGCCACCATTCTGGTCATGGCGGCGGTGACCTTTCTCACCCGGGCACTGCCTTTTATCCTGTTTGGACGGGGAGACAGCGCCCCTAAGATCGTGCTGTACCTGGGCAGGGTGCTGCCCCCGGCGGTCATCGCCATGCTCATCGTCTATTGTCTGAAGGGCGTGACCTTCACCACCCTGGGGGGCTGGCTGCCCTCTCTCGTTGCTGGGGTGGCGGCGGTGGTGCTGCACCTGTGGAAGGGCAACGAGCTGATCTCCATCTTTGGGGCCACCGGCCTTTACATGGTCCTGGTCCAAGTGGTCTTTGCATAACTTTTTCCGATACCCGTCCTGACAAAGGGCGGGTATCATAAAATTTCAAACAAAAGAGGCGGGAATCATGGCAAAGCATGTTTTGATCACCGGGGCCTCCCGGGGCATCGGGGCGGCCACTGCCCGGGTGTTTGCGGCGGAGGGCTGGAACGTGGCCCTGAACTATTGCCGCAGCCGGGACCAGGCCCTGGCGCTGGCGGCGGAGCTGTCGGCGGGGGGCGTGGAGGCCGTGGCCCTGGAGGGGGACGTGTCCGACCCCGACCAGGCCAGCGCTCTGGTGGAGGCCGCGGCGTCTATGGGTCCCCTGGACGCCCTGGTCTGCTGCGCCGGGATCGCCCTGCCCCAGCAGCTGCTCACCGACACCACCGACCGGCAGTGGCGGCAGGTGATGGGGGTGGACCTGGACGGGGTGTTCTACACCATGCGGGCGGTCTGTCCCCACATGGTCCGCCGCCAGCAGGGCAGTATCGTCACCGTCTCCTCCATGTGGGGCATCACCGGCGGGTCCTGCGAGGCGGCCTATTCCGCCGCCAAGGCCGGAGTCATCGGCCTGACCAAGGCCATGGCCAAGGAGCTGGGCCCCTCCCACATCCGGGTCAACTGCGTGGCCCCCGGGGTCATCGACACGGAGATGAACGCCCACCTGTCCCAGGCGGACATGGACGCCCTGGGGGAGGAGACCCCCCTGGGCCGCATCGGCCGGGCGGAGGAGGCGGCCCGGGCCATCTTCTATCTGGCATCTGACCAGTCTGCCTTCGTCACCGGCCAGGTCCTTCCGGTGGACGGGGGCATGGTGATCTGAGCACGGGCCGCTGAGGACAGCGGCCCCTACGAAATGTAAAATTGCCCGGTAGGGGCCGATGTCCCCATCGGCCCGTTTGCCGTTCCTGCTGATTTTTTCGGCGGGGACATTTTTTTCTGGACAACGGGGATACAAGCTGTTATCATTCCAATAGATATTGACGCATGGAATCAAATATGCCCGCCCCTTTCGTGGGCGGCGGCGATACAAAGGAGGTCGGACCATGGGCCGGAGAAACGGCGGATACGGCGGCTATCGGGGCCGCAGGACCTTTCACGATATCCTGAAATGGGTGGCGGCCATTCTGGCCGTGCTGGTGGTCATTTTGGCGGGGGTGCTGGTGTTTGGCCAGCGCTATCTGGTCTTTCGGGACCAGGGGGTGCGGCTGGAGCTGCCCTTTTTCCACCAGAAGGACGACCAGAAGCCAGACCCCGGCGATGTGAGCCTGGAGGTCCGCCCCCAGGGGGACCAGTCCGGTGAGGATCAGAGCGCCCAGAAACCTGGGGCGGACGAGACCGAGGCCCTGCGGGCGGTGGAGCTGCCCCTGTCGGCGGTGCAGGATGGCACCGCCCGGTCCCGGCTGGAGCAGGCGGGGGCCAACGCCCTGATTTTAGAGATGAAGGACAGCCAGGGCGATCTGGCCTGGCGGAGCGAGGAGAGCCTGGCTGCCCGGGTGTCCTCCGGGGATGAGACCATCAACGGCGCTTTGGAGGACTGGAACCGAGGGGACGTGTATACCATTGCCCGGGTGTGCGCCTTTCGGGACAACACCGTGCCCTATCAGAACAACAGCGTGGCTTTAAAGGCCAGCTACGGCAACTGGCGGGACGAACTGGGGCTGCGGTGGCTGAATCCAGATTCGGAGAAGGCCCGGAGCTATCTCATTGGGCTGTGCCGGGAGCTGGCCCAGTTGGGCTTTGACGAGATCATGCTGGACCAGTGCTGGTTCCCCACCCAGGGCAAGCTGGACCAGATCGTGAAAAACGGCTCCTATGCCGACGGGCGCTTTGCGGAGTCGGTGGAGGACCTGTTCGCCCAGCTCAGCCAGGCGGTAGAGCCCTATGGGACCCGGCTGTCTGTCCGTCTGCCAGAGAACTATCAGGGGGCAGCGGCCACCGGCGGCCTGAGTGAGAAGTGCCTGGAGAACGACATTCAGCGGATATGGACCATCCCGGAAGCGGGAGAAACCGGGGCCGAGTTGGCCCAGCGGCTTGGTCTGGCAAACGCCCGGGAAAAGCTGGCCGCGCTGACGGGGCAGTTTGCGCCGGAAGGCCCTGAAGCGCAAGGAATCACATCGACGAAAATTAGACGAAGATTTGATAGCCTTTGATTGTGAAAATGCAGTCAAAGACTATCTTTCTTTCACGAGCATTTTAGACAAAGATGTAAAAATGTCTGGTTTGTGGTGAAAAGGGAAAAGTAAACCAGTACAACGCCGAAAAGAATCAAAAACGACGAAAAAATAACAGAACCTTTAGAAAACATAAAGTTGAAAAAGAATCAAAGGCAAAAATAGACTTGCATTTTTGGGCAATATTCTATAGAAAATAGTTTATCAGCAGTTTCCTAAATAGACTTGCATTTTTGGGCAATACCCTATAGAATATGTTTATCAGCAGTTTTCCTAACTAAAGAACAAGCGAAAGACAAAGGTGGTGAAAATCGTGTCAGTGGAAGCCATTGAAAAGGTGACGCAGACCGAGCAGGAAGCCAAGCAGCGCAAGGACGCGGCGGCGGCGGAGAGCAAGCAGAAGCTGCAGGCGGCCCAGCGGGCGGCCCAGCGGACGCTGGAGGAGGCCCGGACCAATGCCGAGGCCCAGGCCCGCCAGATGATGGCCCAGGCCGAGGCCCAGGCGGCCCAGCGGAAGCAGCAGGTGCTGGACCAGGCCGCCCAGGAGTGCCAGACCATGAAGCAGGCCGCCCGGAGCCATCTGGAGCAGGCCGCCGAATTGATCGTAGAAAAGGTAGTGAATGGCTGATGGCTATCGTGAAAATGGATCATGTGCGGCTGATCGCCATGACGGAGGACCGGGAAGAGATCCTGCGCAGGCTCCAGCGTCTGGGCTGCGTGGAGATCGACCAGGCCGTTCTCCCAGCGGATCAGCCCCAGTCCGGGCAGGCTCCGCCGGAGGAGACGGACAGTCTCAGCCTTCTGCGGGAGCAGCTCAGCCGCCCGGACACCCAGCGGCTGGGCGCCGCAAGGGAGGAGCAGAATCAGGCCGACCACGCACTGTATGTCCTGAAAAAATATGCCCCGGCCAAAGAAAAATTTTTGGTGCCAAAGCCCAGCCTGGACGAGACGGACCTGTTTGACCAGGCCGCAGCAGACCGGGCCCGGCAAAGTGCCCAGGAGATCAACGGGGCCTTCCGCCGGGTGAACACCATCCACGCCGAGCAGACCAAGCTGGCCGCCCAAAAGACCCAGCTGGAGCCGTGGCGGACCATGGACCTGCCCCTGGATACCCAGTCCACCGCCCAGGTAACGGTGCAGATGGGCACCCTGCCCCCGGAGGCCGACTTCGATGCCGCCCAGGGGGCGGCCCTGGCTGCCGGTGAGCTGTCGGAGCTGACCAGGATATCTGCCGATCGAAACGCCCAATATTGCCTGTTGGTGTGCCACGCCAGCCAGAGCGAGGCGGTGCTGGCCGCTTTGAAGAATGTGGGCTGGTCCCGGGCCAGCCTGAAGGAGTGGTCGGGCACGGCGGCGGAGAATCTGCAAAGGCTGGACGAGGAGCTTGCCGCCCTGGACCGGGAGCTGGCGGAGACGGAGAAGAAGCTGTCCGGCATGGGCGAGCTTCGCCCCGCCCTGCGCCGCCTGTATGACCGGGCGGAGGCAGATGTCCGCCGGGAGGAATCCCGCCAGCGGCTGCTGGACACCAGTCAGACCTTCTACTTAGAGGGCTGGCTCCCTGCGGAGCGGCGGGAGGCAGTGCAGGAGGCACTGGCCCCCTTCCTCACGGCGTGGGAGCTGACCGAGCCCAGCCCGGAGGAGTACCCCGCCGTGCCGGTAAAGCTGAAAAACAACTGGCTCACCCGGCCCCTGAACATGGTGACGGAGATGTACTCCCTGCCCGCCTATGGCTCCCTGGACCCCAACCCCCTGATGGCCCCCTTTTTCATCCTGTTTTACGGCATGATGATGGCGGACATGGGCTATGGACTGGTGATGATGCTGGCCTCGCTGATCGTGCTGAAAAAGAAGAAGCCCGGCGGCACCATGGGCCACCTGTTCGGCCTGCTGGGGCTGTGCGGTGTGAGCACATTCCTTTTCGGAGCCCTTACCGGCGGCTTCTTCGGCGACTTCCTCACCCAGCTGTTCGCCCTTACCGGTGTCAGCAATGATTTCGCCCTGCCCGCCCTATTCACCCCCCTGAACGACACCATGATGATCCTGGTGGGGGCCATGTGCCTGGGCTTTGTGCAGATCCTCACCGGCATGGCCATCAGCTTTGTGAAAAAGCTCAAGCACGGCCAGATCATGGACGCCGTGTGGGAGGAAGTGACTTGGTGGGTGGTCTTCGCCGGACTGGCCCTGGCCATTCTGAAGGTCACGAACCTGGTGATCATCCTGGGCGGCGTGATGGTGGTGGCCGGACCGGTGCTGACCGAAAAGGGCTTCGGCAAGGTCACGGGGATCTTCGGCTCCCTCTATAACCACGTCACCGGATATTTCGGAGACATTTTGTCCTATTCCCGACTGATGGCGCTGATGCTGGCCGGGTCGGTCATCGCCCAGGTGTTCAACACCCTGGGTGCCATCCCCGGCAACGTGTTCATCTTCATCATCATCTCCATGGCGGGCAACACGCTGAACTTTGCCCTGAACCTGCTGGGCTGCTATGTCCACGACCTGCGCCTGCAGTGCCTGGAGTATTTCAACAAATTCTATGAGGATGGCGGAAAGCCCTTCCGCCCCCTGGACCTGAACACCAAATACTATAACGTGGTCAAAGATTAAGGAGGAAACAAAAATGGATCTCTCTCAGATGACGGAAGTTTACCAGAGCATGACGGTTTTGGGCAGCATCGGCGGCCTGGCCCTGGCCCTGCTGGGCGCCGGCCTGGCGGCGGTGCTCAGCGGCATCGGCTCCGCCAAGGGCACCGGCCTGGCCGGTGAGGCCGGCACCGGCCTTTTGTGCGAGGACCCCAGCAAGTTCGGTAAGGTGATGATCCTGCAGGTCATCCCCGGCACCCAGGGCCTGTATGGTCTGGTGGTGTGGTTCTTCGCCGTGTTCCGTATGGGCCTGCTGTCCGGCGTTCTGCCCCAACTGACTGTGGCCCAGGGTATGCAGTATTTCGTGGCCTGCCTGCCCATGGCGCTGGGCGGCCTGTTCTCCGCCATCGCCCAGGGCCGCGTGGCCGCCGGCTCCATCAACATCCTGGCCAAGAAGCCCGACGACTGGTCCAAGGGCATGGTGCTGTGCATCACCGTGGAGTTCTATGCCATCCTGTCTCTGCTGGCCTCCATGCTGATGATCATCAACATCAGCGCCTGATCGCCTGGAAAGGACTTGCCTTATGGAAGGAATCGAAAAAATCACCGCCAAGATCCTCTCTGATGCCCAAGCTGACATCGACCAGCTCAACGCCCAGACCCAGGAGAAGGCGGATGCCATCGCCCGACAGGCCCGGGCCCAGGCGGACAAAGAGACCGCCGACATCCTGGCCCGGGGACAGAAGGCCGCCGACGAGCGGCTGGAACGGCTGAGCTCCGCCGCCCAGATGGAAAAGCGCAAGCTGGCCCTGGCCGCCAAGCAGGAGGTACTGGGCGAGGCCTTTGACCTGGCCCTGGACAAGCTGTGCTCCCTGCCCGAGGAGGACTACATCGCCCTGCTCACCCGCCTGGCGGTGGAGGCCTCTGAAACCGGGAAGGAGCAGCTGATCTTCTCCGAGGCCGACCGCGCCCGGGTGGGCAAGCAGGTGGTCATCGCCGCCAACGAATGTCTGGTGAAGGGGGTGGCCCCCGAGCTGCCCGGTGCGCTGGCCGACACAAAGGTTGGCGCTCTGCTGGGCAAGGTAGTCAACTCCACCGCCGCCATGGTCACCGGCACCGGCCTTCTCACCCTGGCTCAGGAGACCCGAAAGATGCGGGGCGGCTTTGTCATGCTGGACAACGACGTAGAGATCAACTGCACCTTTGAGACGCTGGTCCGCCTCCAGCGGGAGAAGCTGGAGAAGCAGGTGGCCCAGGTTTTGTTCCCGGAATAATGCCGGAGCAAGGATTTTAATAAGGGAGGAGGGATACCTTGTCCCACCGAAAAGATACGGATTATCTCTCTGTCTCCGCCCGGGTCAGGGCCATGGAAAACCGCCTGCTGACCCGGGACCGGATGGACCGGATGATCGACGCCGCCGACGACGGCGAGGCACGGAAGGTGCTGGCCGAGTGCGGCTACCCCGAGGGGGGCAGTCTGGACCAGGCCCTGGCCGCCGCCCGGGCCGACGTGTTCCGGGACATGGAGTCGGCGGTGCCCGACCGGAGGCTGGTGGAGATATTCCAGCTGAAATACGATTATCACAACGCAAAGACCCTGCTCAAGGCCGCTGCCATGGGGCGGGACCCCCAGCCCCTGCTGCTGCCCGGCGGACGATATGACCCCGCCGAGCTGGCCGAGGGCTGGCGCAGGGAGGAACTGCGGGGCTGTTCCCCCGCCTTTCAAACGGCCATGGCCCAGGCCAAGGCCGTTCTGGAGGACAGCCATGATCCCCAGCAGGCCGACCTGATCCTGGACCGGGCCTGTTATGCGGAGATGGAGCTGCTGGCCCGGGACTTGGACAGCCGCTTTTTACAGCGCTACGTCCGCCTCCTGGTGGATGTGGCCAATCTGCGCACCGCCGTGCGGGTCCACCGCATGGGCCGGGAGCCGGAATTCCTGCGCCAGGTGCTGCTGCCCGGCGGCAGCGTGTCCGAGCAGAGCATCGCCGCTGCCCGGGCCGACGCCCTGGGCGAGCTGTTTGCCGCCGGGAGTCTGGCCCAGGCCGCCCAGCTGGGGGCCAAGCTGGCCCATCCGGGAGCGGGAGCCATGACTGACTTCGAGCGGGCCTGTGACGATGCGGTCACCGCCTATCTGGCCTCGGAGCGCCGGGTCCCCTTTGGGGAGGAGCCGGTGGTGGGCTATCTCTACGCCCGGGAGGCGGAGTTCACCGCCATCCGCACCATCTTCGCCGGGCGCGCGGCCAAGCTGGAGGGCGACGTGATCCGCCGCCGCCTGCGCGAGACCTATGTGTAAGGAGGGGGAGACCACATGTACAAGATCGCCATGATGGGCGACGCGGACAGCGTCCTGGGCTTTCAGGCCCTGGGGCTGGAGGTCTGCCCCGTCGATGGCCCGGAGGAGGGCCACCTGGCCCTGCACCGCATGGCCAAAGAGAATTACGCCATCATCTATATGACCGAGCAGCTGGCCGCCAAAATGGGGCCGGACATCGCCCGGTATAAAGACGCCCTGACCCCCGCCATCATCCTCATCCCCGGCAAGGAGGGCAGCCTGGGCATCGGCATGGCCAACGTGAAGACCGCCGTGGAGCGCGCCGTGGGCGCAGACATCTCCTGAACCTGAACGCATTGCAATTACTAGAAAATCTACCCGAAAGAAGGTATTGAAACCTATGGGAAAGATCGTCAAGGTCTCCGGCCCGCTGGTGGTGGCCACCGGCATGGAGGAGGCGAACATGGCCGACGTGGTCCGTGTGGGCGAGCAGCGCCTGATCGGCGAGATCCTGACCATGAGTGGGGATTCCGCCTCCATCCAGGTCTATGAGGAGACCTCCGGCCTGGGACCCGGGGCCGAGGTGGTCACCACCGGCTCCCCCCTGTCCGTGGAGCTGGGGCCCGGCCTGGTAGAGAATATTTACGACGGCATCCAGCGCCCGCTGGAGGTCATTATGGAAAAGGTGCAGGGGAACAACCTGCCCCGAGGCGTGGAGGTCCCCGCCCTGGACCGGGAGAAGAAGTGGGAGTTTACCCCCACCGTCCAGCCCGGGGCCAAGGTGGTGGGCGGCGACGTCATCGGCACCGTGCAGGAGACCGCCTCCATCCTCCACAAGATCATGATCCCCCCCAAGATGAAGGGCACCATTGTCTCCATCCAGTCCGGCGCATTCACTGTCACCGAGACGGTGGCCGTGCTGGAGACGGAGGAGGGCGAGAAGGTCGAGCTGCCCATGATGCAGAAGTGGCCCGTCCGTGTGGGCCGCCCCTATAAGCACAAGTATCCCCCCACCATCCCCCTGCAGTCCGGCCAGCGCATCGTGGACACCTTCTTCCCCGTGGCCAAGGGCGGCACCGCCGCCATCCCCGGCCCCTTCGGCTCGGGCAAGACGGTGATGCAGCACGCCCTGGCCAAGTGGTCCGACGTGGATCTGGTGGTCTATATCGGCTGCGGCGAGCGTGGCAACGAGATGACCGACGTGCTGCGGGAGTTCCCCGAGCTGGTGGACCCCCGCACCGGCGAGTCCCTGATGAAGCG
>ERZ856578.1390-NODE-1390-length-45736-cov-26.965746_pt1 | contig 45736 bp, 50 predicted proteins | sample MGYA00514384_ERZ856578 | MGnify/ENA primary metagenome ERZ856578 (study PRJEB29103, sample SAMN06111958) | human gut metagenome | biome: human gut; feature: ankylosing spondylitis patient; material: healthy_person | host: Homo sapiens | place: China:Hangzhou...
GAGAAAGTGATTTCACCATTTACCTTTACCACCTGTTGTTCCTGATAACCCGGTGAGAAACGCACATACACTTCATCAAACGGTTCCAATGTAAAGACCGTATCGCTTTTCTTTCCATCCGTAGAGATCAAACCTAAATTATCGTTCAATGCAAAATTGAATACTTCTGCTGTACGGTTGGTGTTCTCGTAAGTCTTTGTATCCTTAATCCTTCGGGCTACTTCCACATTGACTGTTGCTGCCGATTCCTTTAATCCGCCGGCCATCATAATGGCATCTTCAACGGTTAAGTTATTCCGGTAAGGAAGGACAGTGTCTATATAATTCACCGCTCCGCTTACTTTGATCGTATAAGGTTCGCGAAGATCAAACAGGGATGGAATATTCAATTGGTCTTCCGGCTTTAGTTCTATATCCGGAGATGTGCCACTGAGGATTCCGCGGATATCAATGGCAACAACTGTCGTTGTAAAATCCGGATTCAAACGGGTGATCTGGGCACGACCGGTAAACTCATCTCCTTTCAAACCGGCTGCCTGATCAACCAGTTGACGGACCGTATGAACAGTACCGTTCAACTCATATTCTCCCGGACGCCAGACTGCCCCTGTCACTATTAGACGGTTTTCGTAGAAAGGAATCACAGAATCCACCAACAAAGAATCGCCATCCATCATCGCAAAAGTCGGATATTTATCTTCTGTAACAGTAGCTATCTGATAACGGCTATCGGCTTTTCGTTTGATACGGACATCTTTCTTGTACGCATCCCCGGTAAAACCTCCAGCCATGTTCAATAATTGTGAGAGCGTTTCGCCTTTTTTCAATTCAAAGATACGGTTACGTTTTACTTTTCCTTGTACTACAGCCAGCTGGTCATAAGGGGAAACGATCACCATATCATTTTCTTCCAGACGGATATTCGTATTGTATTTGCCATTCAGGAGATAATCATATACATCCAGTTTAGCGACTTCCTTACTGTTACGATAGACTTTTATTCCACGAAGCGAACCGATCTCATTCACTCCACCTGCCGCATACAACGCATTAAACAAGGAGGCAAACGAAGGAAGCGTATATGTTCCCGGAGCAACGACTTCACCTACAATATTGACTTTGATGCTGCGTATCTGGCTCAGACTAACGGATACGAACGTATTAGCCCCGTCCGTACTTCCAGACTCTGTATTTCCGGACAAAGTAGACATGATCCGCCCCAGTTCCTGACGGATACGATTTTCAGCTGTTTCAATAGTCAGTCCGCTCACAGATACCGGACCCAGGTTAGGGATAAGAATCGTTCCTTCAGGAGAAACTTTCAGTTTCAGGTTCAATTCCGAATCTCCCCAGACATTGATCAGCAATTCGTCTCCGGCGGATAAAACATATCCTTTGGGAGTCGGTACATTCAGATCCGGTTCAAAGGACAGGTTCTTGTTCGAGAATATTTCGCGGCCGAACACGGTTCCGCTTAAATCTCCTGCCGGACGATTGGCTTCCCGCTGAACATCCAAAGGAGGTATCCCCTTTCCATCCGGAACCATGACTGTACGGTCTGTTACCACAGCATCCGATGCCGTACGTACGGTCTGTTCCGCTCCGGACTGTCCCATTCGTTTATTCATCTCCTGACGGATCTGTTCATCCGTCATACCCGCGGCTTTCGCCTTGTCAATCAAATCCTGGGGTACCTGTGCCGCTAGCGGAACCGACAGACACAGTAATCCCCCCAATAATACATTTCTAATTACGATATTCATATTGTTATTTGTTTTGTTGTTATTTCGATTTTAGAAAGATGAACTATCGGTTTAGTGACTGGTTGTAACTGGCTCCCCTCTCCAGAGGGGAGCCAGTTACAACCAGTCGATAATTAGATAGCTCATATCTGATAAATTATGAATCAAAACTTCCTGAACTCCAATCGGGCATAATCCGATTGTAATACCAGATGCTTTGATGTTAATTCTTTGACGCCGAAACGTTGCTCCGTTCCGTTCATCCCGAATGGTAATAAATCTTCAACTTTACTGACCGGCATGACTACAAACAAGGAATCTCCAGTATATTCCATATTGCCGGTCTGACTGGTTACATCAACCTTCATCAGATTGATTGTATGCAGAGCAACACTGTAATATGCCCGTTCAGGGTTCTCTTCCTCTCCTGATGCATATGCTATTTTCATGATCTGCCAGCGACCATCCAGGTCTCCGTTAATCGGCATTTTTCCGCAGGAACTGACTATTAAGGTCAGCAACACCGCTATTATATCTCTTTTCATCATATTCATAGAACTCATCGTATCCATACTGTTTTTCTGATTGTTAGCATTCCCCCGGCACTTTTACCCAACATTTCGCCTCTGTCAACACCTAGCGATGCTGTAAAGTCCCAGCCTTTTAACTGATGGGGCGTATAAGTTAATTCTACCAACGCATTTCCATTCTTTTTGATCTCATAAAAAGGTAAGCTATAAGTTCCCCAGTTACGGGTAAACGATAAAAGGATTCGGTATTGCAGGTCGGTACAAGGAATCCCCATGATCCCGAAATGATGTCCCTGCAAGCGATTGCTTTTAAAGACTATTTCTCCATCATCATTATAAATTGGAGACATGACTAGCGGATTCCCGATTCCCATTCCCCAATGCTGCCAACCGGTATAAATACCATGATTATAATAATTATCTGTACCACTCACTTGTTCCGGTATCTCCGATGTATGATCCCAATAAACAGGACCGGACTGGTCTTTTGTTGAGATATATTCGTAAACGAAACTGCTAACGACAGGATTTTTGGGAAACGTTATTTCCACTCCCGCCAGGCAGTCTTTCCAGCCATATTCTCCGAACATCTGCGAATGGTCTTCAAAATAATATTCGTAATAAGGACGAATTGTCCAATCTTTAGGAGCATACCAGGTCAAAGAAAAATTCCAACATCCTAAATGGTTTCCATAAATATTCGTCTGTTCCCCAAGCGGAGTGTCACTACTCCCTCCGCTTGGAATAAACACTTTAAAGAAATCCTTTATTCTATTTGGCATATCGATCTTTTCATTGCCGACAAGAGCATTTCCCCCGAATTGAGCAGCCATCTCAAGACCTCCTTCAAAGATCAAAGGAAACTTCTCTCGGTTACCGACCTTCACATACAAATCTTTGGAATGATAAAGCACATGCTCCGTATGCTTTCCTCCCGGCTTAATAAAATCTTTTTGCCAGCCGTCATCCGTAAACATACCATAAGCGATATGTCCTTTGAAAGCCAACCAACCTTTTGTCCCCGGAACAAGCGTATATTCAGGAATACCGATACGAACCTGCGGAACCGGACGCGCATTTCCCGAGAATGTCAGTCCACCGCTACTAAGAAGCGGATTATTGAACTCACTATAGCGTTCCTTACTTCCGATGCTCAACCCCAGGCAACGGTATTTCAAATCCACATACAATTGCTGCACCACGAAAGTCGAAGTAAAATTATAAGCCACAGCCAGATCCGCCCCGAAAGCATACGAGAAAGGCGTATCGTTTTCCAACTCCCGAAAAACACCGGCACGCAGATACCCATTATTTTTTTCAATGGACGAAAGTCCCTGCTTGTTTGCCGTCAGCCAGAAAGGAGTATGCTCTCCCCCGCTAAAGCTCACACCGGTTTCCGCCCGGTAACTCAGTCCTTTCGTTAACTGGCCATAAGAGTTTAGGGGAAGCACTAAAATACCTCCCCAAAGAAGTAAGTTTGATATTAATTTCATTTGTTCCGATTTTAGAAAAGAATGAGCCAATGTGGCAATATGCCAATTTAGGAATAATTGAGCTATCAGTTTATAGTGATGGGAGTAACCAATTCCCCTCTTGAGAGGGGAGACAGGTACAACCGGTCAATAATCGGATAGTTCAAATCTGATAAATATTGAATCAGTCCCCCTCATCACGTTATCGATATTAAGGTCTTCCCAATATTTCTACTATACATTCCACCTGTTTCGGTGTCATGACACGTTGCTTGCGATTCCAACCGGCGGCTTTCAGAAGAGTGACCAGAATTTTGTTTGCCAATACCCAGGCTTTCAAACGGCGGGAAGCTGCCGCCGGTGTTATCATCGGACTGTACAGGATACCCAGTTCAAGCCAACCGAAACTACGGTTCTTCCATTTCTCCTCCTCTTCGTCCCTATCCGGCTTCTTATTTTTCTGATCCTCTTTCATAGCCACCTCCAATCTAATGTAGCCGGATGGCCATCACGAAGCGACAAACCTGTCCGATAAGCAAACATCTTCGTCAAATCACTGAGCAAAACTTTTCGTTCCCCGGCATTATGCTTTTGCAGCAGTAGTTGCACCTGTCTGCTTATCCGGTTGAATAAGGCGACCTCTTCCGATGACAGCAATTGTTTCCGTAACCCGCGGATAAAAGAGACAAAAGCCTCCTTTCCCCAAAGGCGAAAGAGCGAATCCGGATCTTCACCCGCAGGCAATTCTCCCTTGACAGCCCAGAGACCTTCCCGGCGAAGAATCGCTACAGCTTCAGTCGAACCCTTCTCACCCGCCCGATCCCCGTCCAGCAAGACAGTCACCTGCGAAGTATATTTTTTCAGCAACGCGACATGTCCGTCACACATAGCCGTCCCACACAAAGCTACTGTATTCCTGAAACCCGCCGCATGCATGGCTATGGTATCCTTATACCCCTCCACCACAAATGCAAAACCATCCTGCCGGATCGCCTCTTTCGCCAGATTCAAGGCATACAGGTTCTCACTTTTCCGATACCCCTCTTCCACCGACGTGTTTCTATATTTCGGTTCATCCGGATCCCCGTCCGGTTGTTTCCGCGCGGCAAAACCTATCAACCCTCCCATCTCATCACGGAGCGGGAAAATGACACGGTTCCGCATCTTATACCATTCTTTCGGCACCATACCCGGCGAAACACCCACCTCAAAATCCAGATAAGCAGGCGTCAAGTCCGAATCACCGCAAGCATAAGGCAAGAGGGCCTGGAGAAATTGATTGTTCTTTTGGATGGTAAGATAACACACCCCCTGCCCCCTCTCAAGAGGGGAAGGAGATACCATCGGACATTCCGTTTTTTCGTTTATAGCGCCGGGAGTAACTTTTCCCCTCTCGAGAGGGGGCAGGGGGTGTGTCATTGGCAACGATGTCACCGGCGGCAACTTCTCCACCGCTTCCGCAAAACTACATTTCTCCGCTTTCTGTACAAAAGCAATCACATCCCCATGTTCGCCACAGGCATAACAGGTGAAAGTCTGCTTTTGCGGATCGACGGTCAACGACGGATGATGGTCAGCATGGAACGGACAAAGTCCGATAAACAACTTCCCCCGACGTGACAGTTTGACGTAATGTCCGGCCACCTCTTCCAAGCGGACCGACCGTTTTATCTGATCGATATTATATTGTGCCATTTCGTTCCGGGTATTAATAATCCGTTATTTTAGTGTACGAAGCATTATAACGGAAACGGGCAATGCCGGTCGCGCCGTTTCGGTTTTTAACGATATAGAGTTTACCTACCCCTTTAAGGTCTTCCCCTGTACGCTCGTCCTTGACGATCCCGTAACGCTCCGGGCGATAGACAAAAAATACACAATCAGCTACCTGTTCGATGGTTCCCGAATCACGCAGGTCGCTCATCACCGGGATATGCACCTTGTCGACACGCTGGTCGCTGGCACGGTTCACCTGCGAAACGACAAGCACCGGGCAGTCGGTATCCAAAGCCAACTGCTTTAGGGCCGTTATGTTACGCCCCACTACCTGTTCCTGCGTTTCGTTTTTCTGACGGATACTGCTCAGCAGATGCAGGTAGTCGAGGATCACGAAATCACACTCCCCCTTCTTGCTTTTCAGCATGACCTTCGAACGGATATCCGACAGGGTGTTACACGCCTTATAGTCAATATACAGTGGCAAATGCTCCAGATCTTTACCGGCTTTTTCCAGGACTTCCAGGTCGTGAGCCGTCAATCCCGAGATACGCAGATGGTCCGGATCGACATCCGTCACACCCGCCAGGATGCGGTTCAGCATTTGCAGGTTCGACATCTCCAGACTGAAAAGGCAGACATGTTTTCCGGCACGGGCCGCCTGGACAGCGATATGCAGGGCGACAGCAGTCTTGCCATCGCTCGAATGACCCGCCAAGACAGAAAGTTCCCCTTTATGAAAACCACCGGTGACATAATCGAACTCAGCCAACCCGCTCCGTATGCGATTCCGGTCGTACGAACCATCCAAACGCTCCCGGTGCCAGGCAACCGCTTCGGCAGCCAGGACACCCACCGGACGTATCGGTTCACTACCGGCCACTTCCCCCCGCAGTTTCAGCAGCGAATCTTCCGCTTCCGAAATAACGGCCTCCGGATCAGCATCAAAACAACTGCTCTTAATATTCAGCAGGACAAACAACTGTGCCAGGCAACGTAACATATACTGGCGCTTTATCTCCTGAGCATAATGCTGCACATTTCCGCCATGGCGCACATTCAGCATCGCCGTCAGCAGGAACGACAATCCGTTCAGCTCCTTCCAGCGAGCTTCATCCATCCGCCGCATCTCCGTTTCGACCGACACCATATCCGGTTGCACACCCTGTTCATACAAATTCATTACCGCCTGGAAAACAAAACCCAGCGCTGCATCCGAAAACATTTCCTTATGCAGCAATGTCGACACCAGGCCCGGAGCATCCACACTGGTCAGCAGGCAGCACACCAACGTATTCTCCACCTCCGACAATGTCAGATCTTTCTGTTCGTCAACACCTTCTTTCATGCTTCGCCTCCCTTTCCTTTTGGCTGAAATTGTTTGCTACGACCTCCCATCGCCTGTTCGGCAGCAGCCATTGCCTGAGCGGCAGAAATATCGTTCCCGTTGTTATCCGTATTCTCCGTTATCTGTCCCGAAAAATAATTATAATTACAAATCTTGATTTTTGTGCCTCCCGCCACAGGACCATATTCGATCAATCGTTCACGAGCCAACTTTCTCAGATAATACCCCACCGAACCGATACTGATATCAGTACGATCAGCCAGGAACTGATAAGTACAAAAATATTCCCCTACATGGCAAACGTATTGGATACGTCCCAGTTTCATAAATCCGGGTTTGAAATAACTCATCGTTGCCAATGCCATGTAGATACGGGCAAGGTGACGTTCTTTTTTACTGGCACTGACCGACAGCGCCAACACTTTTCGAGGCATCTTCATAAAAGACTTTCCCATCCACAATACCTCCGGGTTTTCTTTCGTTTGTTTTACGCTCATAATAATCACATTTAAAGAAAATTAATATTTGCCCCGTTATGAGATTACTATTTGCGCTAAAACTTGATAGTCATTATCCCGAAGCACTACCGTATGTAGACTCTATACATATCCGGATGCCTCTCTTTTAATATAGTTAGAACTATCTTTCTTATCTAGAATTTATAAATCGTAATTTCCATCATTTTTTTCGCAAATGAAATAATACCCTAACGTTCTGATGCAAAGTAAACCATTCTTTTCCGACTTTTGAGAACTGTTTTGATGCCAGTTTCACAACTTAAATAACAAGATTACAGTGAGTTATAAATTCTATTTACTACGTTGTTGTTTTCTCTCCTTCTTTTTACTCCTTTCGACTGCCTGGTCGATCTCCCAAAAGGTATTCTGAGCCGCCTTTAAATGATTGTAAATCGTAACGACTTCGTATCCCGTATCAAAAATCAAATCGATGTAATCGGCCAGTTCTTCCAACGAACAATCCAACATTCCACAACGGGCCATGGCCGCGATGTAAGCGAGGAATAAATCCGGAGATTTCACCCGAATGCGTTCCATCGGCAAACGTCCCGTATCGAAGCCGCAATCATGCAGGATCCCGATCCGGTTCTCTTTCAGGAAACGCTCTCCCAAAGTATTCCATGTTTTCAGCGCCTTTATGACCGGTTCTCCTAAGAACCAGGTGAACAACATCACGTACCGGTTTTTATCCGGTTGTTTATCCAGCCATTCCGTCAAAGGATCGAGCGACAGGTGTTCACCGGTTATTGCCCGAATGTTTTTTTAAAACTTCCATCAATTTTGTTTTTATCTGATTTATTTTCAACTTATTTACTTGCTGTCCCATTTGTTTATAAATTTAAGTTGTAATCAGGGTTATTAAGTTGTGAAATTGTCTTTTTATCCTGTATTCAAAACATATATGTTTCGATCGCAAATCATATATGTTTTGCCGTTAAAACACCTATCTTTTAATAGTAATTATCAGCTTCTTTGATGATAAATAATAACCATCTTTATTCGTTCCCAACTACTGCTATCTGCTTCTATCCGGCAGGCACTTTTCCGCAGCAATTACCTTTGTAATGTTATCGATAACCAACAATTTTCAATTATCAATTTTTAATTACCAGATTATGCCATTAAAATTCAGACTTGTCAAAAGAAGAGACATGAGTAAGGATGCGGCCGAAGGTGCCGAACTTTACTATGCACAGACCAGCATCACCAAGAAGGTCGACCTGAACCGTATTTGCAGCCGTATCAGCAAATACAGCACTGCCAGCCGCGGTGATATCCTGCTGGTACTTGACGGGCTCTTGTCCGTCATGAATGAATCGCTGGCCGACGGAGAATCGATCCATCTGGGCGACTTCGGCAGTTTCCGAATGGTTGCCGGCAGCAAAGGATCTTCTACGGAAAAGGATTTCAATACCTCTCTGTTCCACCGGGCACATATCGTTTTTTACCCCGGTACGATGTTGACGGATACCATCCGTAATGCCAGTTTCGAAAAATACAATATCCCCGGCACGGAGAGCAAACCGGAAGAAGGCGGCGGCAGTGACCGTCCGGAAATAGAGTAAAATAATTATTCTTTATTATGGTAAAACAGGAATACATCAAACAGTATCTTTTCCCCGCTCAAAAGGCGGGGGAATGTTTCGGAATCAATCCGACCGTCATCCTCGCCCAATCGGCCATCGAAACCGGCTGGGGAGAAAGTACGCTGGCTAAGGAGCATCATAACTTCTTCGGCATCACCGCCTACGGACGTCCAAACGCTTTCTGGAAAGGCACAAAGACCGATCTTTCTGAAAACAGCGGCCATACCTCCCTTTGGTTCCGTACCTACGAATCGCCGGAAGACAGTTTCATGGACTTCGCCCGTCTGATCCACACCGCTTATCCGGTAGCCGCCTCACTAAGCACCCATCCTTCGGCTTATGCCAAAGATATCGCTTACAGCAAATACATCAGCGAAGTGAACGGTGACAATCGTGCAGCCTACCAGAGGATGCTGGTGTCGATCTGCCGGACTATCGAAAGGATGATAGTCAATTAATTATTCTTTATACAAATAGCTATGACAAGCATCATGGACATAAACATAAGGCTCCCCAGTTTCTCCATTTTTATAAATTTGAAATGCAAAATGAATGTCTTCGATTACGCATTCCCGATAGCCATTTTGTATCCATGAAGAACGGAGACGAGCCTTATTATAGATTGTTGCATAATGCCCCAATCTATCCAATTCGGAAAAAATCCGGTTCATTTTCTTTGCTATCGTTTTCCCATCCAATGTAGGATGTAGTTGCAAGGCTATTTCATAGAATTCATTCATCTTTATATGAACGGTTTGGTCAACAACGACTTTCATGACAGATGACAATTATCTATGAAAGTCTTTATGAATTCGTTCAAGGATTAATCGTCTGGATTCTTCCAAGTACATTCCAGTCTTTAACGCTTCTTCCAAAGGCATAACAGGATATGTTTCTGAAGAATCGCTTCGTTGATATGTTATCTCCAGTTCCTTAACCGAAGGTACTTCATTCTTAATTGAGTATTCTTTCAATTTTTTCATAAGACAATACTTTTTATTTGGTTATTTGACAAAGGTACGATAATTCCATTAATCTGTGATCATTAATTTTCAATTTATAATTTTCAATTAACATGAAAACTCTTGAAACCATTTTCAACTTCCTCACCAGCCTTGCCCGGATCATCTTTCCCCGCAGGCAAAAGCCGGCAGCCGGTGACTGCCCTTGTCCCCATCCCTATCCTCGTCCTCTTCCTGATGGCGATCACCCTACTGTCTCTGCTGATGGAGCAGACAGAAGTGACGCTGACAACTATCGGAGCGATACTCTCGCTCTCAACCAGGGCGACTGGGGAACCAAACAACGTGTCGAACCCATAGACATTGCCGGTTACAGCCTGATGGCGGCGGGACTGATCGGTGGTCTGTACAAATTATTCACAGCATGAGTTACAGAGAAAATTACCAACGCATGATCCACCGCAACAAAGCGACCGGATATGCCATCTATGACTGTCTGTTGAAGGCTTACCGAAAACATGCCGAAAGCATGGATGTCTCCGGTATTACCGACCGGGACATCTCCCGGATCAGTAAAAAGTTATTAGTGAGCGAACGCTGGATACGCCATATCTTATGCAAATATCATCTGTTTTTCGTTATTATCGACCAGTATTATCCGGAAGAGGAATGGAAAGATGAAGAGACGGAAGTTTGATCGTTTAAAGTCTGTTATCTTCTCTGATATGGAGGGGTAACAGACTTTTTGTGTATTAGTTAATTTAAATCCTCTCTCATTTGACGGACTATCACTAAAAGAGAAGGGAGATCATCTTTTATGACTTTAAATATTTCCTCTGAATCAATATGATGATATTCATGCGCTATAATATCTCGCAACCCCATAATTTCACTCCAAGGTACATTTGGATATTTTTTCAAATAAGAGTGATTAGTTTTGTTATCAATAACCTTGACGCTTTCTCCTATAAATATAAGTTGCATACAAGCTCCGCTTAATGCAAACATACCTTCGGAACTAATCAAAAAATCATTTGGAGAACTAATCAACAAAGTATTATCCAGAATTAAAGAAATTGCATCTTCTATTCTTTGTAACAGGGATTTGATGCGTAACTTATCAAACATAAATTATATCTTTTTCCACTTCGGTACCGAATAATGTATTTGTCATATTTGCATGCAATCGAATAATATCGACCTTACAACCTAGCAATTTTTCCAATTCTGTCTTCATTCGAATACGTATAAAAATATTTGCCTGTCCTTCATATGCAATATCAATATCACTATCATCCATTTGTTCATCACGCGCAACAGAACCAAAAAGAGCCATCCTGGTTACTCCATATTTCCGGGCAGTACTATCCAAATACTCCCGAATCAATTGTACGTATTCTTTCTTCGTTTTCATAGGCTGATGATAATTGTCGCATATATTTAGACAAATATACGAATAAAAAATAAATATCATCTTTACCTCCGAATAAAATTATCTGGTAGACCTCCTGTTACATTCCTCTACCGACCGTATCATCTGATCTAATAATACATCAGGATGAAAATGCTGTTCGGCAAAAGTTTTGTTACACAATCCTATTGCATTCTTTTGACTTTCTGAAAGTTCTGCAAAAGCTAAAAGTCTTTCCGCCAACAGTTCCGATTCTCCATGACAGACAGCCATGTTTCCTTTACAGACATCCAGGATATCACTGATATGCGACTTCTCCGGACCGATATAGAGAATCGGTTTGCCGATAAACATAGCCCCATAGACCTTATTCGGATGCGTATAGCCTACACAACCCGCTCCCAACGAAACAACCTGGATATCGGCCGAACCCAACGACAAATGAATCCGTTCACGCGGCTGGTAAGGAAGGATCATCACATTATCCAATCCATACTCTTCCTTATATTCGCGGACTTCCTGCAAACGTACTCCGCCACCGATATGAACAAACAGGAAACGCTTGTCATCACTCAGCCGGACAGCAGTCTCCAACAGCGTCGTCAACGGATGCATCACCGAATGATTACCGGAATACATGATCACGATACGGTCACCGAAACCATTCTCCTGACGGAACGGGTTATCCTCCCGCTTCCCTTCATACACTGACTCCATCACCGGCCAGACCGGAATCACATCGATCCCTTTCCTGTCCGAATGAAGACGACGGCAAATATGCTCCTTCATATACTTATCCAACACGATTATCCTGTCCGCATGTCGAAAAATATAATCCCCCCGCTTCTGAATCGTCTGTGCCATCGAAGAACCCTCTTTCATATATCCGGCCACTACAGAGAGTTCCGGTTGCAGATCCATCGTCCAATAGACAAAACGCATCTTTTTCATCCGCGCAATCTTGATCCCGATATACGAAAGCAAAGGCGGACTGGTCAGACCAATCATCACATCGCACGATTTGCGGCCAATGAAAAGTAATTTCCAGGCAATCAGAAAATTGAAACTAAGAAAATCAACCAGCCGCCCAAGTTTCGTTTGCTTGCCGAATCCAGTGTTCGGCAGACGGTGAATATGAACCCGCTCACAGCACTCACGAGACGGATAGATAATCTCCGGATGTTCGTAATTGTGACGGCTGGTGATGATGGTTACCTCATGCCCCTGACCGGACAAGGCCTGCAACAGATCAACCAGATGTTGTGCCACAGATGCCGTGTCCGGCCAATAGACCTGAGAGATACAAATTATCTTCATTTACTACGTTTCTGAACCTGTTCGTTAATCCACTGATAGGTCAAAGCCATGCCTTTAGACAGAGGCCAGCTTGGTGCCCATCCCAGTTTTTCTTTGATCAGGCGGTTATCCGAATTGCGTCCCATTACACCCAGCGGACCAGGGATATGTACAATATTCAGTTTCTTTCCGGCAATGCCCATTACCATTTCAGCCAGGCCATTGATACTGATCATCTCGTCCGAACCGATATTCACCGGCCCCATGAACTCATCCTGGCTCATCAGGCGGCGCACACCTTCCAGGCATTCGTCGATATAAAGGAAGGAACGGGTCTGATTACCGTCTCCCCACATCTCGATCGTTCCGCCATCAGGTGTTTCAGCTACTTTACGGCAGAAGGCAGCTGGAGACTTCTCACGTCCGCCTTCCCAGGTTCCTTCCGGACCGAAGATGTTATGGAAACGGGCAATACGTACATCCAAGCCTTTATTACGATGGTAAGCCTGGTACATACGTTCGCTGAACAGTTTCTCCCAACCATAGTCACTATCCGGTCCGGCAGGATAAGCGGAATCTTCCGATGTAGTCGGATGCAAAGCGTCCATCTGGTTACGTTCCGGGTAGATACAAGCCGAAGAAGAGTAAAAGATCCGTCCTGCATTCCGTTTATAAGCCACATCCATCATATTGATGTTACACATCACAGAGTTATGCATAATATCGGCATCGTTCTCACCGGTAAAAACAAAACCTGCTCCGCCCATATCAGCGGCAAACTGATAGATCTCGTCAAACTTGCGATCCACCGCACGATAGCATACATCGATATCGCGCAGGTCGCCAATCATAAAGTCATCGGCTTCTGTCTCTCCGAATTCCGGATACTTCAAGTCGACACCTTTCACCCAATAGCCCTCTTTTCTGAGGCGCTTCACCATGTGGCTACCGATGAAGCCACCGGCGCCACAGACTAATGCTGTTTTCATTTTAAATTAGAATTTAATAAGAAATAAATATTTTTGATTATTAGAGAGAAGGGGGGCTAATTTTTTTATTAATAACATTACTTAATTCTTCCATTTTAGCATCACAAAGAATCCTATACCATAAAGACTGCAAAAAAGCCCATAAAAAGCCTTCCTTTCCATCTAAAAATCCTAATCTCAATATATATCTATATAAAAAAAGAGCCAAAGCTCTCCAGTATTTTGGTAAACAATTATATTTTTGTTTATTCATTTTTCTTTTAAAAGTGGCTTTATCAAATTGATTTCTATTTATCCCACCTTTTATAGTTAAAGACTCTAATGCTATTAAATCAGAATATTTGTTATGCTTATTAACCCAATCGCTCAATGTTATAAATGGATCATCAATAATATCAATATTCAAATATCCAACGCGACCTTCTTTTAATACAACATGCTCATCAATCAAACAATTTTCAAAAAAAGCTTTTCCTTTTCTGACTATACGTATCATTGAAATAGGATAATTACCTCCATATTTCATCCATTTTCCCAAAAAATATAAACGACGATTAATCGATATAGCATTAATATCAGTAGAAATATTATCCAAATTCAAATTATTAACAAAATCATCAGTTAAGAATTCATCAGCATCCAATCGCATAATCCATTCTGTTTTAAAAGGAATATTTTTTAATGACCAATTCAATTTTGTAGACCAAGTACTATCATCAGTCCATTTATATTGATAAACATCAAGATGGTAAGAATTGACAATTTCCAATGTATTATCTACTGAATATTGATCAATAATATAAACATAAGGAGTTAAATTTAAAGCACTTTCAATAGCTCGTCTAATAATTTTCTCCTCATTAAAAGCCATAATAATAATTGAAATATCTTTATACATGGTTATTGATTATATAAAATTCTATTTTTAATGAATCTGGCAGGATTTCCCCCTACAACAGTCCACGGTTCAACATTTTTGGTAACAACTGATCTAGCACCCACAACAGCACCCTCACCAATAGTCACTCCCATACCGACAAATGCATCTGCAGCTATCCAAGCTTGATCTTTTATAATTATTGGAGAGACAATAAGAGGATAAGTAACATGAGTTATCTCATGTGAGGCAGTGCATAAGTAAGCTTTCTGAGAAACAACAACATTACTCCCTATCAGAACAATATCTACATTATAACAATCAACATCTGATGATAAACAGGAGTTTTTGCCCATTATCAAATTCCAGGGAGCCCATATTTTAGCTCCTGCATATACATGGGCAGACCAATCTATTTTGGCACCAAAACATCGTAAAATAAATATTCTCCATTTATAAAATAAAGGGCCTATAGATGGGCGAAATAAGACCCAATAAACTATGCCCCACAACAACCTTAACAGTTTATTTGACAAAGATATAGCATCATTATATTTAGATAAATCCAATTTCATAATTAATCAATTATTAATTTAAAACTAAAACCATTCATTACAATAGATATTTCAGCAATAGTCAATCATTTTCAAGTTCTTCCTCTTTATATCCAACATAATAAAAAGTGATAAAAACAATACAAATGAAACATTTGTCAATGTCAATATTGACAATGATGTACTAAACAATATAACTATCAAAACAAATAATTTTAATGGCAAATATTGAATACTAAAAAAACAAACTAAAAGATACAGTAATGAAATAAATAAAAAGGGAACACCCCAAGTTAATGCCATACGAATATAAGTCGCATGAAAATAAAAAGGGAAAACACCAATGATATCATTGTTTTCTTCGAAAACATCTACTACCCAAGAAAATTCATTGAGAACAGAAATATCTAAACCAATACCTGGATATACCCCGAATAAAAATGTATTCAGATCAGAACTCTGAAAAAAGATGATTGCCTGATAAAAAAAAGCATAACGATCTATTGTTTCTATTGATGAATAACCTCTAAAAATAAAAATAAAAACCATTAAAGACAGTACTACGGGGACAGCAACAATAAGAAATTTGGGACATTTATATTTAAGTATTAGTAATACTAAAAATAATACAGCAATTATTCCGGTTCTAGATCCTGTACAAACAATAGCGACAAAAAATAATATATAATCCTTATACTTTCCTCCCATATCATTTATAAAACAAAAGGGAAGAAGCATTAGCAAACCATCATAATTAGCCTCTCCCAATATCCCGGGTCTAGCATCATATCCCCATACAGAGAAAATATACATACTATAAATTATAAATATTTTGCTAAAAAACACACCAGCATTGTACAATGTTTCTTTTCTTGGAAGGCCTATATTATTCACCCACAACAATGCTAGAGTCAAATAGAATATCCATTTTCCATCTATAATCAATGCTTTCAAATACACATCTTCTCCCGATATATAAAAAAAAGGATATACATATTTATAGACAACAATGAAAAATAAACATAACAAAATAATCAAAAAATTTTTTTTCATCATTCTATTTACACAAAGAGTAGAAACAAGAAATAATAGAATCCAAATTATTTCATAATTTACACCTCTGTTTTCCAATATACGGAATGGTATAGAAATAAATGGAAAAATGTAATAGACCAAATATATTGGTAAATCTTTCAAGTTAACAAATCTCATACTATAGTTTATTATCAATAAGAGATATCAAGTAATCAAGCAATATTTTTGTAATTTTTTTTTGTCCCTTCTCATTTACATGAATCTCATCTCTATAATCTTGAATATCCATATAATCTAGTCCTTTTATACAATGTATTGAATTATTTTCACAGAAATCTATAATTAAAGTTCCTTCTTCATTATAGTTTTCATTTACTAGTTCTGTACGATCTGGATGTAACCAGATAAAAAACGGAATATTTTCTACTTTGAAACGATTTATCAATTGTTGGAAACCCAGATTAAATGACTTTCCATCTTTACTAATTTCAGAAGGTGTTTTTTGTCTCAATAACCGAGGTAAAAGATACCGATGAAGTAATTCCCAATAGGCTATATGATACTGACTACTTGGAAAACTAGGATTAACATCCACTACCGATTGATGATTTATATTATCATGAGCATCATGTGAACTACAAAGTAGAAAAGCTATTTTAGCATTAAATGCTCCATACCGTTTTAGATATGCTTCACAATTGTCCGGTCCCCAACTTCCTGCAGAAATATTTAAAACCTGAACCTTTCTTTGCAATAATTGGGTTAGTGATTTAGACAATCGTGTTGTTGCTAGACTATCTTGATCTGTCAGCGTGCCACCATTAATAACAGAATCCCCCAAACCTAAAATAATAAATGCAGAAGAATCCACGGACTCACTACGCTGGCAATATTCATTATACAAAACATACTTTCTAAAACGATAATGTTTTTGATTCGGCTGAGCGATATACTCAAAATCAGGATCCGACTGTATTAATACAGTATCGCAAAAGCCCCAGCTTTTGCGGAGATATATTTCACCTCCAAGCATAACTACGATAACTATGCAAATAGTTATCCATATTCTCCTTTTCATGATTAAGCTATTTTAGATACACAAATTCAGGCTTCTCACCCCCATATAAAATCCATTCATACAGCTCTTTCATTTTTAGGGCAACCATTTCTACTGAATAATTTTCTTTGACTAATTGTTGTCCACGTTTTCCCATTGCAATCCTTTCTTCTTCTGAGAGAGCCAGCGCTTCACGAATCGTTGCCGCTAAAGTATCCACATCATTATCCACCCACCAGCCACAATGATGCATATTCAATTCCTGCCAGGGAGTTCCCTTAGAAGCAATGACAGGAATACCATGTACCATCGCTTCAGTTATAATATTGCCAAAATTCTCAAAATCACTAGGAACTATCAGATAAGAAAGCATTTTTAATGCTCTTTTCTTTTCCTCTCCATTCAAAAAACCTGTAAAAACAACCTGTTTCAACTGCAAACGTTGAACTTCCTCCTGCAAATATTGCATATAGCAAGGATCTCCATCTCCAATAATCATAATTTCTATTTCCTTATCAAGCAAAGAGTCTACAGCATAAAGGATTCTTTCTATCCGTTTGCGGGGATGGATACGTCCTAAATAACCGATTCTCAATTTATCCGGCGAAACAATTTCATCTTGAATATCGTCTGTTTGAATGGGATTGGGAATAACTGCAATAGGGGAAAATATTCCCATATTTCTTAAATGCTCCATTTCTTCTATACACGTAGCATGTAAGCAAGAAGCATGTTGTAAACTAAATTTTAAATATAAGCATAATACTATTTTTTTCCACAAAAAAGATTTTTTCAATGCTTGAGGGTAAAGCATACCGCGTAATGTAATGATATAAGGTTTATGCTTCCTTTTCGCACAAAGAACAGATGATAATGTCGGATATTGCCAAATACCTTGAATATGAAATAAATCAACATCACTTTTAGACAATGCTTTACTGTACGAATTAGAATATAAAAATTTTTTATCTACAGAAGATGGTATTAGAAGTAAGTAAGATTCTGTGGTTATATTAGAATCTCCCTTGGAGTAGACGTCATAAGCCAATATCAGCGAGTCTATCCCCAACATTCTTTCTCCCTGAACAGTAAGCCATGTGCTAAATATCGGTCCCCCTGATAAAATTCCCATCGAAGGTATTGTATGCAAAATCTTCATATCTGATTAATCAATCGTTAAATCTAAAATTCTATTTTATTTTCAGTAAGCCAATATTCCAAAACAAACAACAGCCAAATTCGTGACCACGACACCCTCCCTTTTTCATAATTGTTCCAAAGAATATGTAATTCTTTGGAATTAAACAAAGGATAAAAAGAGGACGTGAAAAATGATTGAATTTCATTTCCCAATTCTTCCTTAAAATATTTATCAAAAGGAAAAACAAACCCTTGTTTTTTTCGATAAACACATGCATCCGGCAATCCATATCCTGCTGCTTGTACCAATAATGGCTTAGGAATATTTGAAGTAATCTTATATTTTTGAGGTAATCGCCAAAGATATTCTGCAATTTGATGATCTACCAACGGCACACGCACCTCCAGACTATGAGCCATACTCATTTGATCTGTATCTCTCAATAAAGTGGAAAGCATATAACTTTGGGATTCAAAAAAAGAGATACGATCGATTTCATCGAGAAATGGTTGCTCACAAGCTTCACCGTATGAACGGATAAACCAATCTTGAGATGAAAGTAAATATTCTTTATTCAACAATTTATGTATTTGCCAATCTGTAAATACACGTCGATTGATAAAATAGGAAGGATTGGGGGATGATATCAAACCTGAAAGTTTGCGCAAACTTTCATTGAATGCTACTCTTTCTAGATATCTTCCTAAAAAAGAAGGTACGGCAGACATTCTTCGCTTCCACTTTTCTAGTAACAATGCTTTAGAAAAGCCATTATATCCGACAAAAAATTCATCTCCGCCTACCCCGGAAAGAGCAACTGTTATACCTGACTCTTTAACCAATTTAGATACAAACCAAGTATTCAATCCGTCCATACTAGGCTGATCAAATGAGGATAATGCATTCTTTAAATTTCGTTTTACCATTGCACCATTTAATTCAAGTTCTGTATGTAGTGTATGGTTTCGTTCTGCAACCGTACGACTATACACTCTTTCGTCATATTCGCTTTGATCGAATACTATTGAAAATGTATGCAAATCAGCATCAGGAAAAGATTGTCTCATCAAAGATACAATTGCAGAACTATCTATTCCTCCACTCAAAAAAGCGCCTAATGGCACATCTGATATCATTTGTAATCTAACCGAATCCCGTAACAGTCCGGTCATATGTTCATTTATTTCTTCCTGAGATGTCATTGGTGATATTTCTTCTTCTATATCAGGAGACCAATATCGGGTAAAGTTTATTCTACCGTCTTTTACTGTCAAATAGTGAGCTGCTGGAAGCGATAAAACGTTATCTACCAAAGTAAAAGGTTCCTGTACAGAACCATAATCCATAAAAGAGATCAACCCTTCTTTAGATATTCGCTTAGGGATATCAGCAACTAACAAAGCTCTGACTTCTGAAGCGAAAACAAAATCCCCGTTACATGTATAATAATATAAAGGTTTAACCCCCATCGGATCTCTTGCTATAAAAAGTTTATTTCCCCTTTTATCCCATATTGCAAAAGCAAATATTCCTCTCAGCCGTTTTACACAATCTACTCCCCATTCTGAATAAGCATGAAGTATCACTTCTGTATCCGAATGAGAAAAAAAATTATGTCCTCTATTCTCCAATTCATTTCTGATTTTAGAAAAGTTATATATCTCACCATTGAAAACAATTACATTCCCTGTCTGAGGATCAATCATAGGTTGCCGAGCCTCTGGCCTTAAATCGATTATAGAAAGTCGTGCTTGCCCTAAAACTATAGAAGGTTCTGTAGACAACATCAATACCCCCCTGTCATCCGGTCCACGATGATGTTGTGCTTTAGTCATTTTAAAAACCTGTTTTTCAGCATTATGACCATTACTAATTGCATATATTCCAGCTATTCCACACATGATATAATTAAATTAATCGATAAGTAGTTGTTCTATAAATTCATTATATCTTTTCCCATTAGCACTCCAAGAAATATTGTATAATTTCATGCGGACAATCTCATGATCATTTTTTACAAAATCTAAAGCTGCAACAATCTGTTTATTCAATGATTCTAATGAATATGTTTCCATTTCAAAAATCCATTCTTTTAACCCTGTTACTTCTGCAATATCTCTTCCACCAGTGTATTTTGAGCAGACAATTGGTAATCCACAAGCAATTGCTTGTGGCTGTACTAAAGCCAATCCCTCTTCTCGCGAAGGTAAAACAAAAACTTTTGCTTTTGAATAATAAGTTATCAATTCACTCTGATCAACAAAATCTATATGCTTCATATTTTTACATACAGGGAACGACATATCTACAATTGGTCCCACATGTAAAAATGAATAATTTTGTTCTAAACATAATTGTTGTATGAGATCACAACCTTTACGATAAGACCAACTTCCTGTCATTATTATATCGTATTTTTTTGAAGTTAACTTTAATGGATAAAATTTTGACAAATCAACCCCATAAGGATTATAGAATAATTTGTTTTCAGGATAGTTATATTCTAGATATGTCTGTTTTACTATCATTGATGGAACAACTATATAATCACATTCATTATAAATACTTAGTTCATATTCTATATTTGGTTCTTTAAAATAGTCTCTTTGATCTTTTGGAGACTTTTCAGAGATCCAATAATCTCCAAATATTTTCTTTTGATTTAATATATGAGTAGAACCAGAATCCATCAATATTAATTTTGATTGTCTCTTTGCCTTTTTAAAGGATCTTTTCCAATGCGGAGATACAACTGATATATAAATATCACACGGTCTCATAATTAAAGAAACAATATAATCAAATATAACATTTAACTTAGCTTCTAAAGGAGTAAATATTTTTTCGATTATTACAAATGGTAATAGTATATTAAATACAGATTTAGAAGTTTTTCTTTTCAACCCAAATTTTTTCATACGCCAATATGGAACTGCCGTATAGAAAAAAACATCATATCCTTGTTTTTCTAATTCTCTGGCAACATCTAACAAATGTCTTCTTCCAAACGAAACTATATTAATCCTTATATTCTTTTTCATAAATCATTATATTACATAAAAATTACAATATTTTAATTTCAAGACTATCTAATTATTATATCTTTAAATATGGCTATTTAATCTCAATAAACATCTATTGGTCTTTATCGTATACATTGATAATATCATATCAATTACCACCAATGAATATGTTATATATATCAATGAATGAAAATATAAATTAATAATATACGCCATCAATAAAGACAAGCAAGATCCTAATACAAACAAAATACTTAAAACTGAATGTTTATTTGTTGCTGCTAGAACAACACTACCAGTAAACCAGAAATTATTAAAGAATAAAACCAAAAGAAAAGCAAACATCAATGAAAAGTCAAATTCAATTTCATTATTTGTCCAAACAACATAAATAAAAGGTCCTGCAATAAGTAAAAATATTGATATCAATATAGATAGAGCAACAGACAAAAACAATGAAGAATAATACATTCTCTTCATTTTCACATAATCATGTTTTCCATAAGCAATAGAAAGTTCTGGCCAAACTGAATAGTTTATTGAATTCATTATCATTTTTATAAAATTACATAAAGTACGGGTTGTATTATACAGAACAAGTGATGATGCACCAAAATATTTATTCACAAACAATGTAAATCCCTGTTGTATAATAAGATTACCTACTGGAAATAACATAAAAGAAAACGAAGGAAACAGCAATCCTTTAAGTAATTTAATATCAATATTATTTATTTGAAATACAAATGAATATATCTTTTTAATATCATAATATTTATACACCATCACATAAATCTTAGGTATAACATAAAAAAAAGCCAGCAGCTCTAGTCTACAATGTAGTAATAAACCAGATAATAAAATAAAACCTTCCACTAACTTTGCTAAATTGTCGATATATATAGACCTAAAAGTTAACGACTTTGAACGATAAACAGCATTGGAAACTCCTCCTATCATTGATACAAAAATTTGAATAACCAACAATAGTAAAACAACACGTGTTGTTTTCGACGAAAGAACAGATAATCCAAGCAAAGAATTAACATCACAAATATTTACAAATACCAAACAACCTATTATTCCGAAAAGTGACACGATCAACAATAAGAAGTAATTATCAGTCAATAAAGAACGACAATATTGTTCATCTCCTTGTGCCATTTTTATAGAAAATTGGTTTGATATAACTGTATTCAATCCAATATCAGACATTGAAAAAACACTTGAGACAGATGAAAGTACAATCCAATCAGCATATTTATCAACACCCCATTGTTCGATATAAAAAGGAACCAATATAACCTGGCAAAAAAGATTGATCCCAATTCCTGAAAAATTTGCACACAAATTTTTCAAAATAGGCTTTCCCATGGAAAGCTGTTTTAGCTTTATTAGAAGCATATTAAAACCTAAACAACTTCTGTCTCAAATAAACAAGCCATCTATCCCAGCAAGAAACAGAGTCTATATCTTCTTTAGATACGTTAAATAATTCATATATATATTCGGTAGAAGATTTTAGCTGAAGATGGAAAATAACTTTGTTCTTTATTAGTACGCGTCTAGCCTGTTCCCAAAGGCTTAAGTGAAGATTATACTTATCAATAATTGATTTTTGTATAGAATTACAAATAAGCTCTGCATCCAAAGTTTCACGTTTAAGTCTTGAATAAACTATACCAGCTCTAGAATAGATACGATAATTCGAAACAGTTTTAGGTACATAATGAAACTTACCTTCTGGGGCCAATCTTAACCATGCACCCCAATCTCCATCTATTTCAATGCGCTCATCAAAATAACCAACATGTGCAAACGATGACAACTTGACAGCAAATGCAGCAAAATGTAAACAAGGTCCTGTCAATTGTTCATAAAAATTACCCGGAAACGATTGTATTCGTTTAGCAGTTCTTATACGGATATCTTTTTGAATAAAATTATCCATCCCGTCTATGCGATTGAATCCAAATCGCATTAAAACGGTATCAGTTCGCACATTTTTATTAAAAACTTTCACAAAATCAGGTTCATAAAAATCATCACTACTAATAAAAGAAAACCAATCTCCTGATAAGTTCTTAACCAGAAAATTAAAATTTTCAGTCATAGTTAAATGCTTAGGTGGAGTAATTATTCTGATCTTATCTTTATATTTCTCTAAGACTTCTGCAGTTGAATCTGTTGAATGATTGTTGCTCACCACAACCTCGTAAGCTGGTTCAGTCTGATTCAATGCTGACAAAATCGCTTTTTCAATATATTCAGCTTGATTATAGGTCGGTATTCCAATTGATAATTTCATCTTTTATCGTTGACATATTTATCGTTGTTAACTCCCGGAATCTTTACCACCACATTCTGCGTTCCATCTTCAAGACATTCGAAGTCTGTAGACTCTCCCGGTTCCATCACAATAATATCCCCCTTTATATACTCTACACCATTCATCTTTACCCGTCCTTGAGTTATAACAGTGATTTCTGTTGCTATTTTGTGATAATGTAATTCTTCATAATCGCCTTTTTTATATTCCTTCACAGCGACTTCCACATCGTTGGTCCGAAGAAGTGTCGGTTCAAAGTTACCTATAAACCAGCCCTTAATCATACTTCCCAATTTAGCCGTTTTCATCTTATTTCTTTGTTTTAAATTCTATATACTTATTCAAATCATTGGGTGTACCGGTTCCATGCATTTCGTTTTTGTTTATATTGTAAATACCGTACTTCCCTCCTGTATGTATAGAATAGTTGTAAACAGGAGCCACATAAAACTCATTATTTACCCGATCATTCCGGACAATCATATCAAGAGCATTCTCTACAAACATCCTTCCCTTTGCAAAATAGTATATACCTACTGTTGCATACGGAGAAATAACCTCTTTTTCCCTGATCTCTTCGATTATTCCATACTGATCTATTTTTGCATACGACCATTTCGTGTCATTATCCTGAAAACAGAGTACAGAACCATCCAATTTACGACTCTCACTATCATTTATAAAATCCGAAATATTCATGTCAACAATCTGATCCGAATTTGCGATCAATAATGGAGAATCATTATTGATCAGCCGGTGAGCATGCATCACAGTACAGGCTGCTCCCTCCGTCAACCGATCTATCATAACAAATTCAACCCGATAGTGATCCTTTATCCAACAAATAGTTTCAGGTTCGCATTCATAATGTTCTTTTCTAACTAAAAGAATGAATTTTGCCTCCGGCACGTTCAAATTATCTAATACATGACAAATCATAGGTTTACCAAGTACATCAATAAAAGGTTTCGGTTTTTTGTAACCTGCTTTTACAAAGCGGCTACCGGCTCCTGCCATTGGGATAACAATGTTTATCATAACTAATCCTTTCTATGGTTTAAATAATTTTCATACATCTGATAACTGGAAAATGAGATATAATTATCCTTCGGTATTTCATATACCCCTATCTTTTTCTGTTCAAGAATTAATTCATTATACGTAGAACTTGTATAATAATTCCCCTGATAATTTACATCTTTGCGTATCACAGACAGAGCGGAACGTACAAAATCTGACCCTTTCTTATAATAATAGCAACCGGCGGCCGCTATATTAGAAACCGGACGCTTTTCACTTGTTTGCATAACTAAGTCTGATTCATCGAGCAAGACATAACTCCAACGCGGATGAACAGATCGAAAAACAACAATACCTCCATCCAGGTCCCGCTTCCTGAAATTGTCCAATGCTTCATTAATATCACGTCTTATTAACTGATCACCATTCAGGATCAAAAGTTCATTTTCATTATTAATCTGATCTATCGCAAACAACATTGTGCAAACAGCACCTTTTGTCAAACTTTCCACGACAATTACAGATGATTCGGGAGCCAATATTTTTATAGCATTACCCAGGAAAAATTTCTCATTATCCTCCTTCCGGATAATAAATGAAAGACTTCCTCCTATCTCCGACAATGAATTTATAACACGTTGTATGATCGGTTCATTCTGAATCTCCAACAAATACTTAGGATAAAAATGACCTTTATCGATAAAATCCTGGCTACTACCAGCCATTAATATGACTATATTCATAAAGTTACATCCTCCAATTCCTTTATTTTGTCTTTTATATTGGAATAAGTGACATCGTAGACTGTTTCAACTTTCAGTAAATTAGCACCACTGGCTAATGCTGCTTTTACCCCATTTTGATTATCCTCTACAACAAGGCATTCAACAGGTTCAAGACCAAGTCGATTAATTGCTGTCTGATAGATTTCCGGATCCGGTTTGGCTTTCGTTACATCCTGATTGGATAGCATAAAATCAAAATATCTGACAAGATCGGCTTTCTCCATCATCATATCAATCGTCAGCCGCACAGAATTAGAAGCCAATGCCAGTCGGTATCCTTCAGATTTTAGTCTGGACAAGGCATATTGGTGGATAAAAAAGGGTTTACACTTCATATATACATATTCCATTGTATATATCTGCTTCATTTCATTTATAAACTTATGTAAACCTTTAGGCAGTCCTCTTTCAACCGACAACATTTCTAACTTTTTGGCAGTAGGTAGTCCGTCATAAGTAACTAAATGCTCATATCTGGATATTGAAAATCCAAAAAGTCCCAGAGATCTGTTTAACGCTTCATAATGCCAATCTTTCGCATCAATCAGCACTCCGTCCATATCAAAAATTATTGCTTTTATTTTCATTGTATCTTTCGATTAAAATACGCATCTGCTTCATCAGGATGGTCTGTACAGATCATTAAATTATCATCCTGTATCTCTACATAACGTTCCCAGACCTCCCGATAAGGTCTTTTATGTAGTTCCGGAGAAACTATACAAACTTGTTTATCCTGCAATAAATAGTTTCTGATATCATCGACTGTTATCCAATCTTTCAGGAAACAATCAATCCATATAGTCGTCGACTCTTTTATAAAAGGAAGTTCTCTTTCATATTCGGAAAAACGTGAAGCAGTATTCATTGATAAATTCAAATATCCAAGTGTATCAGGAACCGACATATCAAACAGAAAATAATTAGAGATATTATATGCTTTCAGTAAGACCGAAAGCCTTGTCTGTAAACCATCTGCTTTCACATTTATAGCCAATGGCTGATTCATACCGTATTTTTGATACAAAGAGAATATTTCTTCTGCCGTCGGTTCTTTACCTTCCGGAACATCATGAGCAATCACGATCTTTCCACAATAATCGCGATAGTCTGTTTCAAACCCATAGCCACATTTTATTGCACGTTCAAACGCTACCAATGTATTTTTTTCAGACTGCTCAAGCCAATATCCACGGTGGGCTATAATCTTCATATACTCATAATTATAATCGAAACAATATTATTCCCAAATAGTAACATTGTGATTTAAGGAAATCAATTGTTGTTTTATCTCTTGTTGATACTCTCCTGCTTTCAATATGACATACGCTTCATCTAAAGTCTCAATAGACAAAGGAGATTTCACGAACAAAGAAGTTCCATACAACCGTTTTCCCTGCTTTATTCCTGAATTATCAAGCACAGCTTTAATCTTATTCAAATTCAACCCCATATATATCAGGAATTGTGAGAATATATGAGCACCAAACAGAAATACAGGGCCTGGACAGTCGTTAATCAAATGATTTAATCTGGTGACTTCCGATTCATAATAGCTTACCATGTCTAAATAAATCTTTTTATATTCTGTATATCTATTGGGGACAAGTAGAGTTTCTATATTATCTTCAGATACTTCAGTCTCATAAAAAATACTATGCTCATCAAAGTATTCCTTATGTAGAATTTTAAAATGATTCTTTGTCAACAAATAATCCATCATTGATTCTGTTAGAAACAATGTGTGTTCGAAATGTAAAGCATTATTATTTTTCTGTAACCATACCTCTAAATTGGGTATTGAAAATAAATGACGCCCTCCTACGGGAAGTATTTTTCGAATAGCCTGTAACATGGTATTTGGATCTATTATATGCTCCATGACATGTGAATGGACTATTGTATCAACCATTATACCCTCTTTTTGAGAATCAAAATTTTCATCAAAAAATCCGATAATCACCTTTATTTTATCATTTCCGGAGAATAATGGCTGAGCTTCTATAATTGTCCATCTTTGGGTACTGATCTTTGTGTAATTCAATGCTAAAGCCCCATTTCCGCCTCCGATTTCCAAAATATCACCTTTTGAGTATTTCTTCACAAAAGAACCAAAAGCTGCATGATGTCTTGTCCACATACTCCCTAAGGCCTCTGAATGATATCCGGAATACACAACTTCTAATGGTAATAAATCTCTCAATTGGATCATTCCTGAATCTTTATCTATAACCCATGTCATATCTGCAAATAAATCTTTTTCTTCAGATTCAGATGTACATCCCATGAATACCGGGAATTTTTTCAATTGGTATAAAAACTCCAGATTATTATTACCTGTTATTATACTATAAAGACGTGATGTAACTTCCATAACTATTACTATTCAAATTCATTTTCCTATCTGTGAATACACAAAATATTCCTCTTCCATTTCCTTCGCATCATAAATACCCCGCCCATCAACAATAACATTTCCCCGCATCAATCTCTTTATACATTTCCAACTTGGTAAACGAAACTGTTTCCATTCAGTTATTAGCAATAATGCATCTGCATCAACTACTACATCATACATGTCTTTTGCATATTCCACCTGATTACCTATTCGACGTTTACATTCGTCCATCGCGATCGGATCGTATACCTTTACTATCGCTCCGGCTTTTACCAGTTTATCAATAACCACTAATGCCGGAGCTTCACGCATATCATCCGTATCCGGTTTAAAAGCCAATCCCCAGATAGCAACGATCTTGCCTTTCAGGTCATTATTGAAGAGTTTGTTTACTTTTTCAAAAACAATGCTTTTCTGAGTTTCATTCACATTTTCTACAGCCTCTATTACACGCATCGTATAACCATTTTCTTTGCCGGTATGCAGCAATGCTTTCACATCTTTCGGAAAACAACTGCCACCATAACCACAGCCGGCATACAAAAAATGTTTTCCGATCCGGGTATCGCTTCCAATGCCTTTACGAACAGATTCCACATCAGCGCCAACTACTTCACACAGATTTGCTATATCATTCATAAAACTGATACGGGTAGCCAGCATAGCATTCGCCGCGTATTTCGTCATCTCCGCTGAAGGAATATCCATGAATAAAATAGGATAACCATTCAATACAAAAGGTCGATATAAACGTTCCATCAGTTTACGGGCATGGTCGCTTTCAATACCAACAACCACCCGGTCAGGTGCCATAAAATCCTTAATGGCTGCTCCTTCTTTCAGAAACTCAGGATTGGATGCCACGTCAAAGGGAATAGCCACTCCACGCTTATCCAGTTCTTCCTGAATGACGGCTTTTACTTTTTGAGCCGTTCCGACCGGGACAGTACTCTTTGTTACAAGCAGCGTATATTTATTAATAGAACGCCCCACAGTACGCGCTACATCCAAGACATATCTCAGATCAGCACTTCCATCTTCATCCGGAGGAGTTCCGACAGCACTGAAAACAATAGATACATTATCCAGGCAAGCGGTCAGATCGGTCGTAAAATGTAACCGACCGGCTTCCACATTCTTCAGAACCAGGCTTTCCAAACCGGGTTCATAGATAGGCATTACACCTCCCTGCAAAGCTTTTATCTTTGCTTCATTTATGTCCACACAGGTGACATCTACTCCCATTTCAGAGAAGCAGGTTCCCGTGACCAGGCCTACATAGCCTGTTCCTACAATTGCTATATTCATTATTGTTTGATTACAAAGGGAATATCAGGCATTGATATTCCTTGGAAAACTTATTTATATAATCGTAAATAGTCTGCTATCACTTTACGTATACGGTCAGAGGACTGGTTAGAGTTTGCTATCGACAAAAGGTATATTGTCTCATTATAGATCAAATAGTAAATTATATTTTGCTTACAAATCAGATAACGAACCTCTAAAGTTTCAGTAGAAAATATATCATCATGAATACCCTAGTTAGGAAACTTAGTTAAGGTTTCAATATATCCCATTATATCAGTATATACACGTTGGGATACACGGCTTCCAAAATCAGTCTCTACATATTCTAATATAGAGAAAAGTCCTTCGGTAGCAAAAGATGACCAAACTATTTCCATCCCATTCGAGCCTTCACTAATTCATCTATCTGGTTATGGGATATGACCAATCCTTTATCGAAATCAGAAACAGCTTTGGATATGGCACTTCTAAACATATCTTCAGAAACAATATCCAGATAAGTGCCCCGCAAGTCAGCAGAAACATAAGCTGCAGAAGGTTCCTCCAACTTCGAAGAGTGAATATTTTCTTTTGATTTATATGGATGCGATTGTTTTGCCATTTCGTTATTGATTTTTTACAAAGCTATATAAATAAACCATTAAAATCAAAATATCACCTCTTTATTCACAACACCCCACTCTCCGACATTCCGTTCTTCTTTATTAAACGAAACACCGACCTTTGTGATAAAATTCAGGAATCCATAACGCACCTCTTCATTGGGAAATTCAAGTTTATAGAGTTTGAAACGGGCATCGTATTCTTTGATGGTCAGATATCCGCTTTGATAGATTAACGGGATCGGATTATTCTGCTCGGCACGGTATTCGGTAAAAGCCGATGCCTGTGTCTCTACACCATCGATCAGAAGGCGAAGATCGTATTCGCTTTTTTTCAATAATTCTACTAAAAAGGTGGGAGTTCCTGTCTGGAACCAATAATCGCCAAATTCTCTTTTTTCTAATGCATTTAAAGTACTAAAAGGATTGAATACTCCTTCACGGTTCGGATGGAAATGGTATCCATCGTATTGTTTAACCATTGTTTCAAATGTTTCATCCAATGAAAGAGACTGCATTTGACCTAGTTGTTCCAATTCCTGATGAAAGTTTTCGGCCAACTCCTTATGCGTTATACCACAAAGAGTAGCATAATTGTAATCAAGGCTTATGTCATTGAGCTGGTTCAAATCGCTGAAAACACTGACTTGTGCAAATTTAGTGACACCGGTCAGGAAAACAAAACGCAGATAACGATCCGTACTTTTCAGTACACCGTAAAACGCTTTCATTGTACGCCGATAGGCATCCAGCAGAGGTTCATTATTAATAGCCTGCAAAAGGGGTTTATCGTATTCGTCGATCAATACAACCACCTGACGACCGGTTTGCTCCCAAGCACGACGGATAACATAAAAGAAACGTTCTTCCGGAGCACGTAATTTCATTTCATCCCCGTAAACAGCTTCCCACATCTCTAAATATTGATTTAAAATAGCTTCCAGATCCGCTTCCGTTTCATATTTACGGGCATTCAAATCAAGATGCAACACCGGATAAGTAAGCCAATCGTGTTCCAATTTTTCAATGGCTAACCCTTGAAAAAGTTCTTTTCGTCCTTGAAAATAAGCGTCCAAAGTAGAAATCAACAAACTTTTTCCGAAACGACGAGGACGACTGAGGAAATAAGGGATCTCACTTACTGCCAAACGATAAACCAGTTCAGTCTTATCGACATACAAATAGTTTCCATTCCGAATCTTCTCGAAACTTTGTATTCCTATTGGTAATTTACGATTCGTCATCATACGCTATTTTAATCTTTGTCAAGTGTTGAACAAAGATAAACATTTATCCGGATAAAGCGGAAACCTGAAAAGTTAATAGTTAAAACGTTTTATTGATTTATTCAACCAACCTATCAACACAGACCATAACAGAATATCCAGAAAAAGAATCAGGTTGTTATTGATCGTATTAATCAGTGCCATATTCAGGATGCAAAAGACACAAGCCAGTCCTAAGATGTATACCACTGCTTTTTTACATGTCAGACCTGCATCCAGGCATTTATGATGAATATGATTCCGGTCGGCAATAAACAATGGTTTATGATTTCGGGCACGAATCAACATGACGCGGAAAACATCGAAAGCCGGTACTATCAACGGGGCAAAAGCGACAATGATCGCTCCTTCGAAATAAGGATGTATCTGCGGATTGACTGTTGCATAAGAGATCGTAAGAAATGCCAGCATATAACCTAATGTCAAACTACCGGTATCGCCCATAAAGATCTTCGTACAACGGTCCGCCTTCCCAAAGACGTTATAATAGAAAAATGGGAGTAATGTGCCCAATGCCGAAAAAGCAAACATGGCATATACCCACTGGCTATAATAAAGATATAAACTTCCTAAAACACTTAGGGCAATAATACTTAACCCGGAGGCCAGGCCATCGATACCGTCAATCAGGTTGATGGCGTTGATGATAAAGACTGTCATTAATATCGTAAGAGGAATTCCTATATACGGACTCAATTCGTGAATACCTGCCAACCCGTATAAGTTATTGATCCATAATCCCGCCAGAGGGAACATGGAGGCGGCTAGGATTTGTATAAAGAATTTTGTCCGATAACGTAGTCCGACCAGATCGTCTTTTATACCGGATAAATACAATAACGTGAGACCACAGATCAGGAAGAAAAATTCGGGAATGATAAAATGGAGCCTGTTTTCGGCTATTTCGAAGCCGATCAGATAACGTAATCCGGTCACAAAAGAGAGTGAAAACAGGATTGTAGGAACAAATGAAATACCACCTAAACGGGGAATTATTCCGTCGTGAACTTTTCGTTCATTAGGTATATCAAATAGTTTTTTTCGATAAGCGACAACCAGGATACGCGGAATTATCAGGGCTGAGAGCAATATAGATAAGACTAAAGACAGGGTTGTCAATAAATAAGCCATTAATTAATACTAGTTTTTTGATATGACAAGGTTCGTCAGTCACATAAAGTGTACTCACGAACAGGATGACTAGCTAAAACGATCGTTTTTTCTAGTCATCATATTGTCCGATTTTACTAGGATTAAAAAAATGTTGAAGTATTGAATTTCAAATAATAATTGAATTTCTTTGTTTGTTATATATTTTTTTTGCTTACTTTTGCGCTGACTAAAAAAAACGATCGTTTTTTCTAGTCAGTACCTATTACATATAAAAATCTAGTATACTGCATATTAACACACACTTTAAGTCATATTCTTTATATGAATAAAGTCATTTTTCAGTCAAAACCTAAAACATTAATTCCATACAATAAGTAAGGCAATAATACACTGTTTTTTATAAGTAATTAAAAAGATGAGATTTCCAGAAATAGGTTTATTTTCATAAGGAGAGTGAACGTTCCGATGATAGCAAACTTCAAAAAGAGAGGTTATATACTTCTGAAAAATAAAAAAATCTTGCAAATTCACGATTGAAAAGTGAATTTGCAAGATTTTAGAGTTTAATTTAACTATTGCCGGATATGGATTACTCTTTCTTTTTTCTTTTATAGAGGAAAGAGTTCCAACGTTCTTCGGCATGGTCCTGTTGAAACATTTCGTAACGGGCCATAGTGAAAAGTAGGTCTGAGAGGCGATTCACGAACTGCATGATTTCTTCCGGAAGCGGATCTTTCCGGTATAATGTCCATAAACGACGTTCGGCTCGACGGGCAATGGTACGTGCCAACTGCAAATGGGCGGAGATCAGGGTACCGCCGGGCAGGATAAAGAAACCATTATCCTGCATCTGTCCGGTAAGTAGATCTATTTGTTGCTCACAGAAGGACACAAGGTCCTCCGATAAACTGTTAGGGTTCTTATCACGGATAGCCGAAGGGGTTGCCACGTGCGACATGACAACCATCAACTCCCGTTGTATTTTACCTAAGACATCCTGCCATTCATGTTCGGGAGGTAATAAAGCCCGCACGATACCGATTTGTGCATTCACTTCGTCAAGCGTACCGTTGGCTTCGATACGGATATCGTCTTTATCAACCCGTTCGCCGCCGTGGATACCGGTACGGCCTTTATCTCCTCCCCTGGTATAAATTCTCATATTACTTCTTCGTTGTATCTTTCTTTTCGTCTTTTTCTTCCGGACGAATGATTCCTTTTACGGTTTCGCCGATAGGCAATTTATCCAATACGCCGAGACTCGGGGCAACGGTTTTAACCAATTGGTTCAGGAAATTACCGGTTGTGCCCTGGCCACCGTCAAAGACGGTGATATCGCCAAGCTGCATGTGTTCAAATGCCTTCACCTGTTCGCCGGCAATTTCTTTCCACTGGTCTACCATCTTATACTGGATAGCGATAGCCGGGTTCGATTCGGCTGCCTCAACCATTGCCTTGAAGCCATCGGCTTCAGCCAACAATGATTTCTTTTTACCTTCGGCCTCGGCTTCCAGTTTCATCTGGATGGCACGGGCTTCGGCTTCGGCCTGGGCCAAAGTTGCCTTTGCTTTCGCTTCGGCTTCGCGGATCATCTTTTCGGCCACTGCTTCAGCTTGCAGAATGGCTTCCTGACGGGCGATTTCTGCCGGAACGATCTTTTGTGCTTTCAGGGCTGATTCAACCTTTTTGGCTTTTGCTTCTTCCACTTCGCGCTGGGCGATTTCGCGGGCAGCTTGCACAGAGGCTTCCGAACGGGCTGCTGCTTCACCGGCTTGTTTGCTTGCTTCGGCCTGGGTTACTGCCAGTTCGGCATCAGACTTGGCCACTTCTTTATTTGCTTCGTTTCGTCCGACAGCGGCTTTCTTTCCGGCATCGGCCTTCTTGATTTCCATATCGGAATTTAGTTCTGCGATACGGCTTTCTTTTTCAGTATTTGCTTTTTCTATATTGATATTCTTATCTGCTTCGGCTTTGGCTACCTGCGACTCTTTCGAGGCATTGGCAACGGCAACCTGGGCAATACGTTCTTTATCGGCATTGGCAACTGATATTTCCTGTTGTTTCTTTGTCTCTGCAATAGCGATATCCTGATCTTTGCGTGTTTCGGCAACAGTCGTTTCACGTTCGCGAATCTGATTGGCAATCTTGATGGCACCGAGTTTTTCCTGTTCTTCGATATTGGCCTGTGCTTCGTTCAGGGCTTTGCTTTCAGCTTCTTTACCGAGGTTGACGATATAATTGGCGGCATCACGGATATCGCTGATATTGATGTTCATCAGGTAAAGACCGAACTTACGTAGTTCCGTATCGATATTGTCGCGTACCTTGGAAAGGAATTTATCACGGTCGGAGTTCAACTCTTCGATCGTCATATCGGCAATAACCAGACGCATCTGGCCATACACAACATCGGTAATCAGGTTCTGCTTGTCTTCCGGCTGCAAACCTAACAGACGTTCGGCTGCATTCTGCATCACTTCAGGGTCGGTACTGATCGCTACCGTAATGGTGGTCGGAACATCTACACGGATATTCTGCGCGGACAAGGCACCGGTCAGTTTACAATCAATCTGAAGAGGTTTCATGGAAAGGAACTCGTATCCCTGAATAATAGGCCATACGAAAGCGGCTCCACCGTGATAGAGTTTAGCTGATTTCTCTCCGGATGTCTTACCGTACACTACCAACACCTCGTCGCTCTTACACTTACGGTAACGGGACAATATCCCGATAAAAGAAAGAATGATAACCCCTACCAGGATGGCTACCATGATTAACATTTCCTGTGTCATAATTTAATCGTTGAGTTTATTATTTATTACTGTATATAAATTGTTCCTGATTCAACCTTGCAGATCAACGTACGGTCGCCGGTCTGGTACTTTTTTCCTTCCAGAGAACGGACTTCCACCTCACGCAAGGCTCCGTTCTGGGCGACCTGAACGATATAGCGAACTCCGTCGTGTGCATAGATCGTACATTCCCGGCCCACCAGGGCTTCTGTCTTTTCCGGTTTGTTTTCTTTTTGAAGCTGATAGGCTTTCTTATAGAGAAACCATAGGATAAAAACGAAGAGCAACCCGATCAGGATGCCGATCAGGAAAGTAGAGATGGCCGTACTTTTGGCAATATACATATACCATCCGAAACCGATGCAGAAGTGGGTTAATCCTTTAAAAGATACTGCGCTGCTGAGATCGACATCAATATCCGTGTCCGTATCCAGGTCTCCGAAGAAGATAGACATGATGAACTGTATCAGAAATATAGCGGAAGCAACAACTGCGATTCCAAGAAAAATAGTATTGACCATGGCATTGAATTATTAGTTTACACGAAAATAAGGATTATTTTATTAAAACGAGCATATATAAGAAAAATATGTATGTTTGTAGTAAATATATCATATCCTCTTATGAAAACAGTCATTGAACAAGTACGCCAGGCACTGGTTGACAATATCGACGAAAAGACCCGGCAGAATGCCCAGGGTTTCTTTAAGGAAAAAATTTTGTACCACGGTGTGAGAATCCCCACGGTTAATAAGATCAGTAAGGAGTTTTATGCATTAATCAAAGAACTTCCTAAGAAAGAGATATTTACTCTTTGTGAAACTTTGTGGGAATCAGGATATTCGGAAGAATCTTATATTGCATGTAATTGGTCTTATTATCTTCATGCGCAGTATGAACCGGAGGATTTTGACGTTTTCGAAAAGTGGGTGGACAAGTATGTATCCAATTGGGCTTCCTGCGATACATTATGTAATCATACGGTCGGTACTTTTGTTGAGATGTATCCGGACTATATTTCCCGTTTGAAAGAGTGGGCGCATTCTGAGAACCGATGGATGAAACGGGCAGCTGCCGTCACACTGATTATCCCTGCCAGAAAGGGCCTTTTCCTGAAAGATATATTTGAAATTGCCGATACTCTTTTCTATGATACGGATGATTTGGTACAAAAAGGCTACGGATGGATGTTGAAGGCTGCCAGTGAAGCATATCAGAAAGATGTATTCGACTATGTGATGGCTAAGAAAGCGGATATGCCGCGTACTTCGTTAAGATATGCGATCGAAAAGATGCCGAAAGAGATGAAAGTGTTGGCAATGGCTAGATAAGTCCGTTCAGATAGTCGATAAACCATTGGTTTCTTGACGGATCGCCCCAATAAAGGTGGGTGTATCCGGCTAAGACGTTCTTATATCTGTATAAAGGGGTATCAACAGGGCTTCCTTTGGCTGTGCAGGCGGTAGCGACGGAAGGCAGTTCCTCTTTCTGAGGCTCAATACGGGAATAATGGAACTCGTGTCCGGTCATTACATAATCATTATAATATAATGTACGGTATCCCAGACGAAGTTTCATTTGCTCCATAGTAGCCGACTGGTTCAGTAAACCGACCATCGGAAAACTACTCCCTTCCGACGATTTTATTTCATTGCATAGATACATCATTCCTCCGCATTCGGCAAGTAGCTTCCCTCCTGCTTCTGCATAATCGCGGACAGATTGAAGCATGGAACGGTTTGATGATAAACCGGGAAGGTATAATTCGGGATAGCCTCCGGGCAAGTATACAAAATCGGATTCCGGTAATACGGAATCGTGAAGCGGACTGAAAAAGGCAACTTCTCCCAGCCTGTGCAGCAATTGAATGTTCTCCTCATACGCAAAATTAAAGGCGGCATCACGAGCGATCGAGATTTTCAAAGGAGAAGGCAGCGTTTGTTCAAGCTGAACCATATGAGAGTTAGAAACAGGTTGGCAGGCGGTCAATGCCAATAGCCTGTCGATATCGACATGTTTCTCTACCAGGGCGGCTACACGGTCGGCAAATGTATCAAAACAAAATGTCTCATCCAGGGTTAAGCCCAAATGGCGGCTCGGTATCTCTACGTCGGCCTGTTTGGGAAGGTATCCTAATGCTTCGACACCGGCATCTTCACAGGCTTGTTTCAAAAAGGAATAATGAGTTTCGGAAGCTACAAAATTGAAAACGGCTCCGACAATGTTTATCTCTTTATAGAAGTTTTTGAAACCGTACAGCAAAGGGGCAACGGAATAGGCTGTACTTTTTGCGTTTACGATCAGGACGACAGGTATATTTAATGTACGCGCGATTTCAGCACTACTTCCCTGCATAGCATCGTATCCGTCAAAAAGGCCCATCACGCCTTCGGTTACCGCATAATCGGCTACCGAAGTATAGCGTCGATACAAATCACATATATGTTGTTCGGACATCATGAAACTATCCAAATTGACGGAAGGACAACCGGCGGCCATTTTATGATGGCGCGTGTCGATATAGTCCGGACCACATTTGAACGGCCGGACTTTTCCATACCGATTCTTCAACGCCCGAAGCAAACCGAGTGTAAATGTTGTCTTACCGCTTCCTGACGATGCGGCTCCGATCAGTAGATGAGATTTCATGACTTATCAGATTTAAATATCACTTTTCTCTTGATAGAAAAGTAGCCAAAAAATCAAGGCTCAACCGGCTTCACCGCTTAGGCCTTTCCAAGGAAGCTGTACTTCCTCTTAGGATAGCCGACACCGATACTTATAGTAGCAAAGCAGGTGCAGCCTTGATCTTTTGACTACTTTTCCATCAAGGGAAAAGTCGGGTCAATTATTTCTAATATTGTTCCTTCTCATTCGGGAAGTCCTGTGTCTTCACATCTTCGATGTATGCCTGGACAGCACGAGTGATCTCTTCTCCGATATTAGCATATCTGCGAAGGAAACGCGGAGAGAATCCCATATTGATTCCCAACATATCGTGCATAACCAAAACCTGACCGTCTACACCTCCACCGGCACCAATACCGATAATAGGTATGCTCAGTTCGGAAGCAACACGTGCAGCCAGTTCTGCCGGAATCTTTTCCAGCACGATGGCGAAACATCCGATCTCTTCCAACAGATGAGCGTCGTCAATCAACTTCTGTGCTTCTGCTTCTTCACGGGCACGGACGGTATAAGTACCAAACTTATTAATAGACTGCGGAGTCAAACCCAAGTGTCCCATCACAGGAATACCTGCACAAAGGATACGTTCGATAGATTCTTTTATTTCACTACCTCCCTCCAGTTTAATACAGTCGGCATGCGTCTCTTTCATAACACGGATAGCAGAAGCCAAAGCCTCTTTCGAGTTTCCCTGGTATGTACCGAAAGGCAGGTCGACTACAACCAACGAACGCTGTACTGCTTTCATAACCGATTTACCATGGTAAATCATCTGATCCAATGTGATAGGAAGCGTTGTTACATTACCGGCCATTACATTCGATGCTGAATCGCCGACAAGAATAACATCCATACCAGCCTGATCGATCAGTTTAGCCATAGAATAATCGTAAGCCGTCAACATAGAAATTTTTTCTCCACGTTGTTTCATTTCCATCAGGCGATGTGTCGTCACCTTTCTTGTATCATCTAAATCCCTCTTTGCAACTGACATAATGCTTTTTGTTAATTGTTACGGCGGCAAAGTTAAGGATATTCTGTAATTAGCAAGACAAACAATAAAATATTTATGCCGTACAACATATGTTTATTTTTGTATATCTTTGCGCCCGTTTACATATAACGTTTAATATACAAGCAAAGATGAAAAAGTTAGTTTTTACTTTGGTGGTTGCATTTATGGCAATCATCAGTGCTGATGCACAGGTTTATGTAGGTGGTTCATTTAATCTTACTCACGACAAGAATGCCGATGTTACCAATTTTTCTATTGCACCAGAAGTCGGTTATAACCTGAACGAAAACTGGGCTATTGCAGCAGAGATCGGTTATACACATTTCAAATCGGACGAGAACAAAGCTAATGCGTTTAATTTTGCTCCTTATGCCCGCTTTTCATTCTTCGAAAAAGGTATTGTCCGTTTATTCCTGGACGGTGGTGTTGGTATCTCTACCTATAAAAGAGAAAGCTACGATAGCGTCAACGGTTTCGAAATCGGTATCAAACCGGGTATTGCACTTGAAATATGCAAGAACCTGACATTTGTCACTAAATACGGATTCGCCGGTTATCGCGATGATTATAAATATGCCAACAGTACATCCGGTATCAGCCTGAGTTCTGAAGACCTGACTTTCGGTTTCCACTACGAATTCTAATTATCTATCAAACAGGAAGAGCCTGTCTTTATCCTACTCCGGATAGGCAGGCTCTTTTTCTTTCTGAACGCCACTTCTTCAAAAAATATCCTGTTGCCCGAAATATATCATTATATTTGCATCCACTGAAATATAATGATATAATATGGACAATTCAGATTTACTATTCCGGAAAGCAGAAGAAGCAGATATAGCACGTATCTGGGAAATCATCGGACAAGCCAAAGCGCAAATGCGACGGTTGAACAGCCATCAATGGGATGAGAATTATCCGGCACTTGAAAACATTGCCAAAGATATTCAATCGGGAAACGGATATGTCTTTTGTAATAAAGAAAATATAGCTGTTACTTATGGCGTTATTTCTTTCGACGGAGAGCCAGCCTACAAAGAAATCGACGGTAAATGGATAAACGATCTTCCTTACATGGTAGTTCACCGACTGGCCGTAGCCGATGAGATGAAACATCAAGGATTGGCGAAACGTTTTATGTTGCAGGCGGAAGAAGTAAGCCGGAACAAGGGCATCTATGCATTTCGCATCGACACCAATTTCGACAATCAGTATATGCTCCGCTTAATAGATTCTTTGGGATTCAGTTACTCTGGAGAAGTTTCTTACAGGGGAGATAAACGCAAAGCGTTTGAAAAAAGCATCCGCCCCCACTCCTCTTCTTTCGGGATTCCGGGTTATACGATCCGGGAAGCTATTTATGAAGATGCAGAAATCATATATGAAGCGATAGATAAACATCGTGAGGATTTACGGATTTGGTTACCGTTTGTCGATGGTTTAAACAGTGTTGCGGATGAACAGTCATTCCTGGAATCTACATTAAAAGTGCCTTATAAAGAACGGGATGTCGTATATATCATTGAAAAAGGCTTTGCGATCTGTGGTCTGATCGGTTTTCATTTCTCAGACCGAACAAACCATCGTACGGAAATAGGATACTGGCTGCTTCCTGAGTTTCGGGGAAAAGGTGTTATTACACGGGCCGTCCATTATCTCTGCCAATGGGCGTTCTTTGAAAAAGATTTCAACCGCATCCAGGTACGATGTGCCGTGGGCAATCAACCCAGCAACGCCATTCCTCAACGTTTAGGCTTCACACTGGAAGGAACGGAACGTGACGGAGAATTACTTTCTTCCGGTGAATATATGGATATAAATGTATATAGTTTACTGAGGAAGGAGTTGGAGTTGAAATAATAATAAATCAACCTGTGTAAAAATCACACAAGTTCAAACAAGTTGCAGTAAACCTCATCAATCAAAATAATTAAGATGGAACAAGAAATTCAATTAAACGAACATAATAAGGCTGAATATCCACCGATGCATACAGCCGAACATATTTTAAATCAGACGATGGTTCGCACGTTTGGTTGTCCGCGTTCGAAGAATGCTCATATAGAAAGGAAAAACTCAATTACTATTGTGCATATTATATAAATAACTAATATTCAATTAAATAAATATGGAAATAATTTTAAATGAACACAACAAGGCTGAATATCCACCAATGCATACTGTGGAGCATATTTTAAATCAAACTATGATTAGAATGTTTGGCTGCGAACGTTCCAAAAATAGTCACATCGAAAGAAAAAAGAGCAAATGCGACTACATACTACAGCAAGAGCCTAGTAATGAACAAATTAAAGAAATAGAAGATAAAGTAAATGAAACAATAGATTTACATCTACCTGTAACTGCATTTTTTGTTACTAAAGATAATGTTCCTCCAGAAGTTGATTTAAGCAAATTGCCAGAAGATGCTAGCAATACTTTACGCATAGTAAAAGTTGGCGATTATGACATTTGCGCCTGTATTGGTTCACACGTTGAAAATACATCTGAAATAGGTCGATTTAAAATATTAAATACTGACTATTCAGAAGGTAGATTAAGGTTAAGATTCAAATTAGAAGCCAATTCGTAATTATAAAAAAGCTGTATTTGCCATACTCCTACCCTAGTGTATGCTAATACAGCTTTATCTATATACTGAATTTGAGACTTTAGAAAGTTACCAGCCGTGGAAAGTTGGGGGGAGTGTGGTTACTTTCATTTTGTCTCTAAATTATTACCCCATACCCCTAAAAAGAAGAAAGCCCTGCTATCACAGGGATAACTGGACTTAATGTATCAATGAAGTTCTATTGCTGCATCGAATAGATCACTGAAATTATCAGCCTTGCATTCTTCCATCAATTTCTTTGCCTTTTCATCAGTCATAGATTCTTTTACACATTCTAAGATCTTATCTACTGAATATTCCTGTAGAACCCAGCTAATGATCCAATCAATAAAGAATCTACTAGATAAGAAAGTATGTGTAAAACCAACTTCTATTCCTGTCTGTATTATCTTCTCTGCTCTATCTACTTTGATAGATTCAGGCAGTTGTTTATTAGGGTTATTAGCCATCTTATAAAGATATTGTTTATTTATATCTGTCTTTAATGTAAGATACTTAGATAATACAGACAGTCCATAGCCATTATTGGGCAAATTATCAGATTGTTCACCATCTTTAGTTCTTGTATGTCTTAGCTGCATATACTGATCTATAAATGCTAATCCTTTATCTTCTGGTCTTAATTTTGCCAGTACAGAAATATAATTATCATTCTTCCAGTTAATAGCAGTAGTATTAATTTCCATTATTAAAGTAGATACGGCTACTTCTCTATTAAGCGGATACATCAGCCAAATATCATAATACTTATCTTTATTATTCAGTTCTTTAATAGCTGCATATCTATGCTGTCCATCTAAAATCACTAAATAGTTCTCTGCATTTTCAGCATCTACTACATCTTTAGGGTTACTGGCATCATAAACAGTAATACCTTTTTCTATAACATCTTTAGCATCAACTACAGTTATAGGTGCTAATAAGCCAAATTCTTCAATAGACTTCTTTTTAGAATTAACTATACTTCTATTGATCTGTCTATTTATATTGGTAAAAGCCAATATCTTTCCACTACCTTCTAATGTGAATAACTTTTCTTCTTTCTTCTCTAACTTTTGATCTGTCATAACAATTGTATTTATTGATTAAACTGGCGGCAATGTAGATATAAAATGAAATGGAATTTATTCAATTAAATTTCTTTGTACTAGTGTTCCCTTAATAGATGTTTAATATGATTACACTATGATTTTCAATGATATTAAGCAATATGGCAACAGTGTGAAATTGTGTGTATATTTATTAACTCACAAGGTCTTAAAATATCTATAATTGGAGTTCTTCTCTTTAAATGATTAATACAGAAAAAGCCCGTCTACCATATAAAGGCAAACAGGCTTGTGTTCTACTTCTTATTCATCTTAAATTTGTAATGATAATCTACTCCAAATAGTGCCCCAGCAAATGTACAGACCTCTCCAAATGCAGTTAGTATACTACCGTGAATTATTCCTACTGGTGGTACACAGAAGCCAGCTATAAGTAACCCTATTCCTAAAGCTACTAATACACAGGCCACTACTAATTGTACTATCAAATGTTTACTATCCATTAAACTAATACTAATTGAATATCAATGTATTCACTCTTATCTGATCGAGATGGTAAGTCTGCCCAACAAGTACGAGTAAAGTTTAAATCTGGTATGTCAATAGAATATTTAGGGCAATCTTGTCAAGTTGTTCTATCTCTCCATTTACAACGAATATAACAATTTGAAGGTGTTACATTATAAATGTCATTTGCTGTTTTATAGATATTGAATGTAATCTTGGTTGTTGAATCGTCTAAATAAGATTTTGATACTGTATAATTTGAAGCAACACCGTAATTGCTTTGTTGATATACAACTTGTACATTACCAAGTTTATTCTTTTCCCAATATTGAGCCCACTTAATTATTCCTTTGTTGTAAACAGGAAAATTGGCAAGTTTGGCAGAACCATTATAGAAATCACCCCAAAAATAAATTGGGTCACCTGTACTGAACCCTAACAAGTCGTAACTCATCATACTAATTGTGTAATGTCCTAACTGATTGTAATCTGCTATACTAATACGTTTGTTAATGATTGGTGTACCCTTATAACTTTGTGCCCCATACAATTGTATTGCATCAAAATCAGAATTAAGTGCTTTTTTCCAATCAACTTCACCAAACTCCCAAAAAATTGTGATTCCAACTGGTACTGACGTTGAACTTTGTTGCAAATAAATTTCAGAACCTTCTTGAAAGAGATAAGGTTTAACTGCGGTATGATTATATCCTCTAAAGCCGCCTAAACTGAAGCAATAATTACTACCACCACTATCACGAAGTAACTTCAGTTTTAACTGTTGACCTGTAACACCCCATTTTGCAGGACTATTATTACTATATACGTTCCAATATGGTTCTGCATCAGCAATTAGACTTCCATCCGTTGCAGATCCTCCGTTCTCCTTTATATTAAAAGCATATCCAGATTTACCTCCAGTTTTTGCTTTTGTACATAAAGTTCCTAAGTCCATTGATGGATAACCTAAACAGTTCCTTACATCCATTATGCTTATATTATTATTTGGTAATATCATAGTTATTCAGTTTTAGTTTTATAACATACTATATCTTTACTTGCTGAAATAAATCCATCTACAGTTAAGTTCCCTTCTACTGCTACATCACCTGGTAGTGTACTATCCAACGCTCTATATATAATCTTCTCTTCATAAATGATCTTTTCAATTTTAATATTGGCATTAAATACTTTGGCTAACCATTGAATAAGTTTTTTCATTGTTTAAATGGTCTTAGTTTTTAATTCAGTTATTTGTTTTGATAAATCTTGTATACAATCAATCAATAATGGTATAATCTTTACATAATCTATTGATTTGTATGTTGTACCTCCATCTTTATATTGATCGTGTACAATATCTGGTATCAACTTTTCAACATCTTGGGCAATTAAGCCGTATTGACGATTTTCTGTATCCTTAAATGAATCAAGTTCTATTGCTTTGTTATTCCACCTATATTGAACTGGTTCTAATTGATTAATCAGATTTAAAGAATTGGTTAATGGCTTTATATCCTTCTTTAAACGTTTATCAGATGAAACATAAGCTGTTACGTTTCCGTACGCGAGAATATTACCTTTATCAAATTCAACGTGTTGTCCGTATTGGTTTCGCGCCATTATTAACACTTTTTTATTCGCTTGAATTGTGCAAGAAACATCAGTTGTATTAGTAGTACCGAATTGTCCCCAATCACTTTTAGTGTTCAATACTTTGACATTTGAATAGTCATTTGAATTAATCGTTAAAGCACCCGTCAATGTACCACCTCCAAGCGGTAAGTAAGAATGTGTATGACTTGTTAATGAATATTGACTGTGTGTGTGACCGTTTAATGAAACAGATGTACCGTTCACGGTCGGTGTTGATGAAAATGTACAAGCCTTTTTAACTCGTAAATCTTCCTGAATATCAACGTATGCACTATTGCCAGCATTACCAATTGTCTTCGTTCCGCTTGCTGTTGCGCCTGCATTCCAGTTTGCAAGCGAAACACCTGTTAAATACTGACTGTGTGTATGACTTGTATCTGATTTAGAAGCTAATTTAGTATTTATTTCAGACTCAGTATAATATCTATCATCGTGCGTATGACCTGTTACTGAATAATTTGAGTGAGAATGACTTGCAGCAGCAGCACCAACATTTGTATAATTGATATTTATTGATTTGGCAACACTACCATCATATGCACCTTGCGAAGTTCCATTTAAAGAGATAGTAAGACTATAAGGACTTTTTAAAGAAGTTGGAATAGTTGGTTTATTAGATAAGTCATTGTATGATCCAGATGTAGCTACCATAGCAAATGAAGGCTTATTCTTTATAATACTCCAATCAACTTCTGTTATACCACCAGCATTAGCATCTACCGTGCCGTCTTCCCTGATAGAAAGGTTATTACCAATTTTAACACAGCCTAAAGCATTAGTAGAAGCTATAGGAAAAGATTCAGTATAGTCACCAGTTGCATAAGCTACTACATCAGCCAGTCCTAATATAGTTTTAGTAAAAGTCTTTTGTCCTGTTATTGTTTGATCTGTATTAATAGTTACACCTATGAAATCAGATATGTCCTGTATTTTGTGTGTATGTGCAAAATCTGTTATATCAACCTTTAAATGTTTATGTGCAGAAGGTATAAATGTGGTTGGTTTATTATTTATCAAATCCCAATTAGTTGGGAATACTGTCGGTTTGCCTGTTATCTGTCCCCAAGTTGAGGCGTATGTAGATGGTTTGTCTGTAAGATCATTCCAACTACTTACACCACCACCAGCATTAGCATTTACTACACCATCTTCTGTTATAGTTAGATTCTCCCCAATTCTAACACAACCTAAAGCATCAGTAGAAGCAATAGGCAGTTTAAAGTCTCCTGCTTCTGGATTGGTCTGATAAGCTACTATATCACCTGTTGCACCTACAGAACCGTCTATGATCTGGCTGAT
>ERZ856578.1395-NODE-1395-length-45643-cov-5.728196_pt1 | contig 45643 bp, 23 predicted proteins | sample MGYA00514384_ERZ856578 | MGnify/ENA primary metagenome ERZ856578 (study PRJEB29103, sample SAMN06111958) | human gut metagenome | biome: human gut; feature: ankylosing spondylitis patient; material: healthy_person | host: Homo sapiens | place: China:Hangzhou...
GATTTATTCCGAGGCTTTCGACACCCCGCGTATGGGGCAGGCGATCATGAACCGCCTGTTAAAAGCCGCAGGCTCCGCCTTGACTCGACCGTCCTTGAAGTACAGGCTCAGCGGCACAATCGTGTATCCCTTGGCCTCGATGCCGCGGGCGAGCTTGGTGATCTGCAGTCGGTGCAACAGCAGCTTGCGCTTGCGCTTGGGCGCATGGTTGTTCCATGTGCCGTTCAGGTATTCGGGGATGTTCGCGCCCTCCAGCCACATCTCGCCGCGGCGATCGATGGAGATGAACGCCTCGGACAGCGATGCGCGGCCTTCGCGCAACGACTTGACCTCGGTGCCGGTCAGGGCCAGCCCTGCCTCGTACTTGTCTTCGATGGCATAGTCATGCCGGGCCTTCTTGTTCTGTACGATGAGTTTCTCACCGGTTTCCTTGGGCATGTCTCCTCCTTTCGTGGGTAGCAACGCAACATCCGACGATATCACGGACCGGCCTCGAATACGAAAAAGGGTTCCTCTTCAAGAGGAACCCTTCAACCGTATATATCGGCCGAACCAACCGATCAGTGGACGAACCAGTACTGACCCAAATTGGTCAGCGTGCGGTAGTTCATCATCCACAGGCCGCCCACGTTCATCTCGGAGATCTGGAATGTGCCGTCGCCATACACGGCTTCAACCACGGCAACATGGCCCCAGGTACCGTCGGCACCGTCCTGACCAGGCAGGAAGGAGAGCGCGGCGCCGACCTGAGGGTTGTGGTCCACGCGCAAGCCGTACGAGGGGGCGTTGCGCCACCAGTCGCCGCCATTGCCGAGATAGGACGGCGTGCCAATGCCCATCTGCCTACGGCGTTCATACGCCCAGTACGTGCACTGGCCGGTGGCATAGGCGTTGCCGTAATCACCGTTCGACGTGCCTTGGCCGCCGACGCTGGGGGCGGGGGCCGGAGCCGGAGCCGGAGCCGGAGCGGGCGCCGGAGCGGGGGTCACCGGAGTAGACGGCGTACCGCCCTGGTTACCGGTATCCACCCTGTTGGCGGCGTCCTGCTGCTCCTTCTGGAACTGACGATTGTAGGAATCGACCTGGGAAGCGATCAGTACGGTCTGGGCCGCCTGCTTGGCGGATTGGGAATCCAGACTGTCGATCATGGAAGACAGTTCGTCACGCCTTGCTTCGCCTTCCTGGCGCAGCTTATCCAAAGCGTCACGTTCGCTTTGCGCGGTTTCGGCGGCGGTCTGTGCGGAAGCGGCCTTCTCATCGGCCTGGGTCTTGAGCACAGCGATCTGCTTTTCGATGGCCGCCAAGCGCTCGCCACGATTCTTCGACGTGCTCAGTGAGGTCGCGGCGGAGGAAGCCGCATTCGCCTCGTTGCGGGACAACGCGTCCCGGGACTGCATGGAATTGACGAAGTCCTGTGTGCTGGTGGCACCCGTCACCACGCTCATCACGTCGGAAGCATTCGAGCCGTGCATCTCGTCACGGGCCAGCTGGGCCACGGCGGCGTGCGCGTCATCGTAGTCCTTGCCGGTCTGCTTGATCTGCTCCTCAAGCGTCTCCTTGTCTTTCTGCGCGGCGGAAAGACGTCCGGATGCGGCATCGGCCTCGTCCTGAGCGGTGGCGGCATCCTCGTTGGCCTGTGTGACCTTGGCCTGCGCGGCGACAATCTTGTTGTTGGTCAGATCGTCCAGCTCAAGTACCTTATTCGCCAGGTCCTGGCTGGCACCGGCCAGCTGCTGCTTGAGTTCGGCCTCGCGCTGTACCGACGCGGCGTGCTGGTTCTGCGCATTGATCAGGTCGGAATAGGTGTCTGCCTGGGCAGGCTGTGCCGAGCTGAACGCCAGACCTCCCACACAGGCTGCGGCGGCCACCAGTGCCGCCAGTGCGGGCTTGATCACACGTACGTTCGTCATATGTGAATAGTCCTTTCGCTCACTTAAGCCAATACCATAACATGCGAACCTGAGAGGCTTGCACACGATGTCATCACATTTCTCGCGGGTAAGCCGGTCGCGTTACGCCCTCAAATAACGCCGCAACGAGATGGTTGAAGCGATGATGGACAGCAGTATCGCGCCCACAACCAGGAACGGCGATATCACCAGTACCGTGAGCTGATTCACATAAGGAATCCATGTAACGGATTTCGCCAGCCAGCCGGTGACGAACACGTTGACGATAGCCGAAAGCATCAGGCACGAGAGCACCGAGCCGATCAGCGAGGCGATGGTGCCCTCCAGAATGAACGGCAGACGAATCGTCCAGTTCGAGGCACCCACGTACCTCATGATTTCGGTTTCGGTTCGTCTGGATGCGGCGGACATACGAATGGTGGTTCCGGTCAGCAGGATGGCGACCACCATCATCACGCCGGCGAGCACAGCCGTAACCGCCGTGGCTCGGTTGAGCACGGCGAACACCGGGTCGAAGATCTGGCGCTGATCGGTAACGTCTTCCACACCCTCCTTGCCAGAGAGCACTTCGGAGACCACCTGATATTTGGTGGGGTCCTTGAGCTTGAGCCAGAGAGAGTCCTGCATATCGTCCGCGGTCAGCGTACGGCCTTGGAATTCGCCATTCGGGTACTGCTTGGTGAATGTGCTGTCGTAGAAGTCCTGCTTGCTGACGTAGTCGATGTTGGAGACCACGTCGTTGAGTTCGTCGCGAATGGTTTTCTGCAGTGCCGTGATCTCATTGGCTGAGGGCGATTTGCCGGAAGCGCAGTTCGCGGATTGGCTGGTGCCGTCGGGGCATAGCCACACCACGACCTCGACCTTGTCGTACCAGTCGCCCTTGGCTTTGGTGATCTGCGCCTGAGTAAGCACCGAAGCGCCGATGAACAGGAATGAGATGAAGGTGACCAGCGTCAGCGACAGCAGCATCGACAGGTTACGGGTGAGGTTGGCCCACGTTTCGGACAGAATGAATCGTGCTCGCATATGATCCCCCTTACTCCTTCGCGCCCTCAGCGGGTTGATCGTCGGATGTTTGGTCTGCGGCGGACTGCTCGCCGACAGGCGGTACGGGCGGTTCCGGCGGGGCCGGCGGCTCGGGCGGTTCCGGCGGGGCCGGCGGCTCGGCGGCGGATGACACGGACGTATCGGCAACCGCGGCGGTCTCGCCGGACTCGTCATTGAACGGGTCGAACGCCTGGGTGCTTTCCAGGGCGGCGGCCTGCTCGTCCAACGGGATGCCCTTGCCCCAGGTCAGCGTGTCTTCCAGCGGCGCGAACGTCTCGCCATAGCGGCCGGTGCGGCCGGAATGCACGGAGTTGGACAGACGGGCGATGCCTTCGGACGGCTCGTCACTGCCCTCGATGGCCTTGGCCGCCGCCGCCAGCACATGATGGGCGGCGTCGGACTTGGCTTCGACTTCGGCATCCGGGAAGAACAGGGCGGAATCATAGGAGCCATGAGCCTCGTCACGCACGATCTTGCCGTTGTGCAGTTCGACCACGCGCTTGCGCATCGAGTTGACGATCTCTTCGTTATGCGTGGCCATGACGATGGTGGTGCCGGTGCGGTTGATGGCGTCCAGCACTTCCATGATGCCCAGCGAAGTGGTCGGGTCGAGGTTGCCGGTGGGCTCGTCGGCCAGCAGAATCTGCGGGTGGTTCACGTAGGCGCGGGCGATGGCCACACGCTGCTGCTCGCCACCGGAGAGCTCATGCGGGTAGTTCTTTTCCTTGCCGGTGAGCCCCACGGTATCCAGCACCTTGGGCACCAACGATTTGATGGTGGACCGCCGTGTGCCGATCACCTCAAGGGCGAACGCCACGTTCTCCCACACGGTTTTGTTATTGAGCAGCTTGTAATCCTGGAACACGAAGCCCAGCGAACGGCGGTACTGCGGCACTTGACGGTTGGTGATGCGCCGCAGATCGTTGCCGGCCACGCGAATCTCGCCGTTGGTGGCCTCTTCCTCGCGCAACAGCAGGCTCAAGAGCGTGGTCTTGCCGGAGCCGGACGCACCCACAAGGAACACGAAATCACCGCGTTCGATATCGAGGTTGATGTCGTCAAGCGCCGGTCGGGTGCCTTTGGGATAGATCTTGGACACATTGTCCAGTGAGATCAGTGCCATAATGCTGTTTACTCCTCGGTTTCGGCGGCGCGGCGCTGTTCATGGCGCCAGCGGATGCCGGCCTCGATGAACGCGTTGATGTCGCCGTCGAACACGGCCTGAGTCTGGCTGGTTTCGTAGCCGGTGCGCAGGTCCTTGACCATCTGGTAGGGGTGCAGCACGTAGGAGCGCATCTGATCGCCCCAGCTGGCCTTGATGTCGCCGGCGAGCTCCTTCTTCTTCTTGGCCTCCTCCTCGTGGCGCAGCACGAGCAGTCGGGACTGGAGCACGGCCATGGCGGAGGCACGGTTCTGAATCTGCGAACGCTCATCCTGCATGGTCACCACGATGCCGGTGGGAAGGTGGGTGATGCGCACGGCCGAGTACGTGGTGTTCACGCCCTGGCCGCCGGGGCCGGAGGAACAGTAGGTGTCCACGCGGATGTCCGTATCCGGAATGTCGATATGGTCGGTGGCCTCGACCAGCGGCACCACTTCCACGGCGGCGAAGCTGGTCTGGCGGCGGCCCTGGTTGTCGAACGGGGAGATACGTACCAGACGGTGGGTGCCGCCTTCCACGGACAGTCGGCCGTAAGCGTAGGGGGCGTCCACCTGGAAGGTGGCGGACTTGATGCCCGCCTCTTCGGCGTAGGAGGTGTCCATGACCTTGGCCTTGAAGCCGTTACGCTCGCAGTAGCGCAGGTACATGCGCAGCAGCATCTGCGCGAAGTCGGCCGCGTCGACGCCGCCGGCACCGGAGCGGATGGTCACCACGGCGGAACGTTCGTCATATTCGCCGTCAAGCAGGGTCTGAATCTCCATCTGGTCGAGATCCTTCTGGATCTCGCCGATTTCGCTTTGCGCCTCGTCCAGAGAGTCCTGATCGCCCTCCTCGTGGCCGAGTTCGACGAGCGTTTCCACATCGTCGATGCGCTGGGAGGCGGAGTTCAGACGCTTCAGCTGCGATTCCGCGGCGGACAGCCGGCTGGTGATCTTCTGGGCGTTTTCCGGGTCATCCCACAGGCCCGGGGCCGCGGCCTGCGTTTCGAGATCCTTGATATCGGCCTTGAGTCGGTCGACGTCCAGCGCCTTGGCGATGGATTCGTATTTGGCGCGGGCTTCGCCGATCGCCTGGGTAAAGTCAAATTCTGCCATCGTGGTTTACCTTACTGTTGATTCTTTGAGATTCCTTGGGAAGTCACGTCCTTGTTGACAGCCTTCGCACATTCCTCTGGCGTTGGCGGGCATTGCCGCGCCACACGCGCATCCGCCTGCAATCCATGCTGTCAGAAGGTTCCGGGCCTGCCTTGCCGATAACCGGCCGGGCGACCTCACGAATCCCTCGCATCAGACGTGTTCAACTGCGGGCACGAATATGCGAAGGCAACGTCAAAGCCCCGCGTAAATCGCCGGGATGACCAGGGAGCCGAGCATGGCCACAGCTATGACCACGCACACCACACGCACGATGGTGCGGCGGCGGTTCTCACGCTGCTGTCGGCTGTCCTGATAGTTACTCACGAGACCAATAGTGTACTCACCGCTTACGACCGCAGGACTTGCCGCCGACGCCCGCCCTGCCGGTGGACCCCCACGGCCCTTTCCCTTGCGCTTTCAGCGCCGCCAGATGGTGTTTCATGGCCACCAGCATGATGTGCGAATCCTCAAGGCCCAGGTGGCGTTCGTTGTGGGCGGAATCAAGCGCGCCCTGACGTTTGGCGTAGGCGTCGAGCGTGTTGTCTCCGTAAGGATGCTCGTTGGTGGGTACCGCGCCGGGGTCCCACTGCCGGCTCATCGGCAGGGTATCGATGATGGTGATGCGCCCGGCGCGGTAGCTTTCCGCGTATCCGGCGACGTTCAGCATGAACCAGCTATGTTCGAAGGTGGCGTTATGCGCCACGTACGGCTGCTGGGTAAGCCGCGCGAGCAGGCCGGCCTGGGCTTGGGGCCATTCGTCGAAGAGTCGGTACCCGGCCTCGCTGCTGCGGCCGCGTACATCGATGCCGGTGAGTTTGGCGATGAGGGCGTTGCCGAGCGCCGCGTTTTCCGGCGGCACGCCAAAAGCGAGGCGGGACTGGCCGTAGGCGTCGCCGGCGGCGTAATAGCCCTGCTCATAGGCGTATGTCTCGGGTTCGCCGGCCGGGCGCGGACTGGCCATGTTCATGAACTCGAAGCCGACGTCGATGATGTAGTCACGTGCCGGATCGATGCCGGTGGTTTCGATGTCGATGCCCATCACCGCATCTACGTCGCGGCCGGGCAGGTAGGCGTCGCGCCAGTCGGGCTTGGGATGGTGTCCGGTAGCGTTGCCAGACGCGGCGGCACCACCCGGCAGAGCGGCACCACCCGGCGAAGTCGCGCCGGAGAGATTGGCGCGGGCCATCGCCGCATCGCCCGCCCGCTTCTGGAAGCGCTGGGCCTTACGCCGTTCGGCGCGTGCGTCAAGAATCGCTGCCGTACGATCTTGGACATCGTCCAAGGCGACTGTTGTGGGGAACTTGACATCGCTGTTTTCGGCGGCAGTGTTTCCGGCAGATGTGCCACCGGCTTCGCCGCTCAGATCCAGCATGCCTTGGTCATCGTTCGACGGGCCGCTGCCGGAGTACGGCTTGAGCACGGCAATGGTGGCCCTCCCCCGCCGTTCGCGACTGACCGCCCATAGGTGTTGCTGTTCGCCCAGATGCAACAGCGTGTTGATGTTGTCGTTGAGCCGACGATTGGCGTAGGCGAGCGCGCGAGGCAGACGATAGGAGCCGATGAACCGGTCGAAATCGGTCATGAATGCGCTGTTGCATTGGGCGATGATCGATTCCAGACGCTCGCGTGTGGCGTAGTCGGCCTTCAATGCGTCGTGGATGGACTGTGGGGTGGATTCCGGTATTGTGCCGACGCCATGCGCCAGGTCCAGAGAACGCACCCAGTCCCAGTCGATGGTGGTGCCATCGGCGTCCTTGGGCATGGACGCCGCCCATTGGGGAATGTCTCCCTTGGCGGCGTCGAACCATGCACGGTCGGTCATAGTGCGAAACCGAGCTCTTCAGCGGCCTCGGTGGGCACCGGGTCTTCGCACCAGTAGTCCTCGAGGTTCTCGTTGGTGGTCAGCGAACGGATTTCGGCGCGATCGATATACAACTCGCCGCTCAAATGATCGGTTTCGTGCTGGAAGATGCGTGCGGGCCAGCCGTGCAGCGGCTCGCTGTGGTGTTTGCCGTCTTCATCATCCCATTCGGCGGTGATGTCGAGCCAACGCTTGCGCACAGCTTGGTATCCGTCGAAGCTCAGGCAGCCCTCGTAGAACGAGGCGGTTTTGTCGCTGGTGGGTTTGTAGCTCGGGTTGATGATCACGTGGAAGGGGAATTCCGCGATTTCGCGCGGATCATCCTCGTCGTCGCGCACGTGGTCTTCGACCACGGCGAGCGCGAGCCCCAAGCCGATCTGGGTGGCGGCGAGCCCCACGCCGGGTGCCTCCAGCATGGTGGTGTGCATCGTATCGATGAGTTTGGCGAGCGTACGCTTGGAAAGCTGGCCATTATAGGCCACTGTCCGTTGGCGCAACACCGGTTCGCCGGCCTGCACGATGGGCAGGAGCTTCTCCTTGCCGCCGGTTTTGATGAGTTGTTCGACATCACGGTTGAGTTCGAGGTCGACTTTGGCGTTCTTTCCAAACATTGTTTTTTTCCTTAGGGAAGGGTGCTACAGCGCGAGTTCTTCGGCGACGATCTTGGCGAGGCGGGTGCAGACTTCGTCGGCGTAGGCTTGGGTGGCGGCCTCGGCCATCACGCGCACGAGCGGTTCGGTGCCGGAGGGGCGCAGCAGCACACGGCCGGTGTCTCCCAGCAGTTCCTCCTCACGGGCCACGGCATCCTGGATGCGCTTGTTGGTGGAGGCGGCCTTCTTGTCCACGTTCGGCACGTTGATGAGGGTCTGCGGCAGCTGCGGGAAGTCGGCGGCGAGCTCCTTCAGGCTCTTGCCGGACTTGACGACCTCGTTGCACAGGGTCAGTGCGGTCAGGGTGCCGTCGCCGGTGGTGGCGAATTCGCGGTTGATCACGTGGCCGGACTGCTCGCCGCCGAGCGAGTAATCGCCCTTGAGCATTTCCTCAAGCACGTAACGATCGCCCACGGCGGTTTCCACGGTCTTGATGCCCATATCTTTCAGGGCGAGCTTCAGACCGAGGTTGCTCATCACGGTGACCACGAGGGTGTCGTGGTTGAGCTTGCCTTCGCGCTGCTTGGCGCGGGCCAGAATGCCCATGATCTGGTCGCCGTTGATCATGTTGCCGTCTTCGTCCACGGCGAGACAACGGTCGGCGTCGCCGTCGAAGGCCACGCCCATCACGGCATCGGTGGCCTTGACCATGGCCTGCAGCTGCTCGGGGTGGGTGGAACCGGCGTTCTTGTTGATGTTGTAGCCGTCCGGCGAGGCGTTGATCACGATTACATCCGCACCGGCACGGCGCAGGGCTTCGGGAGCCACCACGGAAGTGGCGCCGTTGGCGCAGTCGGCCACGATCTTCAGTCCCTTGAGCGGCTTGGGCTGGGTTTTGTCATCGTTCAGCGGAGCGATGGTGGCCACCAGATGATCGATGTACAGGTTGGTGGCAGTGGTCTGGTCGTGGCTCACGCGGCCCACGCCGGCACCGGTCGGGCGGTCCCAGTCCTGGCCGAGCACGGCCTCGATGTCGTCTTCCTTCTGGTCGGGCAGCTTGAAGCCGCCGCGTGCGAAGAACTTGATGCCGTTGTCGGGCATCGGGTTGTGGGAGGCGGAGATCACGGCACCCATCTCAACGTTGAGCACGCTGGTCAGGAACGCGATGCCCGGGGTCGGGATGATGCCTGCGTCGATCACGTCGAATCCGCCGGCGGCCATGCCCGCAGACAGGGCGGAAGCCAGAAAATCGCCGGACACACGGGTGTCACGACCCACGAGCGCGCGGCGGCGCCCCTCAGGCTGATCGTCTTGGGTGCCGACGTCGCCGAGCACACGCACGGCGGCATCGCCCAAATCCAACGCCAGACGTGCGGTCAAATCCCTATTGGCCAGTCCTCGAACACCATCGGTTCCAAACATCTTCGGCATATGAAGTTCCACTCCTTGTATCGCGTTACCCGCACCATCGTAGTCGTTGTGCTCCACCCTAGGACCCGACTCGGCAAAAAACCGCCACGGAATCTGCTCCAGAACCGGAAATCAGCATTCAACAGCCGCAATGGCATCACCCACAAACCCGCATATTCATCTTGTTCGGCGGATGAATGATGAGATACATTCGTTAGCGGGCATGCCGGGCGGACCGATGCACTCCGGCACGGGAACGAAGCCATCGCACTAGTAAGAACGGGCCGGCAAACGCGCCTGTAAACAATACAGCGGCAAATACGACGAACGGAACTACCCAGCGTACATCGATAACCGGCAAAGCAACACCAAACAGAACGACGGCGAGGAACACGCTGAGCCATGCGATGAACATGCCCAACGGCATCTCCTCTACCGGGGTGGTCTCGGCCATGAATGCAACGATCTATTACTCCGATGTTGTGGTCAGTATGTGCGGCAGTTGCTCGTCGCGGTTGAGGAAAGAACGCGTTTGGCAGCGAAGTAGCGTATGCCGACCTTCCTCAGTGCGGGCGTATACCATGGTGCAATGCGTCAGGCAGCGGTCCAACTGCCGGCTCAGTATCTCGGCGTCCTGCTGGCGGCGGGCAAATACGGACGGGCAGGGGAAGCTCACGCAGTAAGCGCGCACGCCCCATTCCTTACCGATGATGACATATCGCGGATTGTTGATGGGCGCGAGTAGCTCCTTCATAACGCCGGCGAACAGCACCTGCTCGCGCCGCGAACCGCCAATCAGCATGACACGCAATGCCGTGAATCTGCGACGTGTCTGGCGGATCGAGGAAGTCGTTCACCGCTTCGCCTGCCGCGCTGGTTTCTAGGCGCTCAGGTTCCGCAGTCGCCAAATGCCAGACATTGGCCACCTTATCGGGGTCTGCGACCACGCTGCGGTTGACGGCCATGCTGTATGCTTCACTGCATCAGTGTAAGGCACGAATCAATAGGTTTTGAGCCCCAGATCGATGGTAAGAATGATGCCGGCGATTACGGCGGCGGCGCGCATGATGTTTGCGGGAATCTTGCGGGTGATGGACGGGGCGATGTACCCGCCGATGAAGCATCCGATGCACAGCATGATGGCGGCCGGCCAATCGACCGCGCCTTGGATGATGAATACCACTGAGGCGCTGATGTTCGCGCCTGTGCCGATCAGGGTTTTCAATGCATTGATCTTGTGGAATGGGCCGATTTTGGCGGCATCAAGCACGGCGAGAGCCAAGGTACCGGCGCCCGCGCCGAAGTAGCCGGAGTAGATGGCGACCGCCGCTACGCCCAGCCATACCCACCAGGAATCCTGACTCATGGGCTGCACGAGTTGTTCCGGCGGGCGGTGAGGTGCGGTAGGGGTGGTTGCGCGCTTGGCGGCTTCAGTGGCTTCAGTGGCTTCAGTGGCTTCAGTGGCTTCAGTGGCTTCGATGTGCTTGAGTTGCGCGGTGGCATCCGCGGCGGCTTGCTTGGCCTGCATGCGGCCGCGCGGATTGATGGCGATGATCAGCGAGCTCAGCAAAATCAGCACTGGTGCGGCAAATTCAAAGACACTCGGGTCGAGTTTGAGCAACAGAAACGCACCGGCCACCCCGCCGAATGCGCCGATGACCACATACGTAATGGAGCGTACCGCTTGGCCTTTGAGTTCTTTGCGCGCACCCATCACGCCACCGATGCCCGTGCCGACCACGCCAACGGTGTTAGAAGCGTTTGCCAATACAGGCGGAATGCCGAACGCGAGCAGGGCCGGGTATGAGACCAGTGACGATGCGCCTACCGCATAGCCCACGAATCCTGCGCCGATTCCGGCCAACAGAATCAGCAGTAATGAAGTTATGGAAAAGCCCGCAATCATTCCCCGTATCCTTGTCGCTCATCGACCGGCATATTGCCGGCCTTGAGCGAGAATACGCTGTTGAGGATTGGTTGCGGGTTTTATGTTGGAATGTGGACGTAGCTTCTCGCGGAAGCGACTCCCCTCAGTCGCCTGAGGCGACAGCTCCCCTCGCGCCCGAGGGGAGCCAGAAGGAAATCAGAGCGCTTCGTTGTATTCGCGAACCTTGAGGGTGCGGTGGGAGGATGCCACGTTTTCGACGATCAGACGCTTCAGGGCATTGTCGGCGGCAATGTGCTCGTCCAGCCAGGCGTCACCGAGCTTGACCAGCGTGGCGGGATCGGCGTAGCCCGGGTACAGGCCGTTGAGCAGGGCGTCGGCCATGTGGTAGGTCTTGTTGGCCCAGACCCAGTCCACAGTCTCGAAGTACTTGGCGGCGAACGGCTCGGCCAGATCGGAGCGCGGGGTGGCGGAGAAGCCACGGGCCACGGCCTCGAGCTGGGAGTTGGTCAGCTCGTCGTTGTGGAGCGCCTGATCCCAAGCCCATTCCTTGGCCTCAGCGGTGGCCATGGAGGCACGGGCGCCGTAGGCGAACTCGCGGTTTTCCGTGGTCTCCTTCTTGGCGAGCTGCGCGTCCACGTCGTCGTTGGTCATCTCGTTGACGGAGGTGAGCGCTTGGACGATGGTCCACGTGAAGTTGTTGTCGATTTCGAGGCCTTCAAGACGCACGGTGCCGTCCAGCAGACCGTGTGCGTTGGCGGCGAATGCGGCGTCGCCCTCCTCACCGTAGCCCAAGTAGGCGGTGACGAGCTGGAACTGGGTGTCCGAGCCGGCTTCGGCGGCGTTGGCCAGAGTCCACAGTTCGGCGGCCACGTGGCGCAGCACATCGTCGCGGCGGGCGGGCGCCACGTAGTGGTGGGCGGTGGTGCTCATGCAGGCCAGCGCGTAACGGAAGGTGGTGGATTCGGTTTCCGTGGCCAGAAGACGCAGGGTCATGTCCACGAAGCGTTCGGCCGGGAATTCGCCGTCACGGGTCATATCCCAGAAGGCGAGCCAGGTCACGGCGCGGGCCAGGGCATCATCGAAACGATGCAGGTTGGCTTCGGCGAATGCCTGGGATTCGGCGTCGAAACGAATCTTGGTGTAGGTCAGGTCATCGTCGTTGACCAGCACGAATGCCGGGCGCGGCTTGCCGGCTGCGGCCTCGACGATGGTGGTTTCGCCATCTACATCGAGTTCGAACTGCTCGGTGCGCACGATCTTGCCGGTTGCGGCGTCTTCGTTGTAGAAGCCGACGGCCAGGCGATGCGGGCGCAGCACCGGGTGTTCGGCCGGCGCGCTCTGGGTGAGCTTCAGTTCGGCGATGGTGCCGTCCGCGTTTACGGTCAGGCCAGTGGCGATCGTGTTGATGCCGGATTCCTCCAGCCACTTGGCGCTCCAGGCCTTGAGATCGCGGCCGGAGGTCTTTTCCAGTTCGCTCAGCAGGTCGGCCAGGGTGGCGTTGGAGTAGGCGTGACGGTTCAGGTAGTTGTGGATACCTTCGAAGAACTGCGTGCGGCCCACGTAGAATGCCAGCTGCTTCAGCACGGAGGCGCCCTTGGCGTAGGTGATGCCGTCGAAGTTGACGTAAGTGTCGTTGAGGTCGTTGATCGGCGCGACGATCGGGTGCGTGGTGGGCAGCTGATCCTGGCGCAGCGCCCAGCTCTTCTCGCCGGAGCAGAAAGTGGCCCAAGCGTCATGCCATTCGGTGGCTTCGGCAGTGGCCAGCGTGGAGGTGAATTCAGCGAAGGACTCGTTGAGCCACAGGTCGTTCCACCACTTCATGGTCACATAGTCGCCGAACCACATGTGCGCAAGCTCGTGCAGCACGGTCACCACACGACGCTCGGCCAGCGCGTCGGTCACCTTGGATTCGAACACGTAGGAGTCGCGGATGGTGACCATGCCGATGTTCTCCATCGCGCCCGCGTTGTATTCGGGAACGTAGATCTGGTCGAACTTGGCGTACGGGTAGGGCACGCCCCAGGTCTTGGCGTAGAACGCGAAGCCCTTCTTGGTGATGTCGAACAGGTAGTCGACGTCCTTCGCGAAGGCCTTGGCCAACGACTGTCGGCAGTACTGGGCCATTGGCACGGTACGGCCGTCTTCGTTCAGGTATTCGGTGTGCCATTCGGCGTACGGGCCGGCGCAGATGGCGGTCAGGTAGGAGCTCATCACCGGGGTCGGCTCGAAGTCCCACAGACGGGTGCTTTCGTTCGGCTTGTCGCCGAGGGTGCCGTCGAGGGTTTCGCGCGGATCGTCCTCGATGGTGGCAACCGGCATGTTGGAGGTGACGATCCAGCTGGCGGGAGCGAGCACCTTGAAGTCGAAGGTGGCCTTCAGGTCAGGCTGGTCGAACACGGCGTAGACGCGGCGAGCGTCCGGCACCTCGAACTGGGAGTACAGGTAGATGTTGCCATCGGACGGGTCGACCGAGCGGTGCAGGCCCTCGCCAGTGTTGGAGTAACGGCACCTGGCTTCGACGGTGACCTCGTTCTTCTCCTTGAGGTCGGTCAGTTCGATGCGGTTGTCTTGGAAGGCCACGGCCGGGTCCAGGGACTTGCCGTTGAGGTCGATGGAGGTCACTTCGTCGGCGATCAGGTCGAGGAAGGTCGACGAACCAGGCTTCGCGTTGAAGCAGATGAACGACTTGGAACCGAAGTTCTTCGCGCCGACCGTCAGGTCAAGGTCGACGTGATAGTGAATCGGCGCTTCGATAACGGCCTTACGTTCTTCGGCTTCAATACGAGTGAGATTAGAACCGGGCATGACTTCAATTACTCCTTACGGTCGTCCCTGGATAATCCGGACTACTTGGTTTCTACGGTTTCGACGTCCTGGGCGATGTCGGCCACGACGGGCACGATCATCGGCTTGCGGTGCAGCTGGCGCGCAACCCAGCTGCCGAGCGTGCGGCGCATGGTCTGCTGCAGCTTGTAGGTGTCGCGCGTGCCCTGCATCATCTGGTCGTTGAGCTGTTCGACGATCTGGTGACGAACCTTGTCGAACTCGCTTTCGTCCTCGGCCACGGCATTCAGGTAGATCTTCGGGCCGGTGACGACCTCGTGATTGTCGGTGTCGACCACCACGAACGCGGAGACGAAGCCCTCGGTGCCGAGAATGCGGCGCTTTTCCAGCTCGTCATCGGTCAGCTCGCCGACGGAATCGCCATCGACGTACACGTAACCACACGGCACGGAGCCGACGACCGCGGCCCTGCCGTGGTACAGGTCGACCACATCGCCGTCTTCGGCCAAAACCACGTTCTGCGGGTCCACGCCGGTCTTGACGGCGATCAGGCCGTTGGCCACCAGATGGCGGTTTTCGCCGTGGATCGGCATGGCGCACTTGGGCTTGACGATGTTGTACATGTACAGCAGCTCGCCCTCGTTGCAGTGGCCGGACACGTGCACGGCGGCGTTGTCGCGGTTGACGACCTTGGCGCCGAGCTGCACGAGCTTGTTGATCACCTTGTAGACGCCGTGCTCATTGCCTGGAATCAGGGAGCTGGCGAGAATCACGGTGTCGAACTCGTTGATGTGGATATCGCGGTGGTTGCCGTCGGCGATGCGGCCGAGTGCGGCCATCGGTTCGCCCTGGGAGCCGGTGCACATGAAGACGAGCTTGTCGTCCTGAATGTCGTTGGCCTGCTTCAGGTCCACGACGGTGCCTTCGGGGATGTGCAGGTAGCCGAGGTCGACGGCGATGGACATGTTGCGCACCATCGAACGGCCGACGAACACGACCTTGCGGCCGTACTTGTGGGCGGCGTCCACCACCTGCTGCACACGGTGCACGTGGGAGGAGAAGCTGGCGACGATGATTTTGCGGGTGGCCTGGGCGAACGCTTGGTCAAGGGCCGGGCCGATGGAGGTCTCGGGCTTGACGAAGCCGGGCACCTCGGCGTTGGTGGAGTCCATCATCAGCAGGTCCACGCCCTTTTCGCCGATCTTGCCGAATTCGACGAGGTCGGTGATGCGGTGGTCGAGCGGCAGCTGGTCGAGCTTGATATCGCCCGTGTCGATCAGGGAGCCGGCCGGGGTCTTGACATAGACGGCCAGGGCGTCCGGGATGGAGTGGGTGACGTTGACGAATTCGAGGTCGAAGGGACCCACCTTGAGCTTCTCACGGCCGGCAACCTCAACCTTGGTGGGGTTCTGGTGGTGTTCCTTGCACTTGGCGTCCACGAAGGCGAGGGTCAGCTTGGAGCCGATCAGCGGGATGTCCGGGCGCAGCTTGAGCAGGTAGGGCACGCCGCCGATGTGGTCCTCGTGGCCGTGGGTGAGCACCAGGGCGTCGACCTTGTCGAGACGGTTCTTGATGTAGCTGAAATCGGGCAGGATGAGATCCACGCCCGGCTGCTCCTCCTCGGGGAAGAGCACGCCGCAGTCGATGAGCAGCAGGTGACCGTTGTATTCGATCACGTTCATGTTGCGGCCGATTTCACCCAAGCCGCCGAGCGGCGTGATGCGCATGGAGCCCTTGCGGTACTTCGGCGGGGCGATCAGCACGGCATCCTGCTGGGGTGCGGTGGCCTGCCGGGTGGCGTTGATCTTACGGGACGGCGTACGGCTGTTGGATCCGTTGGCGTTGCGGCCGCGCGCGGAACCGCGACGGCGAGAATTCGTGTTCTTGCTTGTTTTCTTTTGTTCTTGTGCCATAACCTTTTTGGGATTTCTGTTGTGGTGCCTCTGCTCTGTCATGCAGGGGCGGCGGGCTGGCAACCCGTATGCAGCGTTTCGGGCTTACAGCAGTCCGGCAGCGCGCATGCCCTCTTCAGCCTTGTCAAGCTGAGTGGCGTCGGGACCGATGTTCGGCAGACGCATGGTGGTGGAGGGGATAACGCCCTTGACCTTGAGCGCAGCCTTGGCCATGACGGCCTGATAGCCGTCGCCATTCAACGCGTGGACAAGGGGGGCGAGCTGGTTGGCGAGGCGACGGGCGGTAGTGATATCGCCGCGATCGAATGCCTGGACAAGCTGCTGCATGGGGTTGGAGGCGACGTGGGCAATCACCGAAATGATGCCGACGGCACCGATGGAGAGGAACGGCAGGAACAGGCCGTCATCGCCGGAATACCAGGCGAGGCCGGTGCGCTGCTGCTTCTCCACTGCGGCTGCAAGATCGCCGGTGGCGTCCTTGACAGCCTTGACGTGTTCAAGTTCGGCCAGTCGGTCGTAGGTTCCGACCTTGACCTTCAAGCCGGTACGGCCGGGAACATCGTAGACGATGATCGGCTTTTCGGCGGATTCGTCGACGGCCTTGTAGTGGCCGACGATACCGTCCTGCGAGGGGCGGGAATAGTAAGGCATGACGACGAGCACCGCGTCGGCACCCGCTTCCTGAGTCTGTTCGACCATACGCACGGTGTGTGCGGTGTCGTTGGAGCCGGCGCCGGAAATCACCGGAACGTCGACGACCTCCTTGACGGCCCTGACCAGCTCGACCTTCTCATCCATATGGGTGACGGGCGATTCGCCGGTGGTGCCATTGACCACCAGACCATCCGCGCCATCGGCGACGAGGTATTTGGCGAGCTTCTGCGCGGCGGCGAAATCGACGCTGCCGTCGGATTTCATCGGGGTGACCATAGCCGGCAGAATGCGGCCGAAAGGTGCTGAATCAAGAAGGTGCATGTCATGCTCGCTCATAGTGTTTACCGTACTTCCCATTGTGGACTCTTATACTACGTACCTTGATTGTTGCTGAATGCGTGGCATTATGGCCGGAGCCGGTGGCAATGCCGTGATGCGCGTCCCGGCGCGCTTCCCTGCCTGAAATGCGGGGGCAACTACTGGTCGACTGCGGGTCGATTACAGGTCGAGGAAGTGGTCGAGGCCGATGGTCAGGCCAGCCGGAGCGTCGCCGGCGAGCTTGCGCACGGCAAGCAGGACGCCGGGCATGAAGCTGGTGCGGTCGAAGCTGTCGGCCCGAATGGTCAGCTGCTCGCCGGCGTTGCCGAAGAGCACTTCCTCGTGGGCGTTGAGGCCGCGCAGACGCACGGCGTGCACGTGGATGCCGTCGACCACCTGGCCGCGTGAGCCGCCATCGGTTTCGGTGGCGTCCGGCACGGGGGCGAGTCCTGCGGCCTTGCGCGCTTCGGCGATGCCGTGGGCGGTGTGGATGGCAGTGCCGGAGGGGGCGTCCACCTTGGTGGGGTGGTGCAGTTCGATGACTTCGGCGGATTCGAAGTATTTCGCGGCCTTGGTGGCAAAGTAGTCGGCCAGTACGGCGGAGATCGCGAAGTTAGGTGCGATGAAGACCTTCTGGGTTTCGGGCTTCGGACCGTTGGCGATGGCGGATTTGACCTGGGCGAGTTTCTCGTCGGTCCAGCCGGTGGTGCCGACCACCACGTCCACGCCTTGGCCGATCAGGGTCAGCACGTTGTTCAGGCTGACGGACGGCACGGTGAATTCGACGACCACATCGGTGTTGTCGGTGGTGATCTGGGTCAGGTCGTCGCCGGCATCCAATGCGAGCGCCAGCTGCGTATCCTCGGCGTTGTTCACCGCTTCGACCACGTGCGAGCCCATGCGGCCCTTTGCTCCGACCACCGAAACCTTGATCATGTCTTCTTCCCTGTCTACCCGTACCTGCCCGGCAATGTACCCGGGACGTTTTCCAATCGGCAATCAGCCTATCACCGCCAAGCCCTCACGCCAATACCCCGTCCACAGAATCAAGCTCCCTCTGACGAGCCGAACCGTGAAGTCGAGCTCCCTCTGATGAGCCGAACCGTGAAGAAAACGCCGGAGGCGTTTTTAGGTGAGGGCGAACGACAGTGAGCAATAATTCAGTTGGCTGAAAGCCATCATTAATTGCGTTCGAGCTGGACGCGAAGCGGACTGAGGGAGAGACCCCGGCGAAGCCGCCAACCATCCATCGGGCGTAGCCCGATCCCGTTTCACCCACGCCGCTTGGCCAAGGCCCATCCGGCCAACGCCAATGGCACGGACGCCAGCGTGAAGATGAATGGCAGCATCATGCCCACATGAGGGTTGGAGGCGTCAAGCACAATGCCGGCCACGGACGAGCCGATCGACGTGCCGACCGTGCCTGCGGTGGTTACCCAGCTCAGTCCTTCGGTCAGGGATTCCGCCGGCACCAGATCCTTGACGATGAGGTTGCCGGTGGCGAACGTCGGCGAGACGGTCAGGCCGGCGAGGATTTCGAAGACGCCCAGCAGGATGAGATTGTCCATTGACAACCGGAAGAACACGTAGCCGACGGTCAGCAGCGACAGGAACATCACCATATGCGCCCAATGGGAGCCTTTGAGTTGGCAAGAGCCGAACACCAGCGCGCCGATGCACGAGCCGACCGCGAACATCGCCAATTGCAGACCGAGGAAGGGCTCAAGTCCCATGGATTTCATGGTGGCGGTAATGGACACGTCGAAGGACGTGAAGCTCATATTGAACACGATGAACACGGCGAGCAACGGCAGTACGCCGGCATAGAGCAATACACTCTTGGGCTTGGCACCGCTGCGTTTGAGTTGGCGCAGGGTCAGCTGGTCGGCATCTTCGCTTGCAGCGGGGCTGCCGTCATCGTGCGCGGCCACGCTGACCTGTTCCACGATGACCGGCGGCTGGGTGGATTTCAGCGAGAAGAATATGGTGCCGCCGATGCCGCATGCCACGGTGGGCACGAACAGTTGGGATACCGGATGCACGGAGGTGGCCAGCCAAGCCGCCAGAATCGGCCCCAGAATAAAGACGATCTCGTCAATGGCGGCTTCCATGGCGTAGGCCGTGTTGAGCAGCTGTTCGCCATCTTCCACACCGCGCAACGCATAGGACCAACGGGTTCGGACCAATGCGCCGAATGAGAACTGCGTCAGACCCATGATGATGGCCAGGGCGAACAGCAGCGGAATCGGCACGCGCACCAACGCCGCGAAGGCGAAGGCGAGCATGGCCACGATCTGCACGGCGAGCGCAAGCCGGCCCACGCGGGCTTGGCCGAAACGGTCGAAGGCGCGGGCGTAGAACGGGGTGACGCAGCTCATGGCCAGCACATAGGCGGCGCTCATGGTGCCGGCGATGGTCCAATTGTCGTAGAGATGGTTGAGCGCCAGAACGATGCCGAGACTCATCATGGAAATCGGCAATCGTGCCACCGCACCGGACAGGCAGAACGCCTTGGCTCCGGGCAGCATGAACAGGCGCTGATAGGGCGAGTGGGCAGCGGACGACTTCGAAACCGCGCGAGTCGTGGACACAATAACTCCTTACTGGTGCGTTGTCCGGCACGTGCGCCCGCCCACACGTGCCATCCGAGGGTAGCGGTTCCCCAGCAACGTCACGCGGTGCGTTTCAACCGCGGACCGGTACGTGGCCAGTCGTCCTCATCGTCGGAGATGCCTTGCGATGCATAAGGTCTCTCCACCGGTGAAGGCCGTCCGATGCTGTACAGGTCATGAGCCTTTGGGCTCAGTCGTTGTCAGATTGTTCGGGAATGCCGGAGCTCAACTCGGTAAGGATTTCCTGTTTGGTTTTCGCACGGGCGTGAAGCTCGCGCAAGCCCTCGTCGGGCTCACTGACATAGTAGAGAGTGGCGTCGATACTGTCCAATTCCACACCTTCGACCGCTGCCAGCAGCAGTCGGTACATGTCGAGCTGGGCAAGTTTGCGGGTGATGTCGTCTGGCTTGGTGGGCCGACGACCGGTTTTCCAGTCGACCACGGTAAAGCGTGCGGTGGTGCTGGACGGGTCAAGTCCACCGATGAATACCGCATCGAGTTTGCCATTGACTAGGCCCACGCCCGGCACGTCCACGACAATGGCACGCTCCGTCCACGCCGGGATGCGCTTGGCCCACGATGATTCGGCCAGTCTGCGCTGCCACGCCACCAGCTTGGACTCGGTGGCATTGTCGCTACTTATGGAAGTGGCGGAGGCGGCGGATACGGCGGATGCGGATTGTTGAGCCGTGGGCTGTGGGACAGCGGGCTGCCGTGTGGATGGCTTGCGGCATTGCCGCTCCCGTTCGGCCAAATCGGCCAACATGGCTTCCCGGGAAACGAATCCCGCATCCTGACCTGTATGCGGCATACTTGATTCGGCTTCATATGCCAGTACCGCTTCATCCGGCTTACCGGCATTGATGAATTGCTCAGCCCACGCATGGAACTGCGTGCCGGCTTCGGCCGCCGGAGACGATATTCGTGGAATCGGACGGATAATGCTACGCCAGTAGAGGCGCTCCTCCCGTTCGCTCATGCCACCTACGCGGGCTTGCAGGCTTGTCACGTTCTGACGTCCGACGGCCAGAATGCGTTGCGCCTTGGCTTTGACTGCCTCATCAAGCGACTGGCCGCTGGCGGCATCGGCCATCAAATCGGCGTCGTCCACCAGCAATTGCGCCCGTTGCAGCAGTGGACCGGCGTCTTGGTGCTGCTCAAGTGACGAGGAATCTGCGGCGATAACATCGATGCCACGTGACAGCTGTTCATGCACTGCGTCGCTGAGGGTAGCCGGCCACGGCAATTCGACAGCGGCATCCGTCTGCGTAATCGGCGTCTGCCATGCCTCCCCCACCACGGCGTCACCGTATGCCGCGGCATGCTCTCCGATAAAGAACCCTTCGGGAGTGGCAATCGCTTCGCCTTGCGCCGAGATCAGCATGGGCTTCCCGGCATTGGCGGCTTGCAGCCGTTCCACACAGTCCTGAGCCGATATCGCATGTTCACGGGCTTGGAGCGCGTCATGCACTTCAAGCCAGAAATTGGATGGCTGAGCGGCGCGAGAGCCTTTGGGCACCACTGACGGGTCCCGCCCGGATTCGCCCGTATAGGCGCAATAGGTCATCAGGGCATCTTCTCGCGCACGGGTAAGCGCCACATACATCAATCGACGTTCGTCGGCATGCAGCCGGCGCCCATATTCCTCCGCCTGCGTCAAATACCAGCCGGATGCATCCACTTCTTCCACGCCATCGCCGAATTCGCGCATGGAGCCGAACACTTCATCATCAATAAGCTCCACATCATCCAAAGCCGCCAACGATGCGATGGGGTCGGCTTCCACATCGGCATCATGGGGGAATCGCGGCAGAATGCCGGCATCGGCACGCATAGGCACGGGTACGGCGGTGGGGTTGGTGAGCCAGGAGTCGGCGGTCTCATGATATTCGGGTGCGGTCCAGTGACCTTGCTCGGTGCCTCCCGTATGGTGCTCGTCCAGCACGATCTTGAGATGGTCGCCCTGATTGCTGGGGAATCCGACGGCGGTAAGCCCCACTACCGCAACGGCATCCCATTCCAACCCTTTGGACTGGTGTACGGTCATCAGTTCCACATCCACCGGAGCGTCAGGGAGACTGGCGGCTTCATCCTCCACCGAAGCCAGATGATCCACCCATGTGATGAACCCATGCAACGAGGGAGTTTGCTCAGCGGCAATCTCTTGCGTGTACGTATCCACCAAATCCACAATCGCATCCATAGGCATATGCGCCAAAGCGGGATTGGCGCGGTGCTGCGGATTATGCAGCACACCGGCCAATACGGTGTCGATGTCAAGATCCAACGCTTCTATGCCGGCGCGAATCACGTCGCCCAGTGGCCGCCCGACGGCATCATGCACCTGACGGAGCATCACCGCGGCCCGGGTTATGGCGTTGCGCCCGTGTGCGCTCAACCGTTCAAGCAGTTTTACCAGGTCGCCGCGTAGCAATACGTCTGGCAGGAATACCGCATTGGCCACCTGATCGCGGTACTCACGCACCACAGCCGCCCATTCATTCGCTGGTGTATCCGGTTGGGCAAGGCCGGCCTGCACCAATGCTTGGAAGCGTTGTTCCGTGTTCTGTTCTTCAGCAAAACGGGCCAACATGGTCAAATCCGCTGCGGACATGGTGAATCGTGGCGTGGCCAGCAAGCGCATCAGCGATCCCGTATCGGTGTGGTCGGCGGCCACGTGCAGCAACGCCATCAGATCGCGGATTTCCGGACGTTCCAACAGCGCGGAATAGCCGACCACGAATGTGGTCAATCCGGCCTGTTCCAATGCCGCCTGATATTCGGGCATATGTGATTTGGACCGAAACAGCACGGCGACCGGCGCTTTCTGTTCGCCCGGCATCTGTTCCTGTTGTTCGGCTGCGGAACGGTGCCGTGCGATGGCCGTCTTGCAGAAACGCACTACGGCGTCGATCTCCTGCCCGGCCGTGGCGAAGCCCAGTACTCCCAATGTTCCTTCGGGGGCATCAGGCATGGGGTCGAGCGATGAGACATCGACCTCACGCATCAATGAGCTGGAAGGACGCGACGGATTGGAGCGCAACGGCAGCGTGAGATTATTGGCGGCTTCGAGCACTATACGGCTGTTTCGCCTGGTGACGGACAGCGGGAATGGCTTGTATCCGGCAGACAGGTGGAAATCTTGCTGGAACATACGGAATGCACCAGGGCTGGCACCACGCCATGCGTAAATCGACTGGAACGGATCACCCACCGCGTTGACGGCGGACCTCTGTGACGCATCCACGTGGAACAGTGCTGCCAGCAGAGCGGCCTGCGTGGTGGAGGTGTCCTGATATTCGTCGAGCAGCACGTGGCTGTACCTGCGGCGCGTACGCTCTCCGATGGAGGGGAAGCGCTCGATAAGCTGATACGCGGCAATGGTGAAGTCGGAGAATTCGGCCATATTGCGTTCCCGCTTGGCTTGGGCATAGGCCTCCACCAGCTGGAGCAGAATATCGCGTTTGCGTGTGGTCTCCAGCAGCGCACCGCAATGATAGGTGCAGCGGGCGTGCAAATGTTCGGCACGGTCATCGAGCTTGGCTTGCCAGCTGGCGTCGGTATCTTTCTTCAGTCGTTTGATCTTGGGGATTTTCGGCTCGTCCTCGGGCATGGGTTCGTCTGCAACGGCTTGTTGCAATCGATTGATGAATGCCGAATCCCATTGCCGTACTCGATTGATCGCATCATCGAAGCTGGTGCAGCCGGCACCGATCATGGCACTGCCAATGGCATCCGACAACGCCAGAACACGGTTCGCCAAACTGGAGAAGGCGCCAAAATCCTCACTGAACGCCAGATCCATGTGACTGTCGATGACTTCGGTGGCCAGTTGAAGCGCTCCGGCTGCGCTCAATGGTTGCGTGTTCTGATCGAATCCGACAAGCAGTCCATATTGGCGCACGATGGTCTGGAAGAAGGCGTCATACGTGAAAATGGCCGGCTTGAGGAATGCCCGATCAGACACCGTGGCGGTCGTAGAGCCCGCCATATCACCGGCCACTGCGGCGGAGACGCGTTCCAGCAGTTCGCCTGCGGCCTTGCGTGTGAAGGTCAGGCCAAGGATGCGTTCAGGTGCCACACCTCGATTGATAAGCGCGATGATGCGTTGGGTCATCGTAAAGGTTTTGCCGGAACCGGCACCGGCAACCACCAATACGTCAGCATCGACTGGCGCATCGATGATGGCGGCCTGTTCCGCACTGGGAGTGAACGTGCTCATGCTTGCCTCGTTTCGAAAATCGTGTCGATCTGGCCTGCACAGGCAGGGCAGACGTTCTTCATACGGCAGAATCCGATATGGGTGTCTTGCGGATGGGCCTCGATGATGGCTGATCTGCTGGCCGCCGCGGCATAGAATACGCGGGCGATCATGGTCAGCGACCATAACGTCTGCGTACCGGCGAGCGCGGCGAATTGCGCCCACGCTTCGGCACTCACACCTTCGGGAGGAGTAGCCGGATCTATGGCGGGTATGTCGAAGAAACGGTTGGGGTCTTTATACCAGTATCGGGGCGTGAACGGTTCGGCATTCAACGAGCCATCAGTGAACAGCGGCGGCTGGAAGGCACCTTCCGGAGCGTAGCTTCTGGCTGGTGCCGCATTCTGCCCGACATGGAATAGCACGCTTTGGCTGATATGCGGCATTGCGGCAAGTGCCTTGGCACCGCGCGGCCCGTCTTCGGGGAACACGAGGCCAAGCTGATAGCACACGAGCTGCAAATCATTGAAAATCTGTTTGACCGTGGGCGTTCTGCCTGTTTTGTAGTCAATGAGGCGAATGCATTCGCCGCCGTCTGCGAGTACGCGGGTTTCCATACGGTCGATGCGCCCGGACAGTCTCACGGTCAGATGCTCGTCCATGCCTTCCGGCCACCCTCCGACCAGTGCTCCCATCAGACGGACCAGCGTGTTCCGACCGATTGGGTGCAGGCCGGGCACGGCATTGTATGCGTCGAGTATGTCACGCACATCGAATCGTGCGGCAAACTCCCGTTCGCATTCGGCACCGGCCAATGCGCCAATGCTGAAGTTGCTGGAGTTCTTGCCAAGATACGTTTCCGGATCGGCGTCGCTGCGCACAAAGTAATCGGCGATGTTGCGCAGGGTATCCGCCGCGGACTCGTCCTTACGGGTGGCCTCATAGCGGTTCCGGGTGTCGGCTATGGCATTCGGATCAGGACGTTTGCTCTGATAGATGGCATTAAGCCGTGCCGAGACAGCCTCGATGCGACGTTCCGTGCCGGCCGTGGAGTCCAAGCCCAGTGCGGCCAACGCCTGGGCATTGTGGGAAAGATGGTCCAGCCCTTCCTCGCTGCCTTGCTGCGCAACCGCATGGATGAGGGTTCCGAAACTGGTGGCCACGGAGCTGGGGCGAGGACCGGCGAACCGGTTCTCCAGCATCCAGCACACCGGGCACGCCCATAGGCTGTCGACCGCCGATGGAGATAAGGTGACCATGGGCGCGGCCTGCGCATCCGTCTTGCCTTTCCCTGTTTGGATACCGTCAGGCTGTACACCACCAGATGACGCGCTGTCGGATGAGGCACTGTCAGATGAGGTATCGCCAGATGACGCGCTATCCGATTGGGCCGGCGATTCCACAAACGCCCAGCTCTGCGGATTTGCGGCGCGCACACCATGCTCTAACAGGAGTGTCAACGCAATCGCGGCGTCCTTTGCGGCAGCCTGCTGCGGTTGAGCAGTGGCCAGAACCGCGCGGGCGGCGCTGACCAACCCACGTGGGTCGGCGTCCAATCCGGCCAGATCATATTCGGCGAATCCCGCATGTGCCCCCACTGTGGTGAAAGGCGCCTGTTGCCGGTTGCGCGGATAGTATTCCGGCAGATACCCGAAGAGAAAGTCCGAGGGGCTCATGCTGTCGTTCCATACCGCGCTGATCATGATTCGCCGTGCACGGGTCAGCGCGACCAGGAAACTCTTCTTCTCGCCCGACAATACAGCCGCGAACCGCGGATCATGCCCGGTTTTGTCGCTTTCTTCAAGCGCTCCCCTCAGCACGAGCTCGGCAAGGTCTTCACCACCGAACATGGTGTTGCGCCCGGCGAGGTTCGGCCACACGTCTTGCTGGACCACCGGTATCCACGCATATTCCCAGTGGCGTCCGGCCGCGCCTGCCGGCGTAGTCAATGTCACCGCGTCTTCCACCGGTCCTATGTGGGCCAAGGAATCGGCCTGCACTTCCATGCCCCGAACCTGTGCCATGAATGACGTGATGTCTCGACTGGCGGTGGAATCATCGGCGAACTGGAACAGGCGCATTGCCGCGTCCAGCCGGTCATTGGCCGTACGCCCCTCTGCCGTGTTGAATAATGCCGCACGCTGCCAGACCGGTGCCAGACCGGTGGCGTTCCACGCAACAGACAGCGCATAGCGCGGCTGTACGCGCTGGCTTGCCGGCAGCCGCTCCAAGCCGGAAGCAACGCTGCCCACCAGATGCCACAGGTTCGCAAAAGCGCGGGCCTGAGGGTCGTTGCCGAGCACCGCGTGGATGGATGCGAGCGCAGCCTGCGCCGGCGCGGCGGCATCATCAATGGCAAGCATCACGTACAGCGCGTCAACGCCAAAGGCCAAGTCATCGCCGGACGGTTCACCGAGTATTTCGACAGACACTGGCAACGAAGTCACTGACGACGAAACCGCTGACGTCGAAACCACTGACGAGGATGTTTCACGACCTGTTTCACGCCGTGTTTCATGGTATGTTTCACGCAATGTTTCCCATGCCGTCGTCAGAGAGGTCAGCATGGCATCATCCGTGGCGAGATGCGCCAGCGACTCCAACGACCCCATGGCCGATTCGATCGGCGCAAGCCTTGCGGGACGCCCCTGACCGGGTTTGGCCCCGGCACTCACCAACGGGCCGTTCATCAACGTGGCCACTCTAGTCCTTATATATGCCGCGCAGGAAGCCAACGTCATCTGGCATTCCGCCATCCCCTCGGCACGCAATCGGGCAAGCTCCACAAGCGCGAACAATCCCTGCACGAAAGTCTCGTCCTTCAAAGGACGGGTGACCGACGAATACCGCACCGGTACACCATCTCGGCGCAGTCGTTCGCCGAACAGCCGCACGGCGGCATTGTCGTGGGTGATGACCGCCATGTCGTTCCACCGAATATGCCGGTCAAGATGCGCCCGCTTGATGCGCCAGACCACATCATCCAGCTCCTCACGTGAGGATCGGTACAGGCCGGCGGTCACCGTGCCGTCCGCCTGATAATTCGCTGCATCGACTCCGCCCAGTATGGCGGTCAGCTTGCCGGGACGCTCGGCCGGAGGCAGCGGCTCGTCTTCCGGCGAGGGAATCGACAGCGAAATACGAGACGCGATCACATCAGCCATCGTCATGTGCGACTGATCAGCGACGGCACTACCGCCAACCAGCTGTTCTTCCTTGGCCTTCAGCCGCCCTTCCACGGCACGGCGCATCAGATATTCCGGATACGATCCGCGGAAGGTCTGCACCGATTCATCCGGGTTGCCGACCAGCACCAACTTGACGCCGGCATTCCCCAACTCCTCCAAGAAGCGCATGCCGGCCAGCGTGGTGTCTTGAACATCATCCACAACCAGCAGCCGGGGCAAGCCCAACGCCTCCATACGCATAGGCCGGTCGGAATCATCCGCGTGATCGGCGGCGAATGCCTCACGCACCACACGAGCGCCTGCCACCAGCAAATACGAGGCATCCAAACGGTATTGCCCCGGATATACCGCGCTTTGGGCTGCAATATATTCGCGGCGCAACGCGAAAGCCAAACGCCATTGCACCGACAATCGCGCGTCCTCCGTCACGGCGTCCAAGAGACGTGGCTCTTCGTGAACGCCTACACCGAGCTCATCCAATCGGGCCAGCATATCGCGCAACTGGCTGATAAACGCATCTGAAATACCTCGCGTGAACCTATCCGCGCTGGTCGAGCCGCCTGCCGACGTCGGAGACGGCGAATCCGACCCTTGTTGCGAGAGGCTTGATTGTGCGGAAGCGGCCGAGCCGGGCATCTCGCCGGCACCGGCATCGCGTATGAGTCTCGCCCAGTCATCCTGGGCAAAGTAGACGCGCAGCAAATCACAGGTGCCGCAATCATCTCCCGCTACGGCATGGCGCAGATGCACGGCCATGACTTGACGCAGCAAAGCATCCTGTTCCGCACCGTTCAGCAATCGAGGCGACGGCAATCCAGTTCCCTCGCGCGAAGCCGATATGGCCCGGAATGCCACGGCACCCAGCGTGGTGACCGGCCTGGCCTGCACGGAAAACCCGAGCTCACGAATCACCCGATTGCCCAATGCGTCGGCGGCCACACGGCCGGATACGGCCATCACCGCCTGCGTGCCACCGTAGCGGCGCAGCCCCGCCATCAACACCGATAAGGCGAATTCAGTTTTGCCGCTTCCAGGCGTGCCGACAATCAGCCTCGCCGCTCCATCACGGTCGATGCCGTCCAGCACTGTTCCAGGTTCAAGTCTCGTCATCATGGCTCCAGCCTAAACCCGACCGTCACAGAGGGAAAAATTTTACCGAACCCGACGAAGAATCGTACCCTTGACGGTATCCTGTAGAACGAATGCAGGGAGAGCGCATTTTCCAAGGAGGGAGGGAACAGATGGACAACATTCCGATGAGACCGCCGAAGCTGCCCGGATATGATTTCGTCCAGATGTTGGGAAGCGGTGCCACCGCCACGGTGTACCTATATAACCAGCGTATGCCCGCACGCCCGGTGGCGGTAAAGGCCAGCGCCAAAACCCTTGACCCACGGGCCGCTGCCCTGTTCAACCGCGAGGCCAACTTCATGGCCAAGCTGTCATCCCACCCGTACATTCTGCCGGTATATGGTGCCGGCGTCACCTCCGATGGCCATGGCTACATCGTCATCGAATATGCGCCGGGCGGCACCTACAACAGCATCATGAAGGCCCGGTCCATGACCTGCGAGCAGGTACTCGACCTCGGCATCAAGCTGTCAAGCGCGCTGTTCACCGCGCATCGCAGCAATATCATCCATCACGACATCAAGCCCAGCAACATTCTCATCACCTCGCAGGGCTTGCCTGTTCTGGGTGATTTCGGTATCTCCACCGATGTGTATGACCGCACCGAAACCGGATTCTCGCCGCCGTGGGCACCGCCTGAGGTGCTTCAGCATCTGACCAATGGTTCGGAAGCCGCCGACATCTATTCACTGGCGGCCACCCTGTACGCCATGTTCGTCGGCTGCTCGCCATTCCAGCACGATTATCACCCGCGTTCGCAATCGGAACTGATTTCGCTGATCGTCAACCAGCCATTGCCTCGCCTCAACCGCCCCGACGTGCCGGCCGATGTGGAAGCGGTGCTGCGCCGGGCCCTGAACAAGGACCCCGACCAGCGGTACTACTCCGCGTTGGAGTTCGCACGTGCCATGCAGCGTGTGCAATTCGCATATTTCGGGCATGCCACTCCCGTTACCGTGGAAGGGATGCCGGCCTATCCCAAAGACATCGAGCGTCGGCGCCGGGCCACGGACCAGCGAGATCAGATCACCCGTTCGTCACGGCGATGGGTCAAACCGGTGGGTATTACCGTCGGTATACTTGCGGCGATCACCGCAGCGGCACTGATATTCGCCTTCGTGGTCGTTCCCCGCATGGACAGCGCCACCGGATCAGATACCAAACAGGTGGCGACGCCCGGCACCAAGGATGATGACAACAACCGCAATAATCAGGATGACGTGATCACCGATACCGCGAACGCCCAGATTCCTTCCCCGGAGAATCTGAACGGCACCTATGCGGCGGATGGGTCATCCGTGACGTTCACCTGGACGAATCCAGACCCGCAAAGCGGTGATACCTATGCGTGGGCCATAGTGCAGGGCAGCAATACCGACCAGAGCGCGCAAACCGTCACAACGTCAGATCCCACGGTGACCGTCAACGCGCAGGAAGGCTCGCAGACCTGCATTCAGGTGTCCATTGTGCGCAAGAACCGCCAGATGTCCGTCAGCCCCGCCATCGCCTGTGCGGCCAAGCCGCAAGAATGATCCGCTCGCCACTGCCGGGCATGCCACCCTGGCATTGCGTATCGCATCAGACGTGCGCCCAGCAGCGGCGAATTCACCAAATGGACAACAGGAACGGCAGGTATTGGAACCGTAAAGCGTTGTCATTACACCAGCAACCAGAGAAAACAGGGATCAGGGAGTTCAGATGGCCACATCGTCCCAGTCATACGATCGTCGCCGACGCATCAGCGCGGCTTTGCGCCGCCTTATGCCCTCCGGAGGGCATACGTGGACGGTTCCCGTAATCACGCTCCTGCTGCTTCTGGGACTTGTTGCCGGCGCGGTGATCATGAGCACCGTCACGCGCCGCCATGTGCAACTGGACGATGGCACCGTATGGGTCACTTCGCTGAAAAACCAGAAGGCCGCACGATTCAACGTAAAGAACAAGGAGGCCGACGCCGGCGTCTCCTCCTCCGCCCCACGATTCGACATCGCACAGCATAATGGCGACACCATCCTGACCGAAACGACCAAAGCCTCCACCATCAAGGCATCCACGGTCAGCACCGGTGTCAAGACCGACATCAAAGCCAGCACCACCACTGTGGTCGGCGGGGATACCGCAGCCCTGATCAACGAGAAGACCGGCAATGTGTGGACCGGCTTGTCGGAAAACCTTGATTCCGTGACCCCCACCACTTCCGATCCGAAAATAAAGCTGGGCGAGGGCGGGCGCATCGCAGTAACCCACGATGGCAAGGTCTACGGATACCGTCCATCCGACGGTATGGTGCTGCGTCTTGACAATCCCAGCAGCGCCAAGGCCAAAACCCTCGAATCGCTGACCGACGGCAAGCAGCAGACCGTTGAAAGCTTTACCGTCATCGGGAGCACGCCGGTAATCGCAACCGGCAAAACCGTCATATTCAAGGGCGGCCGCGTCGATGTCGACACGACCGGCACCCTCACCCTTCAGGAGCCTCCCACCGATGACATACAGTCCGATTGGGTGGCCGCGGCATCACCGAGAGGCCTTGCGCTTATCCCGTTGAAGTCCAATGCCAAGGCGAATTTCATAGCCAACGGGGGCAAGGCGAATCCAGCACGACCGGTATCGTCCAAGGGCTGCGTGTACTCGGCTTGGAGCCAGAAGGCCAGCAACTACATTCGCGCCTGCTCCCCCACGGATACCAGCGTCAAGCCGCAAACCCTCGAATCCGTCAATACTACTTCCGAATTGGTGTTCCGCACCAACCATCGCCTTGTGGTGCTCAACGACACGGTTAACGGCAATGTGTGGAACCCTGAGGATTCCACCAAAGTCATCAAAATACAGTGGAACAAAATACAGACCGAGCAGACCGAGAAAGAACAGCAGAACAACGACTCGGCCAACAACCACCACGACTTCTCCAAGACCTGTTCCGCACAATCCGGCCAAATCAAAGCCGAGGATGATGAAATCGGCGCACGAGCCGGTTCGGAACAGATTCTCGACGCGCTGCGCAATGACGAGCAGACCGATTGTTCCGTACTGAAAATCACCAAGGTTGGCGCACCAAACAACAAAGACGTCACCATTTCGCCGATTTACGACGGCCGGTATCTGCAACTCGATGCCTCCGCCGCATCCGCAGGCACCGTTACCTTTACTTACGATATTTCCGATGGTCGCGGCCAGACCTCTTCCGCCACGGTGACCGTAACCCTGAATGATGGAGGCAACCACGCTCCCGTACAGTTCGACACTCCTCCCGAGATCGATGTGGAGCAGGGAGCCAGTTATACCGCCAATGCGCTGAGCAGCTTCAACGATCCGGATGGAGACCCGCTCACTCTGGTCTCCGCTGTGGCCCAGAACACCGACCAGGTGCAGGTGTCCACCCGAGCCGACGGCCAGCTTACGTTCAACACCGGTGCGCTGGCGTCGGGACGTGTGGGCGTCGAGGTCACCGTCTCCGACGGCACGGCAACCGGCACCGGCATGGTGTATTTCTCGGTCAAGCCCGCGAACACCTTGGCCGCGGTCATCGACCCGGTAGCGAAAACCACCGTTCCCAACACGGATACCGTCGTCAAGCTGTCCTCTTATGTGCATGGCACTTCCTTGCAGCCGGCACAACTGACTCAGGTGGATACGCCCAACGGCGCTTCGACGACCACCAATGCGGCGGATATGTCGTTGACGTTCAAGGCCACCAATCCCGGCACCTATTATGTGCCCTACATCATTACTCAAGGTTCGATTCCGGCCACCGGATTGGCTCGAGTCGAGGTGCAGCCTGCCACCGGCGAGGCCGCCAAACCGGTTGCCGCCAACGATGTCGCCCTGCTTGGCGCGGATAATACCGCCATTGTGGAGCCGCTCACCAATGACGTCGATCCGATGGGCGGTGTGCTGTCCGTCACCACGGTGAGCGCACCGGCCGACTCCGGCATCAAGGTTGGTCTCGTCAGCCATAAGCGCGTGTATATCACCGCGCGTCAGGTGCCCACGAAGCCCGTCGCCCTTACCTACACCGTGGCCAACGCCTCCGGAACCGCCAAGGGCACCATCGTGTTGCAGCCGCCGGCTCTGGCCACCTCGAATTCAGTGCCCAAGGCCAGCAATATCAATGCCCAGGTGCGTACCGACGGCATCGTGTCCGTGGATGTGCTTGACCATGTGGCCTACTCGGATGGCACCACGGTCAAACTCAAGAACAACCTGCAATACGACAAGGGGACGTTCAAGGGTCTGGCCTTCGTCTCTGGAGACACGGTCCGCTACCAAGCATCCAGCGAGACCGGCAACTTCCCCATCACCTATACGGTTGAAGACAATCTGGGTAATGTGGCTTCCGCCAATATCACCATTACCGTGCATAAGAGCGACGCAGCGAGCAAGGCCGCGCCAACCCCGCATGACGCCGAAGCGCAGGTTGCCGCCGGGCAGAAGGTCCGCATCCCCATCACACTGACCGGCATAGACACGGATGGCGACGACGATCAGCTGTTGGGTCTGGGCAACAAGGCACCCACGCTGGGCCGCATATCCGAAGTCGGTTCCGACTACTTGGTCTATGAAGCGTATCCGGATTCGTCCGGCACCGACACCTTCTCCTATGCCGTGGAGGATTGGACCGGTCAGCGCGCACAGGCGCAGATCCGCGTGGGCGTATTCCAAGGATCGTCCGACTCCGGCGTATACGCCAGGGATGACGAAATCACGTTGAGGCCCAATACGGCCGCAACCGTGCCGGTCGCGCAGAACGACATCTCCGGCGACAACACCAATCTGACCGTCGACAAGCATGTCGAGGTCCAAGGTCTCGACGGGGTGAGCGTGAAAGACAATATGATCTCCTTCACCACGCCCGGCAGCGCCACCACCGACTATATCGCCTACACGGTCAAAGACAAGGCCGGCTTGTCCGATACGGCCACCCTCACGGTAAACGTGGATCCGAGTGCCGCCATCGAGCCGCCTACCGCCTACGACTATCGTGTGCCGTCCGCCGCCACCATCGATAAGAAGTCCGTGGATGTGGATGTTTCCCAGTGGATCGCCAATCCTTCCGGCACAGCCAATGAGCTCAAGGTCGGCGTGCATCCCTCCGCCAGCGCTCACGCTCACGTCAAGGGCGGCGAGCATTCGACCACCATCACCGTCGACCTGACGTCACAGGCGCGAGCCGTGCCTTACACGGTGACCAATACGAAATACAACATCACCTCCACCGCGTTCATCCAGGTACCGGCCTATGGTGTCTTTCCGCCCACGCTGCGTCCCAAGGCACCGGAATTGAAGGTCAACTCGCGCGAGACCATTGAAATCAACATCAATGACTATGTCCGCGTCGGCGCCGGCAAGGAACCGTATATCGAAAGCGCTGATTCCGTCAGCGCCACCAAGGCTTCCAACTCCGATTTCTACGTGAACGACAAGACCCTGAAGTTCACTGCGGCAAAAGACTACGCAGGCCCCGCCTCCATTACCTTTACCGCTGTGGATGGCAAGCAGGGATCGGATAAGACCAAGATCATCAATTCCGCAGTGATCACTCTCCAGATCACGGTGATAGGCCGCGATGTGCCGCCGCCCACGTTCTCGTCCTCCACTATTGATGTCGAGGCGGGCGCGGACCCCAAGACCGTTGATCTGACGGCGCTCACCCATGCACCGTCCGGCGTGTATGACGACGAAAAGCAATACACGTATTCCGGTGGAAGCTCATCATCCAGGCAAATCACCGCAAACCTGTCCCGTTCCGGTAGCTTGCAGGTTTCCGCCACCAAGGATGCCGCTCCTGGCACCACCGCGTCCATTCCCGTGCAAATCGCATACGGCGCGGGCACCGTGAATGCCGGTGTGACCGTGCGCGTAGTGTCTTCGACCCGTCCGCTGACACGCGTCGGCAACAAGACGTTGAAGATCAAGGCCGGTGCCAGCGATGCCGTGAACGTGCTTACCGGCGCGTACAATCCGTTCCCCGATTCCTCGCTGACCGTCATCAGCTGCAAGGCGGATGACGCCGCCAAACTCACCATCGCCGGATGCGATGCCTCCGGAAACATCACCATCGCCGTCGCATCCGATGTAGGTGCTTCCACGAACACCGTGCTCGTCACCGTGCAAGACGGCACCAAGTCCAAGGATCGTGAAGTCACCGCATCGATTACCGTGTCCGTGATCGACAAGCCCGAGCCGCCACTGCTCTCTCCCGTAGCCGGGGAACCGCAGGACAGCGCGGTCAGCCTCACATGGACGCCCGGTGCCGCCAATGGCAGCCCGATCACCAACTACAAGGTCAGTTGGACCGGTGCCGTCACCGGAGAGAAGGATTGCGGTACCGTCACCTCATGCCAGGTCACTGGTCTGAAGAACGGCAAAACCTATTCCTTCACCGTCGCCGCGCGAAATGACGTCGGCTGGTCCAAGCCGTCCACCGCCGTCGAAGCCACACCGGACAAGGTGCCGTCCGCTCCCACCGATGTTACGGTCACAGGTGGCAATAAAACCGCCAAGGTGACGTGGAAAGCGCCGAGCGGTGATTTCAGCGCCGTCGACAACTATTCAGTGACCGTCACCGGTGCAGGTGCTCCGCAGACCAAGGAAACCGGCAATACGGCCACCGAGCTGTCGTTTACGTTCAACAACAACGACATTTCCGATGGCACCGCCATTACGGCGACCGTCAAAGCCCATAACAAAATCAATTGGAGTGCCGAGTCCGCCGCATCGCCGTCAGAGAAGATCTGGGGAGACCCGGATGCGCCGAACATTGCGTTGTCGAACGACGACACCACGGTAACGGCGAAAGTCACTCTCGGCAATAACCGCAATGCCGGCTGCCGGCGAATTTCCTTGGGAGGAGACGTCAAGGACACCATCGATTGCAGTGACAGTGGCGCTACGTTCGATATCAATGAGAACGATTTGAACACCCGGGAAATCACCGTAACGGCCACCGTGGTGCCGCAGCGCGATGCTTCCTCCGGCACGGGCAAGAGCAGCTTTGTCCCGCAGTACAAGGTCCAGCCGCCCACTGACGTCTACACCACCGGATCCGGCAGTACATGCACCGTGCATTGGACCAAGCAGGGACATGCGCAGTCCTACAGCGTGACTGCCGATGGCATCGATTCCGGTACAGCTACTAACCGGAACTCACTCGACTTCCGAATGAGTCCTTGGGCCAAATGCAACACCGCATCGGTGCAACAGGTGTTCAACGGCGCTACCAGCGACGCCGTCACCGGAGGCCCGCACAATGGCGCTCCTTACACCTATGAGAAGAAGGCTGTAATCAACAAACCGCAGGAGCTGCGCTGGTCAGACAACGCTCACGTCATTAACGTCACCGGCGGTTCGGTTGATGTCTATGGCAAGTCGGCCACTGTACAAATCATCATCAATGGCCAACCGTTCACGTGGAACTCCGGCCAGCCATTGGATGTCACCGACTTGGCCGTGGCCGCCGATGGCAACTACGCGTGGAGCGTCAAAGTCACCGGCGGGCCGGGATACTCCGGTCTCGACAACACTGCGGACGGAGGCAGCGTCGCGGGCACACGTCCCTCTGACTCCTCGGAGGGGACCAAGTCGCTCAAATCCGGTACCGATGTCACCACTTTGGCCAAGAACCCCTGGATTCTTGGTTTCGGCAATACCCCAATATCGTCAACCACCATTCACAAGCAGTAGGAGAACATCCATGAGCGAGAACATCGATGACGCGACGCAGTTGTCTGACACGACCCGTCTGTCCGACAGCACGCAGCTATCCGACAGCACGCACTTGTCCGACGCCACGCACCTGGCATCCGCACCACACACCGGCACGACCCCAAGCACCGAGTCGGCGCCGCAGTCCGTTGCGCTGCCTAACCTGCCGCAGCGGCCGTCACAAGCGCCGTCAGAAAAGCCGTCTCCTACTACTGATGCCGCCTCCATTCCTGCGGGCGATGACAGCACCGTGCTCAAGCCGCGCAAGGGATCGACGCCAGCCATCCCGCAGCAGGCCACCGCGCAATCCCAGCCGCAATCACAGCCGCAGCGTCAGTCGAGCAAAGCCGCGCAAGCAGCCGCATCGGCACTGCCCGCCAGCATCAATTCCGGACTACTGCCCCAGCCCACGGCTCAGGTCCGGGATTTCCAGCAGTCCTTCAATGCGCTGGTCGAAAATGTCTCCAAGGTGGTTATCGGCAAGACCATCCCTATCAAGCAATGCGTCACCGCACTGATGGTCGGTGGCCATATTCTGCTTGAAGACAACCCCGGCACCGGTAAGACCCAGTTGGCCCGAGGCTTGGCCAATTCCATTTCCACCGGTTTCAAGCGTGTTCAGTTCACGCCCGATCTGCTGCCTTCGGATGTGGTGGGTGTGACTTTCTACGATCAGAAGCGCGGAGAATTTGAGTTCCGCGAAGGCCCGATTTTCGCCTCCATCGTGCTGGCCGATGAGATCAACCGTGCATCGCCGAAGACGCAGTCCGCACTTCTGGAGGTTATGGAAGAGCAGAAAGTCACCGTTGACGGCGTCACACATGATGTGCCGCAGCCGTTTATCGTGATCGCAACCCAGAACCCCATCGAGCAGCTCGGTACCTATAAGCTGCCTGAGGCGCAGATGGACCGATTCCTTATCAAGACGTCAATCGGCTACCCGGGCCATGATGTGTCCGTCGATATCCTCAAGCAGGTCGATATCACCGACCGTGCGCAGACCATTTCCCCGGTGCTGAGCGGTGACGATGTCATGCGGCTGCGTCAGGTGGCCACCGAAATCTATGTGGATGATGCGATTCGTGAATACATCGTCAGGCTCGTCGAGGCGACCCGCCACAACGAGAAGATCACGGTCGGCTCCTCCATGCGTGGCGCTTTGGCACTGACCCGATGCGCCCGTATCTGGGCCGCGGCCGATGGCCGTGCCTACGTGGTGCCGGATGACGTCAAGGACCTTGCAGTGGCCGTGCTCGCACACCGTATCACGCTGACTCCGGAAGCCACCTTCGATGGCGCGACTCCGGAAAGCCTGATCGCACAGGTGCTCGAAGACGTTCCCTCCCCCACCATCGGTTCCTGATAGGGCCCGGAAAGGTATCCGACCATGGCATCTACATCCGCCGCATTACGCCGTCGCCGGCGCGCTGAACGCATGTTCAAGCGCGCGGTAAGACGCATCAGACGGTTCTTCGCATCCTACGTCTCGCCCTTGGGCTGGGCGGTAACGGGCGCAGGCATCGCATGCCTTATTGCGTTCCCGTTTCTGGGCTGGTATGAGCTGCTCGTATTCGGCATCGTGGCGATGGTGATGATGCTCGCGGCAATCGTGCTTTCCCTCGGCAACACACGCTTCCACGCGTCCATCGTCGTATCCAATCATCGCGTGACCGTGGGAGACACCGTATCCGTTATCGTCGGCATCGACAACACCGGCAGAACGCCGACGACCACGGCACGCGGATATCTGCCAATCGGCGATGCGCATGAACGATTCAACATCCCCATGCTGGCTCCCGGGCAATCCAAGCAAACCGATGTGGAGTTCCGTACCGTATCGCGCGCAATACTGCCCATCGGCCCATTGCGCATCCGCAAGGGAGACCCGTTCGGTCTGGTGCGTCACGAAAAGGAGCTGGCCGACCGCATCACCGTATTCATCCACCCTCGTACCGTGCGTCTCGATACTCTGAATGCCGGCGTGCCCCGCGACCTGGAAGGCCAACCATCCGGCCAGATCGTGGATGATGATCTCGACTTCTACGGATTGCGCGAATACGAGCCGGGCGACGACGTGCGTAACGTCCACTGGCTGAGCTCCGCGAAAACCGGCACGTTGATGATTCGCCAATATGAGGCCACGCGCCGCACCGACACCTCGGTGACCATCAGCGTGAACCCGGACGAATACGTCAACGGCGAGGAATTCGAGATGGCGGTGTCCATCCACTCCTCCATCGGCGTCAAATGCCTGCTGCAGGATCGTCCATTGTTCTGCCACGCGGGCAACGCGCACGGCCAGCCGCGCAACGCCATGGAGTTCCTCGACAACGCCAGTGCCATAGAGCCTGATCGTGAGGATAATCCGAATCTCGCCGAGGGCACGCTGAAGCACAGTCCTGATGCTTCGTTCTATTTTTTCACTGTTGGATCGCTGAAAGACATCGAGCAAATCAAGCGCATGACCTTGGCCTTGCCCCGATCGGCCAGCTGCGTGGTATTGCAGGCCAGCGCCGGCGCCAATCGCGGCATCAGAAGATTCGCCAACTTCACATTGGCCACCATCGGCGACCTCGATGATCTCCCGCTGATCATGGGGGTGCTCGCATGACCTTCGACCAGTCCAGTATCACCAATACCAATACCGCTGCGTACGCCGGATCGAGCGGCACATACACCGGCACTTCCTCCGGCACGTACACCGGGACCTCCACCACCACCGGCTCCTGGGCCGACTCCACACATTCGGTTATCTGGATGACCAGAGGCAATGTGCTTCGCGGCATGGGCCTCAGTCGCCAGCCGTGGGGCAAACGAATCGCCAGCCTCGTACTCATAGCGGCGATGATGTTGCTGGCGCAAGCCAATCTCATCGACGTGTACGGCGGCGTGGCCACTTGGGCGATTGCCGCTGTACCGGCCACCTTGCTGGGCGCGATCATCGCTCTGGCGGGCATGTTGCCGGCGTTGCGACTGTGGTGGCAAATCGTGTTTCTGGCGTTTGCCCAATTCATCATCGGCCCGGTGGTAACGCTGAGTTCCACTACGTCCCATTACGTGATTCCCACCTTGAAGACCTTGAGTTCAGGTTGGGAAATGACGTTTGGCTCGTTCAAGTACATTATTTCCGTCGATCCGCCTCTGGGCACGCAAGACGGCGTGCTGATGGCGGTATGGACCATCGGCCTGTGGCTTACGTTCTTCACCGGCGTGTTTGCCATTAATGCCAACGCATGGTTGTCTCTGGTGGGAGTGCTGCCCCTTGCGGCGGCCGTGGCCGTATGTGCCCTGCTGGGCACAGACAGCGGCTGGCAACGCGCCATCTGCGGTATTGCCTTTGCCTTGCTGCTGATTATCTGGCTGTCTTGGCGTCTTGAACTGCTGGAATGGGGGCGCTGGATATCCGCGCTGATCATCGTCGTGCTCGCTGCCGGCCTTGCTTTCGGGGGCACGTTGCTGGTGCCACAGGACCGTTTCGTGCTGCGTGACCGCTACGATCCGCCGTTAAGCCCCTACGATTACACCAGCCCGCTCAGCGGCATGCGATCCTATATCAAGGACCACAAAAAAGACGTGTTGCTGACCGTTCATAATCTGCCGGCCGGAACACCGGTCAAACTTGCGGTGATGGATCGATTCGATGGCACAGTATGGAACCTGTCCGATTCTTCCGAAGCCACGGACTCCTCGAATTATCATCGCGTGGGCACCACGATCAAGGCGGATGAGCAGGGTAAATCCTTCACTGCGACCTTCACCGTCGATCAGGGACTGACCGACACCTGGCTGCCGCTGGCGGGAGCGGCCACTGGCGTGAGCTTCGCCAACGATGCCGACAACGGCAATGACACGTTTTACTACAACACGGATACCGATTCCGCCATTATTCCCGCCGGCACGCGTAAAGGCCTCACCTATACCGAATCCGGCATTATCGCCCGTAATTCCACCGATAAGCAGATCAGCAGTGCGGCTGCGGCCCGCATCACCCAACCAGAAGCCCAGGATGTTCCCGATTCGGCCAGCAAACTGGCCACGTCCATTGCCGGCGGGCAGTCCTCGGGCGGTGCCGCAGCCACGGCGTTGGCCGACACATTGAAAGACTCCGGATGGTTCTCTCATGGACTTGAAGGCGACTATCCCTCCGATGCCGGCCATGGCAACTACCGCATCAACAAGCTGCTGGCAGGCACGGCCATGGTGGGCGACTCCGAGCAATATGCCTCCGCCATGGCACTGATGGCTCGTGATCTGGGACTGCCCTCCCGTGTGGTCCTGGGCTTCCTGCCGAAAAACGAGGATGGCGAAATCACCGATGCCCGCACGGAGAAGACCTCAGGCAATGGCACCAAAATCGAATTCACCGGCAACGATGTCACCGCTTGGGTGGAAATCAAATTGCAGGGCCTGGGATGGGTGGCGTTCTATCCGACGCCCAAGGAGACCAAGATGCCTGATGAAAACCAGAACCTGACGCCGCCGAATCCGCAGACGCTGGTCCGGCAACCACCAGTGCCGTTGACCGATCCGCTGCGCGATCAGACGCAAGCCAAGGGCCAAAGCTCATTGGCCGGCGCCGACGCCGATGATTCGCCGACCAACCTGTTCTGGGCGCGGTTCTGGCGAGTGACCCGCAAGGTGGCCCTGTACGGCAGCCCATTGTGGACCCTACTCATCGCCTGCGGTCTGATTCTGATGTTCAAGGCCATACTGCTGGCACGAGCGCGGCGACACGGCAGTCCGAAAACCCGTGTGGCAGCAGGTTGGAATGCCATACGCATGCTTGCCGAGCAAAGCGGCATCACAGCCAAGGGCACTCGTCGAGATCAGGCCGGTGCCATCGCCCGTCAACTCGGCACAGATGACCAGGCTTTGATCCAGCTTGGCCGGGAAGCCGACTACGCCACGTTCTCGGGGCAAGACATTGAATCGGGCCAAGCCACCACATATTGGACAGGAGTCGACCAATTACGCAAGGCAATGCTCGCTTCTTTGCCGCGTTTCAGGAGGATACGTACACGACTTTCCCTGAAAAGCGTGGCTATACTGTCAAATGGGCACGCAGCAAAGCCGCACACGACGCATGTCAAGCGCACGCGTAAGAAGGGGAAGGCGTCATGACCACAGGCTCCATCCGTATCGCGATGACCAGTGACGTGGGTCTTAGGCGCAAAAACAACCAAGACACCGGATTCGCGCAACAAGGCGTGTTCATGGTCTGTGACGGCATGGGCGGCGGCAAAGGCGGCGAGCAGGCAAGCCAGTTGGCTGCCCAGCATTTCGCACAATTGGCCGCCATGCCTTCACGCACCCGTCAGGATATCGACGACACCTTGGCACGGGCCCAGCACGACATTCTCGATCTGGGAGACCGCCTTGGCGGCGTGGCCGGCACAACCTGCTCCGGTTTGGTACTGCCCCAAGATCATGCGGATTCCGCCAGCGCCCGCAGCGCTGCTTTGTTCAGTGACGCCGATGATCAGGACTTCTCGGACCAGACCTATGTGGTCAATGTCGGCGATTCCCGCACCTACCATCTCAGTCCGTTGGCGCATGCCGATGCTCCCGCCACGGATATCATTCCCGTGTGGGACGCCGCTTCGCTGACCCGCATCACGCGAGACCATTCCCAGCGCCAAGAAGCCATCGATTCCGGGCAGATGTTGCCGGAAGAGGCGGAGGCGACCATTCCACGCAACATCATCACCCAATGTCTGGGTGATCCGGATGGCATCATGCCCGACGTATATGTCGCCGATCTGACCGGCCGCTTCATCATCTGTTCGGATGGATTGCATGGCGAGGTGCCGGACGAACAGATCGCGGCCATCGCCGCGGCGCATTCCAGTCCGCAGGAGGCCGTGGACGCCTTGGTGGCGGCCGCTCTTGATGCGGGCGGAACCGACAATATCACTGTGATTGTGGCCGATATGCCATTGACCGAACCCGAACATCATGCGTTCAGCGCATTCAGGCTGGACGAAGGTGAGGATATCGGCGCCATTGAAGACGCAACACTACAAACACTACGGACCATACGTTCGGCATAACCGAGCGAACATAAGGAGGTAATCCCATGGTTGATTATGATGCTGCGGTCGCTGCCGTTCAGGATCCGAACGCGGATCCGATTCTGCTGGCAAAAATCGCCTACGAGAATCCGGAATTCGGTGCCAATGTCGCCGTGAATCCGCGCTGTTATCCCGGCTTGAAGCGTTGGATCGCCGAGTTCGGTGACGATCGCGCCCGCGAGACCCTGGCGCAATACGGGTTCACTGCCGAGGCATTCGGCGGCCCGGTTCAGGATCAGAAAGCCACGGCACAGGCGGCCCAGCAGCCCGCCGCCGAACAGGCTCAGCAGCCCGCGGCTCAGGCGGCATTCGAGGAGCCTGTGGCCACCAATCCTTACGGTTTCACCGCCGAACAGGCCCTGACCACCACCGACCAGATGCAAATCGCCCAGATTGCCCAGTACGCGCCTGAACTACGCGCCTGCATCGCACGTAATCCCAACACCTATCCGGCACTGATCGAATGGCTGGGCCAGCTCGGCGACCCGGCAATCAACGCCGCTCTGGCTTCCCGTCAGTGAAAGGACGGCATCATCATGGCCAAACTTCCCTACCCTCCAGCACCTGAACTGGGTTGGTATTCTGACGATCCGGTGGAAGGCACCCCGGATTCCGCAGTTGGCACAGCCGAACCGCAGAACGACTACGGGCAGCCCAGTACCGCGGAAGCGGCAACCAATACCGCTTTTACCGCAGAGCCTGCCGCCACGGCCGCCGCCGCTGAGCCCGCTGCCACCGCTCCGGCAGACACCACACCGCACGCCGCCGAAAACGACATCGAGGATTGGGACAGCACCGTGCTCTCCTCCTCGTTCACGTCCAAGGCACCGAAGAAGACGTACCTGCTGCATAACGATGTCACCGGCCAGACCATCGTGATCGATAAGAGCACGTTGCTGGGCCGCAAGCCTTCCATGGATGTGCCGCAGGGTGCCAAGGCGGTGCGTATCGTAGACCCGACCCGCACCACATCCCGCAACCATGCCGCCATCAGCATCGACACCGATGGCGCGCTGTGGATCGAGGACTACGGCTCGTTGAACGGCACCTACATCATCACCAATGGCCAAGAGACACAAGTCACCAAGGGCACACCGCTCAAGCTCAGCGCGCCTGCCACGGTGCGTATCGGAGACCAGTTCTTCCAGTTCACCGAAAAACAGGCTTGAGTAATCAAGCAACGAGCGGCTGCCTGCTCTTGTTCAACAGGAAAATCACAATGGCAAATATACGGATGGCCCGGAACTGATATAGTTCCGGGCCATCTTATTGCGATTAACGCAAGATCTGAGTCCTAGAAGGGGCATCCTTTCTAGGACCTTCTCACTTACTCCTCGATGTCAGGCTGACCGCCCTGATCGGAGTAGAAATCATCCGGGTTGAAGTCGTCGCCGAGCTTCAGATCGCCGAACTCGAGGTTCGAGAAGTTCAGGTCAGACAGGTCGGCGTCGGAGAAGCTCGCGTCGCCGAGATCGCCATCGCCGCCCAGACCGAAGTTCGGGTAGATGGTGTCGCGGATGGCCTTGTCAGGCTCGACCGCGGCGTTGCGGTAGCGCGCGAGGCCCGTACCGGCCGGGATGAGCTTACCGATGATGACGTTCTCCTTGAGGCCCTTGAGGTCGTCGACCTTCTCGGAGAGGGCGGCTTCGGTGAGCACGCGGGTGGTCTCCTGGAAGGATGCGGCGGACAGCCAGGAGTCGGTGGCCAGCGACGCCTTGGTGATACCCATAAGCGCCGGACGACCGACGGCCGGACGGCCACCGTTCTTGACGATGTTGCGGTTGATCTCGCGGAAGCGGGCGTTGTCCACCAGCTCACCCGGCAGCAGGTCGGTGTCGCCGGAGTCGATGATGGTCACGCGACGGGTCATCTGGTGCACGATGACCTCGATGTGCTTGTCGTGGATATCCACACCCTGGGAGCGGTACACGGTGTGCACTTCCTCCACGATGTTGACCTGGGCGGCGCGCTTGCCGAGGATGGTGAGGATCTTCTTGGGATCCACAGAACCTTCGACCAGCTGGGTGCCGACCTTGATGTGGTCGCCGTCGGCAACCTTGAGCGGCACGCGCTTGGAGACCTGGTAGGTGATCGGCTTGATCACGCCGTCTTCCTTCGGTGCGCCGGAATCGGCGTCCGGGGTCAGGATGATCTGGCGACCGCGATCGTTCTCCACGATCTTGATGCTGCCGGCGAACTCGGTGATCGGGGCCTCACCCTTCGGGGTGCGGGCCTCGAAAAGCTCGGTGACACGGGGAAGACCCTGGGTGATATCGGAGGCCGCGGCCACACCACCGGAGTGGAAGGAACGCAGCGTCAGCTGGGTACCAGGCTCACCGATGGACTGGGCGGCGACGATACCGACGGTCTCGCCGACATCGACCAGCTTGTTGGTGGCCAGGGACCAGCCGTAGCACTTGGCGCACACGCCGCGCTTGGACTCGCAGGTCAGCACGGAACGGCACTTGACTTCCTCGACGCCGTGGGCCACGAGGTCGTTGAGCACGTCCATGGACAGGGCGTCGTCGCGCTTGTACAGCACGGTCTGTCCGTCGGCCGGGTCGATGACGTCGGCGGCGAGCAGACGGGAGTACGGGCCACCGTCGGCGGCCTTGACGAGCACCAGGTTGCCGTCGTTGTCGCGCTCGGCGACGCGGATGGGCAGACCGGCCTTGGTGCCGCAGTCCTCTTCGCGCACGATGACGTCCTGGGAGACGTCGACCAGACGACGGGTCAGGTAACCGGATTCTGCGGTACGCAGTGCGGTATCGGCCAGACCCTTACGTGCACCGTGCTGGGAGATGAAGTATTCCAGCACGGACAGGCCGTCACGGTAGTTGGACTTCACCGGTCGAGGAATGATCTCGCCCTTCGGGTTGGCCACGAGGCCTCGCATGCCTGCGATCTGGTTGATCTGCATCATGTTTCCTCGTGCACCGGACTGCACGATGATAGCCAGGTTGTTCTTGGAGTCGAAGTGTTCCTCGACCGCCTCAGAAACCTCGCTGGTGCACTTGGTCCACAGGTCGATGAGTTCCTGACGGCGCTCCTCTTCGGTGAGCATACCGATTTCGTAGTTCTCGTTGACCTTGTCGGCTTCGGCTTCGTACTTCTCGATGTACTCGTCGCGCTCGGACGGCTGGATAACGTCGGAGAACGCGAAGGACACACCGGACCACGGTGCGCGGGTGAAGCCCATATCCTTCAGCGCGTCCAGCGTTGCCGCCACCTGTGCGGTGGAGTAACGGGTTGCGATGTCGTCGACGATCTTGCTCAGACGCTTCTTCGGAGCCTGATCGTTCACGAACGGGTAATCCACCGGCAGCGTGCTGTTGAACAGAATACGGCCATAGGAGGTTGCGAAAAGCACGGAACCATCATGGAAGCGCTCTTCCTTCACCACGGCCGGGCTGCCCGGTTCCGGATCGACGACTTCGATTTCGCTCGGCTCCCAGCCCTTCGGCAGCACAAAGTCTTCCGGAAGGCGGATAAGCACCTTGGCCTGCATGTCGATCTCATGCTTGTCGAGGGCCATTTCGGCCTCTTCCAGCGAGGAGAACACGCGGCCCTGGCCCTTGGCACCGTCGATGACGGTAGTCAGGTAGTACAGACCGAGGATCATATCCTGGCTCGGCATGGTCACGGTGTGGCCGTCAGCCGGCTTCAGAATATTGTCGGAAGCCATCATCAGGGAGCGTGCTTCAGCCTGGGCTTCAGCGGACAGCGGCAGGTGGACTGCCATCTGGTCGCCATCGAAGTCGGCGTTGAATGCGGCGCAGGCAAGCGGCGGCAGGTGGATGGCCTTGCCTTCCACCAGGATCGGCTCGAATGCCTGAATACCCAGACGGTGCAGCGTAGGTGCACGGTTCAGGAGCACCGGATGCTCGGCGATGACCTCTTCGAGCACGCCCCACACTTCGGAGTCTCCGCGGTCCACGAGACGCTTGGCGCTCTTCATGTTCTGGGCATAGTTGAGGTCGACAAGGCGCTTGATGACGAACGGCTTGAACAGCTCGAGGGCCATCGGCTTCGGCAGACCGCACTGGTGCATGCGCAGGGACGG
>ERZ856578.1398-NODE-1398-length-45574-cov-51.937117_pt1 | contig 45574 bp, 61 predicted proteins | sample MGYA00514384_ERZ856578 | MGnify/ENA primary metagenome ERZ856578 (study PRJEB29103, sample SAMN06111958) | human gut metagenome | biome: human gut; feature: ankylosing spondylitis patient; material: healthy_person | host: Homo sapiens | place: China:Hangzhou...
TGTAGCTTAGGCACGAGATGGAAAGAAAGCCGGACTGGCGGCCCGGCTTCCCTGTCCAATTTTATTGTAATAGAAGGTGGTCATATGGGACATTATCTGTTTTTGACATAGAAGAATTCGGCAAACAGATTGGAGAAAAACTATTTATGCTTCTTGACCAGGAACAAAAGAATGCTCTGGCACAATATGTTTTGGGGAAAGCGGTCGCAAATATCCAACAAACCTCTTACAAATTTTGAAAGTTTCTCCGTATAAATTTTCTTTGGGTGCAGACAATAACCTTGCTATGAAAAAGCAACGGCGGCGGCCGGCCTTAGAAAACGACAGACGGAGGATAAGCGATGAAAGCAACAGGAATTGTCAGAAGAATCGACGACTTAGGTCGTGTGGTCATACCGAAAGAAATCCGGCGCACCATGCGGATCCGCGAAGGGGACCCGCTCGAAATTTTCACCGATAACGACGGCGAGGTCGTCTTTAAGAAATATTCCCCAGTGGGCGAAATGTCTCCCTTTGCGGCCCAGTACGCGGACGTGATGTCCCGGGCCTGCGGGCTGACGGTGCTCATCTGCGATCGGGATCACGTGGTGGCCGCGGCGGGCGGCGCCAAGAAGGATTTCCTGGAGCGGCGGATTTCCGGCCAGCTCGAGGAGGTCATGGACCAGCGGCAGACCCACGTGGCCAAGGCGGGTGACGCGAGACGGCTGCAGCCGGTGGAATCGGTGGATCGGTACGCGGCGGTGGTGGCCCCCATCGTGGCGGCGGGCGACGTGACCGGCGCGGTATGCATGATGCTGCCCGAGAGCGGCGCCATCCCGGGCGAGAGCGACGTGAAGCTCTGCCAGGTGGCGGCGGCGTTCCTCGGCAAGCAGATGGAGGAATAAACGCAAAAGCCGGGAGATGCTTGGTCTCCCGGCTTTTGTTTTAACTCCCGCAGACATAAAAGGCCGCCGCGGCAGAGGGCGCCCCTCTTCCGCGGCGGTCTCTTGGCATTACCGGCCCAGAATCCCCTCGTCCAGGAATTCGTCGGGATTGTCCCGGATGTATTCCACGCACTTTTCCAGGGGCTGCTCGACCTCGGCCTGCTCCAGGAAATCGGCGTGGAGTTCCGCCCGCTCCTCCTCGGAGGAGGCGGTGAGGACGCTCCGCACCGCGGCGGCGCAGCCCGGCGCGCCCACGGCGTCAAAACCGTCGGCCGCCAGCTCCAGGAACACAGCGGAGGGGCCCTCGAGCACCTCCTCAAAGCTGCCCGCGTCCAGCTCCTTGCAGATGAGCCACACGCAGTACACCGCGTTGCGGCCGTGGGACAGCTGAGACACCGTTTTATAGGCATCAGGACGGCGCTTGTCCACCTTGGCCATGATGTTGGCCACCACAGCCTCCACCAGCTCCTCGTCCGGCACCTCGGCCAGCTTATCCGCGTCCATCAAGCCGTACCGGCGCTGAAGCATTTCGGCCCGGCTGTCCTTGCCCTTATAATGGCTGCCCCAGATGTACAGCACCACCACGCCGACCACCATCACGCCGAGCATGATGTAATTGCCCACCCCCAGCTGGGAAAAGAATCCGTCCAAAAGCATTGCCGTCATATCTTGTCCTTCCTCTCCGCAGGCGCTCCCGGCGCCGCTATTCCATCAACAGGCGGTAGATATCGCCCTTTTTCAGCCCGGTCTCGGCCGCCGCGCGCTTGGCGGCCTCGGAGGGAGACAGCCCCTCCCGCACGTACGCTCCGGCCAGGGCCGCCCCGTCCTCCGGAGAGGCGGGCGGGGCCTGTGGCGGGGCAGCGCCCTCGACCACCACCACGAATTCCCCCCGGGGCGCTTCCTCCCGGTACCGGGCGGCGGCCTCGGCCAAGGTGGTGCGCACCACTTCCTCGTGGATCTTGGTCAGCTCCCGCACCAGAGCGATACGCCGATCGCCCAGGGCCTCCAGGAGATCCGCCAGGGTATAGGGCAGCTTGTGGGGCGCCTCGTAGAACACCATGGTGCGGGGCTCGGCTTTCAGCGACGCCAGATGCTCCCGCCGGCTGCGCTTGTTCATACTGAGAAACCCCTCGAAGGTGAAACGGCCGGTGGGCAGGCCGGCGATGGCCAGGGCGGTGACCACCGCGCTGGGACCGGGCACCACCCCCACCGGAATGCCCTTTTCATGGCAGAGGGCCACCAGATCCTCCCCGGGATCGGAGATAGCAGGCATCCCCGCGTCGCTGACCAGCACCCCGTTCTCCCCCGCGAGCAGACGGGCGCACAGCGCCTCTCCCCTCGTCCGCTTATTGTGCTCATAATAGCTGACCAGGGGCTTTTTGACGCCGAAATGGTTCAGCAGGCGGAGGGTGACGCGGGTATCCTCCGCGGCGATAAAATCGCAGGCCTCCAGGGCCTCCACCGCCCGGGGAGACATATCCGACAGGTTGCCGATGGGCGTGCCCACCAAAGTCAAACGGCCGCTCATAGCCGATTTCACCTCAACAGTCCGTATAGTATTTACGGCGTATCCCCGCCGTATATCTCCCGCATCTGCGCCGGATGGTCCTGGAGCCAGGGCGGTTCCCATCGCAAGCCGGGTTTGCCGCCCTTTTTGGCCTCCAGGAGCAGCAGCCAGGGGGCGGACGCGGCGGCGCCCTGCACGGTGCGCAGCCGCTTGGGCTCCAGCCCGCGGCGGCGCAGGGCGGCCACGACATCCGCCAGCCGCTCCGGCCGGTGGCAGAGGCAGAACCGGCCGCCGAAGCGCAGCAGCCGGGACGCGGCGGCAACCACCTCGTCCAGGGTGCCCGGCTGCTCGTGCCGGGCCAGGCGGGCGGCGGACGACGCGCTTTCCCGCCCGGATCCGGGCGGGAAATAGGGCGGGTTGCACACCACCAGGTGAAACCCTTCCCGGGGCAGGAGACCATCCAAATCCGTCCAGGAGGCGCAGAGGACGGCGGCCCGGCCGTCCAGGCCGCTGCGCGCCACCGATCGGCGGGCGAGCGCGGCGGCGGCGGGCTGAATTTCCACGCCGGTCACATGGGCGGCGGCGGAATCCCGCAGGAGGAGAACCGGCAGAATGCCGCAGCCGGTGCCGAGATCCACCACCCGCTCGCCGGACCGCGGCGAGGCGAAGCGGGCCAGGAACAGGGCGTCGGCGCCGAAGCCGCAGAAGTCGTCCACCGCCACGGCCATGCCGCCGTCCAGAGGCTCATACCGGATGGCCACGGCCGTCCCCCCCTTCCAATAGAATACCAGACGGGTAGCCCCGCCTAAAACGACAATTGCCGGGCGTCCCCGCTGGGGCCGCCCGGCAACGCGTTACGAAATCACTTATTCGCCCTGAGGAGCGCCAACGGGGCAAACATCCGCGCAGCTGCCGCACTCGGTGCAAAGCTCGGGGTTGATTTCATATTTGCCATCCCCTTCGGAGATAGCGGACACGGGGCATTCCGCCTCGCACGCACCGCAAGAAATGCAGTCGTCGGAAATCTTATATGCCATTGAAAAGCACCTCCTATATTATGTTCTTTTTTATAATACCATACCGCGGCGAAATTGCAACCGGTTTTGTGTTAAAATTTCTGCCAGGCGGGCATTATTCTTCCAGGTTCGACAAATTGGCCCGCTCCTCCTTGCCCACCTTGAGCTTGCCGTCCCGGATGACCTTGACATCCTTGCGATCCATCACCACGGGCGGGGAATCGGGGGATTTGTCCAGCCGCACCTTGACCACGCCGGTGAGAATATTGGCGTCGCAGACCACGCCCTTGCCCTCCTTGGTGGTAACCAAAGCACCCACCTTGGGGGTCATGCGCAGCAGGGACTCATACGCGTCCTGCTCATATTTCAGGCAGCACATCAGGCGGCCGCAGGAGCCGGAAATCTTGGTGGGGTTCAGGGACAGGCCCTGCTCCTTGGCCATCTTGATGGACACGGGCTGAAAATCGCTGAGAAACTGGGAGCAGCAGAAGGGACGGCCGCAGATGCCAAGGCCCCCCAGCATCTTGGCCTCGTCCCGCACGCCAATTTGCCGCAGCTCGATGCGGGTGCGGAAAACGGAGGCGAGATCCTTGACCAAATCCCGGAAATCGACCCGGCCGTCGGCGGTAAAGTAAAACAGGATCTTGGAATTGTCAAAGGTGTATTCCACGTCCACCAGCTTCATATCCAGCTTATGGGCCGCGATTTTCTCCTGGCAGACCCGCATGGCCCGCTGTTCCTTTTCCGCGTTCTCCTTGGCCCGCCGCTTATCCTCCGGCGTGGCGGGGCGCAGCACCGGCTTCAGGGGCTTGACGATGGTGGAATCGGCCACCTCTTTATTGGGGATGACCACCTCGCCGCATTCGATGCCGCGGGCGGTTTCCACCACCACCAGACTGCCCTTTTCCAGCTGGTTTTGGCCGGGATCGAAATAATAGACCTTGCCGGTATTCTTAAAACGGACGCCGATAATCACAGCCATTCGCTTGTCTCCTATCGTTTATAGAAAAGTTCACCGCCCGGCCGCGGCCCGCAGGCGGGCGCAGAACAGGGTGACAAACAGGGTGGCGTTCATGTTGCGCAGGCGGGCCTGCTCCAGCCCCTCCACCGTTTCCAGCAGGGCCATGAGCTGCGCCCGGGTGAGGGCGCGGGCCAGCTTGTCCGCCGTTTCAGGCGAGGTGGACAGACGGGAGTCGGCCCCGCAGCGGGCGGCCAGCGCGTCGCGGAAGATCCACCGCAGCGCCCCGAGCACCCCATCCAGAGCCTCCTTGTCCTTATCCAGGCCAGCGGTCAGACGGAGCAGCTCGATTTCGTCCGGGGCGGCGACGGCGGCCGCCAGGGCGGGGGCCAACTCCAGCACCCGACGGAACGTGCCCTCCTCCATCCCGTGGAGAACCTGGCCAATCACGCCGCCGAACACGATGAGGGCCCGCTTCAGCTCCTCCTCGCCGGCATCGGGCAGCCGCTGCCGCAGCAGGGGCAGGGCTTCCTCCTCCGGCACGCCGCCCAGGGGGATGCACACCGACCGGGACTGGACGGTGGGCAGCAGCTGGGCGCGGTTGTCGCAGGTCAGGAGAAACACCACGTGGGACGGGGGTTCCTCCAAAATTTTCAGCAGGGCGTTCTGCGCCTGCTCGGTCATATTGTGGGCCCCGATGAGCAGAATGGCGCGGCGGGGCGCCTCATTGGGCAGGACATAGGCGTCCTCCCGCACGGCCCGCACGGCGTCGATATGAAAGGACCGGGCCGACCCGTCCCCGCCCACCTCGATGATATCCGGGTGGCCGCCGGCCGCGGCCTTGACGCAGCCGGGGCAGACGCCGCAAGGCTTGTCCCCCGCCCCCTGGCAGACGGCCGCTTTGGCCAGCAGGCGGGCCAGGGTGCGCCGGCCGCTCCCCTGCGGGCCCTCCAGCACGAGGGCGTGGGGAAACCGCCCGGCGTCGATATCGGCGGCCAGCTGCCGCTTGGCCGCCTCGTTGCCCGCAAAGCCTTCAAATCGCATCCTTACAGCTTCTCGTACCGCTCAATGTCGGTGACGAAGACAGTGGCGCCGCCCACCGTGACCTCCACGGGGAAGGAGGCGTAGGTGGAGGTGCCGTAGGTGGAGCTGGGCACCATCTGGGTGCGCTTTTTGGAGTGCTTCTCGATGATGGAGATGATCTCATCCACCCGGCTGTCATCGGTCCCTACCAGGAAGGTGGTGTTGCCGGCCATCAGGAAGCCGCCGGTGGTGGCCAGCTTGGTCACCGAGAACCCGGCGCGGGTCAGCGCGGACGACACCGATCCGCTGTCGTCCTTATTCACAATGGCGAAGATCAGTTTCATAGAACAAATCCTCCGTTTCATTTAGAGAACGCGTCGCGCGGCAGGTTGCCGCTTTTATATTATACTGTATTTTATGCGCCGTTACAAGGTTTTTAATACAACAATCTGGGAAAATCCGGCGATTTCCAGCATCCGCGCCAGAGCCGGCGACAGCCGTTCCCCCGGGACAGCGGCGGCGATTCCGGGCGGGCAGGGACACACGCTGCGCGCGGCGATCCGGCCGGCCGCCTCCCCTACCGGCACGGTTTCGGCGGGACGGAGGAGGGCATCCCGGGGGGACAGCACCGCCTCGGGCCGTTCGTCCGCCAAAAAAGGGGTGAAGCCGGCGGCGGCGCCTACGGACAGGCGGGCGGCGGGCAGCTCCCGCAGGGCCCGCTCTAGGCGGGCGAACTCCTCCTCGGTGTTGAAGGGGGTGGGGATGAGGATCGCATACCGGCTGTCGGTGTGCTCCGGTTCGCAGCCCCGGGCGCGCAGATAGGCCCCCAGGGCCTCCCCGCTGACGCCGCCGGGCGCGCCGTCCAGCACCAGGCGGACGGGATCCCGCAGGGCGGCGGGCCGCTCGGAAAAGGCGGCGCGTACGACGCCGGATGCGTCCGCCGCCCGGCGCAGGGCTTCCACCCGCTCCGCCAGGGCGCGGAAGGCGGCGGGCCCGCTCTCCTCCCACCACCGGCGGGCCAAATCCAGGGAGGCCAGCACCGGAAAGGCGGGCGAGGTGGATCCGAACAGAGCCATGGCGGCCTTGGCCTCCACCCGGCTGACGGGAGCTCCGGGCCGGATATGAAGCCAAGCGCCGCCGGTGAGTACCGGGAGGGTTTTGTGCGCCGAATCGGCGGTCATCGCCGCCCCCAGGGCCAGGGGATGCCGCTCGAAGGCCCCCAAGTGACTGCCGTGGGCGTTATCCACCAGCAGGGGGACGCCGGCCCTCCGGCAGACCACGGCCATGCCGGCGATGTCGCACAGATTGCCGGCATAGTCGGGACTGGTGACATATACGGCGCGTATACGCCTGTCCGCCTTCAGCGAACTTTCCACACTTTCCACAGAGGGCTGTTGAAAACCGTTGATTTCCGTCATATCCGGCCACAGCCAGGTCACGTCAAGACCGAGGAGGGCGGCGGCGTGAAGGGCGCTGCGGTGGGCGTTCCGGGCCATCAGCACCCGGCCGCCGGCCCCCGCGCCCAGGAGCAGCATGGCCTGGATACACAGGGTGCAGCCGCCGCCGCTGAAAAACGTCTGGGAGGCGCCGAAGGCGCGCGCCGCCTGGATTTCCGCGGCCTCGATGGCGTCGCCGCCGTCGTACAAACTGCCGGTATCGGGCAGCTCGGTGAGGTCGGCGGACAGGGTGGACAGACTTTTCAACACAGGGGCCCGGCCCTTGTGGCCAGGGGTGTGGAAAGATGCCGTTTTTCGATAAAGATGAGCGCCGATGGCGTTCGCGAGTGGCGTATCGGCGTTATACATCGGGGAAAGTTCCACGGGCAGCGTCTCCTTTATATGTTAAGGGCTCCAGAGGCTTCCAGGGCGTTATGTATCGATAAACGATAATTTTTTGTTGACAAATAGATTCCTGTATGCTATTGTGGCTCTTGGAAATGCAAATTTCAAGTAGTGGGAAGCAAGGAGGAACCTGCTATGGACTATGGGATAGACAGGCCGGCCGAGCTGGCGGTAGAGGCGACGGCCCGGCCGGCAGCCAAAAATTATACCCTGGGGGACGGACTATTCGCGCTGTTCTGCCTGGCGGCCGGCTATATGGGGGTGCGATGGTATTTTTTCGGGAGCTACGGCATCGGCACCACCCTACTGTTTTTTACGCTGGGGGTGGGAATCAGCGTGTATCTGCGGGGCAAGGGCTGCGCCCTCAGCCGCGCCTACTGGGCGGGGATACTCCTGCTGCTGGGGTTCGGTACGGTGTTTTCCCTGTTCCGGCCCAGCTTCGTCACCTTCTGCACGGCGGTGTTTTTGCTGCTGCTGCTCACCCTCTGGGCGTACCGCACCGCCATGGACGATGGCAAGGGGCTGATCCGCCGCCACTGGCCGGCGGATCAGGCGCGGGCCTTCCTGGTGATGCCGTTTGCCTCTTTCGGGGCGGCGGCCGGCTCCTTCGGCGGGCTGTTCCGCCGGGTGCCCGCCGGGAAACAGACGAAGCGGGTGGCGCTGGGGCTTCTCATCGCGATACCGGTGACGGCGGCGACGGGCGTGCTGCTGTTTCAGGCGGATGCGGCCTTCGCGGGGCTGCTGACCACGGTATGGGACACGCTGTTCGGCGGCTTTGAGCTCAACATCTTCCGCAGCGTAATGCGGGCGGCGCTGGCGGTGCCAGGAGCGTTCCTGCTGTTCAGCGCGGTGTATTCCGGGCGGAGCCGCTGCTGCCCCACGGCCTTCACCGACGAGGGGATGGACGAGACCCGGCGGCAGCTGCGGGTGATGCCCCGCACGGTGGCGGTGGCAGCCATGACGCCGGTGTGCCTGCTGTATCTCGTGTATTTCGCGTCCCAGTCGGCGTATTTTTTGTCGGCGTTTCAAAACCTGCTGCCGGCGGGGTACACTTACGCCGATTACGCGCGGCGGGGGTTTTTCGAGCTGTGCGGGGTGGCGGTGCTCAACCTGACGCTCATCGCGCTGCTGCAGCTGTTCAGCCGGCGGGACGCGGACACCGGCAAAAAGCCGGCAGCGGTGCGGGTGTACACGGTAATCCTGGCGGTGTTCACCCTGGCGCTTATTGTCACGGCGCTGCGCAAGATGCTGCTGTACATCGATGGGTATGGGCTGACGGCGCTGCGGGTGTACACCTCCTGGTTCATGGTGCTGCTGGGAATGGTGTTCCTGTTGGTCATCGCCAGCCAGTTGGCGACCCGGCTGCATTTGGCGCGCGGCATCGGGGCGGCGTTCATCCTGCTGTTCGCGCTGCTGAATTTCGCGGACGTGGATGCCCGGATGGCGGCCTACAATGTGGAGCATTACCGCAGCGGGGACTTGGAGACGATCGACGTGGCCCATCTGCGGGGGCTGTCGGAGGCGGCGGTGCCGGCGGCCTATCCCCTGCTGCGGGATCAGGACGCCGAAGTGGCGCGGCAGGTGCGGCAGTGGTATCGGGAGTTGGAGACAGAGCTGGAGAACCGGCCGCCCATGGAGTGGTCGCTGGCGTCCTACCGGGCGGAGAAGGCGATCCGGCTGGCCAGGCGGGATCATCTGTTAGCCGACGGGACGGAGATCCTCCCCCCGGCGGCGGGAGACCGCCCGGTGGATGAAATAGATATATGGCAGGCCGAGGTTGGTTTCCAGCAGGGAGTTGACGATAAGCGGGCCTAGCCCCTGGGCGCGGATACCGGTCACCAGCAGCACGGCCTCCCAGGCGAACTGGACCAGGATGCCAATGGCGAGAATCCAGGGGATGGGGATTTTGCGGGAGGGGTCCTGAGCGCGCAGGTTGTGCAGGCACAGGATGGCATAGCCCACGAACAGGAGGAGGGCCATGACCCCATGATAGCTGTCGCTGCCCCGGGAAATGGCGATTTCACCGAAGCCGGCGCCGAAATTCCGGCTGAGCAGCGCGGTGGCAAACCAGCCGGAGACGATGAGCAGCGACCATTCGAGCGTGTGGCCGTCCCGGTCGAGCCAGAGCCAGATCCACACGAAGTTGGTAAAGCCGTAACTCATACTCAGCCAGAGCAGAAACCAGAAGGGATCGGCCCCGGTGACGGTGCGGGTACCAAGGAGCTGATAGAAGATTCCGTAGTCCACGGCGAAGTAGAGCAGGCCGCCCAGAAAGCCGAAAATCGCGGCGGCGTACCGCTTCAGCACGAGAAGCGTCACGGCCAGGAAAAGGAGAAAGCCGATGTCGAGGTAGATATACAGAGTGTTGAGCACACGGGAGGCTACGATTTCGCCCATAGGTTTCGGCTCCTTTGCGTTTTTGTTGGAGATCGTGCAGAATCCTGGTTGTTAGTATACCACAAAAGCAAGTTCCGTTAGCCGCGCAGCCGCGCGGTTCGGCGCGTACCACCGCGCCGGTCACGGAGGTTATTATACCACAAGGCGGTGCGGAGCGCCGCCCTCCTTAGTACGGAACGGCTCTGCCCGTTCCGGAGTGGTTCAATGTTCTCCCAGCCGTCGGAAATCTCGGATTTCCGTTTACGGCGTGAGGTTATTATACCATAACAGAGTAAAAAATGCGCGCAGCCGGTTTCGGCTGCGCGCGTCTTTTGTAGGGAGCTTATTTGACCAGCTCGATAATCGCCATTTCGGCGGCGTCGCCGCGGCGGGCGCAGGTCTTGATGATGCGGGTATAGCCGCCATTGCGCTCCATATATTTGGGCGCAATTTCATCAAACAGCTTCTTGGAAACGCTCTCCTTGGTCACGAAGGCGTAAACCAGGCGCTTGTTCGCCAGGGTGGGGTTCTTGGCAATGGTGATCATTTTTTCCGTCATGCTCCGCACCTCTTTGGCACGGGTCACGGTGGTTTCAATCCGGCCCTTCTCAAGCAGGAAGGTGACCATCGCGCGCAGCATCGCCATACGGGAAGCCGTGGGTCTGCCGAGCTTTCTGGTTCCAGGCATTGGGATTCACTCCTTTTCCGAATTCTTGGAAGACATTCCGGGGATCCCTAGGGTTCCCGGCGGGTTTATTCTTCCTCGTCGTACAGGCCGAAGCCCAACGACGCCAATTTATTGATAACTTCCTCCAGCGATTTGCGGCCGAGGTTGCGGACCTTCATCATATCGTCTTCGCTCTTGTTGATGAGGTCTTCCACGGTGTTGATGCCCGCACGCTTGAGGCAATTGAAGGATCGGACGGACAAATCCAGTTCCTCGATGGTCATCTCCAGAACCTTTTCCTTGCCCTTGTCGTCCTTTTCGACCATGATGGAATCGCCGGAATAGGTCTCTCCCGACAAATCCACAAACAGGTTCAGGTGCTCGGTGAGCACCTTAGCGCCCAGAGACACGGCCTCCTTGGCGCTGATGGTGCCGTTGGTCCACACTTCCATGGTCAGCTTATCGTAGTCGGTGATCTGACCGACACGGGTGTTCTCCACCGTGTAGTTGACCTTGAGAACCGGGGTGTAGATGGAATCCACCGGGATAACGCCGATGACCGGAGCCATCTGCTGCTTGTTCCGCTCGGCCGGGACATAGCCGCGGCCCTTATCCAGGGTGATTTCCATATACAGCTTGGCACCCTCGCCCAACGTGGCGATGTGCATGTCGGGCTCGAGAATCTCCACCTCGCTGTCGCATTTGATGGAGCCGGCCGTGACTTCGCCGGGGCCTTCCGCTTCAATATATACAACCTTGGGGCCGTCGCCGTTGATCTTGACGATCAGACCCTTGATGTTCAATATAATTTCGGTAACGTCCTCTTTCACACCCTCGATGGTGGAAAATTCGTGGAGGATGCCGTCGATTTTCACGGAGGTCACCGCCACGCCGGGCAGGGAGGACAGCAGCACGCGGCGCAGGCTGTTTCCCAAAGTGGTGCCGTAGCCCCGCTCAAGGGGCTCCACGACAAACTTCCCGTACGTGCCGTTGGGCGCAAGGTCCACGGCTTCAATTCTGGGCTTCTCAATCTCAATCATTCAAAACCCTCCTTATAAAAAACGGATTGGGGGAACGGACACAAGGCTTCTCCCCCACGTCCGCGGTTGGATGTCGGTCAGAACCGGCCCGCCGGGACGGCGGAAACCCGCCGCCGGCCGGTGGTTCTTACTTCGAGTACAACTCGACGATGAGGGTTTCTTCGATGGGGAGATCGATGTCCTCGCGGTTGGGCACCGCGACGATTTTCGCTTCCAGAGTCTCACGGTTGAGCTCCAGCCACTTCGGGATGGGCCGGCCCGCGTTGGCCTCGACAATCGCCTTCATCTTATCCAGGGAACGGCTGCCGTCCTTCATGGCGACAACCTGGCCGGGACGGGTCAGGAAGGAAGGGATATTGACCTTGCGGCCGTTGACGGTGAAGTGGCCGTGATCCACCAGCTGGCGCGCCTCGGCGCGGGAGCTGGCCATACCCAGACGGTACACCACGTTGTCCAGGCGGGATTCGAGCAGACGCAGCAGGTTTTCGCCGGTCACGCCCTGCATTTTCTCAGCCATTTCGAAATAGTGGCGGAACTGGCCTTCCAGAACGCCGTAGTAGCGCTTGGCATACTGCTTGGTGCGCAGCTGGCGGCCATATTCGGACGCCTTCTTGTTGCGGGCCTGGCCATGCTGGCCAGGGGCGTAAGCGCGGCGGGCCACGGAGCATTTAGCCGTATAGCACCGCTCGCCTTTCAAAAAGAGTTTCTGTCCTTCACGGCGGCAGAGTCTGCACACCGCACCGGTATATCTAGCCATATTGGTTGCACCTCCTGAATTGGATGATCAGACGCGTCTTCTTTTGGGAGGACGGCATCCGTTGTGGGGAACCGGGGTCACGTCTTTGATCATGTTGACCTCAAGTCCGGCGGCCTGCAGGGCGCGGATAGCGGCTTCACGGCCGGCGCCCGGTCCCTTGACGAACACTTCGACGGTTTTCAGGCCGTGCTCCATCGCGGCTTTCGCGGCGGTCTCGGCAGCCGTCTGAGCGGCGAAGGGGGTGGATTTCCGCGAACCGCGGAAGCCCAGCTCACCAGCGCTGGCCCAGGAAAGGGCGTTGCCCTGGGTATCGGTGATGGTCACGATGGTATTGTTGAACGTGGACTGGATATGGGCGGCGCCACGCTCGATATTCTTGCGTTCTTTGCGGCGGCGGGTGGTTGCACCCTTGCGCGCTGTGGTTTTTGCAGCAGCCATTCTTATCCCTCCTGCTTACTTTTTCTTGTTGGCGATGGTCTTCTTCGGGCCCTTGCGGGTGCGGGCGTTGGTCTTGGACCGCTGGCCGCGCACAGGGAGCCCCTTGCGATGGCGAAGACCGCGATAGCTGCCGATTTCAATCAGACGCTTGATATCAAAAGCCACGTCGCGGCGGAGGTCGCCCTCCACGGTATAGTTCTTATCGATATAATCCCGCAGCTTGGACACGTCGTCCTCGCTCAGATCACGGACACGGGTGTCGGGGTTGACCCCGGTGGCGGCCAGGATGTCTGTCGCCGACTTGCGGCCCAGACCGAAAATGTAGGTCAGGCCGATCTCAATGCGTTTATCTCTGGGCAGGTCTACACCAGCAATACGCGCCATAAATGTTTCCTTCCTTTCGGTTGCGCCCCCGGAGAGGCGCAAAGACTGTCAGAGTCGCAGCCGGTGCTCAGCCCTGCCGCTGCTTGTGCTTCGGGTTCTCGCAAATGACCATGATGCGGCCCTTGCGCTTGATAATCTTGCATTTCTCGCAGATTTTCTTTACAGAAGGTCTGACTTTCATAGCGTACCCTCCTATCGAGTAGTCAGTGGTTGCGTATTTGCCCGGAAAATCACTTGGTTCTCCAGGTGATCCGGCCCTTGGTCAGGTCGTAGGGAGACATCTCCACCGTCACCTTGTCGCCGGGCAGGATGCGGATAAAGTTCATCCGCAGCTTGCCGGAGATGTGGGCCAGTATTTTGTGGCCGTTGGCCAGCTCTACCTGAAACGTCGCGTTGGGCAGAGCTTCGATCACGGTACCTTCCAGTTCGATAACATCCGATTTGGACATCGATTAACCTCCCTCAAGTGATGGCGCGTGCGCCGGGGTCTGCCGTCAGGGCGGCGAGAGCGCGGCGCAGCTCACGATTGGTCGCCATTGCGGCTTCGCTCACCGTACAGCCGGCGAGCGCGGCATGGCGCGGATTTTTCCGCTTGGGGGCCTCCACCCGCCGCCGACGTCCGTCGGCCAGCCACAGGCCGTCCGGCCCGGTGCGGAGAACCGCCATCAGCCGTCCCTTGTCCCGGCCGGAAAGCGAAATCACCACGCAACCCCTCTCAACCATGTCGGTCACCGCCTTCAAGGATTCGTCAGGATGACGGGTCCGTCGGGGGTGATGGCGATGGTATGCTCAAAATGGGCCGAAAGACTGCCGTCTTTCGTCACCGTGGTCCAGCCGTCGCCCAGGATTTTCACCTCATAGGCGCCGGCGTTGATCATAGGCTCAATGGCTAAGGTCATGCCCGGAAGCAGCCGGGGGCCGCGGCCGGGCGTACCGAAATTAGGTACGCTGGGATCCTCGTGCAGGTTCGTGCCTACTCCGTGGCCGACGAACTGCCGTACCACCGAGTAACCACGCACCTCGACATACCGCTGTACCGCCGCGCCGATATCGCCGATCCGATTGCCGGCCATCGCCGCCCGAATGCCCTCGTACAGGCTTTCCCTGGTGGCGTCAAGCAGCGCCTTCGCCTCGGGAGAAATATCCCCGCAGGGGAAGGTGGCGGCGTTATCGCCGTGGTAACCGTTAAAAAACGCGCCCACGTCCACGCTGACGACGTCGCCGGCGTGTATCACGCGTTTGCCCGGTATGCCGTGGATGACCTCGTTATTGACAGAAATACAGGCGCTGGCCGGAAAGCCGCCATACCCGAGGAAAGAGGGCTTCGCCCCCGTCGACTCGATGTACTTGCGGATGCGGCGGTCGATTTCCCCGGTGGTGACACCGGGCTCCACCGCCTCACCGGCCAGTTTCAACGCTCTGGCCGAGATGACACACGCTTCCCGCATGGCTTTCAAATCCCGGCCGCTTTTTATCGCTATCATGCTCAGGCCTCAATAGCCGCGAGGGTCAGGCGGGTGGTATCCGCGACTTCCTCCTGGCCTTCCACAATCACCAGCTTGCCGCAGGCGGCATAGTAGTTCTTGAGGGGTTCGGTCTGCTCATGGTAGACATTCAAACGCTCCTGCACGGTGTCTGGCTGATCATCCTTGCGCTGAACAAGGGTGTCCGAGCAGCGGTCGCAGACCCCTTCCACCGCCGGCTTTTTATAGTCGACATGGTAGGTGGCCCCGCAGCCGGGGCAGACACGGCGACCCGATACACGCCGGGCGATGGTCTCGTCCGCGACTTCAATGTCGACGACGCGGTCGATGTCGATGCCCATGCGGTCAAGTGCCTCGGCCTGGGGAATGGTGCGGGGGAACCCGTCCAGAATGAACCCCTTGGCGCAGTCGGGCTGCGCCAGCCGCTCCTGGATGATGCCGATGACGACATCGTCGGGAACCAGCTTGCCGGAATCCATAAAGCTTTTGGCTTTCCGCCCCATCTCCGAGCCGCTTTTCAGCGCTTCACGGATAATGTTACCCGTGGAAATCGTGGGAATGCCCAGATGCTGGCTGATGACTTCCGCCTGGGTGCCCTTGCCGGCACCCGGCGCGCCTAATAGAATCAGCTTCATTAGAATACGCCTCCTTTTGGCAGTTGCTCTGTGAAAATCGGCCGCAGCAGACGCCGGGCAGGGGGCGGGGAATCCGGCCAAACCGGATACCGCCGGCCCTTACCCTATCGGCGCGTCCCGCATCCGATCGGTTTATTCCAAGAAGCCCTTGTAATGCCGCATCATCATCTGGCTTTCAATCTGCTGCGTGGTTTCCAGCGCGACGCCCACCACGATCATGATGGACGTGCCGCCCAGGGTCAGGCCGTAGAAGCCGCTGAACTTACCGAACAGGGCCGGGAACAGCGCGATGACACCCAGGAACAAGGCGCCGATCAGAGTCACCTTGGACAGAACCCTCTTGATGTAATCCGTGGTGGGCTTGCCCGGCCGGTAGCCGGGGATGGCGCCCGAATTCTTACGGAGATTATTGGACATCTCCAGCGGATTATACTGAATGGTCACATAGAAGAAGGCGAACCCGATGATCAGGACAAAGTAGAGGATGATGTACACCCAGCTGTCCTGCTTGAAGCAGTTGAGGAAGTGGAACCAGAAGCCCTTGGTGGGGGCAGTGAAGAAGCTGGCGATGATGGAGGGCAGGGACACGATCGACGAAGCCAGGATGATCGGCATGACGCCGGACATATTGACTTTAATCGGGATAAAGGTGTTCTGCCCGCCGTACATCTTGCGGCCCACCACCCGCTTGGCGTACTGAACCGGGATACGGCGCTCGGCATCGTTCATGAAAACGATGAAGGCGATCATACCCAAGAACAGCACCAGCACGATGGGCACCAGGATGACGTTTTTGACAGCCGCGCTGCCAGAGGTGTTCAGCATCTTGATACCGCCGTCATAGAACCAGGTCCACAGCGCTTTCGCGCCGGTGGGGATGCGGGAGATAATGCCCGCGAACAGCAGGATGGAGATGCCGTTGCCGATGCCTTTTTCGTTAATCTGCTCGCCCAGCCACATCATCAGCGCCGAACCGGCGGTGAAGCACAGGACGATGACGATAGCGCCGAACCAGAGGCCGAAGCCGCTTTTCGCGTCGGCGGACAGGGCGTTGTACTTATTCTTCACCATGAAGTAGTACGCGACGCCCAGCATCAAGCCGAGAATAACGGTGGTGTACCGGGTGATCTGACCCAGCTTTTTGCGGCCCGCCTCACCGTCCTTGGCCATCCGCTCCAGGGGAGGAATAGCCACCGTCAGCAGCTGAATGATGATGCTGGCGTTGATGTAGGGGGTGATGGACAGGGCAAAAATACTGCCGTTGGAGAAACCGCCGCCGGACATCAGGGTCAGGAACTCAAAACCGGTGTTGCTGCTGTTCACCGCATTGGCGATGGCCGCCGCGTCGATGAACGGAATGGTGATGGCGGAGCCGATGCGGAAAATCAGGATGATAAACAGGGTATAGAGAATCTTCTTACGAAGATCGGTGATCTTCCAAGCGTTTCTCAGAACCTGAAACATCAGACCACCTCTGCCTTTCCACCCGCCGCCTCGATCTTCGATTTGGCCGACTCGGAAAAAGCCGCCGCTTTGACGGTCAGATTCTTCTCCAGGGCTCCGTTGCCCAGGATTTTCACGCCGTCGTAAGAATTTTTCACCAGACCGGCCGCTTTCAGCGCCTCGGTGTCCACCACCGCGCCGTTCTCAAACTTGTTGAGAGCCGCCAGGTTGACAATGGCGTACCGGGTGGCAAAAATGTTATTGAATCCTCTTTTGGGAACACGCCGCTGCAGGGGCATCTGGCCGCCTTCGAACCCGGGACGCATGCCGCGGCCCGCGCGCGCTTTCTGGCCTTTATGGCCCTTGCCGGCGGTTTTGCCCTGGCCGGAACCATGTCCGCGGCCGATCCGCTTGACCTCCCGGACGGAACCGGGAGCCGGGGAAAGCTCATGAAGCTTCATGTTGTTTCGCACCTCCTTGCTCGAATTGCTTACGCTTCGGTTACCTCGATGAGGTGGATAATCTTGGCCACCTTACCCTGCGTGGCCGCGTTGTCGGGCTGCGTCGTGCAATCGCCGATTTTGCGGAGCCCCAGGGAATTGGCGGTGGCGATCTGATCCTTCTTGCTCCCGATGAGGCTGCGGACCAGTTTCACCTGCAAGGTGCCGGCTTTTGCTTTCTTCGCCATGGTATACTGTCATCCTTTCTCAGACACTGAAATTTGGTCGGTTTCGGCTTTGCCGAAATTCCGGCCACGGTGTCTGGCCGGAAAGAACAAATTTCCGCACGAAACCCTGTTTCGTGCCGCTCCCCTTAACCTAAGATTTCCTTGGCGGTTTTGCCGCGGGTAGCCGCCGCTTGTTCCGCCGTGCGCAGACGGGCCAGCCCTTCCATGGTGGCGCTGACCACGTTGCAGGGGTTGTTGGAGCGGAGAGCCTTGGTCCGGATGTCCTTAATGCCGGCCGCTTCCACCACGGCGCGCACAGCGCCGCCGGCGATAACGCCGGTACCGGGGGCAGCGGGTTTGAGCAGGACACGGCCCGCGCCAAACGCTCCCACCACTTCGTGGGGGATGGTGCTCCCTTTGAGGGAGATCTTAATCAGGTTCTTCTTGGCGTCCTCGATGCCTTTGCGGATAGCGTCCGGCACCTCGCCCGCTTTGCCCAGGCCGAAGCCCACTGTGCCGTTGCCGTCGCCGACAACCACCAGGGCGGCGAACTTGAAGATACGTCCGCCTTTTACGGTCTTGCTCACGCGGTTAATCGCCACGATGCGCTCTTTGAATTCGGTGTCTTTCTCTTTTGCGTCAAATCTGGCCAAAGTATTTCCTCCCTTTCCTTAGAACTTGAGGCCGCCCTCGCGGGCGCCTTCGGCCAGCTCTTTGACGCGGCCGTGATAGACGTAGCCGCCGCGGTCGAACACGACCTCGGTAATGCCCTTTTCGGCGGCGCGTTTGGCGATCAGCTCGCCAACCTTCTTAGCGGCTTCCTTGTTCCCGCCGGCCATGCCGAAATCCTTTTCGACACTCGAAGCGGCCACAAGGGTAACTCCCTTAACATCATCAATGATTTGGGCATAGATGTGGTTCAGGGAGCGATACACGTTGAGACGGGGACGCTGGACGGTGCCAGTGATCTTGCCGCGCACACGGGTGTGGCGGCGCAGACGCGCCTGGTTGCTGTCTTTTTTGCTCACCATGGGTCTTCACTCCTCCTTACTTCTTGCCCTTGCCGCCGGCCTTGCCTTCCTTGCGGCGGACGACCTCGTCGACATATTTGATGCCCTTGCCCTTATAGGGTTCCGGAGGCCGCTTCTCGCGGACTTCGGCGGCAAACTGGCCGACCAGCTGCTTGTCGGGGCCGGTGATGACGATTTTATTCGGAGACGGCACCTCGATGGTGATGCCGGGGATTTCACTGACGACAACCTGATGGCTGTAGCCCAGGTTCATCACCAGGTCCTTGCCCTGCTTGAGCACACGGTAGCCCACGCCGTTGACGTCCAGCTCCTTTTTGAAGCCTTCGGTCACGCCGATGACCATGTTGCTCACCAGCGAACGGGTCAGGCCGTGCAGCGCACGGTTTTCCTTCGCGTCGTCCGGGCGGATTACGGTCAAAACGCCGTCTTCCAGGGAAAAGCTCATGTTGGGGTGCACCTTCTGGGTCAGGGTACCCTTCGGGCCCTTCACCGTCACGACGCTGTCCTCCACTTTGAACTCCACGCCGGCAGGGATAGAAATCGGTTTACGTCCAATTCTCGACATACTCTTCTCTCCCCCTTACCAAACAAAGGCCAGGACTTCGCCGCCCACGTGCTCTTTACGGGCTTTCTTGTCAGTCATGACGCCCTGAGACGTGGAAACAATGGCGGTGCCGATGCCCTTGAGAACCTTCGGCATATCCTCGCTGCTGGAATAGATGCGCAGACCGGGCTTGGACACCCGGCGCAGCCCCAGAAGAACCGGGGTCTTGGACGGGCCCTGGTATTTCAGGGTGATGCGGATGACGCCCTGTTTGCCATCTTCGATGACTTGATAATTCTTTACGTATCCCTCGTCAACAAGAATCTGGGCAATAGCCTTCTTCATGTTGGAAGCGGGGATATCCACCGTATCGTGCTTGGCCGAGTTTGCGTTCCGGATTCTCGTCAGCATGTCGGCAATGGTATCGGTGATTTGCATTCCGTCAACCTCCTTTAGCTATTGCTTACCAACTGGCCTTCTTTACGCCGGGAATCTCACCTTTATAGGCAAGCTCCCGGAAGCAAATACGGCAGATGCCATACCGACGCAGGTACGCGTGGGGACGGCCGCAGATTTTGCAGCGGTTGTAGCCCCGCGTGGAGAACTTCGGCGTTCTCTGCTGCTTGAGCTTCATCGATGTTTTCGCCACAGGTTTCTCCTCCTTACTTCGCGAACGGAGCGCCCATCAGGCTGAGCAGCTCGCGCGCTTCTTCGTCGGTTTTGGCGGTGGTGACAAAGCACAGGTCCATGCCGCGCACCTTGTCAATCTTGTCGTAGTCGATTTCCGGGAAAATCAGCTGCTCCTTGAGGCCCATGTTGTAATTGCCGCGGCCGTCAAACGAGTTGGGGTTGATTCCGCGGAAATCGCGGACGCGGGGCAGCGCCACGTTGAACAGGCGATCCAAGAACTCGTACATCCGGTCGCCCCGCAGGGTAACCTTCGCGCCGATATTCATGCCTTCGCGCAGCTTGAAGTTGGCGACGGATTTACGGGCCTTGCAGACGATCGGGCGCTGGCCGGTGATGGCCGCCAGGTCGATGAGAATCGCGTCGATAACCTTCGCGTTGTCACGGGCTTCACCGCAGCCGACATTGATGACAATCTTGTCCAGCTTGGGGATTTGCATCACGCTCTTGTAGCCGAACTTTTTCATCAGAGCCGGAGCGACGTCGTCTTTATAGAAGTCCTTCATTCTGGCCATGAACTATTTTCCCTCCTTACAGCGTTTCGCCGCAGCGTTTGCAGATACGCTGTTTGGAACCGTCGGCGAGTTTTTTGTGGCCGACGCGGGTCGGCTTTTTGCAAGCGGGGCAAATGACCTGGACTTTGGACACGTACATGGCGCCCTCGGCCTCAATGATGCCGCCGGGATCGCCCATCTTGCGGGGTTTCACATGCTTCTTGACCTTGTTGCGGCCTTCGACAATCACCTTGCCCTCCTTGGGGCTGACCTCGATGACCTTGCCGGTGTTGCCGCGCTCGTCGCCGCTGATGATGAGGACGGTATCGTCCTTTTTCACATGCAGTTTGCTACTCAATTTCGACACCTCCACTTACAGCACTTCGGGGGCCAAGCTCAGGATTTTCAGATAATCCTTTTCTCTGAGCTCACGGGCCACCGGTCCAAAAATACGGGTTCCCCTCGGGTTCTTGTCGTCGCGGATGATGACAGCCGCGTTTTCGTCGAACCGGATGTAGGTGCCGTCCTCACGGCGCAGCCCCTTGACCGAACGGACGACGACCGCTTTGACCACGTCACCTTTTTTCACAACGCCGCCGGGTGCTGCTTTTTTGACAGAAGCCACCACGACGTCGCCAATATTGGCATACCTCCTGCCGGAACCACCGAGGACGCGGATGCACATAAGCTCCTTTGCGCCGGTGTTGTCGGCCACTTTGAGGTAAGTCTGCTGTTGTACCACAGGTTGTTCCTCCTTTCGAGCGCCGCGCTACAAGATACGCAGCGCCTGACGACCAACATTATTTTGCTTTCTCGATGATTTCGACCAGACGCCAGTGCTTGTCTTTGGACAGCGGGCGGGTTTCCATAATGGACACGCGATCGCCCACGCGGCACTCGTTCTTCTCGTCGTGCGCCTTCAGCTTCACGGTGCGTTTGATGATCTTCTTGTACAGCGGATGGCGGACGTTGTCTTCGATGGCCACGACAATGGTTTTATCCATCTTGTCGCTGACGACCAGGCCGGTCCGCGTCTTTCTCAGATTTCTATCGCTCACAATAACTCCTCCTTCCGTTACGCCTCGGCGCCGTTTTTGATTTCATTCTCGCGCATAATCGTTTTGACAATGGCGATTTCCTTCTTGACGGCCTTCAGACGCATCGGATTGTCGAGCTGATTGATCGCATGCTGAAAGCGGAGGTTGAACAGCTCTTCTTTCAGTTCCTTCAGCCGTTTCTGCAACTCGGCGTCGTTCATGTCGCGGATTTTTGCAATCTCACTGGCCTTCATTACTGCTCACCATCCGTTTCTTCCGGCGCAGCGGCATCCATGGCCGCTTTGCTGACAAATTTGCATTTGATGGGCAGCTTGTTCGCTGCAAGCCGCATAGCTTCCCGGGCGATGTCTTCGGACACGCCGGCAATTTCAAACATGACGCGGCCGGGCTTCACCACGGCCACCCAGTACTCGGGCGAGCCTTTACCGGAGCCCATGCGGGTCTCGGCCGGCTTCTCGGTCACGGGCTTGTCGGGGAAAATCTTGATCCACACCTGACCGCCACGCTTGATGTAACGGGTCATGGCGATACGGGCCGCCTCAATCTGGCGGGAGGTGATCCAGGCGGGCTCCAGAGCCTGCAGACCGAAATCACCGTAGGTCACCTTGTTGCCGCGCATGGCCTTACCGGTCAAGCGGCCACGGTGAACGCGGCGGTATTTCACTCTCTTGGGCAACAGCATTACTTGCGGCCTCCTTCCCGGCGGGGCTTGGCAGCGCCGGCGAGAACCTCACCACGGTAGATCCAGACCTTCACGCCGATCCGGCCGTAGGTGGTGTTCGCCTCAGCGAAGCCATAATCGATGTCCGCGCGCAGGGTCTGCAGCGGAATCGTCCCTTCATGATACTGTTCGGTACGCGCGATTTCCGCGCCGCCCAGACGGCCGGAGACCTGCGTTTTGATGCCCTTCGCGCCCAGCTTCATGGCGCGGCCGATGGCCTGCTTCATGGCGCGGCGGAAGGAAATACGCTTCTCAAGCTGCTGGGCGATGTTCTCGGCCACCAGCTGCGCGTTGACGTCGGGGCTGCGCACCTCGACAATGTTCAGGGACGTGGGCTTGCCCAGCATTTTCTCACATTTGATGCGCAGCTTCTCGATCTCCGTGCCGCCCTTGCCGATAACCAGGCCGGGCTTCGCGCAGTGAATATGCACGCGCACGCGGGAGGCGTCCCGTTCGATTTCGATTTTCGGCACGCCGGCGGCGTACAGGGTCTTCTTCAGAAATTTACGCAGATTGTAATCGGACACGATGGTATCGCCAAACTCGCTGTCCTTGACGAACCAGCGGGAGTCCCAATCTTTGATAACGCCGACCCGAAGGCCGTGGGGATTGACTTTCTGGCCCATAAATTAACCTCCTCCTCGCTTATTCCTTTTCCTTGAGCACCAAGGTGATGTGTGACGTTCTCTTTTCGATGCGGAATGCACGACCCTGGGCTCTCGGACGGACACGCTTGAGAATGGGGCCGGGACATACGAAGCACTCGGCGACATACAGGTTGTTCCTGTCCATGTTGTGGTTGTTCTCCGCATTGGCGGCCGCGGACTTGATGAGCTTCTCAACAGGCTCGCAGGCGGCCTTGGGGGTGTGCTGCGTAATCGCCAGGGCGACATCAACCGGCTTGTTGCGGATGAGGTCGAGAACTACTTTGACTTTGCGAGGGGACATACGGACGTGTGTAACTTGCGCCCTTGCTTCCATGGCATTTCTCTCCTTTCAACCGCTTACTTCGTGCTTTTGGAACCGGTGTGGCCCCGGAAGGTGCGGGTGGGGGCGAATTCGCCCAGCTTGTGCCCAACCATGTCCTCGGTGATATACACCGGCACATGCTTGCGGCCGTCGTGGACGGCGATGGTGTGTCCGACGAAATCCGGGAAGATCGTGGAGGCGCGGCTCCAGGTCTTGAGGATGCGTTTCTCGCCGGCTTTATTCATTTCCTGAATCCTTTTGAGCAGCACGGGCTGTACGAAAGGACCCTTCTTTACGCTTCTACCCATAAATCTGAATCTCCTTTCGCTTACTTGCCGTTGCGGCGCTTGACGATGAACTTATCCGAGCGGTTGTGCGTCTTGCGGGTCTTGTAACCCAGAGCAGGCTTGCCCCACGGGGTGACAGGGCCGGAACGGCCGATGGGGGACTTGCCTTCACCACCGCCATGGGGGTGATCGCAGGGGTTCATGACCGAGCCGCGCACCGTCGGGCGCCAGCCCATGTGGCGTTTCCGGCCGGCCTTGCCGATCTTCACGTTCTCGTGCTCCACGTTGCCCACCTGACCGATGGTGGCCATGCAGGACAGCGGCACGTACCGCATTTCGCCGGAGGGCAGACGGATCATCGCCAGGTTGTTTTCCTTGCCCATCAGCTGCGCCATGGTGCCAGCGCTGCGCGCGAGCTGGGCGCCCTTGCCGGGATACAGCTCCACGTTGTGGATGAAGGTACCGGTGGGAATGTTGGCCAGGGGCAGGGCGTTGCCGGGCTTAATATCGGCGGAAGCGCCGGAGGTGACGACGTCGCCCACGGACAGGCCCTGGGGCGCCACGATGTAGCGCTTTTCGCCGTCTTCATACTGCAGCAGGGCGATGTGCGCGCTGCGGTTGGGATCGTACTCGATGGAAACCACCGTGCCGGGCACATCGAACTTGTTGCGCTTGAAGTCGATGATGCGGTACTTCCGGCGGTTTCCGCCGCCGCGATGACGGACGGTGATACGGCCGTAGCTGTTGCGGCCGGCCTTTTTGTTCAGAGGAGCCAGCAGGCTCTTTTCCGGTTCTACTTTAGACAGTACGCTGTAGTCGATGACGGACATACCGCGACGGCCGGGAGTAGTCGGTTTATACAGTTTCATTGCCATTCCGATTCACTCTCCTAATCATTGGCTTTGCGGGGCTTTTGTCGCTGGGAGCCGGGCGAGCCGGATTCCCGCATAAGGAGCCCCATACGTTACCAGGCGGGTACGGCCCGCTTTTAGAACATGCCGTCGAAGAACTCGATGGTCTTGGAATCCGCGGTCAGGGTCACAACGGCCTTTTTCCAGGAGGGGGTATAGCCTTCGTTGCGGCCCATGCGGCGCAGGCGGCCCTTCATGCTGATGGTGTTGACCTTCTGCACCTTCACCTTGAAAATCTCTTCCACCGCTTTGGCAATTTCAATCTTATTGGCGCCCTTGGCGACGCGGAAGGTGTACTTTTTCTCGGGCAGGGCGACGACGGACTTTTCCGTGATGACCGGCGCGATAATGATGTCGCGAGCTTCCATTATTTGTACACCTCCTCGAGTTTGGCAACCGCATCCTTCACAACGATGAATTTGTCGGCGTTCAGGATGTCGTAGGCGTTCAGGGTGTTGACCAGAGCGGTCTTGACGCCGGGGATGTTGCGGGCGGACTTGATGACCGTCTCGTCCTTTTCCGGCAGAACCAGCAGCACCTTGCGGTCGGCTTCCAGAGCCTTGAGCAGGGTCGCCACGGTCCTGGTCTTGATTTCCTCCATGGACAGGGAATCGAGCACCAGCATATCGCCGGAAGCCACCTTGGAGGAGAACGCGGACTTCATGGCCAGGCGGCGTACCTTCTTGTTCAGAACGAACCGGTAGCTGCGGGGCTTCGGGCCGAGGGCGATGCCGCCGTGGGTCCACTGGGGCGCGCGGGTCGAGCCCTGGCGGGCGTGGCCGGTGCCCTTCTGCTTCCACGGCTTTTTACCGCCGCCGCGAACCTCGGAACGAGTGAGGGTGGACTGGGTGCCCTGGCGTTGATTCGCCAGATAATTCACAACCGCGCTGTGCAGGACGGCGGCGTTGGGCTCGATGCCGAACACCTCGGCGCTCAGCTCCATGGTGCCGCTCTGTTTGCCGGTCATGTCAAAAGTCGATACTGTAGGCATTTAGATTTCCTCCTTCCCTTAGGCCTTCTTGACGGAATCCGAGAGCATCACCACGCCGCCGCGGGGGCCGGGAACGGCGCCCTTCACAGCGATGAGATTGTTCTCCGCGTCAATCTTCACAACGGTCAGATTCTGCACGGTCACGCGCTCCGCGCCCAGATGCCCGGCGCCCTTCATGCCCTTGTAGACACGGGAGGGAGAGGAGCAGGCGCCCAGAGAACCGGCGTGGCGGGCCACAGGGCCGGTACCGTGGGATTCCTTAAGCCGCTGGAAGTTCCAGCGCTTGATAGCGCCGGCATAGCCCTTACCTTTGCTGGTGCCGACCACGTCCACGCGGTCGCCGCTGGCGAAGGTGTCGGCCTTGATGATGTCGCCGACGTTCAGGGCGCTGCAGTCGTCCAGACGAAATTCGCGCAGCGTACGCTTGGGAGCCACGTCGGATTTCTCAAAGTGGCCCTTCAGGGGCTTGGTCACGTTTTTGATGGAGATGTCGCCGAAGCCGATTTGAACCGCGGCGTAGCCGTCGTTCTCCACGGTCTTCTTCTGGACAACCACGCAGGGCCCCGCTTCGATGACGGTGACCGGGACGACGTTGCCCTTCTCGTCGAAGATCTGCGTCATGCCGACCTTCTTGCCGATGATAGCTTTTTGCATGTCTATACCTCCTTGGTTATTGGTTGGCCGCCCGATAGGAGGCCAACTTGACCTCGCCGGGAAATCTGACAAGCCGTTGCTTCCTTGCGGAGTTTACAGCTTGATTTCGATTTCCACGCCGGCGGGGAGCTCAAGGCCCATCAGGGCCTCAACGGTCTTGTTCGACGGCCTGAGGATGTCAATCAGGCGCTTGTGGGTGCGGGTTTCGAACTGCTCGCGGGAATCCTTGTACTTGTGCACGGCGCGCAGGATGGTGACGATCTCCTTCTCGGTGGGCAGCGGCACGGGACCGGAAACGCGGGCGCCGGTGCGGCGGGCGGTTTCGACGATCTTCTCGGCCGACTGGTCGACGAGCTGATGATCATACCCTTTGATTCTGATGCGGATTTTTTCTTTGACTGCCACTGAAAAACGCCTCCTTAATAAATTGAGTTGGCGGGCTGTGCAAAACCATACACACCGCCGGGTGTTCCTTTCCCGGCCGTTAAAAAACCGGAAACTTGCCTGGTACAAGCGTCCGGGTCAGGTTCTGCATCCTGCTGGCCGCGACCGGCAAAGCGCTCCCGAAGGACCGCCGCAACTCAAAACCGCTTCCCGCCCCAAAGGGCTGGACGCGGCATTGCCGGCCACTGCACACAGGGTTCCTTTTCGCCCGGTTTGAAATCGGACATACTCAGCGGAAAAACCGGCCGGAACTGGCCGCAACCTCCCGCGTCATCGCATATCGTGCAGTCTCGAACCACGATTTCCGGAAAAATCCACCCGTAAAAACGCGCAAATCACCCGTCTGTCGCAGTCACGCCTGATTATATTACACCATCTGTCTCGGGAATGCAAGTGTTTTTTCAAAAAAAGTGAAACTTTTTTCAATAAAAAAATCCCCGGAAAACCCAGCCGCCATGCGGGGTTCCGGGGATCGGAGAAAACCGGCGTTTTTCAAAAAACAGCCGCAATTATCCGGTTTTTGATACAAATTCCATATAGGGTGGGGGGAGCATTATTTTTTTCTACATCTAGTGCATACATCCCACTGTTTTATCCGTTGACTGGCTTCCCCTTCGCGTCCAACAGGACAGTCTCCCCGCCCTTCACGGCCGAAAACGTTCCCTCTTCTAGGGCGGAAATGCTGTCGAATTCCTCCGACAGCTTCTTTCCATCCTGATCGATCACCCAGCAGGACACTCCGCTTTCATTATCCGCACCGCACCGCGTGCCGATACCCGTTTGCGCGCAGATATCGCCATCTTTACGGAAACTCACCATATGCCATTCCCCGACGGGACAAATAACCTGGCCAGTTGCATCGACAATTTGCAGGGTATCGTCGGGCATAGCCCCCTGGGGCGCGCCACGGCGGGACACAATGCGGTTCTCGCTAAGCGGAAAAACCTCGTCGTATTCGCAGGCGATCAACGTCTTGCCCGAACGATCCGTCATGCCATACTTCATCCATCCGCCTCGGAACGCCGCCGTTCTCACAAGAGCGCCATGATAAAAGCTATCCTCTTGTTCCTCTTTGTCCGTATAGGTTCTCTGTAAACCTCCGGCATAATCTAGTACGTCGGCGACGGAGCCTCGAACGGCCAGCAGACGATTTTCATTTAAAAACGTGATGCTGTCGTACGTCGTATCCGAAAGGCGGTGGCCATCGATGTTCACCAGAAACGCGCCTGAATCCGGCTCGTTCACAATCAGGGTTTTGCAATCGCTGTTATCCGCTGAGGCGGCAACGGGAATTATCTCTCCTTCTCGGAAAGAAAGCACGGCCTCGTTCTTTTCATTGACGAGACCCGTCACAATATTGCCGTCCTGTGTTTTTTCCGCCACAAAGCGGTTTTTCGCGGCCGGCAGCACAGAATGGTATTGGGGAGGGATAAGGACGGAACCGTCCGCCTGGGCAATCCCCATCAAGCTATTCGGATCATCCGGGTTTTGAAGCGCCTCAGCACTGTCGTAGCAGGGAAAATAGCCAAGTCGAAGTGTTTTAGATTTATCGACAAACGAAGGAGACTCGACAGTTTCTGTGGAACAGCCGCAGGAGAGCAGGAAAACAAATGCGAATACGACAGCTATAGCTGTTTTGGCTTTCATTGCATTCACTCCTTTAATAGAATTCATCGGATAAAACGGATGTGTCTTACTATATCCTAGGTTAATAAAAGATAAGGCGCTTTATATACCGCAACTAAAGAACTTGCGAGTGAACTTTTGGCTATTGAACGATTCCACTTAATTATACACTTATTATCGCTATTCACATCGGTAAAATAAATCGTTCCTAAATCGGAACTAATACCGGTTACAAGAATAGAATGCGTATTATATCGAATATAATCTCCCGGCTTAACCAAGCTCAATATATTTACGGCTTGATTATTGGAAGTTGGCTGGACTGATATCCAGTTTCTTACGTTTGACTGATAGAACTTATTAGCTACATACATTGCGTAACCCATACATTGTATGGCCGAATTATAACTGTTGCACCCACAAGTTCCATAGTAATTGCACCCTGAATTATGATGGGTACATCCCGCAGTAGTTACAGATGCTGCATTGTTGGCTGAACTAGGGCTATGATTCCAGAACTTATTTGTTGGCAATTGGGATTGTACCGTCGCTAAGGATGTTTTTACCGTAGGGACACGTTCAAGATACCACTTTTGACAACGACTCCCGTTGTTTGCGTATCTGCCCACATTATATGGCGAAGCCATTGAGGCGTTCTGTGTTTCCAACACCTGATTAATCCAACCATTCGTAAAATAAACGGTTCCGTCACTGTTGGCGGTTATACGCCACTTCTGCGTTGTTAAACTGGAATTCGTATAATATAAATCCGCATTTGTGGTCGTTTCCGATACACTCAACATTTTTCTACCCTGATTTTTATAATACGGGCTTTGATTCTCAAGGGTATAATATCCATCTGCATTTTTCGTTATCTTCCACGCCTGATTAAGCCCGCCGTGATACGCATACTGAATAACATTAAAATTCCCTGAGTTTTCCGCATCCAAATAATGTCCGCTATTGGCATTGCGGATATAATAAATAGCTCCGCTTACTATGGATGTAGTCGTTGAAATTCCGGAAGCCGCATGGCAAAGAAACTGGGTGGGGAGAGCAATCATAATTAAAACACACATGCATCGCATCAAAAATGTCTTGCATATTTTTTCAATTTTTACACATCCCCTCAAGTATTTAGAATCCTCAATCCTGCACATCCTTTAATTAAATTTCTTATTCCCTTATTTCATTGGAACCACCTCTTTCTTCTTAACTATATTATACTTATTTTACATAATTTATCAACTATGTTAATAATATAATTTTAAAATATATCTGATAAGAGGGCATTATATGGCATTCTAACATAGATATCCTGTATATAAACTACCCCCTGCCGTAGTTACATGCCTACGGCAGGGGGGGTTATTGCGTTTACACGTAACCGTCGGCCCCCCGCACGGTGGCTTCCCCCGCCGTGACCGGTATGACCTCTCCCCCGCTCTCCACGAGCAGGCCGCCGTCCTCGCCGACGCCGACGGCCGTCCCCTCCAGACGAACGGCGCCGTCCGGCGACAGCACCCGCACGGATCGGCCAAGATTGATACAGCGGCGGGCGTACCTCTCCCGCAGAACGGCAAAGCCTTCCTGCCCGCACAAATCCCAAAGCGGCTCCAGCTGGTTGAGGATGGCGGCGGCGGTCTCCTCCAGCGAAAGCGTCCGGCCGGTGAGCTCCAAAACCGAGCCCGCGTGGGGCAGACCGGCCTGGGCGAACCAAGCGGCGGTCTGCCGCAGATTGACCCCCATGCCCGCCACCACGGCCAGCCCGCCCTGCCCGTCCGGCCGACTCTCACATAAAATGCCACACACCTTGCGGCTGCTGCATACAATGTCATTGGGCCACTTTATACGAAAGGCCGCCCCCGTCAAAGCCTCCAGCGCCCCGGATACCGCCAGACCGCAGAGAAGCGGGAGCCGCTCGACGTCCCCGCCGGTGCGGAACAGCACTGACAGGGCCAGCGTCTGCCCGTCCGGCACGTCCCAAGAGCGGCCAAGCCGCCCCCGGCCCGCCCGCTGGCAGCCGGTCAGGCAGGCCGTGCCGTGCGGCAGCTCCCCGGCCCGCTCCTTCAGATAGCGGTTGGTGGAATCCACCTCGTCCAGCGAAATGACCGTCCGGCCCAGCACCCGGGTGGTCAGCCCGGGAAGCCCCGCCCCGCTCATCTTCGATTCTCCACGACGTTCAGGAGCACGCCGGTGGGCGTGACGTCCAGAAGGCCGTAGGTGCCCCGGCCGCGCAGACTGCCGGGGTTGAGGATATACAGGCCGTCGTCGTAATCGGTCAGGGGCTGGTGGGTATGACCGAACAGAAGAATGTCCGCCTGCCGCTCACGGGCTGCGCAGCATACCCGGTAAAGCCCCGTCTTGACCCCATAGAGATGGCCGTGGGTGAAAAACAGCCGTTTACCGCCCAGGGTTTCCTCCCGGGCATAGAGCAGGCCGGCGGAACCCAGAGCGAAATCGCCGTTGCCCCGTACCTGCCAGAACATCCGATCGGGAAAGCGGGCCGCCACAGCCTCCGCCTCCCGCGCCCCGTCCCCCAGATGTATCACCGTCCGGGCGGAGGGCTGCGCCTGCACGGCGCGCTGCAGCGCCCCCTCGTCCCCATGGGTATCCGAAACCACCAGTATCCGCACAGCCGGACGCCTCCCTCGCTCAAATTTCCTCCGACGACTTATCTCTTTCTCATATCCCTTAGGCAAGTATCATAAGTATAGCATAGACGCGGCGGGGTTGGAAGCCCCCGCAGAAAGGTGGAATCCACAGCCATGAGCGACAAAAACATCACCCCGGATCAGATGCAGGCCCTGTTGAAATTCGCAAGCAAAAAGCTGGGCACCACGCCGGAAAAACTGGCCGAGACGGTGCAGAGCGGCGGGCTGGACGGCCTGAGCAAACTGTCCCCCGACCTGCCGGCCAAGGAAGCCGGAAAAATCGACGAAGTCCTTCACGACAAGGCCAAGGCGCAGGCGCTTCTGCAGACGCCCGAGGCCCAGAGACTCATCGAGCAGATCCTCGGCAAGAAATAATCCGCCGGTCACCGGCAGACAGGAGGTTGTCATGGACGACTTGGCACAAAAGCTTAACGACCTGCTCAGTTCCCCGGACAGCATGGAAAAGATCCAGTCGGCCATGGCGGCCATGGGTCTGGATGGGGATGGCGGAGGAGACGACGGCGGCGCCAGCCCGGACGAAGGCATGGCCGACACCATCCAGTCCCTGCTGGCCGGCCTATCGGGGGGCGGGAAGGAAAAGCCCGCCCATGCCGACAGCGGCGGCCTGCCCGACCTGTCCGCCATCGCCAAAATGGCGCCCCTGATGGCCGGCCTAAACAAGGAGGATGAAAACACCGCCTTGCTCAAGGCACTGCGGCCCTATCTGCACGGGGATCGGGAAAAGCGGCTGGACGACGCCATCCAAATGATGAAAATGATGAAGCTGCTGCCGCTGCTGCAAGGCAAGGTAAGCGATGAGTAAATCCAGTGGATGGATTGGTGAAGGGAATTTCCCCCACAACAAGGAAAAAACCGCAGGAATACGGTCGTATTCCGAGGATTTTTGACGCCTTGGTGGGGGAAATCCCCCACCAAGCCGCCGCTGAGCTGTCAGGCGTGATTTATTCATTGCTTACCTAGGGCCTGCTCGGCGGCAAATAACCCGCCGCGTCATGGCGCACGGGAATTCCCGGCAGAGAGGGAGTGGAAAATGGTAAACGATGTTATCCGAATGCAGCAGGAGGCCGAGCAGCGGGTTCAGCAGATGCGGGAACGTTCCCGCCTGCTGGTCAGCGGCGGGCTGCCGGAGGGGGGGCGCACGGCGGAAACCATGGCCGCCGGGCGGCCGCGGCCCCGTACCTTCCCCATCCATACGCAGCCACCACCCGGCCCTCCGCCCGAACCGCCCCCCAGGGAACCGGAAAGCTGTCTGGAGAAGAAGGAAAAGGCCGGGGGACTGGGCGGCCTGTTTCAGGATCAGGAGCAGCTGTTCCTGCTGATGCTGGCCGTGCTGCTGATCAAAAACGGCGCGCAGATGGAAATCGTCCTCGCCCTGCTGTATATCGCCATGTAAAAAGCACCCGGAATCCGCCTTGAAGGCGAATTCCGGGTGCTTTTCTTATTGAATATCCCGGCGGCAGAAGCTGTCCCGGCCGATCCACAAGAAGCAGATCAGATAGACCAGCAGCACCGACACGGTGAAGCCCAGGCTCATGGTCGGCTCAAAGGTGGCCAGGCTGGTGTTCATGCCGAACATCTTCTCCATCAGGGAGGAAACGCCGGGGAAATAGACCGACAGATCCTCGTTGGCGAAGAGCAGGAATTTCAGCCCGGGCAGCGGCGCGCCCAGCATCGCCACCGAACCGAGAACCACCATCAGCATACCCGCCTTGCTGCCGAACATCAGCAGCAGAGACACGGCGATGGACACGGCGCTTTTGCGGGTCACTGCCGAGAGCATCAGCGCCAGGCCGCCGTATGCCAGCACCGGCAGCATATACAGCAGATATTTCAGCACGATGATCAGCAGGAAGGGCAGCCGCACGACGTTGCCGAAAACGCTGACGACCACCATATCCCCGATGCCGCCGAAGCCGTTAAAGGCGGCGGAGGTCAGGAAGGACAGTACGAACATGCCCGCCAGAATCAGGCCGGTGATTTCCAGCAGAAGCACGGCCTTGGCCCAGAAAATTTTCTGCCGCTTGTGGGGCGTAATCAGCAGCAGCTTGACTGTGCCGGAACCGAATTCCCCGGCGATGATGCCGCCGGCCAGCACCACCAGCAGCACGCCGATCAGGTTCAGATTGCCGGTGGTGGAATCCAGCATTCCCAGGAAGCCATCCTCGTCGACAGGCGGCGTGTTGGTCTGCAGCTCCTTGAGGATGATTTTGTTCTCTTTTTCCAGCTTGGCTTTGGCCGAGGAGGTCAGGGGCTGCGGCTCCCCGACCATATCGTTGATCACCTCGCCCCGCAGAAGGGACAGCTCGTTTTTCTGCAGGGTGCTCAGCTTGTTGACCTTCCACTGGTTGGGAGAGGTTTTCGTCAGCCAGCTGTACGTCGTGGGCACCGGTTCGATGTCCATATCGATCTGCATTTGCAGGACGCGGATAAACACTTCTTGCTCCTGGGGCGTTTGAGGGACATCCATGATGCTGGAATCCGTGTATCCGCTTTTGATAAACTCGATGCGCAGGCGGAGGAAATCCTTCCAGTTGCCATTATCGAGCACCTTTTTATAGCCTTCCACCTGGGCGGTGTAGGCGGCAATGTGCTCTTTCATCTGATCCTCGGGATAGGACGGCTCGCCGCTTTCCATCATGGCGGTCTCGCTTTTCAGGTTGCCCAGCGCTTCGTAATAGGCGGCCACCGCATCGGTGCGCCAGTCGCTGGGCGGAATCTCATTATCCAGCAGATACTTGTACTTGGCGATTTCCATCTGCACCTGGATATTATCCGGCTCGTTTTCCAACTGCCATTCATTGCTCTGCAGGTTGCTTTGATAGACATCCTTCCAGGCATCCGCCTGGCTGTAGTAGTAGTTATTATTGGCTGAAATGATGTTGATCACTTTCAGGAGCACCACGGTGCTGAGCATCAGCAGGATCACCACGCCGGACAGCACCCAGGTAGACGGCTTTTTATAGAGCTTCGTCCGCTCATTCTGCAGCAGCTTAGCCAATGATGTTCCCTCCCCCCGTGATTTCGATGAAGGTCTCCTCCAGGGTGGTGCCCACCGGGCTCAGCCCGTAAATATCCACCTGGTTTTCCATCAGGCGGCGGTTGAACCCGGGGATTTCGTCTTCGGCAATGCGGATATCCATGTGATCCGCCGCCGCGGCCACAATCCGATCCGCCGCGTTCGCCTCCAGCAGCTGCCGGAAGGTCTCCATGGGCCGGGCGGTATAGCGGTAAACGCCGCCCTGGCCGGCGTGGGTCAGCTCCTCCATGGTGGCCACCTGCTTGAGGCAGCCCTTGCTGATAATCCCCACCCGATCGCACATCAGCTGCATCTCCTGCAGGATATGGCTGGACACCAGCACCGCGAGTCCCTGTGAATGGGCCAGACCCCGCAGCAGATCGCGGAACTCCTTAATGCCCGCCGGATCGAGGCCGTTGGTGGGCTCGTCGAGAATCATCACCTTGGGGTTGTGCAGCAGCGCCTGCGCCACGCCGAGCCGCTGCTTCATGCCCAGAGAGTAGCTTTTGAACTTTTCCCGGATGCGCATCTGCATCCCTACCAGCTCCGCCACCTCCTGCACCCGGCTTTCCGCCACGCCGCAGGCCCGGGCGTGAATCAGCAGATTGTCGTAGCCGGAAAGGTAACCGTACATATCCGGATTTTCCACAATGCCGCTGATATGCCGCATGGCCTGTTCGAAATCCGTTTCGACATTGTGGCCGTCCACCAGAATGGAGCCGCTGTCGATGGACAGCAAGCCGAGAATCATTTTGATGGTGGTGGTTTTCCCCGCGCCGTTGGGGCCGAGGAACCCAAAGATTTCCCCCTCCTTAACGGAAAAGGACACGTCCTGCACCACCGGACGGGCGCCGAAGCTCTTGCACACGTGCTCCAGCACCAGGATATCGCCTGTGCTCATCGGAACCCATCTCCTCTCGTATCCGTGTTGCTGCTGATACCGCTGATGCGGTAGATCTTCCATTCGCCCTTGACCTTCTGGCAAATCAGGGACAGGCTCAGCGTCTGCCGGATATTCTCCATATCCTTCAGGTCGCCCTCGCCGTTGTAGTAGTCATAATACCGTCCGCTGACCCGGTTGGCGTAATAATAGGTGGCCTGGGCCGTGTCCTCGATAATGTTGCATTTGTCCGGATCCACATCCAGGTACACACGGGTCTTGGTGCGCTGCTGGCCGCTGTATTCCTGCTGCACCAGGGCCATCAGGGAATCGCAGGCGCTGTCCAGGTAACTGGAGCCCTCCACAAACAGCGGGGACAGCCCCTGGCGGATACGCGCCTTCACCGCATCCTGTTTCTCCTTCGAGGTGTTCAAGGCGGCCGCCTGTTCGTCGGTCATCAGCGTGGTTTCTTCCCAAATTTTATTGACGGCGTCGCTCAGTTCCTGAATCTCCTTGCGCTGGGGAATCAGCATCAGCTGCGTCGCCGCAATATACAGAACAACCGCCAGCAGCAGCACCATCGAGACCCAGAAGCCCCGGTTGGTTCGCTGCCAAAAGGATTTCTTCTTCACCGCTCCCTCTCCTTTTCCGCCGGCATTTCCGGCTGTTTTGGAAAAGCATACCACACTCCCCCAGGTTTGAAAACACGATTTCCGCTATCTTCAGAAAGTATTAAGCAGTATCGACGGTTTTCCTTTCGATTTGATAAAAACAGGAGGGGCGGCCTTAAGAATCCGCACCCTCCCGGTTCCTATCGATATGCAGCAGCCGCAGGTTGCGCAGGGGCACCGCCTTGCCCCGCCACCCGTAAGCTTTCCCCGTCAAATCCTCCGCGTCCTCCTCGGTCATCCGCGGCCGATACCAGGTAAAGCAGGGATGGGGCGCGATTACGGCGGCCCGGTTGAGCGGACAGGCCTCCTGGCAGGCGTCACAACCCCAGGCCAGCCCGCCCCGCCGGAGCGTCTCCTCCTCCGCCGGCGTCAGCGCGCCCTTCTTCTGGCTCAGGGCCGACAGGCAGCTGTCCCGCTCTCCGCCCGGCAGACACCCGCCGGGACAGGCGGCGGCGCAGGCCCCGCAGTGGGGGCAGGCGGCCACGGCGCCGCCGGTCGGCGGCAGAGGCGCGTCGGTGACAATAGTGCCGATGAACACGTAGGAGCCGTAGCGGGGATGGATGAGCAGGCCGTTGTCCCCCACGACGCCCAGGCCGCACAGGGCGGCGGCGTACACCTCCGGCAGAGGGGAATTGTCCAGAAAAGGCTCGAACGCCCGGCCCGGCCAGAGGATAGCCAAATCCTCCGCCAGCGCGCGCAGCACCCGCCCGCCCGCCTGGTGGTAATCCTCGACGCAGGCGTAGCGGGAAAGATTGCGGCCGGGATCGTCGTCGGGAAAGCGGTAGGGAAACAGCAGCGCCAGCACCCGGCGGGCCCCGGCGGGCAGGCGGGCCGCCGCGCGGCAGGGCAGCAGCCGCTCGCTGACGGCGGCGAAGTCGCAGACGCCATAGGCGTCGAACCCGTGACGGCGCACGCATTCTTCCCAATCCGGACAGGGCATAGGCGTATCTCCCCTTTCTGTGTTTATGGTTCCGCGGCCCATGTAATCGAACCTAAATATTGGGGCGCGGTAGAACGGATCGTCGACTTAAGCTGTTGCATGGACGCCGAGCGGCTCCACCGGCAGGCGGCGGACATCATCGAGGCGACCGACGCCTGTTCCGCCCTGCACGCCCGCTGCCGCAAATTCATGAGCGCGGCCGCGTCCCTGCTGGGGGACAGCACCCGTATCGCCCAGGACTGCACCGACGTGCCCAAGGTCATCCGGACGGCGGAGCGAATCGCGGATCGGGAATTCGCGGGGCTCCATCCCGGGCGCGGGAAAGAAAAGCGCCGGTTCCTGTCCGCCATCACGCCGGAGGGGCCGGTGATTTTCCACCAAACCCTGCAGACCCTGTGCTCCCGCATTTACGCCATCGAGGACGAATACGGCGCGGCCTCCCGCCTGCTGCTGGCCGAGCTGCGCGGACGGGCGCTGGCCGCCGGCCTGGAGATCATCACCTGCGCCTGTCCCCTGTCCCCCTACGATAAGCTGGAGCACCTGCTTATTCCCTCTTTGGGGCTCGGGTTCACCACCTCCGGCGGGTGCCACAAGGTGGACTTCCCCGTCTACCGCCGGATCCACGCCGCTCGCTTTACCGACGCCGAACGGCTGCGCCAGAAGCGGCAGATTCTGTCCTTCAACCGGCGGGCGGCCCGGGAGCTGCTGGCCGAAGCGGTCTCCATCGCCGGCGACGCCAAGCATGTCCACGATCGGATGGAGGCCTTCAACGTCCGGGCCATGGACTGGGAAAAGGCGGACGGCATCATTCACCGGACGGTGGCCGATTTTCTTCTGCTTGCAGAAGCTGCCGCACCGTCTGCTCCGGCCGGCTCAGAAACGCGCGGGTGATCCGGACGGCCTCGGCCTCCTCGTACGCGATCGGCCGGATCCCTGTCCCGTCCAGCTGGTAAATGCGGCTGTCCGGATACGCCAGCAGGATGGGGGAATGGGTGGACAGGATGAGCTGGCTGCCGGCCTCAACCAGCCGGCGCATTTCCGCCAGCATGGCCAGCTGCCGGGCAGGCGACAGGGCGGCCTCCGGCTCGTCGAACAGATACAGCCCATTTCCGCCCAGCCGGTTGTGCAGCAGGGCGAAAAAGCTCTCCCCATGAGAACAGGCGTGCGGGCTTCCGCCATAGGCGTCCCGAATAAACGGCGCGGGGGCCGGGACGCGATCCAGCTCGTCGATGGCGGTGGCCACGTTGTAAAAGCTCTCCGCCCGCAGGAAGTACCCGTCCCGCGGGGATAAGGGCCCCCGCAGAGGGAGCAGATACCGCCACAAAGGTGAGTGAGTGGCCCGGGTTTCCACCTGAAAATTGCGGCCGCCGCCCTCGGGGCAGGACCCGCAGGCCACGGCGATCGCCTCCAGCAAAGTGGATTTCCCCGTGCCGTTTTCCCCTACGAAAAAGGTGACCGCTTCATGAAAGGCCAATTCCTCGAGGGCGCGAACAGCGGGGATGCAGAAAGGATACTCTTCGAAATCCGGCACCCGCTCCCTGTCCAGCCGGATCCCCCGGAGAAAGGGACGCACCTGCATACGCGCACTCTCCTCTTTAAAAACCGGGGCGGCATTCGCCGCCCCGGTTTTATTTCTCTTTGCGGCTGTCGTCCGCGGACGGTTCCTCGCCTGTGTCCCCAGGGGCCGATGTCGCTTTCGCGGCGGACGGTTCCACCTTCAGGCTGTTGCGGTAGGCGATAAAGTCCTGCAGGAGCATCAGTGCCACCGCCATAAAGGGGACGCCCAGGACGATGCCCCAGAAGCCGAACAGCCCGCCGCCGATGGTGATGGCCAGCAGCACATAGATGGGCTTGATGCCGACGCCCCCGCCCACGATCCGGGGCTGGATCACATTGCCGTCAATCTGCTGCATGGCCAGGATATACACTCCTACCCCAATGGCGGTATAGATGTTACCCGACAGCAGGGCAATGACGACACAGCCCACGCCGCCCGCCAGGGCGCCGAAATAAGGAATCATGTTGAGGAAGCCCACGATCATGCCCAGCAGTACGGCGTTGGGCACCCCGAAAATCAGCAGGCCGATGGACACGATGACCCCCATGACGCAGCAGTCGATCAAAATGCTGTACAGGTATTTATAAAAGATTTCCCCCGCCTTATGACCATACCGGCTGATGTTGTCCATCCACTTGTCCTTCATGAACAGGCCGCACACGGCGCGCAGGGCGCGGAACAGCGCCTCCCGGCTGGCCAGCATATAAACCGAGATGATGAAGGCCATAAACACGTTGAGCAGCGAGGAAGTGAGGTTGGCGACCCCTTGAAGAGAGGCGGTGATGGTGTCCATGTTGATTTTGGACAGCACATTATCGTACAGCTCCTGCAGCTTGCCGGGCACGTCGAAATTTTCCAAAACGCCGCCAGGGCGGGTGTATTGTTCCACCCAGTCCATCGCGGTTTTGTAATAGTCGGGCAGGGTTTTCAAAAAGCCGATAAGGGCGCGGGCCAGGGCGGGCAGAGCAAAAATCAAAATCACCGCGACGATCAGCAGCAGGGCCAGATACACCACCGCGATGGCGATGGGCCGGGCGCCCTTGCGGAGGAAACGGTTGTGCGCGCCCGCGAGTTTATTTTCGAGAAAGCGGCTGGGGGCGAACAGCAGAAAGGCCAGACCGAACCCGGTGACAAAGGGACTGAGAATGTCGAGAATAGTGCCGACAAAGGCCCAGATGCTGTCGAAGTTATCAAAGGTCTTGTACACCGCGATGACGGCCACCGCGAACAGGAACGCCGATAGCCAGGATATAACCCCTTTCAGACCCTTCACCCTTGTCACCGCCCCTTTCTCTGGTTACGGTTAGTATACCAAGTTTGGCGGGGAAACTCAAGGCATTATTTCCACACGCGGATTTTTTGCACGTCATAGCGCTGATAGGCCTTGGTGCATGCGGTAAAGACCAGGAAATTGCAGAGCATGCCCACCATGGTGCCGTCCACGCCCCAGGGCTTGCCCAGGACATAGTTCCACAGGAGGGTGGACGTCAGCCCCGCCAGCAGCGCATAGCGGAACGCCCGGCCGTTGGACTTGACCCCTAGGAAAGCGGCGGCCAGGGGTACCAGGATTAGGGGGCACCAGAAGGAATACGCCAACACCAGGATGGAGAACACATCGGGCAGGACAAATGCGGCCAAAACCGCCGCCGCCCCCGTGGCGAAGTTCACCCCCCGCAGCCAGCGCAGCTGGCTTTTATCCGACATATGGGGCCGCAGCGGCAGAATCATGTCGTTGACCAGCCCCACCGCCGCCCCGTTGAGAAAGCCGTCGGCCGCCGACATGATGATGGACACCATGGCGGCCATCACCACCCCACGGATCCCCAGGGGCAGCACCGCCTGTACCAAATCGGGCATGGCCGACGAGGCGTCCTTGGCCACTCCGAGGGCATACGCGGTGAATCCGATCATGCCGGTGACGATGAAAAAAGGGATGGAAAACAGACCGCTCAGGACGGTGCCCCGGGCGGTGCCCTTGGGGTTGCGGCCGATCAGCAGCCGCTGGGTATAGGGCGGGGCCAGCGCCTCGCCGAACATCATGGTGAAAAACATGGAGAGAAACCCGGCAAAGGTGGTGCCGTTGAAGGGGTTGAAATATTCCCGAGGCAGGGTGTCCAGCACCGCCTGGGCGCCGCCCGCCCGGTGAAGCCCCATGATCAGCAGCAGGGGCATGCCGCCGGCCAGCAGGATGAACTGAATGATGTCGGCTACAATCACCGACTGCATACCCCCGAAGGTGGTGTAAATCAGCACAATCCCGCAGCCGATAAGGATACCGGCCCATTCGGGCACCCCCAGCAGCACGTGGAACACCATGCCCATGGACTCCATCTGGGCGCCCACCACCCCGGCGCAGCAGATGAAGGAGAACAGGCCTGCCAGAATCCGGGCCGACCGGCCGTAGCTTACCCCAATGATGCCGCCGACGGTGGAAACGCCGGTAAAGCGGCCCACGCCCGGCACCAGGTATTTCCCGATGAGGATCATGGACAGGCTGAACCCGAACAGGGTCAGGGTGGTGCCGATGCCGCTGGTATACGCCTGGGCGGCGTTGCCGGAGGAGTATCCCCCGCCCACGTAGGAGGCGGACAGGGTGGCGAAAATCACCAGCGTGCCGTACCGGCCGCCGGAAGCGGTGAAATCCCCGGCGTTTTTGACGTTGCGGCCTCCCCGCAGCCCCATGATCACCAACAGCAATATATACGCAATGACAATTCCCGTATCCAGCCACATAAGGCGTTTCTCCCTCCGACAGACAGCAGTTTGGCCTATATTACCTTATGTGCCTGCCTCAGGGATTATGTGCGGCGGCCCGGGCGGCCGCTTATCGGATTTCCTGCTCCAATCCGTCAAATTCCTTCGTGCTGAAAAATTCGCCCAACGTAATTCCAAGTGCATCACAAATCTTCTTTAACGTAACAATTCCGGGGTTTTTACTTCTAGTATACAAAATGCTATAAATGGTCATGGGGGGCATGCCCGCTTCGTTGGCTAATGCGTTAATTTTTAAATCTCTGTCTTTACAAAGCTCTCGAATCCTATTCGCCACGGCTTCCCTTGTGTCCAACTTAGTCACCCCATACAAGATTTATCTTATATCAGGGTATCTATTTCTAAAATATATTGTGTAAGATATATTTTATATTGTCCCAAGGCGTGATATAATATACGATATATTTTATAAGGAGGGTTATAATGAAAGCGTTTACCTGCTGTTTTACCGGCCACCGGAACCTGCCGGCGGAACATCTGCCGGCTATCCCTTCCTTGCTCGACGACACCGTTGCCGAGCTGATCGGCCGCGGTATTGTCGATTTCGCCTGCGGCGGCGCGCGGGGCTTTGACACGCTCGCCGCGCAGTCCGTTCTGCGGGCCCGCGCGGCCTGTCCCTTTCTGCGGCTTCTCCTGTTTCTGCCCTGCCGCGATCAAACGCGGGGCTGGCCGTCGAAGGACGCGGCGGTTTATGTGGATATTCTCGCCCAGGCCGACGCGGTTTCTTACGTCGCGGACCGCTACCGCCCCGGCTGTATGCAGGAGCGCAACCGCCGTCTGGTCGATGAAAGCTCCTGGTGCGTCAGCTGGCTGACCCGGCAAGCCGGCGGCACCGCCTACACGGTGAGCTACGCCCGCCGGCAAGGCCTGGCGATACGCAATCTCCCGGATCGGCTATAAAAAAGGGGCTGTTGCTAAACTCATTTTGAAAAAGCAGCGCTTGCCATAGCGGATGAAGCTATGGTAAGCGCTGCTTTTTGCCCCCCGCCCATTCGGACAGAGGTTGTAGGGGCGAGCAGTGCTCGCCCGCGAAACGGCCCCGCCGTCCTAGGAAACGGGCGAGCGATGCTCGCCCCTACAAGGCCGCCGCGATCCAGCGTCCCCGTCCAGCCGCTTGTCGACTTTTTTGACCGTCTGAACAAATTGGGGCTGTTGCGAAAGGGGTGAAAATCCCTTTTGCAACAGCCCTTATCCCTTACATCAGGGGGGAGAACAGATTGAAGACGGGCGCCAGCACCTTCTGCCACCAGGGACGGCTCTGAATATCGTCCATCGTGATCCGGTGGGAAACCTCCATCGTCTTTTCGATATCCCGGCGGATGTCGGCCACCACCGGCGCGTCGCAGATGAGCACCCCGTTTTCATAGTGGAGAAACAGGCTGCGGAAATCCAGGTTGACCGAACCGACCGTCGCGCAGCGATCATCCCACAGCATCAGCTTGCCGTGAATGAAACCAGGGGTATATTCGTAAATCTGCACCCCGTTTTTCACCAAATGCCGATAATTGTGCCGGTTGACCAGCCCGACATACCAGTGATCGCAGATGGCAGGGGTGCAGATGCGCACATCCACGCCGCCCCGCGCCGCCAGGCAGAGGGTGGAGCTGAGCTCCTGATCGATGACCAAATACGGGGTGGTCAGCCACAGATACTGCCGCGCGCCTCCCGCCGCCTGCCGGATGAGATCCAACGCGGGATTTTTCGGATTGTTATACGGGCCGTCGGCATAAGGCTGAAAATATCCCTTGGCCTCTACCGGTTTTTCAATAAGATAATCGCTGTAATCGCCCTCTTGATTTCGTGTGGCAATATTCCACATTTGGAAAAAAATCACCGACAGGCTGCGCACCGCGCTGCCCTCCAGGCGGATACCCACATCCTTCCAGTGCCCCAGCTTGGAGTCGATATTGACATATTCGTCCGCCAGATTGACGCCGCCGGCATACCCCACCTGTCCATCGATCACCACGATTTTTTCATGGTTGCGGTAGTTCAGATAAAAGCTGGAAACAAAGCGGTGGGCGGGGCTGAACACCGCCACCTTGAAGCCCTCGGCCTCCAGCTTCTTATCGAACTTGTCCGGAATTTTGAAAAAGCAGCCCACATCGTCATAGAGAAGGCGCACCTCTACCCCCTGTCGGATTTTCCGCAGCAGAAGCTCGTGCACCCGGTTCCACAATTGACCGGTAGCGACGATGAAATATTCGATAAATATAAACCGTTCCGCCCGTTCCATGTCTCCGATGAGCCGTTCGAAATACTCCTCACCGATGGGGAAATACTGCGCGGCTGTGTCGGTATACAGCGGATACTGGGCTTTGGCGAGAGAATGGACATAAGGGGCGTCGTTGGGATACCGGGCGGTAAACTGATTGAGCTGCGGCTTATTGACCGGCAGCTTCATGAAGCCGTTCTCAAACGCCGTGTTCAGCGCGCCCTTTTCCTTTTTATTAAAGTCCACCCGGCCCCACAGCCAGTAAAGCGCCATGCCGACGATCGGCGTCATCAGCACCACCACGATCCAGGCCAGCCGGTAGGCGGAGCTGTCGTGTCGGTTAATCAGGCTGAACACCGTCACCATGGCCAAAATATCGAGCGCCACATAGAGGGGCGCCGCGTTGGCCCGCAGGAAATAGGTGGTAAACATCATGATGCCCAGCTGCAGCAAAATGGCCAGGGCGATGATGCCGATGCGGATGTAGGTGGTCAGCGCGCTGTTGCGATCGTGGGTGGTGTTTTGCTTTTCCTTTTTTTTACTCATCGGCGGACGGGTCCTTTCTCTTGGCGGCGACCAGCTTTTTCATCAGCAGCGTTGCCACCAGAATGATCACAAGGGCAGCCAAAGGAATCAAAAAGCCGGGAGACAGCGGGTCGGTGGCCGCGCTGCCCATGAGGGTCACCGTGACCGCCTGAGGCATACAGCCCACCATGGAGCCTAAAAAGAAGCGGCCGAAATGCAGCCCCTTCGCCCCGGCTAGCAGACTGACGGAATCGGTGGATATGCCGGGCATCAGCCGCAGCAGGGCGATGGAACTGAACCGATCGAGATAGCGATCATCCAAAACCTTGTCCAAAAATTTATTCTTGCCCTTAATCCAGCGAAATAATTTATCTATAAGGCGTTTTCCGAACCGTTTGCCCACCGCATAGTCGGCCGTGAACTCCAGCGAAAGAAACACGATGGTTAGCAGGAAGGCGATAAGCGGGGAAAACATCAGCCCGGTCAGCAGATAGACAAGCGGCTGGGGCACGATCACCACGGTGCAGGCCTTGAGAAGATAGGCCCCCAACAGGATGGGGATCACTTCCCAAGTGTCCCGGTAAGTGTCGGCCAGAACGGTCAAATCGGTATTGAGAAATTGAACCGCCAGTATTAGCGCGGCGAAGGCCGCTATGACCAGCACGGTCAATGTCCATCTGGTCTTGTGTCCGCCGCCCTTGCTCAACCCGTTTCCCCCTCTTATTGCCTATACAATCTCAGTATGACAGGATCCCGGTCATTTGTCAACGCCGGCCCGTCCCCTTATCCGCGGATAATGCTGACACAGCGCTTTCTTTAGCCCTCTACCCCCGCCATCCAGGCTAAGGTATACGAGAAACCCCCCGCCGCGAAAAGCGGCGGGGGGTTCTGGATATACCCTGAGAACTGAATAAAGAGAGGAGCAAGAAAGGGAGGGGAGGGGCATCAACCACAACCGCTCCAAGAAACCCAAGAACAATTCCGCCCTTGGTGCATAGGTCAAGCCCTCGGTCTATTAGTACTGCCAAGCTAAAAACATCACTGCTCTTACACATGCAGCCTATCTACCAGGTAGTCTTCCTGGGACCTTACCTGATTACTCAGTGGGATATCTTATCTTAGGGTCGGCTTCACGCTTAGATGCTTTCAGCGTTTATCCGCACCGTACTTAGCTGCCCAGCTGTGCCACTGGCGTGACAACTGGTGCACCAGAGGTACGTCCATCCCGGTCCTCTCGTACTAAGGACAGAGCCCTTCAAATATCCTGCGCCCGCGACAGATAGGGACCGAACTGTCTCACGACGTTCTGAACCCAGCTCGCGTACCACTTTAATCGGCGAACAGCCGAACCCTTGGGACCTACTACAGCCCCAGGATGTGATGAGCCGACATCGAGGTGCCAAACCTCCCCGTCGATGTGGACTCTTGGGGGAGATCAGCCTGTTATCCCCAGGGTAGCTTTTATCCGTTGAGCGACGGCAATTCCACTCTCATACCGCCGGATCACTAACTCCAACTTTCGTTACTGCTCGACCCGTCGGTCTCGCAGTTAGGCTCGCTTATGCGTTTACACTCTAAGGCACGGTTTCCGTCCGTGCTGAGCGAACCTTTGAGCGCCTCCGTTACTCTTTTGGAGGCGACCGCCCCAGTCAAACTGCCCGCCTAACAATGTCCCCCGGCCAGATTCATGGCCGCAGGTTAGAATTCCAATACTTTAAGAGCGGTATCCCAAGGTTGACTCCACAAAGGCTGGCGCCTCTGCTTCCTAGTCTCCCGCCTATCCTGTACATAAAATATCGAAACCCAATATTAAGCTGCAGTGAAGCTCCATGGGGTCTTTCCGTCTTGTCGCGGGTAACCGGCATCTTCACCGGTACTACAATTTCGCCGGGCGGGTAGTTGAGACAGTGCCCAGATCATTACACCATTCGTGCGGGTCGGAACTTACCCGACAAGGAATTTCGCTACCTTAGGACCGTTATAGTTACGGCCGCCGTTCACTGGGGCTTCGATTCGGAGCTTGCACCCCTCCTCTTAACCTTCCAGCACTGGGCAGGTGTCAGCCCCTATACTTCATCTTTCGATTTTGCAGAGACCTGTGTTTTTGCTAAACAGTTGCCTGGGCCTATTCACTGCGGCTCTGTTTCCAGAGCACCCCTTTTCCCGAAGTTACGGGGTCAATTTGCCGAGTTCCTTAACTACCCTTCTCCCGTTGGCCTTAGAATCCTCTTCCTGTCTACCTGTGTCGGTTTGCGGTACGGGCATCCTCGATATACACAAGGCTTTTCTCGCCTTCGTCCACGCATGCTTCCCTACTTGAATTTCAGTCCCTTTCGCCCGGGGCTACCATCGCCCGGGTCATGCGCTTTCAAAGTGTCCCCTTGCTTAAATCTTCGGACGGCTACGGAATATCAACCGTATGTGCATCGACTACGCCTTTCGGCCTCGCCTTAGCTCCCGGCTATCTTGAAGCGGACGAACCTTCCTTCAAAAACCTTAGACTTTCGGCCATTATGATTCTCACATAATTCTCGCTACTCATTCCGGCATTCTCACTTCCATACAGTCCACCAGCGCTTCCGCTCTGACTTCGCCCCATATGGAACGCTCTCCTACCATTGCATACAAGTATGCAATCCCAAGCTTCGGTACATGGTTTAGCCCCGTTAAATTTTCGGCGCAGGGTCACTCGACCAGTGAGCTATTACGCACTCTTTTAATGAGTGGCTGCTTCTAAGCCAACATC